>Ga0351972_10132_pt1 | contig 32963 bp, 28 predicted proteins | sample TotcelHFGM3001N9_FD_206747 | JGI IMG/M metagenome (GOLD analysis project Ga0351972, IMG submission 206747) | Enriched cells from coal bed in the Powder River Basin, Montana, United States - Total cells FGM rep2 HSBNCT.FGM.300.1.N9 ...
CGCCGTCGCCCAAGGCCCCCAGATTTTTACCCGGATAGAAGCTGAATCCGGCCGCATTAGCCAGTCCGCCTGTCCGCTTTCCTTTGTATCTTGCCCCATGCGCTTGGGCGGCGTCTTCGATCACCTTCAGGTTGTGTCGTCTTGCGATTTCAAGGATGGGGTCCAAATCGGCCGGTTGGCCGTAAAGATGCACAGGAAGAATGGCGCGGGTCCTGGGTGTGATGGCTTTTTCGATAAAGTGCGGATCGATGTTGTAGGTCCGTTTATCCGGTTCCACTGGAACAGGGGTTGCCCCGGCATAGGTGACGGCCAACCAGGTGGCGATATACGTATTGGCGGGAACAATGACCTCATCGCCAGGGCCGATCTCCATCGCCCGCAAGATCAGGTGCAGGGCGTCCAAGCCGTTTCCCACGCCGATGCAGTGCTTTACGCCGCAGTAGTCGGCAAATTCCTGCTCGAAGGCCTCCACTTCCCGGCCAAGTATGTACAATCCGGACTCCATAACGCGGCGGTAGGCCGCATCCAGATCTTCCTTTAACTCGAGATAAAGTGCTTTGAGATCAAGAAAAGGGATTTGTTTCATTTTTTTAGCACTCGCAGGTATTTATCATAATCCCGATAATAATCCGTTTCATCATAGGGTAGCGACGCCAGAACGAGGCAGATGGCACCCGATGAAAAATTATCCAGCTCTCTCCAGATCATTTTGGGTATGTATAGTCCGAAATAGGCGCGATCCAGATGGATCGTCTTTCTGTTGCTGCCATCATCCAGGATGACGTCAAATGCGCCCATGACGGATACGACGAGCTGTTGGAGTCCTTTATGGGCATGGCCCCCACGCGCCGCCCCTCCCGGCACGTCGTAAAGATAGTAAATACGCTTAATATCAAAAGGCACATCAATCTGTGAATGAATGGGGGTTAAATTACCCTGACGGTTACGAATTGCGGGTAATTGAAGAATCTTGCAGTCGTCTATGGTTGACATACATCCATCCTACGAACGGCATCAAGGTAAGATTCATAATCCCGGATATAATCTTCTTTTGAATATGGCAGAGAAGCCATGATTAAGCACACGGAATTCGTGGCGAAATTCTCCAGGTGTCGCCAGATCATGTTGGGGACATAAAGACCGAAATAGGAGCGATTGAGGGAGATTACCTTACGCTTCTTGCCATCGTCGAGCACAACATCAAAACTGCCGGACAAGGCAACCAAGAACTCCTGTAGCCTTTTGTAGGCATGGCCACCGCGAACCTCACCACCGGGAACGTCGTAGATCCAGTATGTGCGCTCAATGACAAAAGGCACCGGGCGGCCTTCTTCGATGAAGCTCAAATTTCCGCGGTCGTCGTGGATTTTTGGGATGGGAATCGTTCTGCAATCATTTAAACCGTTCATCTTTTGATTCCGTTATTGCCACTTTGATTTTAATTATCATAAATTGACATCCATTCGTCAGTTATTTCTTTCGGATAACCACGGTGGAAATGGCGCATCCAAGGATATGCCTTTTGATTGCTTCCATCTTTTAATACTATATCAGATGTTCGGCAAATGTATTTTGCGGGTACACCTGCGACAACAGTTTCGGGTTCAACATCTTTCCTGACAAGGCTACCTGCGCCGACAAGGGCGTTTTCACCGATTTGGATGCCAGGTAAGATACAACACATAGTTGCTATCACAGCAAATTTATTAACTTTAACGCCAAGGACTATATTGCTGGGAGGGTTTGGATCATTGGTAAGGACGGAATAATGGTAAATACGGACAAAATCGCCTATATTTGAAGCATGGTTGATTTGAGCGCCGGTATAAAGGCGTACATAATCACCAATTTTTGTGTGACCCTGAAGGTCGCAATGCGTGCCGATCATAAGATTTTCCCCGGCCTCGATCTTTTCTCGGACCGTGACTCGGTGCCCTGTCATTAATTTTGAGCCGAACTGTGATCCTTCGTAAAAGACGGAATGTGACCTAATAAGAGAATCATTACCGATGATAAGGGGCTCCCCATTGGACAAAGGCGTAGGCTGGCCAATGAGACAATGGCTTTGAATGGATACATTATCCCCAATGACAACGTTGTCAAATATAATGGTAAAATCACCAATATTTACATTTAACCCGATAGATGCCTTGCTTGAAACTATGGCAGTAGCGTTTGTGGCCACCGTAAATTCCTCCATTAAAATTGATAGCTTGAACCATTCAGTTGGTTATGGTTTTCATATTTTCTTTAAATTCATCCTCTTGGAGGACCTATGAGTTCCAAGACAATGGAGGGTAATGAGTATGTCGCTGCGGCGACATATGTAAAATATTTGATATCATTATTTAAATGAACGAGCTTTTAAACGTTTTATGTTCGGACAGAGCGAGAGATTTATGACAAATTTTAGGACGATTCCGAAGGCTTCAGGATGGACTGGATCGATTCATGAAGGTTCTGTAAGGTCTGGTTTAAGGCGTTCTTCTCATTATCGGTCCATGTGGAGGTGTCGAGGCCTTCCAGTTTGTTGACCGTCTTGCTCACCCACTTGAGGATATCTGAAGCGCTCTCCGGAACTTTCTCCCGTTTCTTCCGGCCTTCTGCCGCCTTGGCCAGTTTATCCTTGTACTGGTTCCAGGCGGTAATCATGCTCCGGTCCTGCTTCTTCCGGGCGATCTCGATCAGGGTCTTGCGGGCGGTGCTGGTGTTGCTCCGGCACTCGTCCCTCACTTCCTGGGGGAGGCGGTTCAGGGAGAGGATTTCGGTGAGGGTATTTCGCGCCTTGCCGATCATCCCGGCAAGCTGTTCATGGGTGTAGTTCTGCTCTTTAAGCAGGCGGTCGAGGGCCTCGGCCTCCTCGACTGGGGTGAGGTCCTGGCGGAGGAGGTTCTCCACGAGGGCGATCTCGGCGTGGTTGCCCTCGACGAAGATGGCGGGGATGGTGGTCAGGCCCGCTTTTTTTGCGGCCTCGACGCGGCGTTCGCCGGCGACAACATAGAGGTTTGCCGGGGAATCGGGCATGATCCCCAATTCCGGCGAATTAAGATCATGTCCCTCGATTTCCACGCGAAAAAGGATGGGTTCCAGGATTCCGTGCTTGGCGACGGAGGCGGTCATCTCCTCCATAGCAAGGGGGTCCATGTACTTGCGGGGCTGATTAGGGTCGGTATGGAGCCGGGTCAGGTCAAGTTCGTAGAGTCTTCCTTTTTCATATACCGTACTTATCACTACCATGATTAACCTCCATAGTATTTCTGAAATGAACGATTACACGGCTCCGCTCTCTCGATTACATAAATCGACAAGCGGTGAATCCTCGGCCGGGCCACAAGTCCAACCATTCCATCGAAGAAACAACTGTTCCCTTAAGATTCTTTTACCATTTGTCAAGATCGTGGCGGAAGCATACGAAGGCGGACCTTATATGTCAAGGATATTTTATCGAATACTTCTAATATTGCCTTGACATACAAGATCGACCCTCGTTATACTTCCGCCCGTAAAAAAGGAAATTCCTATCAAATGATCGACGAGCAGAGCACGGCTGAACGCCGCGGGCCATCCTTCTGTCTGGTTGCCCACAACGCCGCGGGGGCGATGTTTGGCGGCAATCAAGGGTATATCGGCGGAGTCGAACGGCAGACCAGCCTCATGGCGAGATGGCTGGCGGGGCGGGGCTATGGCGTCAGTCTGCTGACCTGGGACGAGGGACAGGCCGACGAGGAGATCGTTGACGGCGTGCGGATCATCAAAATGTGTTCACGTGATTCCGGCCTGCCGGGTTTGCGCTTTTTCCACCCTCGGTGGACCAGCTTGATCCGGGCGTTGCGCCGGGCGGATGCGGATCTCTATTACCACAACTGCGCGGAGTACGTCACCGGCCAGATCGCTTTGTGGTGCAGACATCGTGGAAAAAAATTCGTTTACTCGTCGGCAAGTGATCTGGACTGCACACCAGGGTTGCCGGATATCAAGAAGTGGCGTGTTCGGGTGTTATACCGTTACGGTCTTCTGCACGCCGACCGCATCGTGGTGCAGACCTGCAAGCAGCAGAGCATGCTCCGTGATGGATTCAGCCTGGAGTCCACCGTGCTCCCGATGCCCTGTCCCGGGCCTTCACCGGCCGAGTACCAGGCGCCGGAACCCCCACGATACGATTCCTGCCGGATCCTCTGGATCGGACGGATCTGTCCGGAAAAATGTCCGGAACGTCTGCTTGAATTGGCCCGGATCTGTCCGGAAATGCACTTTGATCTGGTGGGTCCTGCGGGTGAGAGTGAATACGCAAAGGGGATCTGTGAGCGCGCCCGCGCCCTTCCGAATCTGACGTTGCATGGCGCGATGCCGCGAGCGCGGATGCCTGAGTTCTATCAGCGTGCCGCGTGTTTATGCTGCACATCCGTGTTGGAGGGCTTTCCCAATACGTTTCTCGAGGCATGGAGCCACGGATTGCCGGTTGTCTCGACATTCGATCCCGACCGATTGATCGCCGAAGGCCGGTTGGGTGTGGCGGCAGGGGACGCCGCGGGTTTGGCTGCGGGAATCCGGCGACTCATCCAGTCCCAGGACGAATGGATGGAGTTCTCCGCTCGTGTACGTCGTTACTATATCGAGAACCATACCCCGGATGCCGTCATGCCCAGGTTCGTCGGGATATTTCTGGATGCTCTCGGCAATGGACGCACTCAGGTCGGGGCGTCCGCGCAGTGCGGTAGTTCGAAGGAAGGATGACGAGACTCATGATCAAGCCGGACCCTGTAGAAAGAGTTCCTGCTATCCGAGCCGAAAAGGGGCAACGCGAGGCTGTCCGTCAGCTCTTCGACAAGGAAAGCTCGAGTTGGGGCGACCGATACGACCGTCCGGCTGCTACTCTTTCGCAGCTCGATGTGACGGGGCGGCTGGCTGTAGCCAACCGAATGATCAAAGCGGCCGATAAGACGGGTTCTTCCCAAACGTTCATTCTCGATCTTGGCTGCGGCACGGGAGAAGGCACTTCCCGGATTTATGCGGAGGGCATGACCGTCATCGCTGCCGACTTGAGCACCGAAATGGTTCGTACTGCGGTCCGGCGTTTTCCGGTTCTGCAGGGTTGCGTTGCTGACGCGGCCGGTTTGCCTTTTCAGTCGGAACGTTTCGACATTGTGCAGTCACTGGGTGTGCTGGAGTACATCGGACCCTATGAATGCGCCGTCCAGGAGCTGCGGCGTGTGTTGAAGCCCGGCGGGACGCTTGTCATCTCGGTTCCCAACCGTCATTCGCTGTTTCGTCGATTGCACCGTCTGGAACGGTTCATGACGGCCCCTCTGAGGCGGCTCCGCGCCCGCCGTCAAGGTGACGTCGGATGGGAGATCGGGTTTCGCCACAGGCAGTGGAGTTTGGCCGAAGCGGTCAACTTGCTTCAAGCTTCGGGTTTTAACATGGTTGATGTCCATTTCATCACCTACGGCGTGCTGCTGCCGGCCGCGGAGTCCTGGCGCGCCAATCTGGCCCTCTGCCGGTGGATGAACGCCCACTGCCGCGGGAGAGGGGCGCTTTGCCGTAATCTTGCCATCACCACGGTCCTTCAGGCCCGCGCCGTGTGATCGTTTACGTGCCTCAGAAGGCTGGAGAGATCAATGTCGCGACAACGCCTTTCTCATCCTCCTCATACGGTCGTGTTGGTCATCGATAACCTCGAATATGGCGGCGCCCAGCGGCAGGTCGTCGAACTGGCCAATCACATCGATCCTTCCCTCTTTGACGTCCACATCTGCTCGCTTTCAGACTACGTACCCCTGGCCGATCGGATGGTCGATCCCGAACGCCGCCTGCACGTCATTACCAAAAAATGGAAGTACGATGTGACGGTCATTCCACGTCTGGCAACGCTGCTGAATCGACTCAAGACCGACATTGTTCACGGGTACCTGTTCGCTGCCGAAATTGCCGCACGTCTGGCCGGCCAACTGGCCCGCACACCACTGATCTTCGGGTCGGAACGAAACACCGATTACCTTCTGAAGCGTCGGCAGTTGATCACCTATCGATTGACCCGCGGTTGCATGGACCTGCTTGTGGCCAACTCCAACGCCGGGGTACAATTTGATTGTCGAATGTTCGGATACCGTCCGTTACAGTGCAGGGTCGTCCATAACGGCGTGGATACGCAAAGATTCCGGCCCCATGACGAGCAATCGCTGCGACGCGAACTCGGCATCGGCGACGGAGAATACGTGGTGGGGATGTTTGCGAGTTTCAAGAAACAGAAAAATCACCCGTTGTTTTTCGGTGCGGCCCGGCGCGTGTTGCGGCGCCTTCCGCGGACACGACTGCTTCTGGTCGGCGATGAACTGTACGGAGGCATGTACGGCTCCGATGATTACAAACGGGAGATGGACCGGCTGGTGGATGAATTGGATATCCGCGAACGGTGTCTGTTTCTGGGCAATCGACACGATGTGGAACGGCTTTACTGCGTGTGTGACCTGACCGTACTGCCGTCGCTTTTTGAGGGGACGCCGAATGTCGCCCTGGAATCGATGGCCTGCGGAGTTCCCGTGATTGCTACCCAGGTTTCGGACAATGCGCAGATCATTCCCGACGGGCGGGTGGGCTACATCATTCCGTTGGGAGATGAGGTTGCCCTGAGCGAGAGAATTTGTCAGTTGCTGGAAGACAGCGCAAAACGCCGGCAGATGGGGCAGACGGCGCGCGCCTGGGTGGAGTCGGAGTTTTCCATCGCTCGCCTGGTGGACAAAACCACCCGGGTTTACCAGGACGCCCTCGACAGTCTGGATATTGCTACGGGTGAGGGAGACGGGAAATGAGGGTGGTCAGGACGTACAGACCATTGATGGAGATCCAGGTGGGCTATGGCTCTATCTCCTGCTGCCTTGACTGAGCGCTTGTAACATTTTTACGCAGCTCTGCCAGGGTATGTTTGAACGTCTTTAAAGCGTTTTCGATCCTGAATTTCAGGAGAGGTTGTTGCAGCCGAACGGATATTAATCGGTTATGATCGGTCGCCAGGCTCAATTTATAGCGACTGTCCCCACCCAGAAAATCGTATGTTTTGCAACCTGCGGTTGCATTATGCCTGATGGCTTCAACATGAGCAACCAATCCGGGTTTCAACCGCTTATCCAAATTGTAGTTCATGCCGCTCTGATAGAAATAGACATTGTGCTTATATACAAAATTATACAAACATCCTAACATTTTGTCTCCGGATTTTATTCTGAGTAACTGTATTTCATCATATTCAAATCGGCGTTGGATCAACTGCTCGTGAAACCGGAACAGGTAGTCTGAAGAAAATGCTCCCGTTTTGCTTTTTTTTGTCCAGGTGTCTTCATGCAAGACGACCAACTCATGATAGATATCCAGGGCGCTCTGCGTATCCCGGGCGACTTCAAGCCGGACCGGCGCGGTTTTTTCGCACAAACGATAAGACCGATGAATCTGAGACCTTGTATTGGCCGACAAAAGCGACAAGTAATCTCCGCCCCGCGTACGAACCCTATCCAAATCAATGAATGGAGACGTTAGATCATCATCCACAATGGTTTTAAAATGAAAGATATGATCCAGCGCAGCCGTTCCCGGGAAAGATCGCGCATCGAGGCACGGCAAATAGAATTCATCCCAGGAGTCGGGCAGGCTCTTTATGATATCAACGAATCGAAACGCCTCCGGCTGTATGCAGAGAAAACCGTTGTACTCGATATAGATGCGATCGAAGGCGGGAATCCCCGTTGCGTTGACAAACCATCCCCGGCTCCTGAACAGATGCTTCCGGACCAGGTTCGCTTTTCCCAAAAAAAATGCCAGAAGCGGTTTTTGCCCTTCCAGGAATACGATAAGCTCCGGTTTGGCAGGGTCGGGGAGGCTGTCGATCCAGTTTCCGATCCATCCCCAGGAGAGGAAGTAGGATGTGTTGGCGCCCGCCTCCAGGTTTTCCCAGATCTCCCGGATTCGGTTTAGGTTCCCGGCAACGGGGATCAACTCAAGTTTCATGGGAATGCCTTTCGATCCATTCCTGTATCCGTGTTGGCAGATGAGGTTCGATATAAGCTTTGTACTGTTTTTTGAGGACCGGATAAGATTTCAGGATTGCATATCCGATGAGGCCCGCCGGGGTGGCGTTGAAAAGATAAAGCACGGATTTATCGTACGCTTTTGGTCTCCAATCCACGTGCCATTCAGCGTCGGTAATCAAGTTGACGTTCTTAATGACACCATTCTCAATGCCCCTTTTCACGAAGAGGTCTACCAGCAGGTTTCCCGGGGCATAGCGTTTGTAATCCTCATCATAACCTATCTTCAGGATGTAAGCGGTATCGTCCAGCAGCAGACAGAACTGCGCCGCGATGCACTTTCCATCCGCGGTCAGGGTATTGATGGATACTTTCCCGGAAGCGGAGAGTGTACGGGTAAGCATGCGGTAAAAGCATTGGAGGTTTGGGTGAAGCTTGATGGCGGTCCCGCTTCCCAGGGCCCCCTTCCACCCGGAGGCCTCCACATCCAGAAATGCATCGAGTTTTGCCTCCAATTCCGGGCCGTTGCGCATAAAGGTGAACTCGACTCCAGGCAATTCATCGAGGGATTGCTTGGCGCGTTTGATGTTTCTTCTCAAATTTCTGGAGATACCCGATAAGAAAGAATCATATGTCCCTGTCATAACCATAAAATCACAGCGGCCTTCGTGCCTTAGCAGAAACCTTGCAGGGGGTTGGTTATGAATGAGCTGTATGGCGCCGGCATCTTCCAACAGGTGGGGAAGCTGGATCAGATTCCAGGATATATTTTGATTTCGTAGATATTTGCTTAATAGTTGAAACAAGGGCAGATGCAGCGCTTCCCTATGACATACAAGGTCACAAAGCTGCATGTGGTCGTGAGAGGGGAATGTCAAGGTTTTAAGTTGCAGACCTCGTAAGGAAATTTTGGTGAAGCAAAGCGGGAAGATAGCGATAGGAGTCTCCCCCTTGTTGAACAGGAAGAACATCATAGTATTGGGATCGGGTTCCAGGCATTTGAGGTAACTGTAATACCATTCCCACAGGTGGAAGAAACGTCGATGGTCCATATCCGAAACCACATCTTCCCATGTATTCCGGAGGGATTCAAGCCCTTCCATGCCCCGAAAAAGGGTTATGGAGACATCCTCACCTCTTGACAGATGCTTCATCAGGAATTCCTCCTGTCATCGGTTTGTTCTTGGTCTTCCTCTTCAATCACAGACGATATATTACAATCTCTTCTTGAAAAATGCCTTAAACGTTATCAAATTCTTTACGATGTTCAGGGGGAACCATAGGGTCAGCCAGTAGAGTAAATAGGTTCTGTCTCCGGCTGGTCCGTTTATCCCCCGGATAACATCATATGTTTTACGGGCCTCCGAACGCATTCCGTCTTTGAGATATTTCTTGAAGAGCATAATGTTTAATAACTTAAGCGTTTTATCAATCTCTTGGTCGGATGGCCGGTGAATGCTGTTCGATGGTCTGTATATTTTATTGCAGATATCGATGTGAGTTTTAAATCTTTCGATATAACCGGCGTGTGTTAATCGTGGTTCATTATGAGCTCTGTTTTCCGCTGTAGCCATATCCATGAAAACAACATCGCACCTTTCAGTGAGCCGGCATACAAACCAATAATCCTCATATAACTTATAGTGTTCAGCAAACCGTATTTCTTTTTGCAGGCAATCTCTTCGGACCAAAAGCGTCCAATTGCTCATGCAACATGCTTTCAATTGAGCAGCGAAGATATTCCCGGTATAAATGGGAAATGAACTGCTCTCCGCATCAATATTGTAATCAGCCGATTCATATCTCCTGGAATAGATTTGGTCCCATACGATCTTTTCCCATATATAAGGATCACTGACCCAGGATTGCAGTCCCTTGTTCGTAAGGATTCCCGTTTCATTAAAAATGAGAAATTCAGAGTGTATGGCATTGAAGCCGGGAAATGCATCCAGAACCCTGAATTGCAAAGATAGTTTTCCCGGAAGCCACCGGTCATCCGAGTCCAAAAAAGAGATCCAATCTCCAGCCGCTTCATCGATTCCTCGATTTCTGGCGGAACCGGCGCCGCGATTATTCTGGTATATATATTTGATACGATCGCCGAATTTCCTGACGACCTCTTTTGTATTGTCGGTGGATCCATCATCGACGACGATGATTTCGATCCGACAATCCCGGATATCCTGATTCAGGACACTTTCGATCGCCTCCCCAAGATAATGGGCTCTATTGTACGTGGGTATGATTACACTGACGATTCGCGAGCGCCTCATTCCACTCCTCTTATCCATTGATTGCTTCTTGATCAGTCTTCTTGCCCAAGAACAGGTTACGAAGCATGCGAGCCATTGTCTCCCAGCAGGTATTCAAGTCTTTTGTTCGAAACCTCCAGATTACCGCCAAATAGGATATGCAGACGAGCGTCAAGGTGACCGGGAGATAGATCCATCTTTCGGTCGTCACCATCTGAAACAGTCTCAAACACAGAAATCCGGTTCCCAGCATACACGCCCCAGCAAGGATTATCCTGTAAAAACTGGAAAAAATTTCAGACAGGTTGGATATGTCCAGGCGCCGTTTCAATAAATAAACAAAATAAATTGATATGATGAACATGGTGAAGCTGGTGGATAGTGCAATTCCCCTGACGCCGATCAGATGCATGAACACGATATTAAAAAGCACATTTAAAAAAATTGAGGCGATTCCCATATAGAAAAGGGCTTTGGCATTCTGCAGCGCCGCGAAAAAGCTGCCGTTGACAAACGTGTAACCATAAAAAAACAAACCAAGACTGTAGCAGACCAGAGTTTGTGCGGTCTGTCTCGCAGCTTCCATATCGAATGCGCCCCGTTTCAACAACAGAACAACCAGGTCCTCAGAAAACAGCATTACCAGGCAGGTAATGGGGATGGTTAAAAATCCAAGAAAAATGAGAGTGTATTTGAAAATACCCTTCAGATTCTCCTTATTTCCGGCAGCCGCTTCCTCACTGATAAAGGGGAATATGGCTATTGAGACCGCGGCAATGATCGCCTGGACGGGAAAATCGTTGATTCGGAAGGCATACCGCAGGGTTGATACAGATCCCTCCGGAAGCTGGGTGGCCATCACCTGATCGATCATAACATTGGAGTTTGCGATCAGTGAGTTCCCCAGCATGGGAATCGCCAAAAACCAAAGTGCTTTCATTTTTTGACGGTCAAACGGCAGCGGGGTGCCGTAATGAAATCCTTTTTTATAAAGCACAATACTCATATAAGCGGTTTTCATCAGTGTTCCAATGAGAAATCCCCACACCAGGACATAGATATCCAGCCCCATATCAAAGAATAGTAGAAAAATAATCGTGATATTCACGAATAGCGGTGCTACACACAGATGGAAAAAAAACTTTCTTGCGTGCAAGATTCCCCGGAAGAGAATCCCCGCTCCGTCAATGATAATGAGCAGGATCAGAAGTCGTTCCATGGTAACAGCCAACTGCTTTTCCCACGGCTGAAATCCATAGCCGATCAACCGAATAATCTCCGGGGTAAAGACAAAGCAAATCAGGGCCAGGCATGTAAAAAGCAGAGTGGTTACATAGATCAGCCAAGTGGCATGGGAATCTGCTGCCCGAGACGAATGATTGCGCCATTCCAGATACAGGGGAATAAAAGCGGCGCCCAATACACCAAAAAACAGGACAATGGTTCCTGGAAATGAATAGGCCAGATTAAAGACGTCCAGAGATGCCGAAACGCCGAAACGCTGAGCTGTCAGCACTTCTTTGCCGATGGCCAGGATTTTATCCGCCATCGACCAGATCATGATCACAGCGCCGGCTCTTCCGATCTGACCGGCAAGGCCTGTTGACTCACTCATTTTTCAACCGTAACTTCAAATTCTGCCCTTCGGTTGATGGCGCGGCCTTCCCTGGTCTTGTTGTCTGCAATGGGTCGTTGCTCACCATATCCCACCACCCGGATCCGCGAAGAGGCGATGCCCCTTTCAATCAGATACTTCCGTACGGCCGTTGCCCTTCTTTCAGACAGCTTCTGGTTGTATTGGTCCGAGCCAATCGAATCGGTATGCCCTTCAACGGTAACGGGCGATGAGGGATTTGTGCTCAAATAGGCCACATGCTGTTCCAGATCCGGAACGTAAAGCTTCTTGATATTGTACCTGTCAAAATCAAAATGAACGATCGGCAGACGGAGTTTTTCCGCAGCCGTTTTCTCTTTTACTGTAGCCGGTTCTTTTTCTGCGACCGGTAACTGGACGACGGAATTTTTTGCCCGGGCTGTGTAAAGGACCGTTGCATAAAGTTGCATGTTATGATCCAGCCAGAAGGCGATACCTTCATCATCCAAAACGTACTTGTATTTCATCGGCTTCCCACCGGTGTAAAACATATAAAGCTTTTTATTGCCTTCGTATTGAAGCGGAAATTCTCCTTTTTCCCTGCCGGTGGGGTCTGTTTTATTCTCGGTTTCAGTCGTCGCTTTGGTCTGAATGATCGGGGAGGGCTGGTAATTGAGTACGGCAACATCCACGGATGCGCCAAACTCTTTTTCAATATCAGCAAGTTGTATGCCTCTGGATGGCTGTTTGTTGCCTACGGATCCTTTAAAGCCTCGGGCAAGATAGATTTGTTCAACCTGATCGTTCTGATTAAGAAAAATGCTCAGCCCCATGTGCTCATATTGCAGGCACATTCCGTCGCTCTTGATGATATCCGGAGTTCCCAGTGTTTCAATCACCTCTTTGCGCGGCATGTCCAAACTGATCAGGCGCAGGGTATCCTCAAATTGAATACTCATGGTTGTTATGGAATGTCCCTTGATGGGAAATGCCAGAATCAGCATCCCGCACAATACGGCGACCATGATTTGGCACGTTTTCATTGGCGTTCTCCTTTCTGAATATCCATTGCACAATGTTCAAGAAGGTTAATGAAGGCCGTCTCTCGCTTACTGTCCATTTTCAAGGCAGCCTGCCGGGCCTGCTTCCCGATATGTTCTGCGGCTTCCCGGTTATTCCACAAATACCGGATGTGGTCCGCCAGTTCCTGATCGTTGCCTGCTTCAAAAAACAGGGCTGTCTGCTGATGAACCGCATATTCCTTCGTGGCCATATTCTCCGTGACGATGAGCGGTCTTGCCAGGGCCATCACCTCCAGCATGCTAATCTGTCCGGCGGAAATCCGGTAATCTTGCATGGGTAAAACCACCATTCGGCTGGACGCAATCCATTGGACCAGTTCCTTGCCGGAAACACGCTCTCGGATGATGCAAACATTATCCGGCGCCGGAACCTTCGGCTTGTACTTTTGAGATAGAATATACGTTTTAAGATTCAATTGGGCAACAGACCGAATCAACGTATCAAAGTCTCTGTCGCTTTTCCCATAAGAAAAAATATAATCTTTTTGGGGGTGACTCGGCTCCTCAAAACTGGATGGAGATTCTGCCAAAGGCAAAAAAACAATCCGACTGCGGGGAATATGAAACATCCGGCTATAAATGGCTTCTTCCTCCGTGGACGTACAACAAAAATAATCAATCCCGGGTATTGCCAATTTCAACAGAACAAGATTAAGCCGATAAAGCCTCCGAGGTTGCGTCAAATCGATATGAAAATCCTGAATGATATGCACCGGCGCCTTTTGGGGATGAACGATTCGTTTCAGGATGCCATAGCAGATGCCAATGCGCATTTGCCAGGAGACAATGACATCAAAACGTTTTCTCCGGATCAATGCCAGGAGCGGCACATAGAATTCTGACAAATAGTTTGAAATATTAGTCAATCGTCTGCTTATCGGATGTTCGAAAGAAACCGGTTGAAGGATATCAGCATTTTGGACCGTGTCTTTAAGATAACGAAGAAGAGGCCAGTTCCCTTCATCCTTCCAGTTGGCCAATATCACCAGTTTTAATCGGGAAATCATCACGTACCTGTCTCCTGACGGTGTTTTTCAATAACATCAAAAATTTTTTTTGTATATATCTCCATTGTATGATTTTCTAGGGCAGACTGTCTGGCTCGTCGACCGATCTGGTTTGCTTTGTCGAGATCGGAAAAAAGGGCATGAATGGCATCAACAATCGCATCGGCATTCTGATAGGGCACCAGAAAGCCGTTTTGGCCATCTTGAATGTACTCCTGGGTGATAATGGTTTTCGTCGTGATCACCGGCTTCCCGTAGAACATGGCGTTCACCAGGGTTGTTTCTCCGGCGGGAGAAGATGTTCGCTCCAAGGGGAAAATGACTGCAGCAGACTGCTTCATCAGCTCATTCGCGGCATTTCCAAAAGTGTTTCGGTACACTGTCACATTATCCGGAATCGTTAGTCCTTGTAAGAAAGCATCCGTGGTAGCCAATACAAAATGTTTTGGACATTTCCTCGCGGCTGCCATCAGGGTTGGGAAATCCCTGTAGCTTAAACCAACGGAATAGAGATAACTATCCGGTTTAAAACCGCTGAAATCGGGATTCTTTTCAAACGTAGCCGGTTGTTTCAGGTGGACAAGCTGAGTTTCCGACAATTGAAACCGCTCCTGCATGAAACGCATATAATCATAAGACAGAAAACTGATATGATTAACCTTTTTCAAGGACGCGGAAACAAAACGCCTTCGCAGCTTTTCCAGCAAAGGATTCTTCCGTTCAACGATGGTCGCATTCAGCACGAATACTTTTGGTGAATCTGAAAACGCAATCAGTTTAATAAACCCTAAAAATATCCCCATGATTTGCTGCCAGGAAATCACATAGTCGTAGTCATGTCTCCGGCGAAAAGCTTTGATACTGACCCACAGGCATCTTGGCCAATAAGAGAATATTTTTTTAAGGGTTGTCCGCTTCGAAATGGGATAGTCGATGCCGATAAAGTCACAGTCCAGACTGCTGTTTCGCAAGGAATTCAGAAGGGAGTCATCATCTTGAGGGATCCAGTCCACCAGAACCAGCACTCGGGGAGATTTGTTCATCGTAATTGCCTCGGTATCGATTTTTTCGTTGTGTGCCGTAACAAGCAGCCCTGGGATGGATCATAGCGTTATTCCCGTTTGTAATTGGCAATGACGTTTTCAAAAAGGTTCATCAGGCTGTCCATTTGATCCTTGATGAGCAGCTTTTTTTTAACATAGTCCTGGCCTGCGATTCCCATTTGCAACAGTTGAGTCTTGTTCGAGAGCATCTCGCCCATCTTCTGCGCCAGGTCGTCGCTGGAGTCCGGTTCAAACAATCGTCCGGTCACCCCCTCCTCGACCTGCTCGGGAATTCCGCCGATACGGGATGCCAGAACCGGCGTTCCATTCATGAAACTCTCATACGTACTGATCGGCGCATTGTCATACCAGCGGCTGGGCACCACGCTGAACAGGGCCTCGGCAATCCAGCGCATCAGGGTTTGTCCGGACTGGAATCCCAGGAAATGGATGCGGTTTTGCACATGAGGCTCAATCAGCCGCTTCAGGCGCGCCTCTTCCCCGTCATAACTTCGGCCGATGATATAAAGATCGATCGGCGGATTCAGCTTCTGAAATGCGCCGATCAAGGTATCGATCCCCTTTTCGTAAGACAACCTGCCGAAATAGAGAATATATTCTTTTTTATGCCAGGCCTTGTCCGGAGCGACGGTCCTTTCTATCGGATACTGCAACACATGAAACCTCTCTTCGCGCGCGTTCGCTTCTCTCTTTCGCTCTCCTTCTCTTCGGCCCTCTCCTTCCCTGTCCTCCGGTTTCCTTCTTTTTCCCTGTCTTCTTTCAACCGGATAATACAACACATGCGTCTTGTGCCTGGAAATACCGCCTTCGAGCAGCTTGTCCTTCATGAACTCACAGGGTACGACGAAGGCATCCACCAGGTCATACAATCCGAGCAAACGCTGGATATACATGGCGGCAACGCGAACCGCGGAAGCGGCGAAGTTGTTCTTGACGCACCGGTATTGGAGTCCATGATAATAATGCCCTCCCCGGACGCAGAGCGTACAGGGTCTGCCATCCCGAAGCAGGGAATAACTGGGACAAAGCAGATTGTAGTCGCCGATTTGCATGACTACGGGGATCTGATGACGTTTCAAGGTGTGAATAATGCTTGGCGACATGTAGTTATAGATATTCAGGATATAGGCGATATCCGTTCCAGGCATGGCTTGCAGTAGCCGGCTCAATTTGATTCTCGCTTCAAAAGAGTAGGTGCTCCTGTCCAGATAGCGCAGGATATTGGCTGGAGAAAACCGGATGTTTGCCCAAAGCGCCTGCTCGGGGTCTCCGGGAGGCGCCAAAAAATAGTCCTGATAAGGAGAAGGCCATGTTCCGGCGTAACGGACGCTGAAAGGAATCGTCGTATGCCCTCTGGCTGCCAGGTAAGTCATAACGTCGTAAAGATATTTTTCGACACCGCCGTTTAAAAAGAAATATTTATTACAGAAAACAATCTGCATTTAAGGTTTTTCTCCCAATTCTATCCGAAAAATCCCGGTTCCGCCAAACCCGATATAGGCTGCGGCCGGTTCTCCCGCCGTAGAGGTGATGACCGTCATGTTTACCTTTGGAATATCCATCGGAACCGGTCTAAATGTTTTTGCGCTGTCCGTGCTGATGAAGAGACCTTCAGTCGCCCTGCTGTCATAGCGAAGCGTTCCCGCCAGAACCAGCCCCGGACGCTGGGGGTGGAAGGCTACACTGAATACGGCCAATTGTGGAAAGGCCGTTACGGGAAGCCGGCTTTCCTGCCAGCTTTTCCCTTCGTCATTGGAGATCAGCAGCGTATTTCCGCTACAGCCGGCGACAATCCGGGAGGGATTGGAAGGATCGATGGCCATTCCAAACATAAATCGATCTCCGGTTGTCACGCGATGCCAGGAGCTTGCGCCATTGGTGGATTTATAAATACCGCCCGCCTGGGTGCCGGCGAACAAAGTTCCGGGAAGTCGGGGATGAACCCGCAATGCCCCGGGTCCCTTGATAAAAGGGGTATTGAGGCCCTGATTCATCGGAGACCAGGTTTTCCCTGCATCGGTGGTCTTATACACGCCGTAGCCGTTGGTTCCTACATAAATCGTATCATCGGAAAAAGGGTCCAGTTCCAGATTGGTTGCCATCCCATCGACATATCCCTGTTTGGCAAGGATTTCTATGGGTACGGAAAAACCGATATCCTTCCAGCTTGCGCCGGCATTCCGGGATTCATAAACATGAATTTTCCCCTGTTTGCCCCGGAGGTTGATCAGCAAAACCATCCGGGATGGATCTTTTGGGGATATTTCGATTTCCTGGGCATGGCCATCTTTGAAAACGCCATTCATCGCCCGCCGCCAGTGTTTTCCTGAATCTTCGGAGATCATCAGGCCATTGTCCCAGGCGCACAGATAGAGGGCTTTCGGATTTTGGGGATGAATCTTCAAGTCATTGACGCAGGTGTTTTGAAGGCCGTAATGCTTTTGATACCAGCGCTCCCCATCGTCTGCGGTCTGCCAGAGGTTCCACCAGTCCGCCAGGAAAAGGGATTGGGATGTTCCGGGGACAAAGGCCATCTCTTCGAGACCTGAAAAGGTGCTGGTCCAATTGGGAGGCGCTTCCGGATCGATCTGAAACGAGAGGATCGATTTCCAGGTTGATCCGCCATCCAGGGTTTTGTAAAGCAGATGCGGCCAGTTATCAGGATGCGAGCCGATGAATACCAGGTCCGGATTGTTCGGATGAACGAGGAGGGATTTATAACCCGTGGGCTTGGGTCGCAGTGAAACAGGGCGACCCTCCCAGGCGAGGGCTGTTGCATTCCAGCGGAACAGGCCGCTCTGTTTTTCTACCATGTAGAGGGAATTGCGCGAAGCGGCGATATCCGTGATCTCGCCGGAACCCTGCGAAAGACCTTGATTATGCGGTTTCCAGCTTTGCTCCTCCAGCCGATAAACGCCGCGGGAAGTTCCGGCATGCAAATATCCCTCATACACTGTAAGCCCATTGACCTTAAAACCCTCCAGTCCCGGAACCCTCTGTGGGGTGGCTTTCAGATTGTTCAGGGGAAGTTTGAAAATCCCTTTCGTATCGGTTCCAATCCACAGTGAGCTTCGGGTGAAGAGCAGCAGCCGGCTTCCAAAAAACCGTGAAGGGTAGCGGATTTCGCCGGATATCCGAACCCAGATATCGCCCTGATTGATGCTGGAATAGAGACCGTCTTCGGTCAGCGCAACAAGCTGATGCGGGGCTGCCGGATTGATCGCGATATCCGCGACAGCAAAGCTTTCCAGTCCCTTTCCGATCAGTTCGAAGTGGTTGCCGCCGTCCCGGCTTCGGTAGATTCCGGCAACATCCGACCCGACGTAAACAGTTTTGGGATTCGATGGATCGATCGCAATAGCCGTGAATCGTCCGCCCCCGCCATAGCCCGCAGGATGCCACGACGGGCGGCTGTTTGCCGCGCCTGCGCCGGTTGAAATCAGCGCTGAAAACAGGAGTGCTGAAATGATAAAGTTCAGGCGGCGCATCATTACTCTCTCACGGTCGTACCCTTTTTTTGTTCCTGCTTGGGTTGCAGGTGATATGATGGTTTTCCATAAAGCCGGGCGCTATAGAGGACAAACGCTTTTTCAACCGGATCATATCCTTTCATCCAAACGGTACCTGAAACCGAATTTGAATGAATGCGAAGCTTCAACCTGCCGGCCCTTGCAATAACCGGGGTTGGAAGGGCGACTCTTTCAGCAAATTTTTCCCCCTCGTCTCCTGCGCGCGTTGCCAAAGCGCCGGTGTGTCTCAGAAGTTCGGGACTCATAAAATTAAAGAACGTCTTCGCTTCTTTGACATAGGTTCGTTTGATGTCGCAGGTGATATCGTTGGCAATTGCCGTCATTTCCGAATCTTCGGAATCCCAGTAGAAGCTGTTGCTGGAATTTCTCTTGGGGAGGCCTTCAATGATGATCAGGTAGGGATTGTTATGTTTGCTGCCGGGGAGAGCCGCTTGCAGCCTCAACAACACCTGAGCCCCGGAGAATGTTTCATTCATGACGGTGCCGGAAAGCTGTAACAGATACTGCTTGGTAATCCCTGTGCGATCCAGGAGTGGATCATCGATATCTTGTGCAACTGAGTAAGCAGCAAGGAAACCTGAACCGAGGATCATCAGCATTCCCATGACAAAATAGCGCGAAATGTTTTTCATGGCGGTTATTCACCCTGCTTTGTCATTTGGGATTGGCGCCAGTTCCATGCCGTTGAAATGGTTTCCTGAATATCAATGAAATGCGGCTTCCAACTCAGCAGTGAATAGGCTTGGTCTGACATTGCCACCAAAACCGGCGGATCGCCGGGGCGTCTGCCGATGAGTCTATAGGCAACCGGTTTGCCTGTAACCTGCTGAACGGCCCGGATAACTTCCATCACGGAGTTCCCATGCCCCGTCCCCAAATTAACGCATAGGCTTTGACCGGATTGGGTCAGATGCTTCAGGGCAAGGAGATGGGCGCCGGCCAAATCCGTTACGTGGATATAATCCCGAATGGCCGTGCCGTCCGGGGTGTCATAATCGGTCCCATAGACCTCCGTGTAATCGCGCCGGCCCTGCACCGTTTGTAGAAGAAGGGGAATCAAATGGGTTTCAGGATCATGGTCTTCGCCGATTTGCCCTTCGGGGTCGGCGCCTGCCGCGTTAAAATAGCGCAAAATGGCGTACCGGATACCGTAAGCGCTCCCATAATCCCGGATGATCTGTTCCATCATCAGCTTGGTGCGGCCGTAAGGATTGATCGGAAGTTGCGGATGGGTTTCGGGAATCGGAACTTGGAGCGGCATGCCATACGTTGAACAACTGCTTGAAAAAATGATATTCTTGCAGCCGTGCCGTCGCATGGCCTCCAGAAGTGAAATTGAACCGGCAACATTGTTCTGATAATATTTTGCCGGGTGTTCAACCGATTCACCGACATACGCATAAGCGGCAAAATGGATTACGGCCATTGGCTGATATTTCGAAAATGTTTGATCCAGAACCAAAGAATCGGCAATGTCTCCCTTGATCAGCGGTCCCCATTGGACAGCCCACGCATGACCGTAGATCAGATTATCAAGAGAGATGGGCAGGTAACCCGCAGCGGCAAGAGCTTTGCAAGTGTGACTGCCGACATAACCGGCGCCTCCGGTAATCAGAACGGGTTCAGTCATCACAAAATCCCCCTTTATCTCCGGCAATCCGACCGTATGTTTCATGAAAAACTTGGGCTTTGTTGCGTGGAGCATATGAGTAAAGATAATGGTTTGTCAAGCAAAATGACCGCTCGAAAAAAATGCATAAAAAAATGCTTGACAACTTTTATTTTTTGTATATTTTGGAACCATATTGGAATAGTTTGGAATTATCAGGAAGGTTTCTAATATGAACGGGAATAGGTTGAAAGATCGGCGTATTTCCGATGGGCTCACGATCACGGAGCTTGCGCGCCTCTCCAACATCAGCACCAAGATAATCAGCCAGACCGAACGGTTATTGAAGAATCCGACCGAGGTAACCAAAAGAAAAATCGTCAATGGATTAAATTCGGCAAAGAAGCCAGGAGAAAAGCCCTACGACTTTGAATATATTTTCCCCATGCAATAGGTTTGAACGATTTTCTTTTTGTATATTTGGGAGCTGCATTAGGGTCGAATCGAATCATATAGGACGGTTATGACTATGAACGGAAATCGATTGAAGGATCGGCGCATTGCCGAGGGGCTTACGATCACGGAACTGGCGCGCTTGTCCAACATCAGCACCAAGGTGATCAGTCAGACCGAACGGTTGTTGAATGATCCGACCGAGGTCACCAAGAGGAAAATACTGAATGGGTTAAATGCGGCAAGGAAGCCGAAGGAAAAACCCTACGACTTTGAATATATTTTCCCGCGAACGGATGGTGATTGATTTTATGAGCGACAAAGTTCCTGAATCAGGACTGATGGGTCCGATCCGTTGTTTTTACGAGAGGTTAGATGAAATGTTGCCATTTTTTTCGCACTTCTTCCGGAAACCTTCTTGTCATGTTGCAGTAGTGGCGATGGCATCGATGATATTATTTTCATCCTGCGCGAATTCGCCGGACATTCCTCCCCAGTTTGACACCAGCATCAAAACCGCTGAGGATTTGAACCGATTGAAGCAACTGGAGGCGCAGTTGACGGTTACTCCGGAGAAGGCGGCGTTGCATCCGGATTATCAGGTGATTGACAATATCGCGGTTCCCTATGTTCCGGAATATCGGATGGGGCCGGGTGATGTGCTTGAAATCGTCTATCACCTCAAATATGAAAAGACACCCGATGATTATCGCCTGGAAGTCCAGGACAGAATCAGCGTCAATTTTCCCTTTCAACCGCAGTACAGCTCATCCGTCCTGGTTCGGTCCGATGGGAAGATTACCATGCCACTCATCGGCGATTTGGCCGTGGAATCCAAAACCCCCATGGAACTCGCCGCGGATTTAAATCGCGAATATAAAAAATACTTTATAGAACCCAACATCACCGTTGCGCTTGAAGCGTTCAATGTTAAAATCGACGAGTTGAAAAAAGCCATTACCACAGCCGCCAGAGGGCAGAGCAAGATCGCCCCGGTTTCTCCGGATGGCCGCATTTCCTTCCCGGTGATTGGCGCCATGCATGTGCAGGGGTTTACCGTAGCCCAGTTGGAAAAAATGATCAATGAAAGCTATGCCAAACAGGTTCGAAATCTGAATTGTACCCTCATCCTGTTGGAAATTCATAATCCCAAGCTCTACGTCCTCGGGGAAGTTGAAAAACCAGGGGCTTACGACATTGCCTCCGTGCCCAATGTTCTGAATGCGCTGACGCTCGCAGGGGGCTTTAAAAGAAGTGGCGAGCTTGAAGAAATTGCCGTTTTCCGTAATGAAGGTCTGGAAAGACCCATCGCCTTTAAAGTGGATATCAAAAGGGCTTTGAGGGCGGGCGTTGCTCTGACGAATATCAGATTAAAACCGGGGGATATTATTTACGTTCCGAAAACCCGGCTTGACGAGAGAAATGACAACATCGAGCGAATCTTTACCAGAGGCATTTGGGCCGTGGTGCCTTTTGCAGCCAGTTTGGGCGCCAGTTACAGCTTGAACCCACTATTAGGACCAAAGCAAACGGGATTTTAGGACGGTTTATTATGCAAAATATGTTTCGAGAGTTTATTTTTATCCTGTTTTACCGGTTGCCTTTGGTCATTATGGTGTTTCTGATGGTATTTATTGTTTCATTGATTTTTGCCGTAGCGCTTCCTTCCATTTATCGTTCAACGGCTAAATTTTCTCTGGTGATTCCCCAAAGCTTTGATCCCCTGCAGCAGGAAAGTTCCTATGATTACCGAAACAGGGTACGACGATTTCTTCAGGATCAGAAGGAGCTGATTACATCCAACCGGGTCCTGACAAAGGTTGTTCAGGAGATATACCCCAGCACAAACCGGCAGTCTGCAATCACCAATAAGATTAACGATATTAGGCAGAATTTGGAAGTCATCCCGCCGGGAGGAGAAACATTTGAGGGCTCCAGTGTTTTTATTATTGATTTTTCAGATACAAACCCCGCATTCGCAGTCAAGGTTGCGACAACAATCACCGAAAAATATCTGGCAACGTACCGGGAGATCTCTCAAAACAAGTCCAATTTCTCGCATACATTTTTTCAGGAGCAGACTCAGAAACTGCAGAAAGATATGCAGGCTAAGGAAGCCAAGGTCCGTGACTTTGAAACCAAGCAGGCATTGGCCCTGCTTGAAATCCTGAATTTGGGGGAAGGAAAAGGAAATGCGGAAGTCGGTCCCAACGCGTTGTTGACGCAGTTCCTGGGAAATTACCATGCGCTTCAGGCCGAGTTGGCTGCTCTTCAAACCTCCATCGGCGCCCTCGAACGGGAGAGCAACCAAAGCGGCATTCCGGCGGTATTGGCGGAAATGGAGGGTGCAGGACGTACCATCACCGTTTTTAAAAACAAGGTAGCCCAACTTCAGATTCAATTGAACGAAATGAAACCCCAGTTCCGGGAAAGCTTTGAACCGATGAAACAGGTAGAGCAGGAGCTGAAACTGAGCGTGGATGCCCTGAAAAACGAGCTGAAAAGATCTTTGACCGCTCAAAAAATCACGGCGAACAGCATCAGGGCCCGAATTGGGCAACTCGAAAAAACGATCGAGAGTCTTAGAGATCGGATTCAGACCATCGCCAAAGAAAAGGTAACTTATCAGGCTCTGTTGCAGGAATTCAACATTGCCAAAGATGCATATATGCGCACCCAGGCCCAAATGGAGCAGGCCAGAATGTCGCAATCCCTGGTTCAGGACAAACAGTTTCTGACTTTGATTGACGCGCCTTCCCTTCCGGTAGCGCCGTATAAACCCAACCGCGGCCTGATTGCACTCGGCGGCCTTCTTGCGGGAATCTTTCTGGGAATCGCCGCCGCATTAACCGTTGATCAGTTTGATCACCGCATGAAGACCATTTATGAAATTGAAAAGCAGTTGAACGTTCCGGTATTGGGGTCAATACCAAGCTTGTAATCCTTCATTCAGATTATACGGGGGCGTCTTTCGTGTACCTACAGATCGTGTTCATGATCGTCGGTCTCCTGGCCATCATTCTGTGGTTTGTCGGGGGGTATCAACAAACGCAAGCAAAAGATGACCGGGTGACTCTACCGGCAATTCTTCTAACCTCCTGGATCATTGCTGGCGCGCTATTTACTACGACTTTTTTTGTTCTTCGGGCTGGAGGATTTTTTGATGTCTCTATTGAACGAATATTATTTGTGATGATCATCTTATTTATGGTGGTTGGTTTGTTTCAGGGCAAAGTTCGTTTTCAGAAGAACATCTCTATTGAGATTATTATGGGAGTGTATGTTTTGATTTGTACGGCATCGATGATCAGAACTGGATTTCTCCCTGCTGATCCGGAATTTTCATCCCCCTGGTTTACGTTTATTACCGGCTATTTATTCCCTTTTATCGTATTTATTTTTGCCAAGAATTATATTGTTCGTGAAAAGGATGTGACGCTCATCCTTCAGGCGCTGTTCTATTTTGGGATCTATCTGTCCATCACGGCCTTTTTCGAATACACCAATCTTCGGCAGTTTGTTTTTCCCCGATATATCAATGACCCAGACATTGGGATACATTTTGACCGCGCCAGAGGGCCGTTTCTGAATTCAGCTTTCAATGGAGTCGGGATTCTGATCGGATTGATCAGCGGTCTTCACCTCCTTCAAAACAAAACAGGGTTGGCCAAAACCTTTCACCAGGCAGCTCTATTGCTTTTCTTTCCGGCTGTTTTTTTTACCCTGACCCGCTCTGTCTATCTGGGGTTGCTCATTACGCTGTTTATTTTCCTGGGATGGTACAAGACCTCGTTCTCAAAATGGAAACTGATTTCACTGCCGCTGGCGGTCGTGCTGATCGTTGGAATTGCAAACTCTCCCCGGTTGTTATCCACGGAAAGACGGGAGGGCGGCGTCGCCCAGGTCGGAGAAGTGGAGATCCGCTTAGCTTTGCTCAGAAGATCTATTTTTATGTTTACCAATCAACCATTTACTGGAATCGGATTGTCCCAGTTCGTTCCCGTATCCATCCGATCTTACACGGGGCCGCGTGCCACCGTTGAGGAATATGCAATAGGCACGTTTCAACATAATCATTTGCTGGCTATCGCGGCTGAACTGGGAATTCCCGGAATTCTGACCTATTTGGCCCTGATCATCCTCATTCTTTGGCGATTGAAGCAACTGGCCGGGAAATTATCCGAAACAGGGATCATGGGGAACAATCTACGGGTCGTCATCTTTGCAATCTGGTGCGTTTACATGAACAATAACATGTTTGTCGAGCCTGCACATGCTATTTTTCTCAACTCCGTCCCTTTTGTATTTGCGGGACTGGCTGATGGTCTGTATACACGTTCTCTGGAATCGGGCATAGTCGCTGTCCAATCGCCATTAAGAATGTCCCAATCACCCATGAGGGTCATGAATAGCCATGTATAAAGATTATTATCATTTGCAGACCGAACCTTTCAGCACCCACCCCAACACGGGTACTTTTTTTATCTCCAATACGCACAAGGAAGCCTGGTATTACCTGCTCTTCGGCATTGATACGCAGGAACCCTTTGTGGTCTTGACCGGCGAATACGGCATGGGAAAAACCCTGCTTTGCCTTCGGCTCATCAAGGTTTTAAAAGAAAAAGGGATGCCCCGTGTCGAATATATTCCGACTTCCAATGAAGGCTATGGCGGGATCCTGCGGCGGATGGCCTCCAGTCTCGGAATTTCTCCGATTCCTGAGGATGAAGAGATTCTTCAAGACATGATTTATGAACGTTTCAGGACCGACACCGAAAATTCCCGGTTTTATCTGATCATTGATGACGCCCATGAGCTGGACACAACGATCCTGACCAAATTGAAGTATTTGTCCACCTTTAACCACAACGAGTTTTTCCCGGTGATCATGATTTTTGTGGGGCACCCGTCATTCCTGCAGGATCTGAAAACACCGGCGTTAAGCTCACTCAATCAGAGAATCAAAAGACGATATCATCTGGCCCGATTCAATTTGGAGGATACCAAAAATTACATCTATTTCCGTCTGATGAAGTCGGGCGCTACCGGCATTCCCGCCTTCTCCGATGAAACGATTCAAAAGATCTTCGAATACAGCGGAGGCATCCCGCGTCTGATCAACAACATCTGCGATACCTGCCTGCTGATCGGCGCATCAAAGCAATTGATTTCCATCCCTCCGTCGGTTGTGGATGACGCCAAGAAACTCGTTGAGGGCAGTCTGACGGGAACCAATGCAGAGGCCGGAACCGACGCCGTTGTGAATAAAACCAAAACGGTTGAAGTATTGAATGACACAGTAGCGGATACCGTTTCGAAGAATGACGCACCGGCCGCTATCATCTTTTCCGCGGATCTTCCTGCGGGCAATGCCGTTAGACCGCCTCCTGTTTTTTCAACGATGGATGCGGACGAGTACCAGCAGGAAACGGCCCGTCCCAACGTTTCAGTTTCCGGCAACAAGCTTAAAAAAGCAGCGACATGGGCTGTTGTCATCATCCTGCTGATGTTGGCGGCTTCTTGGCTATATCAGTATTTCATCAATGATGACCCTGCAATCTTTTTTCGCTCACCGACCGCCTCCGCTCCACCGCAAAGCACCTCTATCCAACCCGAAAAAACCGCCGTGGATATTTCAACCCTGCGCGAAGAGATGACCGATAAAACGTCCGAGGATGGTGGATCGGTGCCAGCAACACAGACGGAGGCGATAATCCCTGCGCCAACCGATATCATCCCCAAACAGGACGGCGGCATGGAAACCCAGCAACCTTCCAGCCTCGAACCCGTTTCCGAAAGACCACGTGAACTGTTTTCTTCTCATCCATTTTCCCTCCGCTCTTCCAGCTATCAGCAGCAGGAACGCGCTCTTCCGGAAATGGCTGAAATAAGGCAATTGGGATTGACCCCCTATCTCGTGAAAGCGGATTTGGGCGATCTGGGGACGTTGTGGCGAATCCATATCGGATTTTATTCAACCGAAGAGGAGGCGAAAAAAACAAAGGCGGCCTACAAACTGGCCAACGCCACCGTTCAAAAAACCGATTACGCCTGCCAGGTCGGTGAATTTTCCAAGCTGACGGACGGCATGAATCTGTTCGAAAGATTAAAGCAATCCGGTTATTTCCCGTATGCAATCCAGAAGGGGAGAAACCTCTTTCGAATGTATCTGGGCGCCTATGAAAAACGGTCCGAGGCAGAGACCCTGCAGCAGGAACTTCAAAAAAGAGGGGTTAAAAGCCAGGTTGTAAAAAGATAAGGGGCATGTAATGAATATATGGGAAGAGGTCTACTCCAAACATAAGGACAGCAGCAGGGGTCCTGTTGATTCACAAGCAGACCATTGTCAGCAAGATCAACAAAAAAAAACCGTTATATCTGAATCGTTCGGCCCTGAACCGAAACTTACCGACTCCAGTTCACTGGAAGAGGCGTACTACAAAAACAACAAGAAAAACAACATGTCTCAGCCAGCCAACCAGAACGTTCCGAACCGGGAATCCGAACCGCAAGCACCGATAAAGCCGGTGAAAGCCCGGTTCATCCCCAGGATTCCATCGGGCAAGCTTTCTACTCCCTATCCGGCACTGCTTTCCAAAATGCGCTATAGCCTCTCGGATTGCTGGGCCAATATCATGCTTGAAACCCAACAAAACATCCGGACGCTGCTGGTCTGCGGGTCCGCCCGAAAAGAAGGAGTCACATTGATTTCCTTCCATCTGGCGATGTTTTTGTCCAAAGAGTACAGCATGAAGGTCCTCTATGTCGATACAAATCTGAATCATGCGGCCATACCCAAAATTCAAAATCTCCCGGGGGTTTATTCCTTTGTGTCGGAAAGGAAGAACCTCGCATCGCTTATTGTGCAAACCGAATACCCGGGACTTTATCTGCTGCCTTCCGGATCGGGGACAATCGGAAAAAATATCGGAAGCAATATGCTCTCTCGCGAACCTATCGAGAGCCTGCTTGACTTTTGCCGGACTCATTTCGACATAACGATCATTGACGGCCAACCATTGGTCAGCAGCCCCGTCATGGTTGAATTCGCGAGGGTCGCGGACATGACGCTCCTGGTATGCCGATATGGATATTCCCGTTATGAAGTCAGTAAACTGGCCATCGATAAACTTCAAAAATTCGGGATAACTTCGATCGGGGTGATTTTGAATGATCGCAAGTTCCCCGTACCGCAGAAACTCTACAAACTGATGGGATGATGGTTCAGTTCCCTTTGGGGATAAAAAATGATCAAAATCGCGGTAACCGGCGTCCGGGGTGTCCCGGCTACATGGGGCGGCGTTGAACATCACTGCGAAAACCTCTACTCGCGCCTGGCCGAACGGGGATATGATGTTACCATCTATGCCCGGAGCTATTATGTACCCAAAGGCGTAACCTCCTATAAAGGGTTGAAGATCAGGCGGCTGCCGACCCTGAACCTGAAATATACAGACGCATTGTTTCACACCCTGATATCGATGATTCATATTCTTTTTACGAATCCGGACGTCGTCCATATTCATGGAATTGGCCCCTGTTTCTTTAGCTGGATTCCCCGTGTTTTCAGACCGGGGATGAAAGTTTTTTTTACCTGCCACGGTCTCGACTGGCAGCGCAAAAAATGGCCCTGGTGGGCATCGAGGCTGATCTACTTGGGCGAGTTGAGCGCGATCTGGTTTGCACAATACCGGATTGTCGTTTCTCGCGAACTTCAGCGCTATTTTGATTCCGCTCATGGAATCAATACATTCTACATCCCCAATGGGATTACTCCGATTCCGCGCAAAGAGCCAAACCTGATCAAACAATGGGGCCTCTCTTCCAGAGGGTATTTTCTCTGCGTCAGCCGCCTGGTTCCTGAAAAGCGCATGGAAGATATTATCAAAGCCTACTTATTGAATCCCGGCAGGTACGGCCTGGTGATTGTCGGAGACAATGCCGCTTCGGGACAATATATGAATAATTTGAAGAAATTGGCAGAAAAAAGCCCTTCGATCATCTTTACCGGCTATCAGTTCGGAACGGCTCTCGAAGAGCTGTTTTCCAATGCCCGCGCGTTTATCACCGCATCCGAATTGGAGGGGCTTCCGATTACCCTTCTTGAAGCCTTGTCTTATGGTATAATGTGTGTTACGAGCGACATCGGGCCACATCGGGAACTTGTGGAAACCCTCCCGGGGCTAACCTTTCCGGTAGGAGACATTCCCGCTATCGCAAAACACATGAATCATATTGAAACCATAACGGAAAAGCAGCATGATGACTTTAAACAAAAGGCCATTGCGATGATTTCCGGGCAGTTTAATTGGAACACGGCTTGCGGTGAGCATGACCGTCTGTATCGAAAGAGCCTGGGCCATTGAGCATCACCCCATGATGAATCAGGACCGAGAGATGGTGAAACGGATTGAATTGGCGGTGGACGTTTTCCTGACAGCCATGGTGTTCATTGCCGTGTATGCCGTGAAACGAAGTTGGCTGGCGGGTCCTTTTGAAGGACTGACCACGACTCCGAACTATTACTCGGTACTGCTGATGATCATCATCATCTGGTATGTAACCCTGGATTTTGCAAACGTCGACTACCGTTACGGCGCCAAAATGACATTTCCGCTGGTGATGGAAATATTTAAAGGGGTTACCATCAGCATCGCTGTTTTGGTGGTGTTCATGTATATTTTCAAAATCACCGACGTCAGTCGTCTGCTCATTTTTCTGTTTTATATCGTTGATCTGAGCGTTCTGATTCTCGCTCGCTGGATGGTAGATCGGCTCATCACTTCAAAACGCAGAGACGGCTATTTCCACCGCCATATCCTCATTCTGGGAAGCCGGACCGCCGCGCAGGAACTCATCCAAATGGTCTGCAATCAAAAAGGAAGCAGTATCAATATTATTGGTTGCATCGAATTAAACCGGGAGGATGTCGGCAAAACCGTATCCTGCGGGATCAAAGTGATCGGGACGCTGGATGATCTTCGGGATATTTTGCTTCACCAGGTCATCGACGAAGTCCTGATCACAATGCCGCTGAATGAAATCAAGAATTCCGAGTGGTATCTGTCATTCATCAATACCTTTGGGATCACCGTCCGAATTATTCCCTACTGGTATATTCGGAAATTCATGACGATCCATGCATTTCACTCCGTCAAGGTGGAACAATTTTTGTCGGAACCTGCGCTCATTATCAGCAGGATTCAAAAAAACCAGGACGCCCTGGCGATCAAATCCATCATGGATTACGTTTTAGCCCTTTTTGCACTCATCATTTTCTCTCCACTCTTCGTGATTGTCCCCTTGTTGATCAAACTGTTTTCTCCCGGTCCTGTTTTTTATAAGCAGATTCGCAGCGGTCAGGATGGCAGAAAATTTCCACTCTTCAAGTTTCGCTCCATGGTCATGGGAGCCGAAGAACAGCAGTACACCCTAATCGAATTGAATGAGGCCGACGGGCCGGCATTCAAAATGAAAAATGATCCCCGTATTATTCCTTATATCGGGAAATTCTTAAGAAAATTTGGACTGGATGAGATCCCCCAGTTTATCAATGTGATGCGGGGCGAAATGAGCATTGTAGGGCCCAGGCCGCCGACTCCCGAGGAAGTGGAAAAATATGAACTGTGGCAGCGCCGGCGTCTCTCGATGAAGCCCGGCATTACCTGTATCTGGCAGGTCCAACCCGGAAGGAACGATATCACATTCAATCAGTGGATGGATATGGATATGAATTATATCGACCACTGGTCTTTACGGCTGGATATGGTTCTGATCTTGAAGACGATTCCGGCCATCCTGCTCGGGCGCGGCAGATAAAATCCCAAGATGATCAGTCCAGTTGAAACTCCTGCTTCCATTCCCGCGTTTCTTGCCATTTGGGCTGACTCGATTTTTCGAACAGGCAATTGTTGATTACCAGCCAATCCATCTCCGTGCGCATAAAACAGCGATAGGCATCCTGGGGAGAGCAGACAATCGGCTCTCCCCGCACATTAAAGCTGGTGTTGACCACAAGCCCGCACCCTGTCTGTTGTTTAAAGGCCTGGATCAATTTCCAGTAACGTTCATTGGTCTCTCGATGCACCGTTTGAATCCTGGCGGAAAAATCCATATGGGTTACGGCCGGGATATCGGATCGCAACCGATAGAGCCGGTCGCGGATATCTGCGGGATCGTTCATTGAAATGGATTTTCTGTGTCGTGCGGTTACCGGCGCCACCAGCAGCATGTAGGGAGATGTCGTTTCGATATCAAAGTATTCACGGGCCTCTTCCGAAAGAACCGACGGCGCAAAAGGCCGAAAACTCTCCCGATATTTTATTTTAAGGTTCAGCCGTTTTTGCATTTCCGGATTCCGGGGGTCAGCCAGGATGGAGCGGTTTCCCAAGGCCCGCGGCCCCCATTCCATCCTTCCCTGAAACCACCCAATCACGTTTCCATCCGCCAGCAGTCGGGCTGTTTCCGCGCACAGCAGATCAATGTCCGGGTACCTCGTCCATGTTGCCTGAAATTTGTTTTTCAACTGATCTATATCCCTTTGTTGATATTCAGGGCCGAGATAGGCGCCTTTCATCGTATCTGAATCCTGGTCTGAACGGGTTCTTTCCTCTCCTTTCCAGATATGTCGGACAGCAAGGGCGGCTCCCAGTGCACCGCCGGCATCGCCGGCAGCAGGTTGTATCCATATCGCGTCAAATATCCCCGCACCCTGTATTTTGGCATTGGCCACACAGTTCAGCGCAACCCCTCCGGCCAGGACCAGATGGCCGCTTCCAGTCAATTGCCTCGCCGTCCGAGCAAGCCTTATGACCACCTCTTCCGTGACCTCTTGAATCGCCAGGGCCAGGTCCATATAGGGTTGCGTCAAGTCGCTTTCCGATTCCCGGCGAGGGATTTCAAAAAGGGCTTCCCAACGGTTGTCGTTGCACATTCTTAGGCCCGTTGCGAAATCAAAATAGTCCATATTCAACAGAACCGATCCATCTTCCCGAATATCCACCAGTTCAGCGAGGATAGCCTCCTTATAACGCTTAAATTGGCTGGTGTTGCGAATCCCGTAGGGCGCAAGGCCCATCAGTTTGTATTCGCCGCTGTTGACCCTGAAGCCGCAGTAGTAGGTAAATGCGGAATAGAGCAATCCAACAGAATGGGGGAAGGTGAGTTCGCGAAGAATTTCGATTGCATTGTGGCGGCCGTACCCGATGGTGGTTGTGGCCCATTCACCGACGCCGTCGATGGTTAGGATGGCCGCTTCATCAAACGGGGACGGGAAAAATGCGCTGGCTGCATGGGAGAGATGGTGTTCCGGAAAAAGAAGCGGAGGCTTATTTTCAAAAGGCTTTCCATGAATGGTTTTCAATTCATCCCATAGGAGTTTCCTCATAAACAGTTTTTCTTTGATCCAGATCGGCATGGCCGAAAGGAAACTCTGAAATCCCTTCGGGGCAAAAGCATGATAGGTTTCCAGCAGGCGCTCAAATTTCAAAAAGGGTTTGTCATAAAACGCGATGGCGGTAAGATCTTCTATCCCCAGACCGGCTTCGTTCAGTACATAGCGGATGGCATGTGCCGGGAAAGACTGGTCGTGTTTCAGGCGAGAGAAACGCTCCTCGTGCGCCGCGGCGATGATATCGTTTTCACTGATCAGCACTGCGGCGCTATCGTGATAAAATGCGGATATTCCAAGATAATAGTTCTTCATAAGGTCTGTAATCCGTTTATTATCGCTTCTTACTGGAGGATTTTAAATAGCCTTGATCCATCACATACCGATACACTTGCTGTGCAAAGACATCCGTTACCTTGTCTCCCGGGTGTCCGTCTGCCGGATTTGCCCATAATTTACGATTGGGGATATGATGAAGCTCTTTATAGACGGCCGGATACAAATTCAGATATTCAATATTGGCATTTTTCAGCAGCGGTATAATTTTTTCAAATCGCTGTTGTAACCAGGGATGGTGGTTTTCAGGTGTTATCACAAATAGCATTCGGATATTGCGGGCATGGCAATATTCGGACATATCCTTCAACAGCGCCTGATATTGTTTCAGATTCTCTTCGGTATACACCTTGTCCAGCCACTTCATATAACCATAATCAAAGAACGTATAAAAGAAGCCATTGACCAGCTCGACAGACAGAGAGATGGCGTTCGGGAGCAACCGGCTGACGGGCCGGACAATGAGCCTGTCGATGATTCCGCCAGGATAGATGAAGCTTTTTGTCTGGCTGTCGTCCATGACCGGATCGTTCACGACAAACCCCACCAGCAGAAGATCGAAGTCATAGTGAATGCCCTCGGACTTCAAGAATTGAAATTCGTGAAGCGTCGACCATCCCGACTTCCCC
>Ga0351972_10134_pt1 | contig 32593 bp, 35 predicted proteins | sample TotcelHFGM3001N9_FD_206747 | JGI IMG/M metagenome (GOLD analysis project Ga0351972, IMG submission 206747) | Enriched cells from coal bed in the Powder River Basin, Montana, United States - Total cells FGM rep2 HSBNCT.FGM.300.1.N9 ...
GCTCTTCACCGTGGCTTACGGCGCGCCATCCGTGTCGGCCCGCGACATGAAGGACGCGCGGCTCGCGCGGGAGGCGGCGAAACGCTTTCCGAGCATCGTGTCGGTGCGCGTCAAGGATGCGCTGGCGGCGATCGACAAGATCGCCGGACAATTGGCGCTGGCCGCGCGCGCCGCGGCCGGACTCGCCATCGTCACGGCGGTGTTGGCGCTTGCGAGCGCGCTCGCCAGCGGCCAGCGCGCAAGGCTGCACGACGCGGTGGTGTTGAAGACTCTCGGCGCGACCCGCCTCTGGCTCGCCACAGCCTACGCTCTGGAATTCGGGCTGGTCGGCTTCGCCGCCACCCTGATCGCAGTCGCCGCCGGATCCGCCGCCGCCTACGCGATGACCACGATCCTCATGAAGATCGATTTCGCCTTCCTGCCCTGGACCACGGCGCTGATCTCGCTCGCGACCCTCGCCATCACCGTTGGCCTCGGCCTCGCCGGGACATGGCGGGCGCTCTCCCGCCGTCCCGGTCCAGAGTTGCGCCAGCCTTAGAGCGCGTCCCGATCACATGAAATCATGTGATCGATAAGGACTCGCTCAAAAAAATGGTGGAGCAGGTTCTCATCGAAAAAGTCTGTCAACTTTTTCGGAACCTGCTCAGGCGGAGAGGGAAGGCTCGACGATGAAAGGAAATGCGCCCTCGACGATCGTTCCATCCGTTGCGAGCACACGATAGTCGACTTCATAAAGTCCGGGCTGCAGAACCGGCGTGTCGAGGATCAACTCTTTGGAGGCTTGTTTCTGCGTCGCTTTGGCGATCACCAGGCCGTTTCTGCTCTTGAGCGTTATCGTTGAGATGACGGCGTCAGCCTTCCCCTCAAACACCAGCTTAACTTGACGCACAGGCTTAACGACCCGCTGTCTCGATGCAGGGAAAGATTCGACGAGGAACTGATGATGAGCCAGCCCGGCCGTCGCAGAGCACAAGCCTAGCCCGGCGGCGAGGAACGCCGCCCAAGCGTATCTGATGAGCTTCATTGTCTTTCTCCTGACCGGCGAACCGCCGCCCGCCTCGATGTCTGGAGAAATAACTTTCCCACGCGCGATTTGTTCGAGCGCGGGCGTACGCAAGAGGCGCGGCGACGCGACGAAAATTCGCGCAAAATTCGCCAACGGCTGCGCCGCCTTGCCCTTTGGGCTGCGCTGCCTTGCCCTTTGGGCTGCGACCTCCTAAAACGCTGGAGCGTCGACGGCCCGCCGGGCGGCGCCTTTTGCGTTATGCGCCAAAATGCGCGACGCGCCGTCAGCGGAACCCAATCTTGGCCGACAAGAACGCCCTCTCCTGGCCGAATTTCGCGGTGTCGATTCTCGGCGGCGTCGCAGCGGCGGTGATCTTCGCCGTCGTCGCGCGCGGCGGCTTCGGCGGGCTCCTCTTAGCGCATCTTGCGCCCCTGCCGATCATGATCGTCGCCTTCGCCTTCGGCCTGATCCACGGCGCGACGGCGGCGATACTCGCATCGATCATTCTGATCTTCTGGCCGCATCCGGTGATCGGCATGGGCTATGCTCTGCTGATCGCGGCCCCGGCATGGTCGGCTGTCTATGCGGCGCTTGGCGCGCCCCGCGGCGGCCGGGACAGGCTGACGCGCAATCTGCCGGGCTGGGCGGCGCTCGCGCCTGCGACCTTTCTGACGAGCGCGATCATTCTCTGGCTGATCGTCGCCACTCTCGCGTTCGGATCGCTCGACGAAGCGCTGAATCCGATCCGGGCGCGCGCCTTCATCCTGCTCGACATTATGGTCAAGGAGCGCGACCTTGGCGATAAGATCGATCCGACGACGCTTTCCGGGTCCGTCGCGCGCGCCGTCCCCGCCTTTCTCGCCGGCTATGGCCTGCTGATCCACGTCATCAATTTGTGGCTCGCGGCAAGGATTGCGCAAGCATCCAAGCTGCTCAGCCGCCCCTGGCCGGACATCGCCAGTGAATTTCGCCTGCCAAAGCCGGTGGGCGGCCTGTTCCTGAGCGGAATCGCGCTGGTCTTCTTCCAGGGCCTCGCCGGCGCGATTGGACTGGTGCTGGCGACGACCATGGGATTGCTGCTTGCGTTCCAAGGGCTCGCCGTCGCTCATATCTACCTGCGCGGTTCGCGCTCGAGCGCCCTGGTGCTGGCGGTCATCTATTTCACCCTCGGATTTTTGGGGTGGCCCCTGCTGTTTTTCGCCGCACTCGGCGTCGCCGACCTGATCTTCAACTATCGCGTCCGAAAGACGGACGCCGGGCCCACCGCGATGCAAAAACCGGATTGACTTTCGCCCGGTTTTTCTCGACATAGCCCGCAATCTCGGAGAAGTAGCAAAGATGGACGTCATTCTGCTGGAACGCGTGGCCAAGCTCGGCCAGATGGGCGAGACCGTGCGCGTGCGCGACGGCTACGCCCGCAATTTCCTGCTGGCGCGCGGCAAGGCGCTGCGAGCCACGGAAAACAACAAGAAGCATTTCGAGACCCAGCGGGCGCAGATCGAGGCGCGCAATCTCGAGGCTAAGAAAGAAGCCGAAACCGTCGCCGAAAAGCTCAACGGACAAAGCTTCAACATCATTCGCCAGGCGGGCGAGAGCGGCCAGCTTTATGGCTCGGTTTCGGCGCGGGATGTCGCCGAGGCGGCGACGGCGGGCGGCTTCTCGGTCAGTCGCGATCAGATCGTCCTGGTGCACCCCATCAAGACTCTCGGCCTTCATCAGACGCCCGTGCATCTCCATCCGGAAGTCGATGTGAAGATCACGATCAACGTGGCCCGTTCGGAAGAAGAGGCCGAGCGGCAGGCGCGCGGCGAAAGCGCTACGATCCGGGAAGAGACGTCGATGGACGATCTTGGCCTGGAAGTCGGCGCGGCTCTTGCGGAAGCCGGCGACGTCGAGATGTGATCTCCCGAATGGGAACGCCATCGCCGGCGGCCCTTGGGCCGCCGGTTTCGTTTTCCCGGGCCGATCTCTGATTCTCTGTTCAATGCAAGAGCAGTCGGGCACGCGCCGAACGAATCTTTTTTCACCGTGTGAATAAGACTCGCTTCTCGCCGCGGCGGACAAAAGCCTATGGCGGCGCCGACGCGTTAATGTATTGTTAACGGCGTCTCAGGCTCGCGCGTCGCGTTTGCAGCCCGGAACAGTCTCAAACAAGTCCGATCATCGATGCCACCAATCGAACAATTGGCGGGCCGGCGCGCGTTTCAGGTCGCGCAGCCGGACGCGCCTGCCTATCGCGCGCCGCCGCACAATATCGAGGCCGAGCAAGCGCTGCTCGGCGCGATTCTCGTCAACAATGACGCTTTCGACAGAGTCTCGGACTTCCTGAAGCCCGAGCATTTTTCCGAGGACTTGCACCGCCGCATCTATGAAATCGCGGCGCAGCTCATTCGCGCCGGCAAGCTCGCGACCGTCGTGACGCTGAAGACGTTCCTCGCCGACATCGAGCTTCCGGCCGGCGTGACGATCCAGGCCTATCTCGCCCGACTCGCCGCCGAGGCGACGACGATCATCAACGCCGAAGACTATGGCCGCACCGTTCACGATCTCGCGGTTCGCCGGGATCTCATCGTCATCGGGCAGGATATCGTCAACACGGCCTATGATTCGCCGATCGATTCGCCGCCGCGCGCGCAGATCGAAGAAGCCGAACGGCAGCTCTATTCGATCGCCGAGACGGGACGCTATGACGGCGGCTTTCAGCGATTTGCCGAAGCGCTCACCACTGCGCTCGACATGGCGAGCAGCGCCTATATGCGCGACGGGCATCTGTCCGGCGTCGCCACGGGCCTGCTCGATCTCGACGAAAAGATGGGCGGACTGCAAAAATCCGACCTCATCATCGTCGCCGGCCGACCGGGCATGGGCAAGACCGCTCTCGCCACCAACATCGCCTTCAATGTCGCACGCGCCTATCAATCCGAAGCTGAGCCCGACGGCACGCATAAGACGATCAATGGCGGCATCGTCGGCTTCTTCTCTTTGGAAATGTCGGCCGAACAATTGGCGACGCGCGTCATCGCCGAGCAGTCCGGGGTGCCGAGCTACAAGATCCGCCGCGGCGACATCAATGAGGATGATTTTCGCCGCATCGCCGACGCCGCGCGGGAAATGCAGAGCATTCCCTTCTACATCGATCAGAGTGGCGGCATCTCGATCGCGCAGCTCACCGCGCGGGCGCGGCGCCTCAAACGGCAGAGAGGCCTGGACCTGCTCGTCGTGGACTATCTGCAATTGCTCGCCGGTTCGCGTTCCCGCAATGAAAATCGCGTGCAGGAACTCACGGAAATCACGACCGGCCTCAAGGCGCTTTCCAAAGAGCTCAATGTGCCGATCATCGCGCTGTCGCAGCTCTCCCGCCAGGTCGAGAACCGCGACGACAAGCGGCCGCAGCTGTCCGATCTGCGCGAGTCAGGCTCGATCGAGCAGGACGCCGATGTCGTCATCTTCGTCTATCGCGAAGAATATTATCTGCGCAATCGCGAGCCGCGCGAAGGCACCGAAGAACACATTCAATGGATGGCGGAGATGGAGCGCGCGCATGGCCGCGCCGAAGCGATCATCGGCAAGCAGCGTCACGGTCCGACAGGGACGGTGCAACTCGCCTTCGAGGCTGAGATGACGCGCTTCTCGAATCTTGCGGACGAGGACAAGCTGCCAGCGCGTATGTGAGTGGGTGGCGCCGATTTGAGGCATTCACCGTCCGGTGCGATTGTCCGGTCCTTTTGCAGGCTCACTGGACAGGCACATGCCCACCTCACCGGGACGGAATCCGCCGACCCACCCTTGACCAATACCTTTTCCAATCATTCCCCAACGTGAGTATTGCACGATACGGCCGTCTGGCTCTTCGTTGCCGCCCATGCTACCCGTTCCTAGCGACCAGCCTTTGGCAGAATCCCACCAAGCTTCTTCTTGCTTTACTGCAGGTCTCACACGACCTTCTGCGTTCCAACACGGATTTTCGACGCTATTCTGATACGACATGGTGGCACGCCAAAAAAAACGCCTTCCAACAGTGACGCCATCCGCCTTATAAATTTTTCCCCATACTTGCAGGCTATAGGGCTCTTCGGGCACGTCCAAGAAAGCCTTGGGCTGACCCTCATGGCCGCAACTCGCTGTGATTTCGCGCCAAGCACTGTTCCCCAATGCGCACCTCCGCATGATCCGATTCTATTCGGAACCGAGCGTGCGCGCCGTTATGGAAGTCTTGGCGGTATGCGTTTAGCCAGACATACGAACGACCGTCGGCGCAGATATGTTCGGCGTTCCATTCTTCAACACTAACAGGATTTTCGTCATTTGAGGCGCCGCTTGGGTTGGCCCAAATTACATCGGTGTGGTCTGCACTTGTAGGAATGGTAGACCATCTGGTCACCCCAGCGCCCCGCCCATTGGTAACAAGACCTGTCCGCCGTTGACCTAACGTGTAGTAGTCGGTCATACGCTGACCCGTGAAATGTAAATTCTGGAAGGCTCCCGCATCCGCTGCTTCACATACCCCGCAGATCAAAAAAATCGAGATGGTTATGCCACTCGTGCGCAAAGGCTCACCTATCCAACGCGATAATATCAATCGCTTCAACCGCGCGACCAGCGCTAAGCCGCCTGTTAGGAGAGTAACGATCTAAGTCGGGCGACCCGACTACGACCGATTAATGACCAAAGCGAAGGACGTGAGCGCTCTTTTACCGTCGATGGATCGACAATAGGCACTGCCTGAATTACGTTGACGCGAATGCGGGAGGCAAGCTGTATCGGCTCACCATATTCATCATGCAGGAGAAAACGAATTTGTCCGTCTGGCTTGTCGCATAAAATCTTGATGACCTGGTCTTCGGTCTGCGGAATAAGTGAACTGCTGACCTCACGGTCATCGTACATAATCGTTAGCCTCGCTACCGGTAGCTCGCCATCAAGGAGAATACGGAAGCGTATTGCAACCACTGCCGACTGGCCAAGCTGCGGAGTAATGCATGCTTCAGCTCCCTTCGACCCCATGATGCGTACGCCTTCTCTCTGTACAGAGACAGACCAATCTGAAGGCGGAAAAATGCGGGCAACTTCTTCTTCGTTAGCCGTTGGAAGATCAGGCAGCAGGCGCTGCCAAAATAGAATTCGATCATAAGCTGCGTTGTCCAAGCGCACATTGCCCCGTAGCGCTGTTTCACGACGATACTTTTTAGAAGCTCGTAAAGTATCGCCGCGCTTGCGCCGTACAAGAAATCGCGTCGAAGCGCCAAAAATGCGTCCCATTTGTCGACGCCACTCTAATGTCGAAGGATCGGAACTTCGAGCTTTGAGCGCACTGGCGACCCTTCTCGCCATATCAATAATCTCTGTTTCCGATGGCAGGAAATGCCCAAGCAACTGATCCTGCCGGGTTATCTTAGGCGCCGCCAGATCAATTTCTTCCCGCAAACGATCCGCGACAAAACGCGCAAGAGTCGGCTGCGCCAATTCAGCACGTGCAAGAATTTCGCGGTCCAAACCAGTCAGCAATCCTTCATGATAAATAACCTCTTCTATGATCTCGCCATAATGTTCCAGTGTGTTGAGCCATGAATCGAGCGGGATACGATCATTTTCGATCCTACCAAACATCAATGCATTTCGGGCGCCCGGAAACGGCGAGCAGATTATCCGGGTGAGGTCGCGCTCGAGCAGATATTTTTCGAACTCCGTGAACGCGTACGAGCGATTTCCCGGAAACTTAAAAAAGCAAAACATGCGCTCAACAGGCTCACGCTGACAATAAAAATGACCGCCGTCGCTGAGAACGCGCATTGCTTCACCAATAACGACCTCAGGTCGCCTGGTGTGGTGTAGCGCCGCCGACACATAGACGAAATCAAAGTAAGCGTCCGCAAACGGCAAGTTGTGAAACTCGCCAGCGACCCGATCAGCATCCAGCGGAAAGTCAAGCGCCGAAGCTATCTTACGACCAGCCTCAAGATCATGATCCGAGATATCGAAAAGAGTTGCCTCAAAACCGTAATTTGCGGCCAGCTTATAGGAAAAAATATGACGATAACATGCGATTTCAAGCATTCGTGTCGGATTTTGTATAATAATTTCAGGTCGTCGTGCGAACATTTGATCGAGTATGCTCAAATACCAGTCGCTTGTTTCAACGATCTTCATATCGACGTTGATTTCATGCTGTGCGATTTCACCCAGCTGCGGTCCATAACGCTTTAGCCAATCGACTGGTTTGCAATTCGTCAAGGCGCGCTCCAAAAGCTCAAACAATGTGCCCACGGCTGCTCAAGCAAATTGACCATAGGCTGACAAGGAGCGCAACGGCGAAGATCCTGAAAAAATATGTTGGCCGTCGCAAACGAGATGCAGTATACACCAATCTCTTCATCCTGTTAGGCGCGCCTTGGAGTTATCGTACGCCGACCGGCACTCGGTCTTCTTGCTCCGGGCTAGCAATTATTCCAGCCGCTTTTCACAATCGGCCATGCGCCTCATGCAGCATCGGTTAAGGAGCCCCAGTATGACGATGGACTTTTTGGTTGGGGGATTGCCGCGAGGCGGAACGACGATTACAGCGGATCTTTTCAATTTTCATCCCAGCGCATTTTGTCTCGCCCAAGAAAGCCAGATTCTTCCCCTTTGTGCTGGCTTAGGCGACATCGAGCCCGTCGCGCCCCAACATTTGCAAACGGTCAGGGACTTCGTTCGGCGCCAGATTGACCACGTTTTGCGCGTTTCTGCCGGACATAATGTCGCGCGGGGCGAACTGGCTGCGGCGCAGGCCGAAAAAATGGGCGTCAAAATTAAACGTCCGCAGCGACTCGTATTTGACGAGGCGCGGGTTAACCGACTCACTGACAGTATTGTCGCCGTGTTCGCGCAAGGGCTTTACGGGGAGAAGTTGCTCACGCAATGCATGGGCGAGCTCAGGAACGAGATCAAGCAATCTGTCTCCGCCGAATTCATCGGCGAGAAGTCGCCTTCCAATGTTTTATCTATTGCGCGGTTCGGTCTTCTCGGCGCCAAGGCCGCGGTGATTATGAAACGTGAACCTTATGCTTTTATGCGATCGATGCGGCAGGTCGATACCGGTAACGACAATCTCAATGCGGCTTTCCGCAAGCCGGTGTGGGAAATGATCGGCCTGTATCGCGTGTACGCTGGCGCAATCGCCAGTCTTACACCTTCTGAGACACTTATCGTCGGCGATTATTATTCCGACCTGATCGACGCGCCTGCATCGCTTGCGGAAAGAATGTTCCGTGCGGTTGGTCTCTCTCTGAATCTCGAAGCGATCGCTGCGGCCGCAGCGCGGGTACGACCGCAAACCATGGGCCCGAGCTGGGAGTCGTTCACACCCGCCGAGCAGGCGCTAATCTGGTGCCTGACTGAAGACGCTCGTGCGAGCCTCGGCTATGACGCCGCATATTTCGGCGAGAAGAGCCAGTTCAACAAGCCGGACGTCTCGAGCTATGACGTCGATAGCAATCGTGTCCATGTCCTTTCCGGCCTACATCCAACTGGGCAGTCTGACAATTTGTGGCTTCAAGAGGAGGGATGGTTAGCGGTCGAGTCTCGGCCAGAATGCAAAACAGTGATTTTACGCTTCTGGGCCAATTTCCCACACTCCGTGCTGCCTCCGGGGGAATTTGCTACGATTGAGGCCTTTGGTTTCGACGAAACGGGCGAAAAACTTCTCGGCAGCTGCACTCTCGGCGGCGCCAAACACACCGCCACAATCCCTGTGGCGCTCGACGATCTGGCGCCCCTGCTTGAGAATAGCAGCGGTGCGGTTCGCATGCTCATCTTGCGACCAAGCCACTCCTTTAGGCCAGTCAATTTGCCTGCGAGCGATGGTATTGGCGTCGGCTTCGTGCGCGTCTCCGCGATGATGCTTCCGCCAACTTTCGAAGGTTCGGCTCAACAATCTAGTCTTGCGGCGAACTCGTGAGCTAAGCCCGGCCGCACCGCGGCGGGGCTTAGCTAGAGCGTCGACGGCGGCGGTTACTTGCTGCCGAGGGTCCAAAGACCCTTGTTCTTGTCGAAGCGGAAGCCCGTTGCGTTCTTCAGCTCGTCCTTGGTGGCGTTGATCGTCAGCCACCATTTGTTGTTGCGCTCAGTGGCGCGGAGATCGCTGAAGGCGACGGCGATGTCCTTTTCGCCCATGCCAAGGAAGCCGCCGACTGAAAGGATAACCGCGGTGACTTTGCCGCCGCGATCCAGCACGAGATCCTTCACTTCGCCGATTTTGTTCTCCTGCGGATCGTAGACGTTCTGGTCATGGATATTCGAGACCAGCAGCGCATTCTGCGGAAGCGTGGTCAGGAAATCCGGCCGACCCGCCGCGGCCCCAGTGGTCGTACGATCCATCGTCCCGGTCGTTGAGCGGTCCATCGCCCCGGCGGGACGGTCAGTCGTGCGATTCATCTGCTCGGCCAAAGCCGCGCCTGACAGCGTCGCGATAAGCGCGCCTGCGAGGAGGTAGGACTTGAGCATGGCTGTCTCCGGTCATGTTGTTAGCGCCACACGAACGGCGTTCGTGTGTGTGCCTAGAACAAGCATCGAAGATCGATGTTCCAAGCTTCGCGGCAGATATCCAACAGGAGGACAGGCCGCCGCGCGCGTCTGGAACAGTTCAGCCGATCAAATCGGGTCCCACAGACCGGTGGCTTTGTCGAACTTATACGCGAGGGCCTTCTTCAGCAGATCCTTCGTCGTATTGAGCGTCAGCCAGCTCTTGTTATTTTTCTGGGTGATGGTGATCGCGGATACGGGAATCGCAATATGCTTGACGCCGAGGCCAAGAAAGCCGCCGACGTTGAGCATCACGGCGTTTATGGAGCCGTCGGCGGAAAACAGCATGTCCGCAATCGAGCCGAGTTTCTTTTCATTGGGATCATAGACCGGCTGCTTGTACCAGGCGGAGACCACCGAACCATAGACCGGCAGCCTTTCGAGCGGCACGACGACAACGGTTTCGGTTTGAGCCCCCTGCGCGCCGGCCGGAAGCGGCGCGAAAGCGGCGAGAGTAAGCGAGGCTGCGACGAAGACGCGTTTCAGCATAGAAAGAATCCTTTTTGGAACGAGCGGCAGCCGGACTGCGCGCTACGCGAAATTCTCACGGCGCGGCTTCCTTGCTACTTCACCTTCCAGGCGTGTTCGGCCGCATCATATTTGTAGCCGGTCGCCTTCTTTACGATGTCCTTCGTCGTATTGATGGTCAGCCACGTCTTGTTGTTCTTGTCTGTGACCGTGATGTCGTTGGCCGGAATGGCGACGTGCTTCGCGCCGATGCCGAGAAAGCCGCCGACGTCGAGCATGACGGCGTTGATCTCGCCGCCTGAAAACAGCATGTCGGTAATCACGCCGACCTTCTTATCGTTCAAATCGTAGACCGGCTTTTTGTACCAAGCGGAAACCAGCGAGCCATAACGCGGCAACGCTTCCATAGGCACGACGACCTTGCTGTCCGGCGCGGCGGTTTCCGCGCGGACCGGATGGGCGACCGCGATGGCCATGCAGAATGAGAGCGCAACAAGCAAAGTTCTGTTCATTCGACCAATCTCCCCAACATCCTTGATACGACGGCGATCATAGCTGATTCATCGCGGCAGCACGCCCCAATAATCAAGATCAAGCAACACCGCCGGATCGGGCTTGCCGTCGGCGCCGTGGAGCGGAAAATCGGCGCAGGGCTTGTCCTTGGTTGCGACGAGCCGCAGGCGCAACGCGCCGATATCCTGGCGTCCGGGGATCTCAGCCTTCTCCAGAACCTCCGACCAGGCGAAGACCGTGCCCCCGGCGAACAGTGGGTTGACGTGGCGTCCGCCGTTGACGGCCGAGATATGAAAGACGTTCTCGAGGCCGTTGAAGGACAGCGCCCGGGCGAGGGAAATCACATGGCCGCCGTAGATGATGCGCTTGCCGAAACGGCCCTGCGCTTCATAGTATTGATTGAAATGGACTTTCGAGTTGTTCTGGTAGAGCCGGGTCGCAAGTTGGTGCTCCGCCTCCTCGACCGTCATGCCGTCGATATGGTCGATTTTCTCGCCCTGGTCGTAATCCCCCCAAAAATAGCGGGAGCCGGCGAGCGCCTTGTCATAGGCGCCGACATTGATCGGCGGCGCGGCTTTGCCAAGTTCGGAAGGGGCGACGGACTTCGGCAGATCGGGCACGATCTCCGGTCCCACCGGGGCGTCCCTGTCGCGCTTTTTCACCATCACCCAGCGCGCATAGCTCAGCACGGTCTCGCCGCGCTGATTGGCGCCCGTCGTGCGCACATAGACGACGCCGGTTTCCTTGTTGGAATTCTCCTTAAGGCCGATGACCTCTGAGGTCGCCGACAGCGTGTCGCCGGGATAGACGGGGATCAGAAATTTGAAATCGGCGTAGCCGAGATTGGCGATGGCGTTGAGCGAGACGTCGGGCACGGTCTTGCCGAGCACGAGATGAAAGACGAGCAGATCGTCGATCGGCGCGCGCTCATAGCCGATCGCCTGCGCAAAGGCGGTCGACGACTGCACGGCGAAGCGCGGCAGATACAGCGCCGTATACAGCGCGACCTCGCCGACCGTGACCGTGCGCGGCGCCGCGTGGCGAATGATCTGACCGATTTTGAAGTCCTCGAAGAAATTGCCGACGTTGATCTTCGACTTGCTCATGTCCTAACCGCTTGTTGGCGCCAGCTTCGCCAGCGCATCGAGATAAAGCGCGGGCGCGCCCGCAACGAAAACTGTTTTGACGCGGCTGGTCGCGCCGGCGCGGATCGAAACCGCGCTTTTAGGGGTTCTTAGCGTCGCGGCGATCAGCGCGATCAGCGCCGTGTTCGCTCGGCCGTTCTCCGGCGCGGCGCGCACCCGCGCCTTCAGGACGCTGCGTCCGTCGGCGAGAGTCTCCACGCCCTCGACGGCGTCGCGCCCGCCCTTTGGCGTCAGGCGCACGTAAAGCGCGACGCCCCCCGATTCGATCGCCCAGGCGGAGGATGCTTTCTCCGCGCCTCCTTCACCCAAGCGCGTAGGCGCTGGCGCTGTTGGCGATGAGATCGCGCAGGAACTGCATAAGCAGCAGCAGAATGAGCGGAGAGATGTCGAGGCCGCCGACGCTGGGCAGCACCGAGCGGATTGGACCCAGCAGCGGCTCGGTCATGGCGTTCAGCCATTTCCAGATCGAATAGGCGACGTTCGAGCGCATATTGATGACGTCGAAGGCGGTGAGCCAGGACACGACCACCGTGGCCAGCAGAATCCACCAGTAAATATCGATGATCGTGAGAAGAAGTTTGACCATAGCGTAGGACATGACCGGCTTCCAGCGGATGAGGTTCCGCCCTGTCTAGCCTCCCTGCCCCGTCGCGGCAATCCTTGGCCGGCCCCTCCCCACAAGCCTGCCCCGCTACAGGCCCGGCAGGAGCCGATAGTCGAGCAGCGCCGTCCAGCCGAGTCCGCCGATCGGCAGAAGCAGCGCGCGAATGGGCGGCTGCTGCGAAAGCGGCACGAACGAGCCTTGGCGTAATCCATCGACCAGTTTGATGAGAGTCTCGAGCTGGGAGACCTTCTTTTCGGAATTGTCCGCGGCCTTAACCGCAACAAGCCGCTTCGTCAGCCGCGACTTTGACGTCGCTCGCGCCTTTTCAGCGCTGAAGCAAAGCGCCATCGCGCAGTCAAAAATGATGATGAACCCGACGATACAAGAATTCGCGATGGCAAGCGCTTGGAGGCGTGTCGGCGCGCCAAGCCAATTGACAGGATATCGCCCCCCGTGTACCCCACGCGCCGGAACGGGGCTGTAGCTCAGATGGGAGAGCGCTGCAATCGCACTGCAGAGGTCCGGGGTTCGATTCCCCGCAGCTCCACCACCCGATCGACGGATGGCGAACGTCATGCGATCGCCCCGGACAACGGGCGCGGTCCGCAAAACCCGCGCCGCCGCATCATTGTTTCGAGCGGGTCCCGCGCCATATCCGGTGAGAATCTCCCGGAGCGCGCCGATGTATCGCAAAATTCTGCTGCCGATCGATCTCACCGAATCTGAGATGACCGACCGGGCGATCTCCGTCGCGCAGGCGCTGGCGAAGACGTTCGACAGCGAGATGCGCGTCGTCAACGTGCAGTCGCTCCTGCCCATCTCTTTTCTCGACTACGTGCCTGAAAATTTTAACGTTCAGGTGCGTCGCGGCTTGGAGAAGGAAATAGCGGCGGTCGCCGCCAAGATCGACTGCGCGCCCGAACGCGTGTCCACGACGCTGCTGTTTGGTCCGGTCTATCAGAAAGTCTTGGCCGAGGCCGAGGAATGGGGCGCCGATCTCATCGTGCTGTGCTCGCATCGGCCGGGCATGGACCGTTTTCTCATCGGCTCCAACGCAACGACCATCGTCAATCACGCGCAATGCTCGGTGCTGGTGGTGCGCGGGCGCGTATCCTAAGGTCGCTAAAACTTCGGCAGCCTTGGTTCAAGTTCGCAATGGCGACCGTCGCGACGCCCGGGCGTATGAACCTAAAGTGGCGCCTCGGTGACGCGGCCTTCACGAAACTCTCATCACGCTCTCACATGACTTTGCTACCGACGCATGGATGCGGCGATCAGTGATGTCTCGCGAGGATGCCATGTCGAAAGAGGCGATGCAGAACGCCGGCGGTTCGGCGACGGAAAAACCTGAGAGCAACACCGGCAAGATCGTCGGCGGCGCAATCGCCGCGGCGATCGGCGGCACGATCGGCGCGCTGCTGATGGGCAGTTACGCCATCTTGCCGGCGGCGGTCGTCGTCGGCCTGCTTGGCGTCGCGCTGGGCGCGGTGTTCGACTAGATCACGCTGCATTTGGGCGGAATCGCCCAAATGCAGATAAATTGATCGATTGCCAAAGTTTAGAGCGCGCTCTACGCGAAAAACCGGTTCCCACTTTTTCGCGAGCCGCGCTCTAAAGAATTTCGCGCCGGGCGTCGCGTGCGTGCGCGTCCGGCTCGGGAGCGTGCGTTCGAGTTCGCGCGTGAGAAACTTGGCGGCTGAGTCTTCCTTAACCGGCAGGCGAAGCCGCTTCTTTTTTGGCTCGCCACGATCTTTTGCCCTGCCCCCGAGCGCGATCGATAACTCTAATGGAATTTGGTCGGCGCACAGCTCGGCCTTTCGCTTTGCTAAAGCCAGGCGTAGGAATATGTGTATTCCGGGGACTACGGTCTTGGGCGGAAGCGTTTCGCTCCGGTTTCGTTCGTCTTCGGAAACGGGCCTTGCTAAATCGGCCCAGTTTTCATCTGGGAGGATAGAAATGAAGAAAATTATCGGATTCGCCGCAGCGGCTGCCGTACTGTTCGGCGCTTCCGCTTTCGCCAGCCCGCTGACCAGCGCCGCGAACGTCCGGTCCGGCCCCAGCCCCAAATGGCCGGTCATCGGCCAGTTGCCCGCCGGCGTCGACGTGACGGTGCTCGATTGTGGCGGTGGCTGGAAACGCGACTGGTGCCAGATTCAGGCGGGGAACGTGAAAGGCTTCGTGGCTGCGGGCGTGCTCGGCACACAGGGCAACAACGTCGACATCGCGCCGGTGACCACCAACAACGACGTCGCCATCTACAGAGGCCCGGGGGTCAACTACAAGATCCTCGGCAGCATCCCCGAGAACACGACGGTCAACATCGGCTCCTGCGTTTATGGCTGGGGCGAGACGACCTGGTGCAAAGTGAACTACGGCGGCAAAAAGGGCTACGCTCTGCAATCCGAGCTGCAGCGTCAGGACTCCCTTTTCCCGATGTGATCTGCGCGGCGTGGCGCTGGAACGTCCCACCGCCGCGCCGCTCTTTCGAGCGCGCCTCCGACGCCTTATGATGACGCGCGGCCCCCTCGGTCGCGATGAGGGCGCCGTCATTCGAGCCGAAGCATACCCAGCCATTTCGGTGCGCGTCTCACCGCTGACGCGACGCGCGGTCGCGCCAAATCCGGGTCCGTTCACCTACACGGGGACATGCAGCTATGTCGTCGGAAATGACGATGTGGCGATCATCGACCCCGGACCTGACGACCCGCGTCACATCGAGGCGCTGCTCGCAAGCATCAGCGGCGAAAGACTGCGCTACGTGCTGGTGACCCATACGCATCGCGATCACTCGCCGGCGGCGCGCGCCTTGAAGGAGGCGACGGGCGCAATAATCGCCGGCTGCGCTCCCTACCTGCCCAGCGAGGCGGGACGCGTCGGCGGCCCTAACCTCGACGCAGCCCACGATCGGACCTACGCGCCGGATATCGTGCTGAGCGACGGCGACGCGCTCGAAATCGGCGACGCTTCACTTGTGGCCCTGGCGACGCCGGGTCATACGGCGAATCATCTTTGCTTCGCGCTCGCGAAGGAGCAGGCGCTCTTCACCGGCGACCATGTGATGGCCTGGGCGACCACCGTGATCGCGCCGCCGGACGGCTCCATGGGCGCCTATATGGCGTCGCTCGAACGGCTGCGCGGGCGCAGTGACCGCATCTATTGGCCGGGGCACGGCGAACCGATGCACGATCCCCAGCGTTTTCTGCGCGCCCTGCTTCATCACCGGCGCGCGCGCGAGGCCGCCATTCTTCAGCGTCTCGAATTGGGGGACGAAACGATCGCGGAGATCGTCGCCCACATTTACGAAGGCGTCGACAAACGTCTCCACGTCGCGGCGGCGATGACCGCCCTCGCCCATCTTGAAGATCTGATCTCGCGGAACCTTGTCGACTGCGCTGGACCGCCCGGCTTGCAGGCGCGTTTCTCGCCGCGCCGAGGCTAGGGCGCGCCCGGCGCCGGCAAAAAGATCACGACGTCGTTCTTGTGCGCCCGCCCCAGTCGCTTACGCGCCTCCTCGTCGAGGATGTCGGCGTCGACGGTCTCGCCCTTGATAAGAGCCAGGCGGCTTTCCCAGTGCATGCGCTGAAGCTTGAGCAGGTTGCGCTCCAGACGCAGCTGGTCGAGCTTCTGCTCGTATTCCTCGCCGATCTTCAGCCCGCGCTGACCGTTAACGCCGTGCCAGACGAAATAGGCGGCCATCACGCCAGCCACCGTGTAGAGGCTTAGCGGGAGGACGAGCGTATGGATCAGGACTCGGAGCCGATGCATGACCGTGAGGATAGCTTCGACCCGTTTAAAGCGTCGTTAAGGCTGACTCGATTTGCGCGCCGAGGTCGCCAGACGGTTTGCAGGCCGCGCGATCCGTTCGATTTCAGCGCGCACCAGCTGCTCCACGAGCGACGGCAGATTCGCCTCGAGCCATTGCTGCAGTATCGGCTGCAGCAATTCTTTTGCGCATCTGTCGAGAACGTCGCTCTCGCTGAACGCCACGCCAGCGGCGAGCGCTTGAAATTTTGACGCGACCGTCGCAGCGGACTCATCCGACAGCAACGCCTGCTCGACAATCGGCGTAACATCGCCGATCTCCATGCCCGCCTCTTGGTGCTCAGCCACGCGTTCAAACTCCGAGGATTCTTGGCGATCCGAAAGTTCAGCTCCCGTCTCCTGCCCAGCAGCCTCGCCGGCGACATACACCAGCCTGACCTCCCCTGCGTCGTCGATCCTGTCGTGCAAGTGGTCGTGCAAGTCGTCGTGCAGGTCGTCGTCCAGGTCGTCATCGAGGAGCGACAACGGCGGTTCGTCCTCGCGTCGCTCAAGCACGGGCGCCGGATAGGCGCTGCGCGCCCCCTCGATGTCGCGCGCACGCCGGCGGTCATCGCGACGTGCGTCGGGCAGGCTGTCGTCGTCGGCGATGATACGACGGATGGAAGCGAGAATTTCCTCCATCGACGGCTCGTTCGCACGCGCTTCGTCCTGCAACGAATGCGACGGGGCGGATGCGTTCGCTGCGCTCATGGAGTTCTGCCGCTTTGCGCGGACAGGCCGCGCATGAGGGTGGACTGGATCTCTGACCGCACGAGAACCGCGAATCAACTTGGTCCGAACGAATTCCACACTTTTCGCGCTATGATGTCACCCGCATTCGCGAAATTCTTACCGGCCGTCGGGCGTGTCGAGACCGAACCACAGGTCGTGCACCTGATTGAGATGAACGCTCGGGTCATAGAGCGCGACCGCGAGGTCGAGTTCCTGCGCCGACAAGCGTCCGATCGACCCCAGCGCCGCATAAGAGGCGACGACCCGATCGCGCTGCGACGTCACGAGGTTGACCCTGGCGTTGAGCAGCGACTGCTGCGCGTTTAACACATCGAGGGTGGTGCGTTGCCCGACTTTGGCCTCTTCGCGCACCCCGGCGAGCGCGGTCTCCGCCGCCTTCACCGCCGCCTGCCCAGAGATAATCGACGCCTTGGCGGTGTCGAGGAGCCCGTAGCTCGAAACGACGCTGGCGCGGACGCTCTCGCGCTGAACATCGGCATTCAGCCGCGCCTGGCCGAGTTGCTCCTTGGCTTGACGAATTGAGGCATACTCGGAGCCGCCCTGATAGAGCGGGACATTCAACTGCGCTATCGCTGATGCAGTGAACTGCTTCGATCCCGGCAATCCGAGAAACGAGTCATATTGATTAGACACTTGGCCGTTGACGGAGAGATTCGGCGCCAGCGCGCTTTCCGCGACCTTGACCGCGAGCGCCGCCGCATCCACTTGGTGAAAGGCTGCGGTCACGCCGGGATGCTCCACCAGTGCGATGGCGATCGCCTGCTCCAGCGACTTAGGCAATAAGGGCTCAAGGCTGCGCCCCGGCTCAAGGTGCTTTGGCTCGGCGCCGATGATCTGGCGGTAGTTCGCCATGCTGTTTTTGAGCAGCGCCTGCGCGGCATAGAATTCCGAACGGGCCAGCGCGACCGAGGCTTCCGCCTGGGAGACGTCGGTTCGAGTCACTTCGCCGACCTGGAAACGATCGCGGCTCTGCTTGAGCTGTTCCTCAAGCACCGAAATGTTGTTTTTGCGCAGCGACACCACCGCCGTGTCGCGCAGCACGTTCATGTAGGCGGTTGCGCCGTTCTGAAGGGTCGCCTGCTCGGTCAGGCGCATCGTCGAGCGCGCCGCGAAGACCCCCGACTCCGCCTGACGCACGGAATTTTCCGTGCGGAAGCCGTCGAAAATCGTCTGCGACATGTTCAGAGTCGCGCCGCGTGGGTAGCCCACGTAGGTGTCCTGAAAATCGCCGCTCGCGCCGGACGCGGCGCCGGACTGTTGGCTGCTGCTGCCGCCAAAGGGAATCTTGATCGCCGCATATTGCGCGCCGTACTGAGCCGTGATGCTGGCCTTCGGCCGAAGCCCCGCCTTGGCTTTCGGCGCGTCTTCGTCGCGCACCCGCACATTGGCGCGGCTCTGGTTGAGATCCGGGTTGCCGTAATAGGCCCGCGCCAGAGCCGATAGAAGGCTCTCCGCGGAGGCCCGGCCCGGCGAAAGAGCCACCGCTGCAAGCGCCAGTGCGGCGGACGCGCAGGACAGGAGGTTGGCCGACCGCCGCCACCCGAGGCCAAACCCGTCAATTCTCATCGTTCTCAACCTATCCTCACGCGTCGACGTGCGCGCCACTCTACGGCGGCGACCAGTCTCAACGATGTCACCGAACGCAACGCTAGGAACGCGATTAAGGCGAAATGGCGGCGCTAGAGGTTGAAGGCGGGAGCCTGTTCGAAGCCATCGAGCACCGGCGCCGTCGCCGAGAACAACGGCAGTTCGCCCGCCGAACGGCCGTCCTGGCGCTCGAAGCGTACGACCTGCTGGCCGGCGCGCGTCTCCGGCGTGACGATCGCCAGCAGTCGACCATCGGGCGTCAGCTGTTCGAACAACGCCTCGAGTCCCGCCTGAACACGGCCTTGAATGATGATGACGTCGTAAGGGGCGCCGCCTGCGAAGCCCTTTTCCATAGGCCCCAGCTCAAATTGCACGTTTTCGCAGCCCAGAGCCGCCAGGCCAGTCTTGGCGCGGGCGGCCAGACCGGAATCGCATTCCAGCGCGACAACCTTGTCGGCGAGGCCAGAGAGCAATGCGGACGAGTATCCCACGCCCCCGATATCGAGCACCCTATCCGTCGCTTTGACATCGGCGCTTTGAAGCATCCGGGCCAACACGAGCGGCGGCAGCAGGTTGCGTATGAGTCCGTTGTCGCCCTTCAGGGAAATCGCCAGATCCGAATAGGCGAGCGAGGCGCGTGAGTCCGGCAGGAAAATCTCGCGCGGCGTCTCGAGGAAGCGCTCAAGCAAAGGCACATCGGTCACATCGAACGGACGAAGCTGGCGTTCGACCATGGTGTGGCGCAAAATCGCTGTCGCCTCGCCCGTCTTCGTCACTTGCGCCACCCTGTCCAACATTCGCTTTCCGGCCTTAGCCGGCCCCTTGGAGGAGATGCTGCGGCGCGGAACCGCGCCGGCGTTTTATAGGCGCCGGCTCACGCCATGTCCATGGCTTGGCGCGCAGCTTCCCCACCGACGAGCAGACGGACGCCGTCGCCGCTCTCGCCCAATCCGCGCATCTGCTCAAGCGACGTCTTGTCGAGCACTTCGGCGATCGCCTCTCTCGCGCGCAGCATCACCAGGCGAACCGCGCATCGCGTCTCGTCCGTGCAGTCGTCGCAACGACGATACACGGTCTTACTTGCGCATTGGATGGGCGCCAGCGGTCCGTCGAGCGCGCGCACAATATTGCCGACGCCTATCTCTGAAGGCGGCCGTGCCAACATATAGCCCCCGCCCTTGCCTTTTTTCGAATGGACGAAGCCAGCGTTGCGCAGTTCGCCTAAAATCGCATCGAGAAACTTCTTCGGGATCTGGTTGGAGGCGGCGATCTCCGCGACCAATGCGGTTTCTCCCGGCCGCACCCCCGCCAAGTGAACCATGGCCTTGAGTCCGTATTTGGCTTTTTTTGTCAGCATTCCCGTTACGACCTTTAGGGCCTAGGTCCGAGCCGGACGCCCTTTTGCGCCGGCATACTACTGCAGTCGACCGGCATGTTCATCTCTTCCCAAAATGTGGCGCGTCGGATTTGACAAAGTTGACTAGATTTATAGAGTAGAACTAGCACTGCCGACGAAAGAAAGAAATGCCCGCCTTGTTGGACGCGCTCAGCGCGATCAATCTCCTTTATTCCGCTTCTGGCTTCTTCGTTGGCGCGCTTGTCGGCTTCACGGGCGTCGGCGGCGGCTCGCTGATGACCCCGATCCTGATGCTGGTTTTCGGCGTGCCCCCGACGACCGCCGTTGGCACCGACCTGCTTTACGCCGCCGTCACCAAGACGAATGGCACGCTCGTTCACGCCCTGCACGGCACCGTCGACTGGCGCATCACCCGTCGGCTGGCCTACGGCAGCGTGCCTGCGAGCGTCGCGAGTCTTCTCGTCCTCTCTTGGCTCGGCAAGTCCGGCGGCCATGCGGCGAATGGGCTCATCACCTCGGCGCTTGGAGTCGCGCTGCTGCTGACCGCCTTCTCGATTCTCTTCCGGCGGTGGATCCTCGATCACATCGCGAAACACACGAACGACATGAGCGATCGGCGCCTGCTGTGGCTGACGGCGATTCTCGGCGTTCTTCTCGGCGTGCTGGTCTCGATCTCTTCGGTCGGCGCCGGGGCGATCGGCATGACCGTGCTGCTGGCGCTGTATTCGCACACGCCGACGGCGCGTCTTGTCGGCTCCGACATCGCCCATGCCGTGCCGCTGACGCTGATCGCCGGCTTCGGGCACTGGCTGATGGGCGGCGTCGACTGGTTGCTGCTGCTTTCGCTCCTCATCGGATCTCTTCCAGGCATCGCCATTGGCGCCCATTTCGCTGCTCGGGTTCCCGACCGCTATTTGCGGCCGGCTCTTGCGAGCGTCATGGCTCTGGTCGGAATCAAACTCTCAATCTAGACCTCATTCTTCTTTCCCTGGGGGCGAAACATGTCGCAGGCAGCACCAAGCTTCACGCCGCCGGCCAAACCTGGCCGAGGCCGAATCTATGATTCCATCACACAGACGATCGGCGATACGCCGCTCGTCCGGCTCGATCGGTTCGCGCGAGAGCGCGGCGTAAAGGCGAATCTCCTCGCCAAGCTCGAATTCTTCAACCCGATCGCGAGCGTCAAAGACCGCATCGGCGTGAGCATGATCGAATCGCTCGAAGCGAGCGGCAAGATCACGCCGGGGAAAACGGTGCTGATCGAACCGACGTCAGGCAACACAGGCATCGCGCTTGCCTTTGTCGCCGCCGCGCGCGGCTATCGACTCATTCTCATCATGCCGGAATCGATGTCGATCGAGCGGCGCAAGATGCTGGCGCTGCTCGGCGCCGAGCTTGTGCTCACCCCCGCCTCGCAGGGGATGAAGGGGGCCCTCGCCAAGGCCAGTGAACTCGCCGCCCAAAATCCCGACGCTGTCATTCCCCAACAGTTCGAGAACCCGGCCAACCCCGATATTCACCGCGTGACGACGGCGGAGGAAATCTGGAACGACACCAATGGCGAGGTCGACTATTTCGTGTCGGGCGTCGGCACCGGCGGCACGATCACGGGCGTCGGCCAGACGCTGAAGGCGCGCCGGCCCGGCTTGAGAGTCGTGGCTGTGGAGCCGGAAGATTCCGCCGTGCTTTCCGGACGACCGCCCGGTCCGCACAAGATTCAGGGAATCGGCGCGGGCTTCGTGCCGCCCATTCTCGATCGCAGCGTCATCGACGAGATCATCACCATCGGCAATCAGACGGCGTTCGAGACGGCGCGGCTGCTCGCCAGGGTGGAGGGAATTCCCGGCGGCATCTCGTCGGGCGCCGCCGTCGCCGCCGCCTTGGAGATCGCCGGCCGCCCCGAGGCCGAGGGCAAGAATATCGTCCTGATCATCCCGTCCTTCGCCGAGCGCTATCTTTCGACGGCGCTGTTCGAAGGGCTGTGATGGAAGCGCGCCGAAAATCGGCGCGCATTCCTCAAGCCTGAAGCGTTTCCCGATCACATCGAATCATGTGATCGACAAGGAATCGCTCAAAAACAAAATGGTGGAGCAGGTTCTCATCGAAAAAGTCTGTCAACTTTTTCGGAACCTGCTCTATGCGATCAGCTGCGCTTGCGCTTTTGCGGCTGCTTGGCCACCGGGCTCGCGGCCTGCGGCTTCGCCACGGGGCTCGGCGTCGCCTGCGCGATCTTGCGGCGATGGACCGCCCCGCGCGCATAAGCGCCTGCGACATAGCCGACCGCGACAATGATAATGTAGACGATCACCAGGAATCCGCCGCGCTGATTGGCGGACGCCGCCCGTTCGAGAAGGGCGATGACTTCCGTCTGGTCGATGAATTTGTCGGCGACGATTCCGCAGACAATGCCGACGATCGGCACGAGCCAGGACGGCGCCCGGAAATAGCCGAGCGCCGCGGCGAGCAGGAACGCCACGAGGCCGAAGACGTGCAAAAACTCGATCAAGATTGACTGGATGATGAGCCCAACAAAGCGGATGAGCTTGATCATTTCTACTCCCCTACGATCATTGATTTTCTACAAGCTTACACGTTAGGTAGGTGCTGCGCGAGCGCTTCGAGCACCGCCATGCGCACCGCGACGCCCATCTCGACCTGTTCGCGGATAAGCGAACGCGGGCTGTCGGCGACGGCGGTGTCGATTTCCACGCCGCGATTCATCGGCCCGGGATGCATGACCAGCGCATCGGGCGCCGCATAGGCCAGCTTCTCTTCGTCGAGCCCGAAGAAGTGGAAATATTCGCGGGCGCTCGGCGTCAGCGCGCCGGCCATGCGCTCGCGCTGCAGGCGCAGCATCATGACGATGTCAGCGCCCTCGAGTCCGCGCCTCATGTCGTGAAACACCTCGACGCCAAGCCGCGACAGACTGTCCGGCGCAAGCGTCGAAGGCCCGACGACGCGCACGCGCGCGCCAAGCGCGCCAAGCAGCAGAATGTTTGAGCGCGCGACGCGCGAATGGAGAATGTCGCCGCAAATCGCGATCGTCAGCCCCTCGATGCGGCCCTTGTTCCGTCTGATCGTCAGCGCGTCGAGCAGCGCCTGCGTCGGATGTTCATGCGCGCCGTCGCCGGCGTTGACGACGGAACAGTCGACCTTGCGCGCCAGAAGATGCGCCGCGCCGGCATGCGCATGGCGAACCACGATGATATCCGGCCGCATCGCGTTCAGCGTCACCGCCGTGTCGATCAGCGTCTCGCCTTTCGACTCCGAGGAGCGCGCGACCGACATGTTCATCACGTCGGCGCCCAGACGCTTGCCGGCGATCTCGAAGGACGCCTGCGTGCGCGTTGACGATTCGTAAAACAGATTGATTTGCGTCCGCCCGCGCAAACTCGACCGCTTCTTGTCGACCCGTCGCGACACTTCGATCGCCTCCTCGGCCATGTCGAGGAGCGTGACGATGTCAGGACGGGTCAATCCTTCAATGCCAAGAAGGTGGCGGTGCGGGAAAGAAGCTGGCGTCGCCCCTGATTGCATGCGCCGTCTATAGCAGCTTTGACCAGCGCCGAAAGCGCCATCCGCCGAAGCGCCGAGCGGTCCCCATCCCGTCTTTCCCTTGACATATACTCGTGCCGAGCACATGTCTGGCGCGACGAAGTTGCGAGATCCTCGTTCGCGGCTTAGTCTTGAAAGCTTGAGCGCTCCGAGCGGGGATCCGTCTCGGAGATTTATTGGGGGCTACTTATACTCACTATGAGTATAAGCGTGAGGCGCCAAACAATGACACTCCTGACCAGCGACGTTCGAAGCGCGCCGAGCGCGAGGCGCGAGCGTCCCGGAAACGCCGTTGGCGTTTGCCCCTCGAGCCGCTTTCCCGTGCTGCCGCGCCCTGATCTGGAATGGACGCTGGAGGTTCAGGCCGCGACCGCGCATCTCTACGAGCGCGTCGCGAGAGTCATTCCGCCCGTCGAATGGCCGTTCCACGCCCCTTATGTGAAGGCGATCAACGATCTCAAACATGTGCGCAACGCCACCATCCTCGCGCATAATTACATGACGCCCGAGATCTACCACTGCGTCGCCGATCACATCGGCGACAGCCTGCAGCTCGCCAAGCTTGCCGCGAAATCCGACGCCGACATCATCGTTCAGGGCGGCGTGCATTTCATGGCCGAAACCTCAAAGCTGCTCAATCCGAATAAGGTGGTGCTCACCCCGGACATGAAGGCGGGCTGCTCGCTTGCCGAGTCGATCACCGGCGCCGACGTGCGGGCCCTGCGCAAGCAATATCCCGGCGTTCCCATCGTCGCCTATGTCAACACCTCGGCCGATGTGAAGGCGGAGGTCGACATCTGCTGCACCTCGTCGAACGCGGTCAAGGTCGTCGAGAGCCTTGGCGCCGATCGCGTGATCATGGTTCCCGACCGCTATTTGGCGCAGAACGTCGCCGCGCAGACGAAGGTGGAAATCATCGCCTGGAGCGGCGCCTGCGAGGTGCATGAGCGCTTCACCGCCGAAGAGATCGAGAACTATCGCGCCGATCATCCCGGCGTGCAGGTGCTCGCGCATCCGGAATGTCCGCGCGAAGTTGTGGAAGTCTCCGATTTCGCCGGCTCGACGGCGGCGATGATCGATTTTGTGCGCAGCAGGAAGCCGGCCCGCGTGCTGCTCGTCACCGAATGCTCGATGGCCGATAATGTCGCCGCCGAGACGCCGGACGTCGAATTCGTGCGGCCGTGCAACTTCTGCCCACATATGAAGCGCATCACCCTGCCGAAAATCCTCGACAGCCTGCTTTACGTCCGCGAAGAAGTGACCGTTGACCCCGCAGTGGCCGAGCGCGCGCGCCGCAGCGTGCAACGTATGATCGATCTGGGCTAGGCTGTGGCCTGACTTGAACAGGACGGACAATGCTGGCGCTCGATGCGACGATTGCGGCCATCGACGCCGCCAATGCCGACGATCCGCGCCGGCTCGAGGGCCGAGCCTTTGAGCAGGTCTACGCCGAGCGCATGAGCGCCCGGCTTGCCGCGCTCTACCCCGACGCCTCCGATCTCCTGAAGATTGCGACGCGCGCGCAACATCTGCGCCGCTGGGAGATCGCGCGCGCGACCTATGAGGAAGGCCGTCGCGGCTACAATGACTGGCGGCGCGCCTGCCGGATCCACCACGCCGATCTTGCTGCGCAGATCATGCGGGCGCATGGCTACGACGAAGCGGCCATCGCGCATGTCGGGGCGCTGATCCGTAAGGAACAGCTCAAGAAAGACCCGGAGTCGCAGGCGCTCGAAAACATCGCCGCGATTGTCTTTCTCGAGCATTACTTCGATGAATTCCTCGAAAAGCACCGGGATTATGCCGACGACAAGCTCGTCGACATTCTCGGCAAAACCTTGTGCAAAATGTCGCCCAAGGGTCACGCGGCGGCGCTCGCCCTGCCCTTACCGCCGCGCGCGCGCAGCCTGGTCGAGGCGGCGATCGCCCGTGAGGCCGCCGCGCTCGCGCGGCTCGCCGCAGTCGCGGGCGACTAGACGGTCGATGCGCGAGAATTTGCCTCCCATCCTCATCATCGGCGGCGGGCTCGCCGGCGTGTTCTGCGCGCTCAAAATGGCGCCGACGCCGGTGGCGATCTTCGCGCCGACGCCCGTCGGCTACAGCGGCTCGTCCTTTTGGGCGCAGGGCGGCATCGCCGCGGCCGTCGAAGAAGGCGACACGCCGGAAAGCCACGCCGACGACACGGTGGCGGCGGGCGGCGGTCTCGTCGACCGCGACATCGCGTTCGGCATGGCGCAAGAAGCGCGCGCACGCGTCGAAGACCTCGCGGCGATGGGAACCCCCTTCGATCGGTCGGCCTTCGGCGCCTTTCTCCCCTCGCAGGAGGCGGCGCATTCGCGTCGGCGCATCGTGCGCGTCCAAGGCGATGTCGCCGGGCGGGCGATCATGGACATTCTGGCCAAGGAAGTCGCCAGAACCCCATCGATCCAGATCGTCGAAGGCTATTCGGCGCAGGAGATCATGGTGCGCGAGGGTCGCGCGGTTGGCGTGCGCGCCCGCGACAACGCCGGCATGATCCACGAGACGCCCTGTTCGGCGCTCATCCTCGCGACGGGCGGGGTTGGACATCTGTACCGGGTCACGACCAACCCGTTGGAGGCGCGCGGCATCGGCGTCGCTATGGCCGCGCGGGCGGGCGCGCTGATCGCTGACGCGGAGTTCGTTCAGTTTCACCCCACGGCGATCGACATTGACGCCGATCCGGCGCCGCTCGCGACCGAGGCTCTGCGCGGCGAGGGCGCGACGATCGTGGATCGGGATGGCCGACGCTTCATGCGCGACATCGATCCACATGGGGAGCTTGCGCCGCGCGACATTGTCGCCCGCGGCGTTTTCGCCAGCGTCAAGGCAGGAAAGGGCGCGTTTCTCGACGCTCGATCGGCCATCGGCGCCGAATTCCCGACGCGCTTTCCGACCGTTTACGCAAGTTGCATGAGCGCCGGGATCGATCCCTCGCGCGAACTTATTCCGATCGCGCCGGCGGCGCATTACCATATGGGCGGAGTCTGGACCGACGACCGCGGGCGCACGAACCTCGATGGCCTCTGGGCGGTCGGCGAAGTCGCTTCGACCGGCGTTCACGGCGCGAACCGGCTCGCGTCCAATTCTCTTCTCGAGGCGATCGTTTTCGGCGCCCGCGTCGCTGCGGACGTGCGCGCGACGCCGCTCTCGCCGGTCGACTGGCGTCCGAAAGCGGAGCGCATGGAGGCGGCGCCGCGCGATCGTGATTTCGCGGTCATCGAAGAACTGCGCGATCTGATGTCGGCGAATGTGGGCGTCATCCGCAACGGCGCCGGGCTCGCCGTGGCGGTTCGGTCGATCCGGCGCATGATCTCGCGAACGAGCGATATTGAGGCGCGCAATATGTTGACGACGGGTCTGTTCATCGCGGCGACCGCGTTCCAACGACGCGAGAGCCGCGGCGCGCATTTTCGTTCCGACTTTCCGCAGCCCGCTCCCGCCCTCGCGCGCCGCTCGCTCACGACGCTCGACGCCGTCCTGCGCATCGCCGACGAGGTCGAGTCATGATCCCCGATTTGCCCCCGTTGCTGATCGAGGCGGCGGTTCGCGCCGCGCTCGCTGAAGATTTGGGCCGCGCCGGCGACGTCACGACGCAGGCGACAATCCCCAGGGGCGCGCAGGCCCGGGCCGGAATTGTCGCGCGCGATTCGGGCGTGGTCGCCGGACTTCAGGCGGCGCGCGCCGCCTTCGCGCTCATGGATCGTCAGATCATCTTCGAAGCGCAAACGGCCGATGGCGCCCGTGTCGAGCCGGGAACGCTCGCAGCTGTCATTTCCGGTCCGGCTCGGCCAATTCTCTCCGCCGAGCGCGTTGCGCTCAATTTTCTTGGCCGGCTGTCCGGCGTCGCGACGCTCACGGCGCGCTATGTCAGCGCCATCGCCGGCACGTCCGCGCGAATCTGCGACACGCGCAAAACGACGCCCTCGTTGCGCGCCTTGGAAAAATACGCCGTGCGATGCGGCGGCGGCGTCAATCACCGCTTCGGCCTCGATGACGCCGTGCTCATCAAGGATAATCACGTCGCCATCGCTGGCGGCGTTATCCCGGCGCTCAGGGCCGCCAAGCGGAATATCGGCCATCTCGTCAAAATCGAGATCGAAGTCGATACGCTCGACCAGTTGCGCGAGGCCCTCGACGAGGGGGCGGACGCCGTGCTGCTCGATAATATGACGCTCGACGATCTGCGCAGCGCCGTGGCCCTCGTCGGCGGCCGCATGATCTGTGAAGCCTCGGGCGGCGTCACGCTCGCGCGCGTGGCGGAAATAGCGAAAACCCGCGGCGACGTTATTTCCGTTGGCGCCCTGACGCACTCCGCCCCGGTCTTCGACTTCGGCTTAGATGTTGAATTCGTATGAATTTATTCGTCAGAACGCCTTAAGCAGCCCGATGCCGCCGATCGCTTCCTTGGCGAGGCGCGCGCTGCTATAAGCCGTGAACCTTTCGCGGACCCTTGAGAAACATCAGGAGCCATGCCCTCGTTCTTCGCCCGAAAGTTGATCAATCGCGTGCGGCGAAGGCTTTGGAGCTCTCCGCTCTCGTCCATGCCGTCGCCCCTGCGGGCGGAGGCGACGCGCGACAAAAGCCTCGCCGCCGAAATCGGGGACTATGAGCGCGCCTTTGGCTACGCCCACAGCGCGGGATCGATGCCCCTACGCACCTTGCTGCGCATCGAGCGCCTGCTGACCGGAACCGAGATCTTCTCGGCCGAAACCGGCTGCGGAAAATCCACGATCTTTCTTTCGCGCATCGCCGAACGGCACAAGGTTTTCTGCTTTGACGATCGCGGACAGAAAGCGTCAAGCGTCGACTATTTCATGAACTGTCCCGCGACCCGTTCGGACCGCCTCGACCTTGTCTTTGGCCCGACTCAACTGACGCTGCCGCGACACGACGACCATTCTCGCTACGACCTTGTCCTGATCGACGGTCCGCACGGCTTTCCGTTCCCCGAACTCGAATATTACTACTTCTATCCGCACCTGAAGACGGATGGGCTGCTCGTCGTCGACGACATCCATATCCCAACGATCAGCCGGCTCGCGGACTTCCTGAGCGAAGACCAGATGTTCGAAAAGGTGGAGTTTGTCGGCTCGACCGCGATCTTCCGCCGAACCGACGCCCCGGTCTTCGATCCGCTGGGCGACGGATGGTGGCTGCAGGCCTTCAACCGCCGACGCGCGTCGTTCTCGAAAGACATCTATTTGGAGGACGGCAAGAAACGGGCGCCGATCTCATTTGAAGGGATCTACTGAGCCGCCGTTTGCTCGGCGCTTAGGTTCCGGTCCGCCTGCGACAGACGACCCAAACGCAGGCCGCGCTTCTCCAGCATCTCCGGCAGTCGGGTCGACAGCAGGAAAGCAAGCTCCTGCTCGCGGGTGATCGTCACCGGATCGAGCCTTCGCAGCTCTTCGTCCACGTGGCCAGGATGGCACATGATGAGATGTCTGCTGCCGGGCGCTCGAAGATAGCTCTGAAAAATTTTCGCGTAATCGAAGCTTGGATGGAAATTCGAGAATCCGGCGAAGCCGTCGTTGACGCCGAAGCCGCGCTGTCGCACCTCCCGGCGAAAGCCGCCCGCCAGCGACAGCGCGGAGAGCGCCTTGCGGGCGTTGATGCCGCGCAAGATAATGCGATGTAAGCCATCCCCGGCGTCGCGAACCCAGGCCCGGCCGCCGAGCTTTCGCGCCTCCATCGCGTCAAGCAGCGCCGTCCTGATGCCGGGAAGGACGTGTATGTGCTGGTGGCCGTCGACATGGTCCGGCGGGCGGTCGATCACCGCCTCGAAGCGGTCGAACTGACGATCGATCTCCGTGCGAATCTCGTCCATTGGCAGCCGCCGGCCGAAAGCCATCTGGACAACTTTGGAAAGCGGGGGAAACTCGCCATTGGGCGCGAACTGCGGCATGGACGAAAGAGGCCGCCCGAGGGTGAGATTGAAATGCAGGCCGATGTCCGCGTTTCGGCCACGCCGAGACAGCTCCAGCCCCATGGCAGGCCAGCGGGGACCATTCACCAAAGCCGAAACCGCCGTGAGCCTCCCCGCGTCGAGCGCTTCCAAAATGCCGGCGCTCACCCCATAAGACAGGCTGTAATCGTCCGCGCATACCGCAACAATCTGGTTATCAACCATCGCCCGCTCCTCTGCGCCGCCCAGGCGACTGCGCCTATGCTGCGCCCGTTAATCCTATGCTCTGCCTATAAATATTGGTTTAAACGCCGCCATGAACAGGCCTGATGTATCGATCGTGATCCCCGTCTTCAACGAAGCGCAAAACCTTCGCGCTCTCGCGGCCAGACTCGCCCCGGCCGTTGACGCATGCGACGTCTCCTATGAGGCGATCTTCGTCGACGACGGCTCCAGCGACGAGAGTCTGGAGATATTACGCGACCTCTGCGTCGAGGAGCCGCGCTTTCGCGCCCTGTCGCTTTCGCGCAACTTCGGCAAGGAGGTGGCGATCGTCGCCGGGCTTGACGATACGCTGGGACGCGCGGTCGTCATCATGGACGCCGACTTGCAACACCCGCCGGAAGTCATCCCGCTCTTCATCGAGAAGTGGCGGGAAGGCTACAAGAACGTCTACGGCGAGCGCATCGACCGAGCGAGCGACCCCAAGCTGCGCGCAGCGTTCACGCATGTTTTTTACCGTTTGCTGGAGGACTTTGGCGACGTGCGCCTGCCGCCAGGCGCCGGCGACTTCCGCCTTCTCGACCGGCAGGCGGTCGACGCGCTGCTGACGATGCGCGAGCGCGCGCGCTTCAATAAGGGCCTCTTCGCCTGGATCGGATTCAAATCAATCGGCGTGCCCTTCGACGTGGAAGGCCGCGCCGGCGGAACGTCAAAATTCAATTTCGTTCGGCTTGCGCGATTTGCGCTGGACGGGCTGATGTCCTTTTCGTCGATTCCGCTCAAGGTGTGGACCTATGTAGGCTTGGCGATTTCCGCCTTCGCGATCGCGATGGCCGGCTACTATTGGGCCCGCACCATGGTTTTTGGCGTGGACACGCCGGGCTTTCCCACTCTGGTGGTCTCGATCGCCTTCTTCTCCGGCGTCCAGCTGATTTCGCTGGGCGTGCTCGGCGAGTATGTCGCCCGCATCTTCAATGAGGTAAAGGGAAGGCCGCTCTATCTCGTCGCCGAGAGGCTGGGCGAGAACGAAGCGACCAACGGCAAAGCGCGCGACTAGGGCGTCGACAACTGAAAACGGGCGGGCTTTCGCAGATGCGTCACGCGCTGCAACTGCACAAAGGGGATGAGGCGTGAATCCATGAACACCGAGCGCCGTTCGCCATTGCGCGGCAGAAACCTCTTGATCGCCGCGGCCTTGATTGCGCTCTTCGCCGCCTTCGGCGTCCGCATGTGGCGCTTCGCGGCGGCCCCCGCCCTGCCGACCCTTCTCGACGGCCTCCCCGAATCGAAAACCGAGGCCGATCAGCAAGTCTTCCAGGCGCGGCTCGCCAAACACTTTCACGTGGGTTCGACGGAGGTCGACGATCTCATTGATGAACTGCGCGACGACGGATTCACGGTCGATGCGGATCAGAATGTCGCCACATACGAGCGCCAAGCCGACATTTCCGACAAATGCCGACGCAGCGCCAACATTCGCTGGTCTCGGGGCGAAGGCGACGAGCTTGCCACGATCGCTGGCGGATACTCCCTGCACTGCCCGCAGCACTGACGGGAGCGCAGGCTTAACCGAATCCTGCTAGGACGATTGCGATGATTCGCAATCTGCTCTCGGTTGGCGGCTTCACCCTGCTCTCGCGCGTGACGGGATTTCTGTCGCTCGCCATGCAGTCGGCGATCATGGGCGCGGGGGCCGTCTCGGACGCTTTCTTCATCGCCCAGCGGCTGCCCAACAGCTTTCGCGCGATCTTTGGCGAAGGCGCGTTCAACGCGGCTTTCGTGCCGTCTTATTCCATGGCGATCGAGCAGAAGGGCGACGCGGCGGCCGAGGAGTTCGCCGGCGAAGTTTACACGCTGCTCCTCGCCTCGCAGATCATATTGCTCGCCGTCGTCTGGACGCTGACGCCCCAATTCGTCTCGCTGCTCGCGCCGGGCCTCGACGACCGTCCGGAAAAATTCGAGCTGGCCGTCAATCTGACGCGCATCACCTTTCCCTATCTGCTTTTCATCACGCTTTTCGTCTTGCACATGGGCGCCCTGAACGCGCGCGGACGCTTCGCGCTCCCAGCCTTCGCGCCAAATCTGATGAATTTTTCCGTGATGGCGGCGCTCGCCGTCGCCTTCCTATTCCCAAACGCCGGCTATGCGGCGAGTTGGGGCATTACTGTCTCCGGCGTTCTGGAGCTCGGACTGTTGATGTGGCAGGCGCGGCGCATTGGCGTCCTGCAGCGCTTGCGCAGGCCGCATTGGTCGCGCGTGCGCGATTTCTTCATTCGCCTCGGACCCGCGATCATCGGCTCGGCCAGTCCGCAGATCGCCGTGCTCGCCGACACAATTCTCTCATCAATGCTCCCCGACGGCGGCGTGTCGTCGATTTCTTACGCGGAGCGGTTGTACCAGCTTCCCGTCGGAGTCATCGGCATCGCCGCGGGGACTGTGCTGCTGCCCGAGATGAGCCGCCGGCTAGCCGCCGGCGATGAAGCGGGCGCGCTTCACGCGCAGAGCCGGACAATGGCGCTCACCGTCGCGCTGGCGGCGCCGTTCTTCATCGCCTTCGACACGATCCCGGAGTTGATCGTCGCGGGGCTCTTCCAGCGCGGCAAATTCTCGGCGGCCGACGCCTACGCCGCCGGGGACGTGCTCGCCGCCTATGGCGCCGGTCTGATGGCGCTCGTGCTGATCGCCTCGGCGCGCGCGAGTTTCCAGGCGCGCGGTGACACACGAACGCCGATGCTCATCGCGCTGGCGGCGCTGGCCGCGAATGTCGCGTTAAAGATCGTGCTGTTTCGACCGCTCGGGGCAGTCGGGCTCGCGACGGCGACGTCGGTCGGATTCTGGATCAACCTCGCCGCGCTCGTCGGACTCGCGCTCGCCCAGCAAGGAATGCGATTCGACGCCGTTTTCGTGAAGACGCTCGGCGCGACGTTTGTCGCCTGCGCCTTTCTAGCCGCCGTCGCCATTTTCGGGCGTTCATCCGCCTTGGCGCTTGGGGCGCATTTCGGCGCGCTCGCCAACCTCGTCGCGCTCACCGCGCTCGCGCTCGTCGGCGCGCTCGTCTATGCCGGCGTCCTTCTCGGGGCGCTGCGCGCGAGCGGCG
>Ga0351972_10130_pt2 | contig 32475 bp, 42 predicted proteins | sample TotcelHFGM3001N9_FD_206747 | JGI IMG/M metagenome (GOLD analysis project Ga0351972, IMG submission 206747) | Enriched cells from coal bed in the Powder River Basin, Montana, United States - Total cells FGM rep2 HSBNCT.FGM.300.1.N9 ...
GCTGCTGCGGTCATCTGGGTTAGAAATGCCGCAGAGGGCTTTAAATCGGCGATAAGCGGGAGTAGCTCAGTGGCTAGAGCGTCAGCCTTCCAAGCTGAGGGTCGCGGGTTCGAATCCCGTTTCCCGCTCCATTTTTGTTCGGCATGGGGCTGTTTGCTTCCCTTGGGAATGTTCAACCTGTCATGATCAGGGCGGATTTTGATCGATGGCGGGGAAGCGGCGCTTCGATAAAAAAGAGGCAACCAGCCCACGTAGCTCAGTCGGTAGAGCACATCCTTGGTAAGGATGAGGTCACCAGTTCGATCCTGGTCGTGGGCTCCATTCAAGGCAGGTGGTTGAATCATGAGAAATATCATTATATTAGCTTGTACGGACTGTAAACAGCGGAATTATACGACGACCAAGAACAAGAGGACCATGCAGAATCGGCTGGAGATGAAAAAATACTGCAAATTCTGCCGGTCCCATAAACTGCACCGGGAAACGAAATGAGCGGAGAGAGGCGCCGCCTTGATCGATCGGATAGGCCAGTAGCTCTAATGGATAGAGCGCCGGACTCCAAATCCGGATGCTGGGGGTTCAAGTCCCTCCTGGCCTGCCACTTTTTTTATAAACGATATCGGGTGTGGGGAAATCAGGGGTTGTTGGATGGATAGAGTAATGGACAAGGTAAAGGTCATCGCCGAGAAGATTAAGCTGTTTCTGACCGGGTCGAAAGTCGAGCTGAAAAAGGTCACGTGGCCGACACCGAAGCAGACCCTTGCCTCTACATCCGTTGTTATTATCGTGGTGATCATCGTATCCGCCTTTCTGGGGATTGTCGATTTCGGTTTGACCAAGGTTGTCAAACTGGTACTGGGTTAAGAATATGGCTTTCAGATGGTACGTCGTTCATACCTATTCCGGATTTGAAAACCGGGTAAAGCTTTCTCTGCAAGAGAGGATCGAAACGGCCGGAAAACAGGCTTTTTTCTCGGATATCCTGATCCCCGAAGAGGATATCGTCGAGCTGGTTTCCGGTGAGAAAAAGACCTCGAAGCGGAAGTTTTTCCCGGGCTATATCCTTGTCCGGATGGAATTGAATGACGACACCTGGCATGTCGTGAAGGATACACCCAAGGTGACCGGTTTTATCGGAAGCAAGGACAAACCCTCGCCCATTCCCGACAAGGATGTGGAGACCCTGAGGACCCGGATCGACGAGGGGACGCTGAAACCCAAACCGAAATTCAAATTTGATGTGGGAGATCATGTGCGGATCATGGACGGCCCGTTTACCAATTTTGACGGGGTCATCGACGAGGTAAAGCCGGAGAAGGGGAAGCTGCGGGTGATTGTCAGCATCTTCGGCCGGTCGACGCCCGTTGAACTTGATTTTATCCAGGTTACGCAGACTTAAAGCAGCAATGGGGCTGTGGCGGGGCGCCTGTTTCGGTGCCGGCCATGCTCTTGAATTTCGACAGAAACATAGGTGATCAGAATGGCAAAGAAGGTTATCGCGAATATAAAACTTCAGATCAAGGCAGGCAAGGCGACCCCTTCGCCGCCGATCGGTCCGGCCCTCGGTCAACACGGTGTCAACATCATGGAATTCTGCAAGGCATACAACGCCATGACGCAGAGCCAGGAGGGGATGGTCGTTCCGGTCGTCATCACGGTTTACGCCGACCGGTCCTTCACCTTCGTGACCAAAACACCGCCCGCGTCCGTCTTGCTGAAGCAGGCGGCGAAGATAGCCAAGGGGTCGGGCGACCCCAAGCGGGATAAGGTCGGTCAGGTAACACTGCAACAGGTCAAGGAAATTGCCGAACTGAAGTACAATGACCTGAATGCCGTGGATGTTGAGGGAGCGATCCGGATTGTTTCGGGAACGGCGCGGTCCATGGGGATTGAAATTGCGGGCTGATGGGGGGACACCTTGCAGAAAGGTGTCCCCGGCTTCCGGCAGAACACGGGGCGGGATTTGCCGGCGGGCGTCTTCAGTGGAAAGGTTTCGGAGAACCCCTGTCCCCGGCAGTGGTTTTCGATTTGAGGGTTGATCATGTCCAAGCGAGGCAAAAAGTACATCGAGGCGAAAAAAAATATCGAGGCGGCAAAACGCTATCCCGTCCAGGAGGCTTTTGCACTGGTGGTTGGTACGGCCAGGGCGAAATTTGATGAGACCGTCGATGCCGCCATCCGGCTTGGGGTGAATCCGGCGCACGCGGACCAAATGGTCCGGGGTTCCGTTGTTCTTCCCAATGGACTGGGAAAATCGGTCCGGGTACTGGTTTTTGCGAAGGGTGAAAAGGAAAAGGAGGCCCTGGAAGCCGGCGCCGATGTGGTGGGAGCCGATGACATCGTTGAAAAGATCAAGGGCGGCTGGCTCGATTTTGACCGGGTGATTGCAACCCCGGACATGATGGGGAGCGTCGGCAAACTGGGCAAAATCCTCGGTCCTCGCGGCCTCATGCCAAATCCGAAGGTCGGAACGGTGACCTTCGATGTGGGAAAGGCCGTCCTGGAGTTGAAGGCCGGCAAGGTCGAATTCCGTGTTGAAAAGGCGGGTATTGTCCATTGTCCGATCGGCAGATCCTCTTTCGGAGCGGAGAAACTGATGGAGAATTTTCTTGCCCTGCTGGAGATGGTCGTCAAATTGAAACCTGCATCAAGCAAGGGTATTTATATCCGGAGTATTTCCCTCTCGACCGCAATGGGTCCTGGGGTGAAAGTGGATCCTCTCGCGCTCCGGGGGATTTAACGACATGGCTCGGCAAGGGCTGTGTAAGATCAAAAAAGTCTGAGACAGCAGGTACAGGAAGTTTAAACATGTTCGGTCGGCCTGCCGAGACTGGGATAAACGGCCTTTTGGGTCGGGAAAATCGTCCTGTATTGCTCTGTTCTCTGACTTTTTCAACAAGGTTGCTAACCGGGGACACCTTGCTGCAAGGTGTCCTCAACGGATCAGATGGGAAAGGGGGTTGAAAATTGGATCGGAGAACCAAAGAGCAGGTTGCTGCTGAACTCCATGAAAAACTGAAAGATTTCAAGGTGGCTGTGCTTACCGGTTACAGCGGGATGGATGTGGCGAAGATTACGGCGCTACGGGTGGCATTGCGAAAAACGAATGCAGAGCTCCGGGTCGTCAAGAATTCGCTTCTGACCATCGCGTCGCGTGAAACCGATTTCAGCGTACTGGAAGAGCACTTCCGGGGGCCGCTGGCTGTGGCCATCGCCCACGGCGATGTCGTCGAGACCACGAAGGCGCTCGTTGATTTTGCCAAGAAGAACGCCCAGCTTGAAATCAAGGCGGCCGTGATGGGCGGCAAACCGCTGAGCAGGGAGCAGGTCACGGTGCTGGCCGAGCTGCCGAGCCGGGAAATCTTGCTTGGGAAACTGCTGTCCGTGCTGGTCGGGACGCAGACCTCCCTCGTGAATGTCCTGAGCGGGGTTCCGAGGAATTTTGTCCAAGTTCTCGATGCCTATCGGGAACAGAAGGCGTCAGCAAACTAACAATCACATACAGGAAGGAAATAGGAACATGGCAAACGAGATTACCAAAGAGGATGTCGTAAAGTTCATTGAGGGGATGACGGTTCTGGAGCTTTCGGAACTGGTGAAGGAACTGGAACAGAGGTTTGGTGTGAGCGCCGCGGCGCCTGTTGCGATGGTCGCCGCCGCCGGCCCGTCTCAGGCTGCTCCCGTTGAGGAAAAAACGGAATTCGATGCGATTCTGACCGGGTTCGGCGATCAGAAGATCCAGGTGATCAAGGTGGTCAGGGCGATCACGGGTCTGGGGCTCAAGGAAGCTAAGGATCTGGTGGATGGTGTTCCCAAACCGATCAAGGAAGCCGTTTCCAAGGATGAGGCCGCCGATATCAAAAAGAAGATCGAAGAGGTTGGTGGCGCCGTTGAGGTGAAGTAGGTAGTCGTCATTGTCACAAAACGGTAAGGATTAGAATCCCGGATGCAACAGGTTGTCTGCGCGATTTTGCAGAGAGACAGGTTGAAGGGGATTCTTTTCCCTTATGGCTATTGGTGTAAATTTAGGATCGCTGCCGGCAAAAAGCCGAAAGGATGTTATGGGCGAATTTAGAAAGAATTTTGGTCGTATCCGGAAGATACTGGATATTCCAAACCTGATCGATATTCAGACCGATTCCTATCGAAAGTTTCTTCAGCAGGATATCGATTCGAACAAGCGGGGGAACTATGGTCTGCTGGGCGCCTTCAACAGCGTCTTCCCCATTTCCGATTTCAGTGGGAAATGTTCCCTCGAGTTTGTCAGTTATAAGATTGGCGATGTCCGCTACGACCAGCAGGAGTGCGTTCAGAAGGGGATGACGTATGCGGCCCCGCTTAAGATCGTGGTCCGCCTCGTCGTTTTCGACACCGATCGGAATACGGAACCCAAACCGATTCGCGACATCAAGGAGCAGGAGATCTATTTCGGCGAGATCCCGCTGATGACCGAAAACGGCACCTTCATCGTGAATGGCACGGAAAGGGTCATTGTCAGCCAGCTTCACCGTTCGCCGGGAATCTTTTTCGACCACGACAAAGGCAAGACCTTATCCAGTGGAAAATTGATCTATTCGGCAAGGGTCATTCCGATTCGCGGGTCCTGGCTCGATCTCGAGTTCGATTCCAAGGATCTTCTCTATGTCAGGATCGACCGCCGGCGGAAGATGCCTGTAACGATCCTGTTGAAAGCGATGGGGAATTCAACCCCATTTATCCTGAATTATTTTTACAGCATCGAACAGATCTTCCTGGACAACGGCCGTCTCTTCATGGCGGTGAACGATTCACTGCTGGGAGGAAAAGCCCTTGCGGATGTGGAGACGAAGGCGGGAGATGTCCTCGTCAAAAAGGGCAGGAAGATTTCAAAGCCCCTGCTGAAGAAGATGCTTGATTCCGCGGTGACTCGGATACCGGTCAACGACGAGGATATCATCGGCAGGGTCTTCTCATCAGACGTGCTCGATCTCGATACCGGCGAGATATTGATCCGGTGCAACGAGGAATTGACGGCAGAAGGGTTGCAGCTTCTCAGGGACAGGAAGATATCTTCCTTCCAGTTCATCCACATCGATGAAGATCGGGAAAATGCCTCGATCCGGGACACGTTGCTGATGGATCGGATCGAGACGGCGGAAGACGCGATTATTGAAATCTACCGGAGACTGCGACCCAGCAATCCCCCAACGCCGGAGACCGCCCATAAATTTTTCAACAGCCTCTTCTTTGAACCGGAGAGTTATGACCTCTCCGATGTGGGGCGGGCGAAAATGAATTACAAACTTCGTCTCGATGTCCCGACAACCGTCACCGTTCTGCGCAATGAGGACATCTTGGCGGCAGTCAAGTATCTGATCGACCTGAAGAACAGCGCGCCGGATTGCAGCGTGGACGATATCGACCATCTTGGCAACCGCCGGGTGCGTTCCGTCGGGGAATTGATCGAAAATCAGTACCGGATCGGTCTGGTCCGAATGGAACGGGCCATCAAGGAGAAGATGAGTCTCCAGGACATCGAAACCATGATGCCCCATGACCTCATCAATGCCAAACCGGTCTCGGCCGTGGTGAATGAATTCTTCGGCAGCAGCCAGCTTTCCCAGTTTATGGATCAGACGAATCCGCTGTCGGAGATCACGCACAAACGGAGATTGTCGGCTCTCGGGCCGGGAGGTCTGACGCGGGAAAGGGCGGGATTCGAGGTCCGTGACGTCCATCCGACCCATTATGGCCGCATCTGCCCGGTGGAAACCCCGGAAGGTCCCAATATCGGTCTGATCGTCTCACTGAGCACCTTTGCCCGGGTGAATGAATTCGGTTTTATCGAAACGCCTTACCGTGTCGTGAAAGAGGGGCGGGTACTGGACGAGGTTCGTTTTCTGACCGCAATCGAGGAGGAAAACCGGATCATTGCCCAAGCCGACCGGCCCCTCGACAAGGATGGAAGATTCGTCGGACAACTGATTTCTGCGAGAAAGGGAGGCGACTTCCTCTCCGTCGTTCCGATGGACGTCAACATGATGGATGTTTCCCCCAACCAACTCGTCAGTGTGGCGGCCACGCTGATCCCGTTTCTGGAACATGACGATGCGAACCGGGCCCTGATGGGATCCAATATGCAGCGTCAGGCGGTGCCATTGATGAAACCCGAAGTTCCTTTGGTCGGAACGGGAATGGAATCCGTCGTGGCGCGGGATTCCGGAGCGGTCATGGCGGCCCGGCGTGCGGGTGTTGTGGAGAGTGTGGATGCCGCGAGGATCGTCGTCAAATGCGACGCGCCCGGCAAGGAAGGGATGGACACTGGAGTCGACATCTATAACCTGATCAAGTATCAACGCTCGAACCAGGATACCTGTTTCAACCAGAAGCCCATCGTCAGCAAGGGGCAGAGGGTGAGCAAAGGAGAGATCATTGCGGATGGTCCCGCGACCGATATGGGCGAACTGGCCCTGGGAAGGAATGTGATGGTCGCCTTCATGTCCTGGGGGGGGTACAACTACGAGGACTCGATTCTGGTCAGTGAGAGAATCGTCAAGGATGATATCTATACCTCCATCCATATCGAAGAATTCGAGACGATGGCCCGGGATACCAAACTCGGCAAGGAGGAGATCACCCGGGATATCCCCAATCTGGGGGAGGAGGCTTTAAGAAACCTCGACGACAGCGGCATTGTTCGCATGGGCGTTGCGGTAAAGCCGGGCGACATCCTGATCGGAAAGATTACCCCCAAGGGGGAAACGCAGCTCTCCTCGGAAGAGAAACTTCTGCGGGCCATTTTCGGGGAGAAGGCCAGCGATGTCCGCGACACCTCGCTGCGCGTTCCTCCCGGCGTTGAAGGCACAGTGATCGACGCAAAGATATTCGCCCGGAAGGGGACGGAGAGGGATAGCCGATCCCAGTATATCGAGGATGAGGCCGTATCGCTGTTGAACAAGGACCGCGATGACGAGATCCGGATCATCACGGAGGGGGTGAAACGGCAGATCGCCGGCATGCTGATCGGAAAGACGTCGGCGGTGAAGGTTTCCGATCCGAAGAAAAAGCGGATTCTTCTGAAAAAGGGCGAAGTCATTACCGAAGAGATCCTGGAGAGGACCCCCTTTGACCTCTGGCGGGAGATCTCTCCGGAAGGCGAAGAAGAGGCGGAGACCCGTATCGGCGTTCTTTATGAGAACCTCGCCCGGAAAAAGGAGTTCGTCGAGTCCTATTTCGCCGAGAAGATCGAGAAACTCAAGGCCGGTGATGAGCTCCCGCCGGGAGTGATCAAACTGGTCAAGGTATACATTGCGATTAAGCGGAAACTCTCGGTTGGGGATAAGATGGCGGGACGTCATGGAAACAAAGGCGTGCTGTCCCGGATACTTCCCGAGGAGGATATGCCCCATTTCAAGGACGGAACACCGGTGGACATCGTCTTGAATCCGCTTGGGGTTCCCTCCCGGATGAACGTGGGGCAGATCCTGGAGACGCACCTGGGCTGGGCATCCAGAGGCATGGGCGACAAGATCAATGCCCTCGTGGAACAGCATTGCGGATTGGATCTCCTGAAGAAGGAGTTGAAGGCCCTCTATTCCTCTCCCGAATTTGACCAGTTCATCAACACCGCCGGAGAAGAGGAGATCCGCCGGTTCGCAGGCCGCCTGAAAAAGGGAATCCTGGTATCGACGCCTGTTTTCGACGGCGCCGGTGAACAGGAGATCAAGAAAATGCTCAAGGCCGGCGGCCTTCCCGAAACCGGTCAGACGATCCTCTATGACGGGAGGACCGGAGAGCCCTTCAATCAGGAAATCACCGTGGGGATGATCTATATGCTGAAACTGCACCATCTGGTCGACAACAAGATCCACGCCCGGTCGATCGGTCCCTATTCCCTGGTGACGCAACAGCCTCTGGGCGGCAAGGCCCAGTTCGGGGGACAGAGATTGGGTGAAATGGAGGTATGGGCCATGGAGGCCTACGGCGCCGCTTACACACTCCAGGAGTTCCTGACGGTAAAATCCGATGATGTGGCCGGCAGAACGCGGATCTATGAAGCGATCGTCAAGGGAGAACATACATCGGAGCCCGGCCTGCCCGAGTCCTTCAACGTCCTGGTCAAAGAGCTGCAGAGCCTCTGCCTGGACGTGGAACTGATCGAAGAGGATTAGATTAGGGATGATGACACCTTGCTGCAGGGCGTCCTCATTTACATAATATCTTACATTATCGTGTGAGTGGGGACACCTTGTAGCAAGGTGTCCCCGTTGGGAGGCATCCGTGGAAGACGTTTTTAGTTATTTTGAAAAACCGAAAGATCCGATCCGATTCAATGCGATCAAGATCTCCATTTCCTCTCCGGAAAAGATCCTTTCCTGGTCGCATGGAGAGGTCAAGAAACCGGAGACGATCAACTACAGGACCTTCAAACCGGAGCGTGACGGGCTTTTCTGCGCGAAAATCTTCGGTCCCGTCAAGGATTATGAATGTCTTTGCGGCCGCTACAAGCGGATGAAACACCGGGGCGTCGTCTGCGAAAAATGCGGGGTGGAGGTCATCCAGTCCAAGGTTCGCCGGGAGAGAATGGGGCATATCACGCTGGCGACGCCGGTCGCCCATATCTGGTTCCTGAAGAGTCTGCCCAGCCGGATCGGCAATGTTCTCGATCTGACCCTGAAGGAGTTGGAGAAGGTCCTCTATTTCGAATCCTGGATCGTCCTCGATCCCAAGAACACCCCGCTCAAAAAGAAGGATCTGCTGACCGATGAGGAGTATCTCGACCTGAAGGATCAGTACGGCCCGGATGCATTCGAGGCCGGTATCGGCGCCGAGGCGGTCCGCGGCCTTCTCGAAGAGGTCGATCTCGTTAAACTGGATGACGAACTCCGTTCGGAGCTGAAGAACTCCGTTTCTGAAACGAAACGGAAAAAGTACGTCAAGCGATTGAAGGTGGTTGAGGCGCTCAGGAAGTCGCAAAACAAACCGGAGTGGATGGTCCTGACCGTCCTTCCGGTGATCCCGCCGGATCTTCGCCCGCTGGTGCCCCTGGACGGCGGACGGTTCGCCACCTCCGACCTGAATGATCTATACCGGAGGGTCATCAACCGGAACAACCGCCTGAAGCGCCTGCAGGAGCTCAATGCGCCGGAAATCATCATCCGCAACGAGAAGCGGATGCTTCAGGAGGCGGTGGATGTCCTGTTTGACAACGGCCGACGCGGAAGGGCGATCACCGGTACGAACAAACGTCCGCTCCGTTCCCTGTCCGATATGCTCAAAGGAAAGCAGGGCCGTTTCCGGCAGAACCTCCTCGGCAAGCGCGTCGATTATTCGGGACGCTCCGTCATTACGGTTGGCCCGGATCTGAGGCTCCACCAGTGCGGCCTTCCGAAAAAGATGGCCCTGGAACTCTTCAAGCCTTTCATCTATCGGCGTCTCCAGGAAAAGGGGTTTGTGACGACGGTCAAAAGCGCGAAGAAAATGGTGGAGAAGGAAACAGCCGAGGTGTGGGACGCCCTCGATGAGGTGGTCCGGGAATACCCCGTCATGCTGAACCGCGCGCCGACATTGCATCGCCTCGGCCTGCAGGCGTTCGAACCCATCCTGATCGAAGGGAAGGCCATTCAGCTCCATCCACTGGTCTGTACGGCCTTCAATGCCGATTTTGACGGCGATCAGATGGCGGTTCACGTGCCGCTGTCCATTGAGGCCCAGACGGAAGCCCGGGTCCTGATGATGTCGACCAATAATATCCTCTCACCGGCCAACGGGATGCCGATCATCGTCCCGGGCCAGGATATCGTTTTGGGGATTTACTTTCTCACGCGGGCGAGGAGCGGCGTCAAGGGCGAGGGGATGATTTTCGCCGACCCGGCGGAGGTCCGGTCGGCACTCGATGCCCAGGCCGTCGACCTGCAAGCAAGAATCAAGGTCCGCATCGGCGGGGAGATGAAAGAGACCACCGTCGGACGGGTGGTGCTTTATGAGGTGATTCCCGAAACCATCTCCTTCGATGCGATCAACAAGGTGATGACCAAGAAGGAACTGGCCGACCTGATCAACCATTGCTACCGCACCCGCGGGGATAAAACGACCGTTCTTCTGGCGGATCGCCTGAAAGACATCGGGTTTAAATACGCCACCCATGCCGGGGTTTCGATTGCAATCCACAACATGGTGATTCCGGAGAACAAAAAAGAGATCGTCGGACAGGCCGACAAGGATGTCTTGGGAATCCAGAAGCAGTACATGGAGGGATTGATCACCTACGGCGAACGATACAACAAGGTCATTGACATCTGGGCCCAGGCCACGGAGAAGATTGCCGCGGAGATGCTGGGCGGAATCGGTACCGAAGAGCGGGTTGGAGCGGATGGGAAAAAGTTCAGGGGTGAGAGTTTCAATCCCATCTACATGATGGCCGATTCCGGTGCAAGAGGCAGTGCCGTTCAGATCCGTCAGTTGGCCGGAATGAGGGGGCTGATGGCGAAGCCCTCCGGCGAGATCATCGAAACCCCGATCCGGGCAAATTTCCGGGAAGGCCTGACGGTCCTGGAATACTTTATTTCCACACACGGCGCCAGGAAAGGGCTTGCCGATACCGCATTGAAGACGGCCAATTCAGGGTATCTTACCCGGAGGCTCGTGGATGTGGCCCAGGATTGCATTATCTCGGAGGATGATTGCCGGACGATCGACGGCATTTTCGTCTCCGCACTGATGGAAGGCGGGGAAATCATCGAGACGGCAGGTGAGCGCGTCCTGGGAAGGGTTGTGCTGGAAGAGATCCGGGATCCCTTCACCAGTGAAGTCCTGGTCGATGCGAATCAGGAGATCGATGAGGCCCTGGCGAAGAGGATCGATGACGCCGGGATCGAGAGGGTCAATATCCGATCGGTGCTCACCTGCAAATCGCGGCATGGCGTCTGCGCCATGTGCTATGGCCGTGACCTTTCCCGCGGGCGCCTCGTCAATATCGGCGAGGCGGTGGGCATCATTGCGGCCCAGTCGATCGGGGAACCGGGGACCCAGTTGACCATGCGGACCTTCCATATCGGCGGAACGGCAAAATTCGAAGAACACTCGACGCTGGAGTCGAGGCATGACGGGCTGATCCGGTTCGTCAATCTCAATACGGTGAAAAGCCGATCCGGCGGGCTTGTCGTGATGAACCGCAACGGCGAAGTCCATGTTCTCGATGAACAGGGACGGAGCCGCGGCAAGTATCCCCTTCCCTACGGGGCGCATATCAAAGTGGATGACGGTAGCCGGGTGAAGGGACCCAGAGATCAGAAAAGAGGCGATCTCATTGCGGAATGGGATCCCTTCTCGATCCCGATCCTCGCTGAGGTGGACGGGGTCATCAAGTTCGGGGATATCATCGAAGGGAAGACCATGCAGGAACTGGTGGACGAGGTGACCGGCCTCTCGCGGAAGGTCATCGTCGAGTTCAAGGGAACGGATATGCGTCCGCGGGTCTCGATCAAGGACAAGAAGGGCAGAACGGCCAAGGTTCCCGGGGCGAGCACCGTTGCCCGGCACCTGCTGTCGGTCGGGACCAACATTGTCGTTTCGGAGGGGGATACGGTCAGTGCCGGGGACATCCTCGCCAAGATTCCCCGGGAAACGACCAAGACAAAGGATATCACGGGCGGTCTTCCCCGTGTGGCGGAACTGTTCGAGGCGCGCAAACCGAAGGAATTTGCGGTGATCAGCGAGATTGACGGCGTTGTTTCCTATGGGAAGGATTCCAAGGGGAAGAGAAAGGTCGTGATTACGCCCGACGCCGAGGATGAGAAGGAATACCTGATTCCCAAGGGGAAGCATGTCAGCGTTCAGGAAGGGGATCGGGTCATGGCCGGAGAGGCCCTGATGGACGGTGTCAACAATCCCCACGATCTGCTGATGATCAAGGGAGAAAAGGAACTGGCCCGTTATCTGGTGGATGAGGTGCAGGAGGTCTACCGACTCCAGGGGGTCAAGATCAACGACAAGCACATGGAGGTGATCGTCCGCCAGATGCTCCGCAGGGTCTTGGTCAAGGATCCCGGGGATGCAGCCTTCATCGCCGACGAGCAGGTGGAGCGCCTCCGCTTCCAGGAGGAGAATGACCGGGTCGTGGCCAATGGCGGGAAACCGGCCCTGGGCGAACCTATTCTGATGGGGATCACGAAGGCGTCGCTCTCCACGCAGAGTTTTATCTCCGCCGCATCCTTCCAGGAAACGACGCGGGTTCTGACGGAGGCATCCCTTGCCGGGAAAACCGATTATCTGCGCGGACTCAAAGAGAATGTCATTATGGGCAGGTTGATTCCCGCGGGTACGGGCCTCACGATGTACAAGAAACTGGGGATAAAAGCGGTCGCCGAGGCTCTGCCCCCATTGGATGAAGACCGGCTCGAGCTTCCGGCGGATGAAAAAAGTGACGAGAAAGTCCTTGACATCGAAGCGATGAATTGATAGTTAGATCGTCTTTTGTTGAACCAGAGAACGAACAGCCAAATAAAGGGCTGGGAGGGGCAATGCCTACAATAAATCAGTTGGTTAGAAAAGGAAGGGCGAAGATCGCCAAAAAGGCGACGACGCCTGCCTTGTCCAGTTCACCGCAGCGGCGGGGGGTATGCGTCCGGGTTTATACCTCGACGCCCAAAAAACCGAATTCCGCCTTGAGAAAAGTGGCCAGGGTGCGGCTGACCAGCGGATACGAGGTCACTTCCTATATCCCGGGTGTCGGACATAACCTGCAGGAACATTCCGTCGTGCTGGTACGCGGCGGTCGTGTCAAGGATCTTCCGGGTGTTCGTTACCACATCATCCGGGGGACGCTGGATGCCGTCGGTGTCCAGGACAGAAAACAGGGTAGGTCAAAATACGGGGCCAAGAGACCGAGCTAAGCGGGGATAGAGTCATGCCGAGGAGAAGAGAAGTCACCAAGAGGGAGATCCTGCCGGATCCGAAATACAACAACCGGCTTGTCGCGAGGTTCATCAACAGCCTCCTGAAGCGGGGGAAGAAGAGCATTGCGGAATCCATCCTGTATGGGGCCTTTGATATTATTCAGGATCGGGTCAAAGAGGCGCCGGTCGATATTTTCGAAAAGGCCGTGAACAATGTCAAACCGATCATCGAGGTCAAATCGAGGCGTGTCGGAGGTTCGACGTACCAGGTTCCGACGGAGGTGATCCCCTCCCGCCGGGTTGCCCTCGGGATCCGGTGGTTGATCACCCATGCGCGGGAACGATCCGAGAAAACCATGCGGGAAAAATTGGCAGCGGAACTGATCGATGCGGCGAACAACCGGGGAGCGGCAATCAAGAAGCGTGAGGCTGTCCACAAGATGGCCGAAGCCAACAAAGCATTTGCCCACTATCGATTTTAATGGGGAAATGATGGATAGGAACGGGACGAAAATAGACGAACCATTCAACGTTTAAGGAGGTTAGAGATGGCTAAGAAAAAATTTGAGAGGACGAAGCCGCATCTGAATATCGGCACCATCGGTCATGTTGATCATGGAAAGACCACATTGACGGCCGCGATCACAAAACACTTGGCCTCCAAGGGATTTGCCGAGTTCAGGCCCTTTGATTCTATCGATAATGCTCCGGAAGAAAAGGAGCGAGGGGTCACCATCAACATCTCCCATGTGGAATATCAGACGGATAAGCGGCACTATGCCCATGTCGACTGTCCGGGTCACGCCGACTATATCAAGAACATGATTTCCGGTGCAGCCCATATGGACGGCACGATCCTGGTTGTTGCGGCGTCCGATGGTCCGATGCCGCAGACCCGTGAGCACATTCTCCTCGCCCGTCAGGTACAGGTGCCGTCTGTCGTCGTTTATATGAATAAGGTTGACCTGGTGGACGATCCCGAGCTCCTCGATCTGGTAGAGCTTGAGCTGCGGGAACTGCTGACGGCGTATGATTTTCCCGGCGATGACATCCCCATTATCCGGGGATCGGCGTTGAAGGCCCTGGAAACCGATGATCCGAAGTCGCCGGACGCGAAATCCATCTGGGAGCTTATGGATGCCGTCGATAATTTTATTCCGGAACCGGTCCGCGATCTGGACAAGCCGTTTCTGATGCCGGTCGGCGATGTGTTTACGATTTCCGGCCGCGGGACGGTCGTGACGGGTCGTATTGATCGCGGTATCATCCGGACGGGTGAAGAGGTCGAGATTATCGGGATTCGCCCAACCTTCAAGACGGTCTGCACCGGCGTCGAGATGTTCCGCAAGACCCTTGACGAAGGACGCGCCGGCGACGATGTCGGAGTTCTTCTCCGGGGAACGAAGCGTGAGGAAGTCGAAAGAGGGCAGGTCGTGGCCAAACCGGGCTCGATCACGCCGCACACCAAGTTCAAGGCGCAGGTCTACGTGCTGACCAAGGAGGAAGGCGGCCGGCATACCCCGTTTTTCAACGGCTATCGTCCGCAGTTCTATTTCCGGACCACGGATGTGACCGGCGTGGCCAACCTTCCTGAAGGTGTGGAGATGGTCATGCCCGGCGACAATGTTGAGATGGAAGTGACCCTGATCACACCGATCGCGATGGAGGAGCAGCTCCGGTTTGCAATCCGGGAAGGCGGCAGGACCGTCGGCGCCGGTGTCGTCAGCAAGATTCTGGAATAGAACCGCCATCAAATTGGGTTGAATGAAGCCATGAGAGATCAGAAAATACGGATTCGCCTTAAGGCGTACGATTATAAACTGCTCGACCGCTCGGTGGAGGATATCGTAGAGACGGCAAAGAGGACCGGCGCCCGCATCGGCGGGCCCATCCCGCTGCCCACCGAGATCAACAAGTATTGCGTGAACCGGTCGCCGCATGTGGACAAGAAATCGCGGGAACAGTTTGAGATCCGGACGCACAAAAGACTGATTGACATCGTTGAGCCGACGCAGGCGACGGTCGACGCCTTGATGAAACTTGATCTGTCCGCGGGTGTGGATGTCGAGATCAAACTTTAGATGGGAAAGATAATGACAAAAGGACTGATCGGCAAGAAATTGGGCATGACTCAGATCTTCTCGGATGAAGGTGTTTCCGTTCCGGTGACGGTTATTGAAGTGGAACCCTCCGTAGTGATTCAGAAGAAGACCGTTGAGGCGGATGGTTATGATGCCGTGCAACTGGGATATGGCCGCATCAAACAGCGCAATGTGACCAAGGCCCTTCAGGGGCACTTCAAGAAGGCGGACAAGGGGTTGTTCCGGGTGCTCAGGGAATTCAACTTGGATCCGGAAGGCTGTGAAGCGGGTCAGGAACTGAACGCGGAAATGTTTGCTCCCGGCGACTATGTGGACGTTGTCGGAACGACCAAAGGCAAGGGATTTGCCGGCGTGATCAAGCGCCACGGCTTCAGCGGCGGCAGGGCGACCCATGGTTCCATGTTTCACCGGGCCCCCGGTTCGATCGGCGCAAGCGCAGATCCGTCCCGCGTTTTCAAGGGAACAAAACTTCCCGGTCACATGGGGAGCGCAAGAATGACGGTGCAGAACCTGCTGGTATGGGCGGTCCGGCCGGAGATGAATGTAATCCTGGTCCGCGGCGCCGTCCCGGGCTGCAAAAACGGATATGTGCTGATCAAACAGGCAATCAAGAAGGCTCAATAAGCAGGCGCTTTTTAGGTGGGGAAAATGCCAGTAGCAGGTGTGTACGACATTGAAAATAAAAGAGTTGCTGAGATTGAGCTCAGCGAGGCGGTCTTTGGCGCGCCGGTGAATGAGGACGTCATCTACGAGGTGGTTCGGATGCAGATGGCCTCCCGGCGGAGCGGGACCGCGTCGACCAAGGGCCGGAGCGATGTCAGCGGAAGCAACAGGAAGCCGTGGCGTCAGAAGGGAACGGGACGCGCCAGGGTGGGGAACTCACGCTCTCCGATCTGGAGGGGTGGAGGGATCATCTTTGGACCCACGCCGCATGGCTATGCCTTCAAGGTTCCCAAGAAGGTCAGACGGCTGGCCCTTATTTCCGCTCTCAGCATGAAATTCAAGGAAGAGCGGATGACCATTCTCCGGGATTTCCCGATGGAGGAGATCAAGACCAAGAGGTTCCAGGAGGTGATCGACCTTTTCGGATTCAAGAAGACCCTTTTCGTGATCGATCAGCAAAGACCGATCCTGGAGAAATCATCGCGGAATATCCCGGATGTCAAAATGGTCCGCTCAGAGGGGGTCAATGTCTACGATCTGCTGAAATATGATCATGTCGTTCTTCTCGAACCCTCTGTTCATAAAATCGAAGGGGCGTTGATAGCATAATGGAACTGTATCAGATCATCAAAAAGACGCTGATTACGGAAAAAAGCACCATCGCGCGGGATGCTGCAAATCAGTACAACTTTCAAGTTCACTGCAAGGCGAACCGCATCGAGGTTGGGCGCGCCGTAGAGAAGATCTTCAAGGTCAAGGTGCTGGCCGTCCGAGTGATGAATGTGCGCGGCAAGAAGAAGAGATCAGGCAAGGTCATGGGGCAGAGAAGCGACTGGAAGAAGGCCATCGTGACCCTCGCGCCGGGCAGCCGTATCGAGACCGGAGACGGTGTATAACCTGTCTTCCCGCGCGGGCTTAAGACAGCAAAGATGAGGGATTGAGGGGATGGGAATCAAAAAATACAAACCGACGTCGCCGGGAAGAAGGTCTCAGACCTGCTCTGATTTTGAGGAGCTGACGAAGTCGACGCCTGAGAAGGGTCTTTTGCGCCCTCTGAAGAAGTCCGGCGGACGCAACAACTATGGCAGAATGACCAGCCGCCACATCGGCGGCGGGCACAAGCGCCGTTACCGGCTGATCGATTTCCGGAGGGACAAGGATGATATCCCGGCCCGCGTCGCTTCCATCGAATACGATCCCAACCGGTCATCCCGGATCGCATTGCTGAATTATGTCGACGGCGAAAAGAGGTATATCATCGCCCCGACCAAGGTGACCGTGGGAGATGCGATTGTCAGTGGAGAAAAGGCGGACATCAAGCCCGGGAATACCGTTCCTCTGAAGAACATCCCGCTGGGAACCCTGATCCACAATGTGGAACTCAAGGTTGGCCGTGGAGGGCAGTTGATCCGATCGGCCGGCGCTTACGGCCAGTTGATGGCCAAGGAGGCGGGCTACGCCCAGGTGCGGCTCCCTTCCGGAGAGGTGCGGAAGGTTTTCATGGAATGCCGGGCCACGATCGGCCAGGTTGGGAACATCGATTCCGAGAACCTGAGCCTCGGCAAGGCCGGGCGGAAACGATGGCTCGGGCGGCGACCGAAGGTGAGAGGCGTTGTGATGAATCCGGTCGATCATCCGATGGGCGGTGGAGAAGGGAAGTCGTCCGGCGGCCGTCACCCCTGCACTCCTTGGGGCGTGCCGACAAAGGGCCATAAGACGCGAACCAACAAGAGTACTGATAAATATATCGTAAAAAGAAGAGGTTAAAAGGTGGCACGTTCAATTAAGAAGGGCCCATTCATCGAGGAAAGTCTTCTGGATAAGGTCAGGAGGCAGGAATCCGCTGGGAACAAGACGGTCATTAAAACCTGGTCGCGCCGATCCACCGTTACCCCGGAATTGATCGGACAGACCTTTGCGGTACACAACGGAAAGAAATTCATTCCGGTCTTTGTGACCGAAAACATGGTCGGCCATAAATTAGGCGAATTTGCGCCGACCAGGACCTTTTACAGCCACGCCGGAGACCGCAAAACAAAGCTGCGCAAGTAGAATCAGGGAACGGATTTTAATCCGTTCCCTAAACGGGATGGTTCCCATCGGCGGTTTGGAGTCAGTCATGGAAGCAAGAGCAGTTGCCAAGTATATTCGGATGTCGCCGCAGAAGATGCGGCTGGTTGTCGATTTGGTCAGAGGGAAGAAGGTCGGGGAGGCGAAGCAGATTCTCCAGTTCACGCGGAAATATGCCGCCGAACCCGTGAGCAAGGTGATCCTGTCTGCGCTCGCCAATGCAAAGCAGAATCCCGACATCGATGAGAATATCCTCTATGTGAAGGAGATTTTTGTTGATCAAGGTCCCTCCCTCAAGCGCTGGCGAGCGAGAGCGCAGGGAAGGGCGGCTTCGATCAAGAAGCGGATGAGTCACATCACCGTTGTCCTGGATGAACGGTAAGACTTGAGGAGGTGAGAGGTTGGGGCAGAAGGTTAACCCGATCGGGTTGAGGTTGGGTGGTATCAAGACGTGGCGTTCACAATGGTTTTCGGAGAAAAATTATTCCGAACTGCTCCATGAGGATCTGAAGATCAGAAAGTTCCTCAAGGTGAAGCTGTTCCACGCCGGTATCTCCAGGATAGAAATCGAAAGGGCCGCCAACAAGGCCAAAGTCAATATTCACGCGGCCCGCCCCGGGATTATTATTGGAAAGAAGGGCTCCGAGATCGAAAAACTGAAGAAGGATCTCGAGGCCATCACGAAGAGTGAAGTGATCATCAACATCCTTGAAGTGCGCAAACCGGAGATTGATGCGCAGTTGGTTGCTGAAAATGTTGCACAACAGTTGGAAAGACGCGTCGCATTCCGCAGGGCGATGAAGAAATGCGTGACCTCGGCGATGAAGTTTGGTGCAAAGGGAATCCGTGTGAACTGCGGCGGCAGGCTGGGCGGCGCGGAGATGGCCAGATCGGAATGGTACAGGGAGGGCCGTGTTCCCCTCCACACCTTGAGGGCGGATATCGATTGCGGTTTTACGGAAGCGCACACAGCCTATGGTCTGATCGGCGTCAAAGTCCTCATTTTCCATGGAGAGGTATTGCCGGCCAAGAAGGATGCGGCGAAATAGGCCTTTTAAGGAAGGGCCGGCGTCCCAGAGGATCCTGCAGGATCAGCAGCGAGAACAGAGGTTTTGAACGATGTTAATGCCGAAAAGGGTTAAGTATAGGAAATTGCAACGGGGCCGGATGAGTGGAAAGGCCACCAGGGGAAATACCGTAGCGTTCGGTGAGTATGCCCTTCAAGCAACCGAGTGCGGGTGGGTTACGGCGCGGCAGATCGAAGCGGCGCGTGTGGCGATGACCCGGCACGTCAAACGGGGAGGAAAGATCTGGATACGGATTTTCCCGCACAAGTCGGTGACCAAGAAGCCGGCAGAAACCCGTATGGGAAAGGGGAAAGGCGCCCCGGAAGAGTGGGTTGCGGTCATCAAACCGGGCGTTGTTCTCTATGAGATTGAAGGGGTTTCGATCGAGATTGCGAAGGAGGCCTTCAAACTGGCAGCCCATAAGCTTCCCATTGGCACCACGTTTCTTTCGAGGGAAATGTCTGATGAAAATTAAAGAGATCAGGGATCTTAGCCAAGATGAGTTGCAGCAGAAGAACCGTGAGCTTGTCGAAGAGATCTTTAAGCTTCGCCTGCGCCATGCCTCCGGGCAACTGGACTCGCCGGCCTCTCTCGGCCACGTTCGCAGGGATATCGCCCGTGTCAGAACGGTTCTGGCTGAAAAGGAGGTAAAGTAGTGGAACAACGCGGCAACAAGATCGCCATTAAGGGTGTCGTCGTCAGCAGCAAGATGGACAAAACGGTCGTCGTCCGGGCGGAACGGCTCGTGAAGCACGCGATCTTTCACAAGTATATCAAGCGGTATGTTAAATACAAGGCCCACGACGAGCAGAATGCTTGCCAGGTGGGCGATAAGGTTCTCATTGTGGAGTCCCGACCGCTGAGCAGGGACAAACGGTGGCGCATGCTGGAGATCCTGGAGAAGGCAAAGTAGGGTGCCCAAAGGCATTCGGAGTAAAGTGTCGGGCGTTCGTGGTTAGGGATATTGCTCTTCTTGGCTCCTGACCCTTTCTAAGCTTCCTCCTGAAGAGCAATGGAGTGTTGTTATGATTCAGATGCAGACGGTATTGAACGTAGCGGATAATTCGGGCGCCAAGAAGGTGGCATGCATCAAGGTACTGGGAGGCTCCAGGAGACGATATGCCAGCCTGGGTGATATCATCGTCATTGCCGTCAAGGAGGCCCTGCCGAATTCAAAGGTGAAGAAGGGCGATGTCATGAAGGCGGTGGTCGTCAGAACGGTCAAAGAGGTGAGGAGGGCGGACGGTTCATACCTGAAGTTCGATGACAATTCCGCCGTTCTGATCACGAACCAGATGGAGCCGGTCGGAACGAGAATCTTCGGGCCGGTCGCGCGCGAGCTCCGGGCGAAACAGTTCATGAAGATCATCTCCCTGGCCCCCGAGGTTTTATAGGCGATGGGGACGGATTTGAAATCTGTCCCCTCCAAGAGCGACTGAGGAACAAGCGATGCTGGGAAAGCGACTGAAAAAAGGGGATACCGTCAAGGTGATCGCCGGCAAAGAGAAGGGGAAAACCGGGAAGATCCAGAGCCTGCTTGTCGACAAGGAGCGGGTTCTGATCGAGAAGGTTAACTTCATCAAACGGCACAAGAAGCCGGATGCCAAAGGCAAGGGCGGCATCGTTGAGAAGGAGGGGCCGATTCACGTTTCCAACGTGATGTATCTGTGCAGCAAGTGCGGTACGGGTGTTCGGGTCGGATACAAGATCCTGGACGATGGGAAGAAGGTGCGAGTCTGCGCCAAGTGTCGCGAGATTCTGGATACATAGGCAAAGGAAAAATGGCAAGACTAAAAGAGTTTTACACCAGGGAAGTGGTTCCGGCTCTCACAAAGGAGTTCCATTACAAGAATGCGATGGAAGTTCCCAAGTTGGTGAAGATCGTCGTCAACATGGGGCTCGGAGAGGCCATCCAGAACGTAAAGATTCTGGACAGCGCCGCGGCGGAGATCACCGCGATCGTTGGACAGAAGCCGATCATCACCAAGGCGAGGAAGTCGATTGCGACCTTCAAGCTTCGTCAGGGAATGTCCATTGGTTGCTGCGTGACCTTGCGCAGGGAGAGAATGTACGAATTCTTCGACAGGCTGGTCAGCGTTGCCCTTCCGCGTGTCCGCGATTTTCGGGGGATTTCGCTGAAATCGTTCGATGGGAGAGGAAATTTTTCCCTGGGTCTAAAAGAGCAGATCATCTTTCCGGAGATCGAATATGACAAGATCGATAAGGTCAGGGGGATGAATATTGCCATTGTGACCACTGCCAAGACGGACGATGAGGCAAGGCAACTGTTGAAACTGATGGGCATGCCGTTCAGGAACTGAGAACAGCAGGATATATCTCTGGAGGATAAGAGTGGCAAAGACATCCTTGATTGTGAAGGCCAACAGAAAACCGAAATTTTCGGTCAGAAGCTACAGCCGGTGCCCGATTTGCGGGAGGCCGAGGGCGTACTACCGAAAATTTGATATGTGCAGGATATGCCTGAGGAACCTATCCCTGAAGGGGGAGATTCCCGGTATGATCAAATCGAGCTGGTAGAAAGGGAGCAGCAATATGGGGATGACCGATCCGATCGCGGATATGCTCACCAGGATCAGAAATGCCAACCGGGTTCATTTCAAGAGCGTGGATGTTCTGAACTCGCGGATCAATCTGAATATGGCGAAGGTATTGAAGAAATCCGGTTACATCAGCGGGTATGACCTCAAGAAGGCCCCACAGACGCATGATGTGCTTCGGATCTATCTGAAGTACCCGGATACAAAGAGAACGGTGCTTACCGATATTCAGCGGGTCAGCAAGCCGGGACGAAGGGTCTACGTGAAAAGCGAGAAGATCCCCAAGGTGCTGAACGGTTATGGAATTTCCATCCTTTCTACCTCCAAGGGCGTGATGACGGATAAAGAGGCGCGGGAGTTGAGCCTGGGCGGAGAACTTCTCTGCAATGTGTGGTAAGCGAGGAGGGGGATGGGTTTGAAATCCGTCCCCACTTTTGGAGAGGAAACCATGTCAAGAATTGGTAAAATACCGGTCGAAATTCCGGCGGGTGTGAAGATAAGCCGGGATCAGTCCGTGATTATGGTTGAGGGCCCCAAGGGGAAGCTTTCCCTGGAAGTGCCGACCGGCGTCGATGTCATTCTGGGTGATCGGGTCGTCGAGGTCAAACGGCTGTCAGACGGAAGGGTCGAAAGATCCCGGCATGGGCTGGTTCGAACCCTGATGGCCAATATGGTCAAGGGGGTCAGCAGCGGGTTTGATAAAAGCCTGGAGATTTCCGGGGTCGGATACCGCGCCGAAGTGGGGGGAAGCACCCTGAAACTGGTCATCGGTTTTTCTGCCCCGGTCGAATATCCGATACCGGAGGGGATCCACATCAGGGTCGATAAACTGGTCAACATTGTGGTTTCCGGTATCGACAAGCAACTGGTCGGTCGCGTGGCCGCGGAGATCCGCAGCCTGAAGAAGCCGGAGCCATACAAGGGCAAGGGCATCAAGTATTTGGGTGAGCAGATCCGACGCAAGGTCGGTAAATCCGTAGGCGCTTAAAGTTCCCGGTGCGACCGGCCCGGTTCCGGCGCACCCCCGTGATGAGGTAGGACATTGGCTACGAAAAGAATTGAAAAGATCAGAATCAAACGGAAGATGAGGGTCAGGGGAAAGGTCATTGGGAGCGAAACGCGGCCCCGCCTTTCCGTGTTCAGGTCTGCCGCCCATATCTATGCCCAGGCTATTGCCGATGATTCCGGGAGGACCCTGGCGGAAGCCTCGACGTTGAGCAAGGAGTTGGGTGATTCCCTGTCCGGTTTGAAAAAGAGCGAAGCGGCCAAGGCGGTGGGGATGCTGCTGGCGAAACGCCTTCAAGGAGCGGGTATCGAAAATGTCGTCTTCGACCGCGGGAGATTTCTCTATCATGGAAGGGTTAAGGCGCTGGCCGATGGCGCGAGGGAAGCGGGACTGAAGTTTTAGCCTGCCAATCGATAAACGACAGCGAAGGGATGATCGCAGGAAGAGAATATTATGGAAGAATTGGAACTTCTCGACAGGGTGATTACGATAAACAGAACGGCCAAGGTGGTCAAGGGCGGGAGACGTTTCCGATTCAGCGCCGTGGTTGTGGTCGGCGATGGGAAGGGATCCGTCGGCGCCGGTCTCGGCAAAGCCCATGAAGTCCCGGAGGCGATCCGCAAGGGGATGGAGCAGGCCAAGAAGTCGATGACCCGCGTCGCTGTGGAAAATCGGACGATCCCCTACAGCGTTGTCGGCCATTACGGTGCCGGGAAGGTGATGCTGAAGCCGGCGTCGGAAGGCACCGGGCTGATTGCGGGAGGGGCGGTGCGCGCGGTGCTGGAAGTGGCCGGCGTTCGCAATATCCTGACGAAGTGCCTGGGATCTCATAATCCGCACAACCTGGTCAAGGCGACGATTGAAGGACTGTGCCAGTTGAAGGCGCCATCCGAAATCCTTGCCGCCAGGGGCAAAAGCGCCGCCGAAATTTAGGCTGAGAGGGATAGGTTTTGGGTAAAATGCTCAAGATTACGTTGGTTCATAGTTGCATCGGAAGGCCGGAGGCTCACCGCAGGGTTGTTCGCGGAATGGGACTCGGCAAGGTCAACCGGAGCGTGGTGCTCAATGACACGCCGGAAATCCGCGGGATGATCCGGAAGGTTTGCCACCTGGTGACTGCGGTGGAAGTTGAGGGGGACGGGAAATGAATCTGGGAACATTGAGGCCCCCGGAGGGTTCGCGGAAAAAGAAAAAGAGGGTCGGTCGCGGCGATGGTTCGGGACACGGGGGAACGGCCGGCAAGGGCGCAAAGGGCCAGAATGCCCGCTCCGGACACAGCGTCCGTCCCGGTTTTGAGGGCGGGCAGATGCCCCTTTACCGAAGGCTGCCGAAACGCGGATTCAAGAATCCGATGAGGCGCATCATTGCGATCGTCAACATTGAGCAGTTGAAGAGATTCCAGCAGGGATCGATTGTGGATCGCGATACCCTGACGGCGATCGGCCTGATTTCCGGGGCCGTGGACGGGATCAAGGTCCTGGGAAACGGGGAAATCAATTTCGCCCTCTCCGTCAACGTCGATCAGGTCAGTCGCGGGGCAAGGGTGAAGATCGAAGCCGCGGGCGGCACAATTGTAGAGGTCATCTGATTTGTTAGAAGGCTTAAAAAATATCTCTAAGATACCGGAACTTCAGAAGCGGATTCTCTTTACGTTTCTCTTGCTGACGGTGTACCGGATCGGGGCTCATGTACCGACGCCGGGGATCGATACGGCGGCGCTTGCGGCCTTTTTCGAACAGGCCAAAGGTTCTCTCCTCGGCCTCTTTGACATGTTTGCGGGCGGCGCCCTGAGCAATCTTTCGGTCTTTGCATTGGGGATCATGCCCTACATCAGCGCATCGATCATCCTCCAGCTTCTGACCGTGGCGATCCCCTACCTGGAGAAGCTTTCCAAGGAAGGCGAGGCGGGTCGGAGAAAGATCACGCAGTACACGCGGTACGGTACGGTCCTTCTCAGCTTGATCCAGGGCTTTGGAATTGCGATCGGTCTGGAAAACATGGCCGGTCCGACAGGCACTTCGATCGTGATCACGACGGGCTGGGCGTTCCGCCTGATGACGGTGATCACGTTGACCGCCGGCACCGCATTCATCATGTGGCTGGGTGAGCAGATCACCGAAAAGGGTATCGGGAACGGCATCTCGTTGATCATCTTCGCCGGCATCGTCAGCGGCGGCCCGGCGGCGATCATCAATACCTTCCGCCTCCTCGCCGCGGGAGAGATGGGCATTTTCTTCATCCTCATCCTGCTCGTGTTGATGGTCGTCGTGGTCGGCGTGATCGTTTTCGTTGAAAGCGGCCAAAGACGGATCCCCGTACAGTACGCGAAACGGGTGGTCGGGCGAAAGATGTACGGCGGTCAATCGACCCATCTTCCGCTGAAGGTCAATTCGGCCGGGGTGATTCCGCCGATTTTCGCCTCTTCGATCATCATGTTTCCGGCGACGATCGCCAATTTTATTCCGCACCCCTGGATGAAGTCGGTTGCCGATGTCCTTATTCCGGGGCGGGTTGGTTATGAGCTGCTCTATGTAGCCTTTATTGTGTTCTTCTGCTTCTTCTATACGGCGGTCACGTTCAATCCGGTGGATGTGGCAGACAACATGAAAAAATACGGCGGATATGTCCCCGGAATCCGGCCGGGAAAGAAGACGGCCGAGTATATCGATGACGTCCTGACAAAGCTGACCTTCGGGGGAGCGATTTATGTCTCGGCGATCTGCGTTCTTCCCAGTCTTCTGATCACCTCTTTCAATGTCCCTTTCTTTTTCGGGGGCACGGCCCTTCTGATTGTCGTCGGCGTCGCGCTCGATACGGCGGGACAGATCGAAACCCATCTGCTGACCAGGCAGTATGAGGGGTTCATGAAGAAGGGGCGCATTGCCCGAAGACGGTGATGCAGGCATAGCCGCCGAAAACAGGGGATCATCGGCATGGTTATTCTGAAACTGCCTGAAGAGATTGAAAAGCTCAGGACAGCCAATGCCATTGTTGCAGAGATCCTGGCGGAGTTGAGGGAAAAGGTCAGACCGGGTGTGACGACGCGTGAACTGGACCGGCTTTCAGAGGCGCTTTCACGGAAGAATCGGGTCAGTCCGGCATTTAAGGGATATCGTGGTTATCCTTACGCTCTTTGCACATCGGTCAATGGCGAGGTGGTACACGGCATGCCGTCCGAACGGCCGCTTCTCCCGGGCGATATCCTGAGCCTCGATTTCGGGGTTCTGTACAAGGGGTATTATGGCGATGCCGCGATAACGGTTCCCGTAGGGAGCGTTTCGTCGGAAGCGCAGCGGTTGATGAAGGTTACCGAAGAAGGGCTCTACGATGCGATTTCACAGGCGTCCGTGGGCAACCGGCTGGGGGATGTATCCGCTGCCGTGCAGGAGCGGGTCGAGGCAGCCGGTTTCTCGGTCGTTCGCGATTTCGTTGGACATGGAATCGGTAGAAACATGCACGAGGATCCTCAGATTCCCAACTACGGCATGCGCGGGAGAGGGATCCAGCTCCGACAGGGAATGGTTCTGGCCATCGAGCCGATGGTGAATGAGGGAAGCTACGAAGTGAAGATTCTCGCCGACGGATGGACTGTGGTCACCGAGGATGGAAAACTTTCGGCGCACTTTGAGCACTCCGTGGTGATTACGGAGAACGGACCGGAGATCATGAGCCGGGTGCAGTGACGGGACGGGGATCGGAAATGTCAGGGGGGACGGATTCGACATCTCTTCCCGAAGAATGGAGATTATGGCGAAAGAAGAGGCGATAGAGGTTGAAGGCCGGGTGGTTGAGCCCCTGCCGAACGCCATGTTTCGAGTGGAACTGGAAAACGGCCACCGCGTTCTGGCCCACATATCCGGGAAGATGAGGATGCACTTTATCAAGATCCTGCCCGGCGACAAGGTTACGGTTGAGCTCTCCCCCTATGATCTTACACGGGGAAGAATCGTTTACAGGACAAAATAGCAAAGGCGGCTTTAGGTCCATCACCTGCCTTTGACGGATTGAGGGGTCATGATCGTGAAAGTACGTTCTTCGGTCAAGAAAATTTGTGAAAAGTGCAAGATTGTCAAAAGGCGGGGCGTGTTGCGCGTGATTTGTGAAAATCCGAAGCACAAGCAGCGCCAGGGATAAGGATTTAATGATCAGGAGGTTGACCGGTGGCACGAATTGCGGGTGTGGATTTACCTAAAAACAAAAGGATGGAAATCGCCTTGACCTATATCTATGGGATCGGGCGGACAAAATCGAAAGAGATCCTTCGGGACGCCGGCGTCAGCCCCGACACGAAAACCGATCAGCTTGCGGATTCGGAAATCACCTCCATCCGGAATATTATCGACAGGGAACTGAAGGTCGAAGGCGACTTGCGGCGTGAAATCTCCATGTCCGTCAAGAGGTTGATGGATGTCGGGACCTACCGCGGTTTGCGGCACCGGAAGGGACTTCCCGTCCGGGGACAGAGAACCAGCACGAACGCCCGAACGAGGAAGGGACCGAGAAGGTCGATTGCAGGCAAGAAGAAATAGAGAGCGAAGGGATCCGGAGGAGCAATGGCAAAACCAGTCAGAAAAACAGGGAAGAAGAAGGAAAAGAAAAATATCTCCGAGGGGATAGCACATATTCAATCGACCTTCAACAATACGATTGTGACCATTACGGACATGAGCGGCAATGTGATTGCATGGGCATCGGCCGGCATGCAGGGGTTTAAGGGATCCCGGAAAAGCACCCCTTTTGCCGCCCAGATGGCTGCGGAGGATGCCGTGAAGAAGGCCAAGGAACATGGGCTCCGGGCGGTTCAGGTTTATGTCAAAGGGCCCGGCTCCGGTCGCGAATCGGCATTGAGGTCACTGCAGACGGCGGGGCTCCGGATCAGCATCATCCGCGACGTGACGCCGATTCCGCACAACGGGTGCCGTCCGCCCAAGCGCAGAAGGGTGTAAGCGACGGTCAACGATCACAAGACCAGTGATCAGACGGAATTGAACATTGAAATGAATAATTGATCATCGATCAGGGAGGCTTTTTTGGCAAGATATCGAGAATCCGTATGCAGGTTGTGCCGGCGAGAGGGTTTGAAGCTGTTTCTCAAAGGGGACAGGTGCTACAGTGAGAAATGCGCTTTTGAGCGGCGGGGGTTTGCACCGGGAGATCACGGTCAGTTGCGGAAAAAGTTCTCCGACTACGGCGTCCAATTGCGAGAAAAACAGAAGCTCAAACGGATGTACGGATTGCTGGAGAAGCAGTTCCGGGGATACTTCGACAGGGCGGACCGGCAGAAGGGCATTACCGGAACCAACCTTCTGCTGTTTTTAGAGAGAAGGCTGGACAACATGGTCTTCCGGATGGGCTTTGCGAATTCGCGCACAGAGGCAAGGCAACTGGTCAGGCACAACCATTTTCTGGTGGCCGGGAAACCGGTCAATATCCCCTCTTATCTGATCAAACTCGGTGATGAGGTTCAGATCCGCGAAGGCAGCCGGAAGGTGGAGCGGATCATTGAAGCGATGGAAACCGTTGCCAGGCGGGGGGTCCCACAGTGGCTGGAGGTTGATAAGACCAACTTCAGGGGTGTTGTAAAAATGCTTCCAACCCGTGATGACTTGACAATGCCGGTTAAGGAACAACTGGTCGTTGAACTTTATTCCAAATAGGACAATCACCAGGCATTCGAAGGGCAGGGAAAGGAATTATGCAGAGAAACTGGCGCAGTTTGATTCAACCGAAAAGAATCGAAATCGATGAAACGACCCATACCGCTTTCTATGGGGAATTCAGTTGCCAACCGCTGGAACGCGGCTTCGGCACGACCCTTGGAAACGCACTCAGGCGGGTCTTGCTCTCCTCCATCCAGGGGGCGGCCATCGTTTCCGTAAAATTTGACGGGGTTCTCCATGAGTTCTCCACGATCCCCGGGATCAAGGAAGACGTGACCGATATCATTCTAAACCTGAAGGGCGTGCGTCTGAAGCTTCATCAGGATGGACCGCGGACCGTTCGGATCGATACCTCGCGGGAAGGGGAAATCACCGCGGGAGACATCGCGACCGACGGGACGGTTGAAATCCTCAACCCCGATCACCATATCGCAACGCTGCTGGGCAAAGCCTCCTTCTCTGCGGAAATGGTGGTTAAGATGGGAAAGGGGTATGTTGCCGCGCAGAAGGAAAAAGACCCCGAACAACCCGAGGGGACGATCAACATCGATGCCATCTTTTCGCCGATCAAGAAGGTCAATTATACCATCACCTATGCACGGGTCGGTCAGGTTGCGGACTATGACCGTCTGATCCTCGAGGTCTGGACGGATGGGAGTGTCCTTCCGGAAGACGCCGTGGCCTATGCCGCCAAAATTCTGAAGGAACAGTTCGACGCCTTTATCAATTTCTCCGAGGCGGAGGCAGATGAGGAAGCATCCGAGAGCGAGGGACTGGAAGAGGATATCAATGATATTCTTCTGCGGCATGTGGATGATCTGGAACTCTCCGTCCGTTCGGCCAATTGTCTGAAGAATGCAGGGATCAACCTGATTGGGGAACTGGTTCAGAAGACAGAGGCGGAGATGCTGAAAACCAAAAATTTCGGCCGGAAATCGTTGAATGAGATCAAAGAGATTCTGCTGGAATCCGGGATGGGATTCGGCATGAAGTTTGATTTCCCGCCGTGGAACAAAGCCGGAAAAACGGAAGAGGCGGAGAATGTAGCGGAGTAGATTCTGTTTCTTTGAAAGGATACAATTCGATGGGCCAGGGAAAATTTGGAAGCAAACTGGGAAGGACGACAAGCCACCGCAAGGCGATGCTAAGGACGATGGTGACCTCCCTTTTGAAATATGAGAAGATCCAGACCACCGAGATGAAGGCCAAAGAGCTCAAAAAGGTGGCGGACAAGATGATCACCTTGGGCAAGCGCGGGGATCTCCATGCCCGAAGGCAGGCCGCTGCCTATGTGCGCGAACGCGACATGGTGGGCAAGCTCTTCGGCGAGTTGTCGGAGCGCTATAAGGAACGGGCCGGCGGCTATACCCGAATCGTCAAGTCCGGATATCGCGCGGGCGACAATGCGCCCATGTCCATCATTGAATTCGTCCGGAATGCCGAGCAGGAGAAACCCAAGAAAAAGGCGTCGGCGCCGAAGAAATAGAGAGGTACGAGGGCGGGCTGATCAGCCCGCCCTTTTTATTCCGGTTCATCCGGTCCAAGGCGGCCTGCGATCCGATGGAAGAACAGCAGTGGATTCGATGAGACCGATACGTACCTGGATAGGAATCACCTGTGATTACGACCCGGCCGATCCGGGAAAATTCTGGCTGAAGGAGGCCTACGCGGCAGCGGTCTTTGACGCCGGGGGAATGCCCGTTCTGCTGGCGCCTGTGGCCGGTTTGAACGTCCACGATATTGCCGGAAAATTGAGCGGTTTCGTCATTACCGGCGGGGATTTCGACATTGAACCGCACCATTATGGAGAAGCGCCTTTTCCAGGTCTCGGAAAGCTCAACCCGCGGCGCAGCGGATTCGAACTGGAACTGGTCCGCTGGGCTTTCAAGCATGATCTGCCTCTCCTGGGAATCTGCGGGGGGATGCAGACCATCAATGTGGCTTTCGGCGGGACGCTTTACCAGGACATTGCCGGCCAGTTTCCCGGCGCGCCGTTAAACCATGAACAGGGCCGGAACCCCCGGGCCCATAAAGTGAGCATCAAACCCAATACCCTCCTGGCCGGCCTGCTGCAGAAGACCGAGACGGAAACCAACAGTTCCCATCACCAGGCCGTCAAGGAAGTCGCCCCCGGCCTCCGGGCAATCGGCGCCGCGCCTGACGGCATGATAGAAGCGATAGAGAACAAAGACTCAAAATTCATGCTGGGCCTGCAATGGCATCCCGAATCGCTGTATGCGAATGACCCTCTCTGGTTGAAGGTATTTGCGGGATTGATCGGCGCGGCATAGCTTAAGATGCCTTTCTGTCCGCCCTTTTACGTTTTTGTCTGCGAAGACCAGGGGGCAAATTTCAACAGCAGCAATATCCCCGGTATGGCGATCAGGACGCAGGCGATAAAGAAATTTTCCCAGCCGAAAAATTTGGCCAAAAAACCTGTCGGCGCCGATGCAACAACCCGGGGAACCCCCATGAGACTGCTCAGCAGGGCATACTGTGTGGCGGTAAATTTCTTATTCGTAATGCTGGCCATAAATGCGACATAGGCGGCGGTTCCCATGCCGGCAGTGAGATTCTCAAAGGCGATGACCCCCGATAATGCGGGCAGGCTGTAGCCGATCCGCGCCAGGACGGCGAAGCCCGCAGTGGACACTCCCTGCAGAATGCCGAACACCCACAGCGCGCGGTTGATGCCAAGTTGCAGCATGAGCACCCCCCCGAGCAAAGCCCCCCCCGATTGTGGCCCAGAACCCGAAGAGCTTGACGATGGCGCCGATCTCGGTTTTGGAGAATCCGATGTCCAGATAAAAGGGGGTGGTTATCGCCCCGGCCATGGTATCGCCGATCTTGTACAGGAGGATGAATGCCAGCATCAGGATTGCATTTTCCCGGGTGAAGTAATCGATCAGGGGACCCGTCACGGCTTCTCTGAAAGTGGTCGGCGCGCCGGTCATTGCCGGTTCCGGCGTCAGCAGCGTGGTAGCAATGCCCGGGAGCATGCAGAGAGCCATGATAAGGTACACTGTCGAAAAGGGCATGTAATCCGATAGGATAAGGCCGCCGCCCGAAGCCAGAAGCATCCCGGTGCGGTATCCGTTCACATAGAGAGATGACCCCAGGCCAAGTTCCTTATCGGAGAGGTCTTCCCGCCGGTATGCATCCACAATGATGTCCTGGGAAGCGCTGAAAAAGGTAACGAGAAAGGCAGCAAAAGCCATCATCCAGGGGTTGAATCCAGGGTTGGTCAAACCGAGCGCTGCGATCGCCATCATCAGCGTAATTTGAGCCATGATGAGCCATCCGCGCCGACGGCCGAGAAAGCGTGGGATGTAGCGGTCAAAAAAGGGCGCCCAGAGGAATTTAACGGTATAGGGGAACCCCACCAGGGCCATCATGCCGATGACCGTCAGATCCACCCCCTCTTCCTTCATCCATGCCTGCAACACCGTGATGGTCAGAAGAAGGGGAAGGCCGCATGAGAAGCCCATGACGAAGGAGACCAGCATGCGCCTGCTGAAAACCACTTTCAGGGTGGATGGATGGCCTCCGGTCTGCATGTTGCTCCTTTAAGATTGAAAATCATGCCTGTTGCAGGGCTCCATGCACCCTTGATCGTTGAAAAACCGGGCCTCCTTCCCCGAGAAGGCGCTGCAATTTTTGGGATCTCACCTGCCTGGCGCTCCGGGCTCAAGAATATAGGGGGATGCCGCCGGCATGTCAAGAAAAAGAAAAGGGAATTATCGATTGCAGACGGCTTTCTCCGGTGCTACATTACAGCGTATGAGCGCCAAAGCAAAATCAACATCCCTATCTTATTTTATCACAGGACGGCTCGCGGCATTCCTTTTGTGGATTTTTCTGGCCGGAAGCGCTGCCGGTCTGCATGTCGCGTCATTGAGCGATCTCCAACGTCTTGTCGGAGAAAGAGACGCCGTTCTGGTTGCGTCCCCCCGGGGAACGGTTTTATTTGAGAAAAATGCCGGTAAAAAAAGGATCCCGGCCTCGACATTAAAGATTTTCACTTCCCTGGTTGCGCTTCATTATTTGGGACCGGAATACCGGTTTACCACGGAGTTCTATCTGGACCGGGACGACAATCTGAAGATCAAAGGCTATGGAGATCCCCTGCTGCTTTCCGAGACGCTGCGCGAGATGGCCGCTGCCCTTTCACGAAAGCTTGGCGGCTTCAACGATCTTATTCTGGATGATTCATTCTTCAGCGGGCAGGTTCGCGTACCGGGAACGGCGCCCTCTTATCAGCCTTACGACGCATCCAACGGCGCTTTATGCGTCAACTTCAACACGGTCTCATTCAAACGGGTAAACCACGCCTATGTGAGCGACGAAGAGCAGACCCCGCTTCTGCCCTTCGTCGACAAAAGGATCAGGGACTCTTCATTGGAGATGGGACGGATTGTCCTGTCGCACCAGGAGAATGAAGCCACCCTCTATGCCGGACATCTGCTTCAATATT
>Ga0351972_10143_pt1 | contig 31401 bp, 28 predicted proteins | sample TotcelHFGM3001N9_FD_206747 | JGI IMG/M metagenome (GOLD analysis project Ga0351972, IMG submission 206747) | Enriched cells from coal bed in the Powder River Basin, Montana, United States - Total cells FGM rep2 HSBNCT.FGM.300.1.N9 ...
GCGCAGCACCAGTAGCAGGGCGCCGTAAAGCAGGGCGGGTTGCACATAGGCTGGCGGAACGTCGGCGTCGGTTCGCACCGCAAAAGCCAGCAGAACGATCAGGGGCTGCGTGACAACATCCCAGCCCAAGAGGTGCCGGTTGCGCACACAGGCATACTGACGACATAACCTGGTAGTCACTTGCATCAAGAACGCCCCTTCCGAAATCGAGAGCCGTGCCAACTTAGCATAAGGCCAACGCACTGACGAGCTCGTCACAGACCTGCTGCACCTGATCCTCGGTCATGACGCTGGAGAAGGGCAGGGCCAAGCTGACGTTGCCTAGCCACTCGGTGACCGGGAAGCAGCCCTCCTGGTAGCCAAAGCGGTTACGGTAAAAGGGCTGCAGGTGAATGGGCGTAAAGTAGGGCCGGCTGGGAATGCCGTGGGCGGCGAGCTGGGCCATCACGGCGTTGCGGCTGGCGGGGGCCAGAACGCGGATGACGTAGACGAACCAGGACATGCGCGTCGTCGCGGGCAGGATGGTGGGCGTCTCGATCAGCTCAAGGCCCGCCAGCCGCTCGTTGTACCAGGCGGCCACCTGGGCGCGCTTGGCGATCAGCTCGTCGATGCGCTGCATCTGGGCCAGCCCCATGGCGGCGGACATCTCGTCCAGGCGATAGTTGTAGCCCAGGCGAGTGTGGTTGAGCCAGGCGTCAAAGATATCACGACCCTGATTGCGCAGACTGCGGAAGAGGGCGTCCCAGTCGTCACGGTTGGTGACGATCACGCCGCCCTCGCCGGTGGTGATCTGCTTGTTAGGATAAAAGGCGAACACGCCCACATCTCCCAGGCTGCCCACGGGGCGACCCTTGTAGTGCGCGCCCAGCGACTCGCAGGTGTCGCAGATCATGGCGAGGCCGTACTCGCGGGCGGTGGCGTTGAGGGGGTCAAAGTCGGCGGGCTGACCGAAGGCATCGACCGGCAGGATGGCGCGCAGCTTGCCAGATGTCGGCTGGCCGCGCAAGGCCGGCGGCAGCCAGCGACTCGCCGCAGCGCCCCCCTGGGCCAGGTCGCGGGCGGCCTCGGCCACGAGCGCAGGGTCGATGTTGCCGGTGCGGCGGTCGACATCGACAAAGATGGGCACGCCGCGCTCGTAGAGCACGCAGTTGGAAGAGGCGATAAAGGAAAAGGGCGTGGTGATGACCTGATCGCCCTCAGAAACGTCGGCGGCGATGACGGCCAGATGCAGGCCGCTGGTGCCCGAGTTGACGCCGACACAGTGGGCGCAGCCGGCAAAGGCGGCGATGGCCTCTTCGAAGGCGGCTAGTTTGGGGCCGATGCTGAGATAGCGGGTGCTGAGGACCTCGTTGACGGCGGCGATCTCGGCGGCGGTGAGGTCGGGAGAGGACATGGAGATGGACATGAACTCAATCCTTTCTTTGAATGGGCCTGGCAGGCACGCCCACAACCGTCTCGCCTGGCGACACAGAACGAGTGACACAAGCACCCGCACCGATGGTGACACCGTCTCCTATGGTGAGTGGTTCGGCCTGTGTCCCGTTTATGAAGACGGCTCCGGTACCTATGAATACGCGGTTACCTACATGAACCCACCCAGACAGATGAACACCAGGTGACACCGTACAATACTGCCCTATGGTGACGTCGTGCCCTATCGTGCAGCCAAGATTGATGTGAGTGTGCACGCCGACGGAGACTTCTGTAGTCAGGATGCTGGAAGCGCAGATCAGCACCCCCTGGCCGATCGAGACATACTCCGATCTCTTGACAGATGGGTGAACAATCGCTGGAAACTCAAAACCAAGATTGCTTACCCTCGGCAATACATTCGCGCGTGTTTGGGGAGCACCGATCGCTAGCACCATCGGTGCTCCGTGATACAGACGCGTCGCCGTGGCCAGATCGATGACTGGAAGGCCACTTAGACGTGTGCCGTGCAGTTGGCTATCGTCGTCTACAAAGCAAAGCGGCTCTAGCCTGCCAAACGCCAAGTGGTAATCCCTCAGGAGCCATGCGACTTCCCTGCCGAACCCCCCCGCTCCGTAAATCAGGCAAACACTGCTCAACGCTTTGACCCCCATCCTTGTGGACATCCGCGCACAGGTAGTATCGAATCAGTACGTGTAAAAGCCGACGCCAGCTTTGCGCCCGATCTTACCCGACGCCACCATGGCCGCCAGGAACTCGGGCGGCGAATACCTGTCGCCTAGCCCAAGTGCCAGATTCCTGAGTATCGCCTGGCACGTATCCAGGCCAATGGCGTCTGCTAGAGCCAAAGGCCCCGTGGTTGTATTCGTGCCCAGCTTCATGGCTCTGTCGATCTGCTCAGCCGTCGCTACACCTGCTGCGAACACTCGCATTGCCTCACATATCATGGCGAACAGAAGTCTATTCACGACAAAGCCAGGGGAGTCAGGGACGACAATTGGCTCTTTGCCTAGCGCTCGGACAAAACAAGACACTGCCTCTGCTATGTCGGGAGAGGTCTCCGGCAATACTGCGATCTCGACAAGCGACATGACATCCGCGGGGTTGAAGAAATGCAGACCCACGAAACGATCGGGGCGCCCAGACAACATGGCAAGCTTCCCAATGGACAAGGATGAGGTGTTGGATGCTAGCACAGCAGACTCTGAGCAGTGCTGGTTCAGCGCGGCTAACGTGACCGCTTTGATGCTCATGTCCTCAGGAACGCACTCGATTGCCAAATCCACGTTCCCAAACGCGGTAAACGAGCTGGTAACGCATATGGAACGTAGCAATCCATCAATCGTAGACTCTTTTGCTTCGGCGCGGTTCTCCAGACGAGCCCGCAGTTGATGGCGTACTACCTCCTGAGGTCGGTGAGAGTGCACCGTAGCGCTTATCCCAGCCTGTGCACACGCGAGAGCGAGGGTACCCCCCATTCTACCCGCACCCACGATGCCAATTGACTGAATTGATCGCATCACGCCCATCTCCATAGGCTAACGCCCCACGAAAGCCCGCCGCCAAAGCCGACCAGCGCGACGAGATCGCCAGAACGTATCTTGCGTTGTTCGATTGCATCACTGAGCGCCAGCAACACCGATGCCCCCGACGTGTTCGCGTACCGGTCCATGCACGTGTGTGTTTTGTGCATCGGCAATCCCAGCCGCCCCATGTTTTCCCGAATGATGTTTATGTTTGCCTGGTGGAAGATGATAAAGTCGAGATCGTCTGCCGTCAGGGCAGCTCGGGCGAGCGCTCGCTCGATAGCGTCTGGCACTGTTGTCGTAGCGAAGGTCCAAATGTCCTTACCACGCATTCTGAATTTATGTAGCCCATTCCGAACCGAATCCTCGCTGGCTGGGTAGGTTGAGCCTCCTCCAAGAAGCGTTATCGCGTCCCACTTAAGCCCGTCTGTACCCAACACGGAATGGAGCAGTCCGCGTCCTTGCGGAACATCGCTCAGCACTGCGGCGCCTGCGCCGTCGCCGAAGTAGACGCAAGTCGTGCGATCATCCCAGTCCAATATGCGAGAGTAGGTTTCGGCCCCAATCACGAGAACATGCCGATAGTCTGGATGAGAGAGCATCAAACCAGCCGCGACATCCAAAGCGAATACAGACCCTGCACACACCGCGCCCACATCGAATGCGGCTGCATTACAGGCCCCCAGTTTTCCCTGCACGATGGATGCCGTAGGTGGCTGAATCATGTCAGGTGAGGAAGTTGCCACTACAATTAGGTCCAGATCAGATGGCATAATGCTTAGCTTATCGAGTGCCTGCAGCCCAGCAGCTACTGCGAGATCGCTGGTGCTTTCCCCAGCGGCAGCTCTACGGCGCTCCTTGACGCCGACCTTTTCCTGAATCCATTCATCCGACGTATCCAGATAGCGCGCCAGATCGTCATTCGTAACAACCTGGGAGGGTACGTACATTCCTGTGCTGACTATGCCGATAGCCCTACTATTCACAACATCCCCTCGCTCAATCGTCGAAATGAAACCTCAGAGAAGCCCAACGCGTTATCGCTCGGATTCTGTGGCTCGGACATTGCCGGTAAACTCGGGCATTGTCGCGCTTCCCTCTGCATGGATCCCTTTACGCTTCAGTACCTGAATTAGGGTCATGGCCAGTACTTTGACGTCCAGCCAGAGAGAGTGGTTATCTATGTACCAGATGTCCAGTTCAAACTTGGCCTCCCACGTCAGCGCATTCCGGCCGTGCACTTGCGCCCAACCGGTGATGCCAGGACGCACCCCATGACGGCGCGCTTGATCGGGCGTGTAGCGATTGAGGTACTCTGTCAGCAGCGGGCGCGGCCCCACCAGGCTCATTTCACCGCGGAGCACATTCCACAGCTCGGGCAGCTCGTCGAGGCTGCTGGCCCGCAAGAGCCGGCCCAGACGCGTGAGACGCTGGGCATCGGGCAGCAGGCGTCCGTCGACGTCGCGGGCGTCGGTCATGGTGCGGAACTTGCACAGCTCAAATGGCCTGCCGTGCAGGCCCGGGCGCGTCTGGCGGAAGAGAACGGGCGCCCCCAGGCGCCCGCGCACCAGCGCGGCGAGCACACCCAGCAGGGGCGAGAACAGGATTAGCCCCGGGATGGTGAGGGCGAGGTCGAGCAGGCGCTTGCCGTGACGGCTGTAAATGCTGTTCATGGGCAGCAGCGCGCGGCCGTGCGGCCCTCGGAGTGCGGGCCGGCAAAGCGCTGGGCATTGGCGCGATTGGCGGCGAGCTGCTTGGGAGTGACCTGGTTGGGGCCGGCCATGGGAGGGGCCTCTGGTGACAGAAGGTTTGTTCTAGTATACAGGAAGTGGAGCGACGAGGCAAGGGGATATGACCCCAATCTCGCCTCTAGCGCTTCGCTGGGGCGCGCGTGCATCGTAGAGGAGGGCGTCACGATCATCTCCAGGACTCCTGGGCAGCGTCGAGCCAGTGAACGAACTTGTCCGCCAACTGCTGACGTCCAAACTCGCGCTCGGCGAGAGCCCTGCCGTCCAGACCCATGCGCAAAAGCTCGTGGCGGTGATCGGCCAGGTACTCGAGAGCATCCGCAAAAGCGCACGGGTCGTCAGGAGGCACTGCCAGACCGCACCGATGCATGGTGATGAGATCGGCAAGCCAGCCCGGATAGTTGTTGAGCACCGGCAGGCCGCTGGCGATATAGTCAAAGAATTTGTTGGGGGACGTGCCATAGTAAAAGGCGGGCACGTTGGCCAAGATCATCAGACCCACATCAGCCCGGGCCATGATGGCGGCGAGCTCGCGCTTGGGCACGGGGGCAAGGAAGATGCAGTTGTCGAGATCCTGGCTCTGTGCACGAGCCACCAAGCCGGGTTTGAGGGCGCCGTCACCGATAAACAACAGCTTGATGTCGCGACGCTGCCGCTTTAGCAGCAGCGCGGCCGCATCCAGGACGGCGTCGAGGCCGTTGGCGCGGCCATGAGCACCGGTGAAAGCCGCGACGAGGTCGTCAGGCGCGATGCCCTCGATCGGCTCGACGACCTCCTGCGGCGAGAAGATATCCAGGTCACAGCCGTTGGGGATCATGGCAATCCTGTCAGCTGGGATGCCGCGCCGCGCAATGCCCTGGACGATGCCAGGAGAGAGGGCGATGCAGGCTGTCGCAGACCGGTAGGAAACCCACTCGAGCCAGTCCATGAGACGCAGAAGGACCGGATTCGTGATGGCCTTCATTTCGCGCGGCAGCTCAGGCCAAAGATCGCGCACCTCGAAGACAAAGGGCTTGCGCCGCAACCAGCGGGCAAAGATGCCGGGAATGCCGGCGGTCAACGGCGTGGAGGTAGCAAAGACGAGATCATAGGGTAGAGTAAGAGCTAAAACAATGCTACGCATAGCAAAACTAATAAAAAGCCAAGTGCGCCGAAGAAAACTATCATAGTTGGAATAGGATAGATCGAACTCAATGACGTTGATGGCATCAACGACCCCCCGGCGCTTGCCTTGCTGAAACTCACCGCCGAGCCCCGTTTTCCCTTGGGCAAAAGAGCCGCAAACCATAGTCACTTGATGGCCGTGCTCTACCAGGCGACGGGCCATCTCGTAGGAGCGGGTGCCACCGCTGCCGTCGGGGGTAGTGAAATGCTGGTGGAAGTAGAGAATGTGCATGCTATGGCGCGCTCTTCAGAGCTATTTCGGTCACGGATTCGAAAACGCCTTGCCCGACCTCCGCCTCGACCTCGAGGACCGGGATGAGGGTCTTTTCCAGGTAGTGGCGAGATTCCCAAGCCTGGGTCAGCTCGAGACGGAGGGCTGGCTTGTCGGTCTGGATAGAGATGTCTGCATACCGACTCATGCACAGGCCACGATCAGTATCCAGCGCCCAGGAGTCTGGCGCCAAGCGCCAGCGCAATATGGCCCGATGGGCACCTTGCACGCGATCGGTGACTCGCCACCTGTGGCCAATGACGGAAACCGTTCTTTCATGATGGCACCCCTGGTGATCGGTGTAGGCGCCCGCCCAGGAGTATCCGCCGGGCACAGGCTCCAGATCGCCGACGAAGTCGGCCTTGAGCCAGTCGGCGTAGAGAAAGCGCCCCAGCGAAGGCATCTGATCGTGACCGTCGAACTGGATCGTGTTATGAGCCCGGCATTCGCTGAGGCGGCAGTCGGTCTGGTCGACGGCATAACTATAGGAGCCACCATCTCTCAGGAGATTGACGCCATTGGCCCAGAGATCAAAGTGCAGGGCATCAGCGTGGGCAGGGCGTGTCTTGTAGTTGGGGAAGCGGACAAGACCCCAAGAGCGAGGCTCTGCCAGGGGCGAGTGCAGCATCACATAGCCCCCATCGTGGAGGATGGACGAAGAGCGCGCAGGTGCGGCGATCGGCTCAGCCTGTAGGTGTAGCCATCGCAGAGGCTCATCCCAGGGACCAGGATCGTAGGCGCGTCCACCGAGGAAGAGGGCGTAGGCCAATTGAACACTGGGGCGATAGTCTCGATAGCTCTGAGAGTGGAGCACAAACAGCCGGGCGCCATCGTTCGCGCCGAGGTTGGGGCCATCGCCCGTGATGGAATCTGTCATCTGAAACAGCCAATTGGCGGCGGTACGGGAGCGCTCGTGGAATAGCGGGGTAAAAGGCTCTAGCTCCAGCTCGCGTCGCCAGAACTCGGCCATGCTTAGGGTGTCAAGGAGTACGCGGTGGTAGTTGAGCGAGTGCTGGGCAAAGCTGCCGTCGCGCTGGACAAGGCGCAGTACACATCCCTCAAGCCAACGCCGGCCGAGCCGCGCCCAGTGTTGGCCCCGGCCTGCATCGGGGGAGCTCACCCGCGCCAGCCAGGCGCCGCCGATGAGCAAGCCAGCTGCCTCGCTGGTGCCATGGTTGTTATCCTGAGCAAGGGCATAGCCGATGGTCGGAGCGATGCGCTCGCAGTGGCGGCGCACGAAGCTGACAAGCCCCGCTGCGGGTGCTTGGTGTTGTCCCAGCAGATAGGAGGTCAGCAGGACAGTCAACACGCGGATGGAGGTTTCCTGGCCACACTTCCAGTTCGGCCCGGCATTGGGAGGGTTGCGACGCTGCCAATCGCAGCACCAGTCGTTCAGTGTCTTCAGATAGTGCCCTGCGCCTGTGAGCCGGTAGGCGCGGGCCAGCAGCAGGGCCCAGTCAAAGCGCGATGGCTCCCAAACGCACTTGATGTCGCCCACGGCTGGGTCAAAGTCAGCAAGGCGCGACCAGTGCTGCGTGGCATCGAGATGCTTGCCGGTGAAGGGGTTCAGGGACCAGTCAGGCGGCGATGTGATGGGCAGGCGATGGTGGGAGAACCAACGCATCTCTCCAGCGATGAGGGCATCCGCCTCGGCAAGGATCGAGGTGGCGTCGATATCCCCTAGCGGGAGAAGCGACGGCTGATCGAAAAACAGGGGCTGCACCTCGGCGCGACCGATCGGCAAGCGCCTCTGGTACCATCCCGCTCGCACGAGGGCGCGGTGCAGGGCAACAGCAGCCACGTTATCCACGCCTAGCCGCGGCAGCAGCCGCAGCCATAGCGCGAGGCGGCCGCAACGAGATCTCACTGACGCACTAATGCCGATCACGTCAGCCCGCGGCCACGATATCTACGATGCGCTGCGCGGCGTTGCCATCCCACAAGGGCGGGATGTGGCCCCGTTTGGCCTCACCATCCAGAATCCGCCTGACCTCTGTGCAGAGACGGGCCGTGTCTCTGCCGATCAACAGGTTAGTGCCCACGGTGACGGTGATAGGGCGCTCGGTGTTCTCTCGCATGGTCAGGCAAGGCACGCCCAGGTAGGTAGTCTCCTCCTGGATGCCCCCCGAGTCGGTGATGACAGCAGTTGCGTCACGCTGCAAGGCGAGGAACTGCAGATAGCCGAGAGGATCCAGTATGAGGAAACGTTCACTGGAGAGCAGATCGATGCCCCAAGTGGCGAGGCGCTGCCGGGTTCGCGGGTGGATGGGAAAGATGATCTGTACCTGGCGACTCAGATCAGCGAGCGCTTCGATCAGCCGGCGCAGGGCGTCAGGATCGTCGACGTTGGAGGGGCGATGGAGCGTGACGAGGACGTAGCGCTCGTCCAGCGTCACTCCTGCGGGAGGTGCTGCCAGGGGCAGTAGCCGCACGAGGGTGTCGATCATGACATTGCCGACGCAGTGTATTCGTTCCGTCGGTATGCCCTCGCGCAGGAGGTTGGCGTCACCATCGTCCGAAGGGGTGAGCAAGATGTCGGCGAGCTGGTCGGTGACCAAGCGATTCAGCTCCTCTGGCATAGTCCGGTCGTAGGAGCGTAGGCCCGCCTCCACGTGGGCTACCTGGATGCCCAGTTTGGACGACACCAGCGTGGCGGCGACGGTGGAATTGATGTCGCCATAAACCATGACGACGTCTGGCTGGCGATCGAGCACGACCTGCTCAAAGGCCAGCATCACCTTGGCTGTCTGCTCGGCATGACTACCAGAGCCGATGCCTAGGTTGATATCGGGCGCCGGCAGGCCGAGTTGCTGGAAGAAGATGTCGGACATGTTGGCGTCATAGTGCTGGCCGGTATGCACGAGAGTCTGAGCTATACCGCCATGGGCGTGCACCGCGCGGATGACGGGAGCGGCCTTCATAAAATTGGGGCGGGCGCCGACGACGTGGAGGATGTCTAGCACGGGTCTACTTTCTCCTCAGGATTCGGCTGCGCGCACGAAGTACGGCGGCAAGGTGTCAGCCCTCGTGGAGGCTCACAGGCGCGCTCGACGGCCGCAAAGGTCGTCAGAGTGACTTCTTCCAGTTCACCCCAGGGGATGAGAGGCGAGCCCCCGCTGGCGACGAGGTCGATAAAGGCAGCTACCTCGGCGCGATGACCCTTGTCCTGACGCCACAATCGCCCAGGGACCAGGCCGGGCCAACCGAAGCCCCGAAGCGTCTTCCAGTTATCGATGACGGCCACGCGCCCCTCGCTAAAGACCTCGATGCGCTCTTTGGGATAGCGCTTGCTGCCGTTGGCCAGGTAGTGCACGGCGCCCGTTGAGCCGTCAGCGAACTGGAGGATGATCGTCATCTTGTCCTGGCGCACCGATAGACCAGGGTGATCGCCCAGCATAGCGGCTTGCACAGCGACGATGGGCGCTTCGACCAAAAAGCGCAGCAGATCGATGAAGTGGCACGCCTCGCCGATGATCCGTCCGCCACCCACAGACGGATCCTGGGTCCAGTGGTCGGCGGGAATGGCGCCAGCATTTACAGTGTAGATCAGGCTGAGCGGCTCCGAGCGGCGCTCCAGTCGCTTTTTGAGCTGCGCCGCCAGAGGTGAGAAACGTCGGTTGTAGCCGACCATCAGTTGACATCCAGTTGCCTTGGCATGGGCCTCCCGAACGGCGGCGAGCTCGCTGTGGTTCAGTGCGAGCGGCTTTTCAACAAAGACGTGTTTGCCGGCCCGTAGCGCTTCAATGACCATGCGGGCGTGGCTGTCATGGGGCGTGGCGATGAACACGGTATTTAGGGCCGGATCATCGAAAAGGGTGCGGTAGTCGGAGCTCGCCTGCTCAAAGCCATACTTGTGCGCCGCGTGGGCGGCGGTCATGCCGGTACCACTGGCGATGGCCCGTAGCTGAGCAGGCGTGCGCGCTAGAGCAGGCAGCAGAACCAGCGAAGCGTAGTTGCCGGCGCCGATCATGCCTACTACCACTTTGCCCTCAACCTGCCGAGTCACAGCTGGCACCACGGGAATTGTGCGCGAAAGATCCGGCGTTTCCTCTGGGTAAGTCAGAACAATCCCCAGCGCAGAACGATCCTCGGTCAGCACGCTGTAGGCGCGAGGCGCCTCGTGCAGGGGCACACGGTGGCTGATCAGCGGCTCGACATCCAGGCTTCCGTCGGCCATGAGCTGCAGCACGGCCTCAAAGTTGCGCTGCTCCGTCCAACGGACGTATCCAATGGGGTAGTCGTACCCTTGATTCTCATAGGCGGGGTCATAGCGACCGGGGCCGTAAGAACAGGAGACCTGAAAGGTGAGCTCCTTCTCGTAAAAGTCGGCTCGAAACAGCTCGAGACCAGTCACGCCAACCAGCACGATCCTGCCGCGCTTACGACACATCTGGGCAGCTTGGTGTACCGGCTCGCTGCTGGCGGTGGAGGCGGTGATCAGAGCAGCATCGATTCCCCGTCCGTTGCTGAAGGCTAGCGCCGCTCGCACCGGGTCACTGACCTGGCGCAAGTCGACGGTCTCAGCGCCGAATTGGCGGGCGAGAGCCAGCCGTCCGGCATCAAGGTCGATGCCCAAAACTTGGCAGCCATTGGCGCGCAGCATCTGAACAGCCATGAGCCCGACCAAGCCGAGGCCGATGACGGCGACGGACTCTCCCAGGGTGGGCGCGGCCAGGCGGATGCCCTGGAGGGCCACGGCGCCCAGGACGGTAAAGGCGGCGGCATCGTCGCTGACGGCGTCGGGAATGCGCGCGCAGAGGTTGGCGGGCACGGCGACGATCTCGGCGTGGGGGCCGTTGGAGGCCGCGCGGTCACCGACGCTAAAGCCGACGACGCCGCCGCCAACCTCCAGCACGAGGCCGGCGTTGCAGTAACCGAGGGGCATGGGCTCGTCGAGACGGGCAAAGACGGTCTCCAGGGTGGGCAGGAGGCCATCGGTGCGCACCTTGTCGAGCACCTGGCGCACGCGCTCGGGCTGGGAGCGGGCCTTGGCCAGTAGGTTGGCCTGGCCGAACTCGACAAGCATGCGCTCGGTGCCTGCGGAGATGAGGCTGCGCCGGGTGGCGACGAGCAGGCCCCCGGCACGGCCCGCGGGGGCTGGTACGGGGAGCAGTTCGGTGGCGCCGGTCTTGAGGTTCTGAAGGACCTGGTTCATCCGCTGAGTTACCTCTACTCGCGCACTAGATCCTGGGCTGGGATGCGTTCACTGAGCAAGACTGGGTTTCTCCTTCCTCGGTCATATCACCAAACTCCTTCGGATCGCACAATCGTCCAGGCACCGGTGGCGCGTCAAGGAAAGAGCGATGCAGTGCGACGTCTGCTTCAGACTTAAAGCGAGAGCGAATCGACCGGGCGGGAACTCCCGCGACGACCGTGTAGGGTGGCACATCCTTGGTCACGACTGCGCCAGCTCCGACAACTGCGCCATCTCCAATTGTGACACCAGCCGCGATGACTGCGCGGTAGCCGATCCAGCAGTCTCTCCCGATCTGTGTTTTGGGCATGTGGGGGCGTCCGCTGAAGCACATGGCCGTGCCAGGCACGTCCATGATATGGTCGGCCCCAACAATCGCCACCTGACTAGCGAGCATTGAGTATGCACCAATGGATACCTTCGGACATATGTAGCAACTGTCCCCGACAAATGAGTAAGGGCCTGCGCGGAGATCACGACTTATCCTCGATCGGAACGTGCAGTAGAACGTCCTATCAACATAACGCAGGCCGCGTATCATCCGCAGCAATTGCATTTTCGCGCTCCGAAGTGCCATTCGCAAACCGATGCTTCTTCTCAGGGCATAGAGCAATCTAGCTGGCATAGGTATCACACTCGTAATCTTCCGCCGGCTCCCCTGCGACTGCAGCCTCGATGACCTTTACCTGATACGCTGGATTGTAGAAGGCGTCGATTATCTCACGACAGCCTATCGACAGATCGCGCTGCGACGCAGGAAGTGCTAGACTCCCTAGAATGGACGCTACCAAGCTTGCTTGATCCCCTTGGGAGTAGAGAACACCTGTTACGCCAGGGACTACCGCCTCCACTTCTGGTTTTTGCTCGTCCAAGTTGTCATGAGTAACAACCGGCACTCCGTACGCCAGCGAGTGAATGGCGAGTAGGCCGCAGTCACCCGGACAGACACACGTATCGGAGGACATAAAGAGAGCTCCGAGTTCAGCTTCTTCGTAACAGCCACCGTAGAAGTATACGCGGTGCGACACGTGCAGCTCTGCGGCTAAGCTTGCCAAACCTGCCCGAGATGGACCTTCGCCGACAATGAGAACATTAAGGGGTCGACCGCTCGCCTCGAGACGAGCGCACGCATCAATCAGGCGCCAGATCTCTTTCGTGGGCACGAGACGCCCAACGAATATCGCTGTTGGGATAGCGGGTTCGGAGAAGTACCGAGCACGAACCATCGCTCGATCGAGACCTATCAGTGCTTTTCTTGTCGATATCTGTGCATCATAATCCAAGGAATTGTAGACTACGTATAGATCCTCCTTGTGAAACCCGCGTCCTTCCATAATATGTTTTGCACGATGCCCATAGAGCAGCATACCGTTGGACAAGCGATAGAAGGAACTGCGCAGGTAGCCCTTAAGGCCGACCTCTCTTCTGCGGAACCCGTGAGACCACATCAGTACTCTCTTGCCAAGAATGCGCGCAAGGATGGCAGCTACCCAAGTCGATAGATAGCTTGCGTTACCTAGGAAAACTATAGCGCTGTACGACCCGAGCACAATCTCGCCTATAACGCCACGCTGCCAGATAAATCGCTTTCCGAACAGCCTGTTCTGTATGAGATGCCACCTAAGCCCGCCCTGCTCTAGTGGGAGTTGAGCCTTGCTCGGGTCAATTGTCTTCACGTCATTGATGTCGTTCACTGGGCTCGCCAGGAACACGTACTCGGCTTTCTCGGATTTGGTAAGGAGCTCAAATAAGGGCTCCCGATAGTGCTGGAGCACCTGATACACAACTGCTACGCGTCTCTTGTTCACAGACACTTCCTGTATAGCTCATGGAGTCGCTGAGCCGATAGTTCCCACGACCACGCTCGCCCAAGTTCCCTGCCTCTTTCGGCAATCAATCTACAATGGGCGGGATGCTCCAGAAGGTTTTTCAGCAGCGGCTTGAGGTCGGCGTCACGCGATATGAGCTCGTAGTGCTTGTGGTCTTCGCCCATTCCATCGATACCTGTTCCGGCCCGAGCCACCACGGCTGTTCCCTGCTTCATCGCCTCTGCATAAACAATCCCGAATGTCTCGCTATAGCTGACAACGCATAGAACCTGCGCCTCGCGCATGTGATCTCGCACTTGCTCTTGGGACTGCCAACCAAGGAGCCGGATTTCCGCATGGCCGGCTGCCAGGGTCCTGACGTGGTTCTCCAAGGGACCCGTTCCGACTATGACCAACTCAACCGGCGTGCCTTGTGCGAGGAGATCGAGAACGGTCTTGACCAGAAGCGTGACCGCTTTGTTCTCATCCAGAGTCCCTACGAACAAAATCCTGTATGGATAACGAACCTTTTCGCGGGGCGGGTCCTCATTGAACAAGGCACTCGTTCCATTGGCGATCACACTAGGCAGACGCCCGGTTGCCTCCTGGGTGCAGCGCGCCAGCACAGGAGAGGGAGCAACTATGGCAGTCGCCCTTTCCAGACAATGGTGGATTGCACGCTTACGTAGGACATGCTGTTGCTGCCACTGAGCCATGTCGCGCCGCACGGTCGCGATGAAAGGCAACTGCCATTTGGCTGACATTCGTGATGCTAGTAGGCCCAAGCTTCGAGGTGTATGGACATGCAAGACGTCATAGCGCTCGCCATTTTGAGATGGGAGTATGGATGCGCGCTGCCAAGCCGGGTTGATCACATCGTCAAATAGGCCTGTCGGCAGGGTCAGGCAGTCGCGGAACCGAAGGTAAGGCACAAATGGGTCCGATCGATAAAGCTCATTTTGCCGTCTGCTAGAAGAGACGTGATGATAGAACTGCGCCCAGGGGGGGCGGAACAGCCACACATCCTGGCTGTCAGCGCCCATCTGTAGTCGCAACGCCTCGACGAGATGGTAGACCGCGTGACCGCCACTATGGAGCCCTTGCATCGAGAGGGGAAACATCGTGGTCAGATGCAGCACTCTCATGATAGCGATTCTCCCGGACGTTCTGGATTAGGCTGCGCAGCACTCGTACCCCAAAGGTCGTAGGCTCGGGCCGCTATGCCAATCGTGAGAGCAATGACGGGGCCAGTTTTGGAGTAAAAGAGTGCCTGAGCGGTCACCTCGAGCACCAGGAAAGATACCAGCAGGGCAAGAAGCACACTGCATACATAGCGCGCGTTCGGAGTGGAGGCGCGGCCCAAAATGCCGCGTGCGGCTCGAGCGAGCGCCCAAGCCCATATGGCGATGACAGCAATGAGACCAAGCAGGCCCTGCCGATACAGAATAAACAGAAAGCCGCTGTCAATCGTCCTGGCTTCGGCCCCCAGCCCGAGCAGAATCCGTCCCGAATCCCAAAGCGTCCGCAGCGCTGGAATCCAGAGATCAAGGCGTGACTGTGCTCCGGGGAGCGACTGGCCCGACAGGAGCGCGTCCGTGTAATCGATGACCCGAGTAGGGATGCCGACAATACTCACGTCGAGCCAGACAGCGAGACAGACAGCGGAAACACACAACAAGGTATATCCTCGCTGTTTGGCAGAGCGCGCGAGCAGCGCAATCAGCATGGCGGAGCAACCTGCCATTGCCGTCATTGTAGTCCTCGATGCTGTTAGGAAGACCCCCGCATAGACCATCGTAAAGGCGACAATGCATCCCGCTAGCCACCACTTCGAGCTGCGGTAGACCATGGCAATACTCAGCAGTAAGGTGGTCACAAGGAAGAGGCCCACATAGTTTGGGTTGCCAATAGTGCCGATCGCACGCGGAACGCTCCCCGGTAAGAGCCTCTGTACATACTTGTCCCCAGAGCTCCAGATCCGTAGGCTCATGTCCGCTATTGGTGCAATCCCATGCGCCTGATAGTACATGAGAACCGCCATCGCCAATGTCGAGACGATTGCGACCACTGCGATCCGGTGAATGCTCTTTGTGTCCAGATTTATGCGTGACGAGATCAGGTACACGAACGCAAGTCTAACAAACACAAGGGAATCAAAAACGTCCGCCATAGTTACGCGATAGTAGGAGGAGACAGATGATTGAAAGGTTGAGAAAAAGAGAACAAAGCCAAGCAACAAGAAGCTATAGAATGGAAGGCCTGGACGCTTGATACTCTGTCGATCGACAAACAGCACACTATTCATGAGCGTGAGCGCCAGCCAGATGTCATCAAGCCGCAGCGGGGGCAACGGACGCATTACCCAAATGGGTGTCCAGATCACAAGGAGCACGTAGATGGCCAGGAACTTCCAAGACACGAACAAATCGCCGTGCGCGGCGGCTGCATGACTGATCCAAACGGGAGACCCGGGGGCCGTATTCGCCCTTGTACTTCTCTGTGCGGCCTGAGCAGGCGCCCTAACTCGCTCGCGCCAAGTCTGGCCAGGGGACGCTGTTGCCAGTCTGCACATCACAGTCCGTCGTGCACCTCTAGATCGGTTCACTTCTGCGCCTCGGCCGTTCTGGCCCTTGCGCTCAAGGTGTGGTGGGACGCGGCAAGGCTACCTAGTACTTCTGCGAAAACCGCAACTTCCCTCGCGAAGTCGTAGTCGCGCGCGACAATACGACTGTTGCCGTCCACGACCGCACGCCTGACGACCTCAAGGTTTTCCATCAGGAATTCAAGTCGTGTCAACAGATCTGGGAGGATCTTCTCCCGGCGGACATAGAATAGCTGCAGCCCCTGACCCGGCAGCATCAGGTACTGCGGCAGATCCGTCGTAACCAGAATGCAGCCCATGGCCAAACTCTCGAAGATCATTGCTCCCAACTGGTCTGCCCACAGGAGATTCAGAGCGATGTCGCTCATGCCGTACACCTCCCTGAGCTCACTCGCCGACAGTTGCCGATCTATGAAGATGCATCTCTCCTCGAGCCCTAAGGACCGTACCTTGGAGGTCACCTTGGACACTACGCCGGGATCCGATGCCCAATTTACGAACACTGCCCTGAACTGATGAGAGGCAGGACTCGCCGCAAGCTGCGCGAGTGCGTCAATCGCCTCTGAGTAATATGCGATGGGGCGATAGATCCTGCCCATGAAAATCACCACGTCGTCGTTGTGAATTCCGTAATGCTGCCTGGCCCGTGTCCGCTCTCCCACGGTCATCGGCGAGAAGGCATCCAAGTCAATACCCCAGTAATGTACCAAGCGTTTGGCTCGTGGGACTCGGACTATAGCCTGCAGCTTGTCCATCATCGTGCATGCCGTGGTAGTAATCAGCTCGGAGTGCCGTATGAGATGCCGGAATACCAGTCTGTTCTTTATATTTCGTGCCTGGATGTTTATGTCACTGCCACACGCGGTGACTACCAACGGAATGCGGCAGATCGATTTGGCCCAAATAAGGGGAAGCAACACCACGGAAAAACAGAGTGCCCAGATTATATCCGGACGCTCGTATTGCAGAATCGTTCTGTACCTTCGGAATAACCGAAGCAACCGTCGCTGAGGTTTGGATACGCCCTCGTCGAAAAGATAGTGAAGGCTGAGGCCCTCATTGCTGTCGAGGCCGCCTGTGTCCCCGTGCGGGGTTCCGATGTGAATGCATGCTACGTCGGTTCCTTCAGTCCTTAAGCAACGGACCCAGCGTAGTACCTGGGGGTTGAACCCCAGTTTCGTTACGAGTAGGATCCTCACTCTTCACCTTTCGGGGGAACGCCCGTCAAAGTCACGGACGCCAAGGGTCTGCGCCCCTCGGACTCTAGTCGTGAGTGTGTAAGCCAGGCTCGCGCTTGCCGAGGGAGAGCGAGCATCTGAGAGACCACGTATGTGGTATCCCGCCAAGTGGGAATCAGAGAGCGGGCGGTAACTCGAGACTCACGATGGTAGAAGGCCATCCAAAGCAACAGGCCACCGCCGTAGCTGAACGTACTAGCGAGGGCAGCGCCGGAGATACCGAGTTGCGGGATCAAGAGAAAGTTAAGAACTAGATTCGTCACAAGTGTCGAATATCCGACATAGAGGCTGTACTTAGCGCGCTCACGGGCCAACAGATATGAGGCAAGCACCTGCGAGCATGCCAGAAACGCAACTCCCGGTATCAGCAACACAAAGGGCACGACCGACGAGCTGTAGAGAGAGCCAAAGATAAAGCGTATGGCGAACGGTCCTGCACCGAGCGCGAGCACAGCGCAGATCGCGGAGATGACCGCTGTGAAGCGAAAGACGGCCGGTACCTGTCCTTGACGCTGATTGAAACTATTGTAAAGACTGGGCCCAAAAGCACTGGATAGCGACTTGGGAACAGCGGACACATGCTCTGCCATGCTTACTGCCACCACGTAGTAGCCAATCTCGGCGTCTGTTACCATGTAGCCGAGCAACCCTTGATCGATGCGGTAGACCAGAAGACCAGCAAGCGATGCAAGACAAATTGGAGCGCCGAACCGAATACTCTTGACCAAGAAGTGCAGATCCAGATGACCGGCCAGAGGCCTGATGTGCGTGCGCAACCGAGATACGACCGCCACGCTAACAAGCAGCGGAGCAAGGGCATAAAGCAGCAGAGCAGACTTGAGGGCTCCGCCAAGCACCATCATCGCGAGTGCACCCAGAAACATGAGCGCTGCCTGAACTGTGCTAGTCAGCGCGGCTCCGACTACGTCTCCACAGCCCGCCAGTAATGATCGTAGCAGTAGGTCAAGCCCGGCGGTCGCGGCCGCAAGACAGCCCAGGTAGATGGCATAGTCAGGCAATCCCCCAAAGCTACCCTTCGGCACCGGAAGCGCGTAGAACGCAATGACACACACTACTGCGAGTGCGCCGCTAAAGCCTGCCACCGCTACCGTCTGCGACAAAAGAGCTGGTCTTTGTGCCTTGTAGAGCCCCGCAAAGGTAATTGAAACGGACTCCTGCCCCACGCGCCCCAAAGCCGATAGTATGGTAGGCAGCAGCAAGGCAAGACTAAGCATCCCCCTTTGTTCAGCTCCCAGGGCCCGCGCCAAGAGGGCGGCCGTCAACAGCGAGAGACCAGCACGGGCTATTGCGCTGGAAAACTGGGCAAGTGCATCGCGCCTCAGCACCGAGGATTCTCCTCCGGCGCTTCGCGCAGGTACACCAGCTGCCTGAAAGCCAATACATCCTCTCGCGTTACTTCGCTAGGACGCTTGCCTGCGTACGGCGGAGAGTACATCCTGGATGCGTCACGCCTTCTCACCGTATCCTCCACCGAGCCTAGGACGCGAGCTGGGACTCCAGCCACCACGGATCCGGCAGGGACATCCTTGGTTACAACACTCCCTGCGCCGACTATCGCCCGAGATCCGATCGTTACGCCCGGCATGATAATCGCCCCATAGCCCACGAAGACGCCATCACCTATGTGCACAGGCGAAACAAAGTACTGGCCAGTATGACTGTAGGAACTTGCATCATGGGCGAGGATCACGGCCTGAGGTGCAAACGTGCAGTCCGCGCCAATATGAATCAGGTGTGGGAACATCGCATCGAGCTGCATTACAGACAGGCGGGTTCCTGGGCCAATATCTAGTTCCCGTATGAGCCTGCGCTGTTCGTAGCGTTGGCGCAGTGCCCGTATGAGCCTGCGAAGCATATCAGAGTCCCCTGTCGACGCAATTGCAGGCTCGGCTGCTAGTCCTAAGGTTCTGCCTACTTGGCACTGTGTTCCTTTGGCAGCGCTCCGGGGCAAATCCGTCTGGTGACGTATTGCATCTGCATGATCTGTGTCGCACAGGTCTGTCTGGCTTCGCCGCTACACGTACGGTGCGCGACGTGTAGCACCACGCAAGCGGCTCCCCAGCACCTGAGTCCGAGAATCTAGCGCTACCACCATGGCAACGCCTACGCATGCGAAACTTCCCTCCTAGGTTGCATTTGACCGCGCCCCATCGACACTAACCGCACCCCGGCTGGCTCGCACTCCCCATCCAGCAAGTTGCGGCCATCCACGAGCAGGGGGGCGCGCATCACCCGGCACAGGAGGGAGAGGTCCATCTCGGCATACTCACGGTGGCGGGTGACGATGACGGCGCAGTCGGCGCCTTGCAGTGCACCGTACAGGTCGTTCGTGAGGGGCACGTCGCGGCCATCATCCAAAACGCGCCGCCAGTCAGCCTCGCGAACATAGGGATCATGGGCGACCACCTGGGCGCCATAAGCCAGCAGCCACTTGGCAAGCGGAGCCGCCGGTGTGTTGCGGGTGTCATCGGCGTTCTCGAGATAAGAGACGCCGAGAATGACCACCTTGGCCCCCGTCAAGTCCCTGCCAGCTTCGGCCAACCCGGCGCGAACGAGACTGGCCATGTGCTCTGGCATCCCATCATTGATCTCGCGCGCCAGAGGAATCAGCCGCAAATGGCCGTCGTGCTCGTTGCCACCCAAAGGGGGACGCCCATAGGTCTCGAGGCCATATTGCAGCAGCCAGCTATCCTTGGGCAGGCAGTGCCCGCCCACGCCAGCGCCAGGGATGTGCATGTGGCGGTCGGGGCGTGCATTGATCAACCCACGCACTTCAAAGACGTTGACGCCCATGCGCTCGCACGCCAGCGCCACTTCGTTGGCAAAGGCGATGTTCACGTCGCGATAGGCGTTCTCGACGACTTTGGCCATCTCGGCCGTCAACACGTCAGTGGGCGTTATCTCGGCCCTGACGATGTTGCGATAAAAGGCCACGGCGCGTTGAGTGCTTTCGGCATCGATGCCGCCCACCACTCGTGGAAAGTCGGTGATGAACTCCAGCAGCTTGCCGGGCATGACCCGCTCATAGGAAAAGGCGAGAGAGAAGCAGTGGTCGGAGCCGTTGCTCTCTGAGGCGAGGCCCGCCAGCAAGCCCGATTCCTGCTCCAAGATGGGCTGGGCGATATGCTGGGTGGTGCCCGGCGCCACGGTGGATTCGATGACGACGAGGGCGCCAGGGCGCAGGTGACGACCGGCTTGGGCGCAGACCTCGCGCAGCGACTCATAGTGGGGCACATGGGCATCATCAGTGGGTGTCTGCACGTCGATCAGGATCACGTCAGCGTCGGCGCAAACCGAGTAATCGTCGGTGACGCGGAAGGACCGCTTCTCAACCGCCACACGGTGGATGAGTTCGGCCAGGCCGGGCTCGTCACCCTCGAAGGGGCACAGGCCGGCGTTGAGGTGATCGATCTTCCAGCCGGAACGCTCCGAACGGCGCTGCACGCCGGTGACCTGAAAGCCGGGCACATCCGCCAGCAAGACAGCGCAGGGGATACCGACATAACCCATACCGATGACGACGACGTTGGTCATTATGCCTCCGTAGAACCCGATCTTGACACCTTGGAACGGTTGCTCGCCGTTAGCACCACCAGATCCCAGCCACGCAAGGCGCCATGCTCGCCGTTCAGAGCGGCGAGATACTGCTGCCAATTGTTGCGATAGCCTTGTTTGAGCACCGCCTGTACGGCGGGCGCTGGCGAGACGACGGTCACGTTGGCAACCTCTCTATCACCAATGGGAGAACCATATGATAATGAATCTAAACTACATAGATATTATGTATTTCTTAGGGCACCTGAGCTATTGCCAGCAGGCACTGCCCCCTAACATACACCCTCAAAAGCTCTCTGTCAACCCTCAATTGTTAAACCCAAGTAATCTTTACGCCCCGTGTCCACCTACGGCCGTTTGTGCCTTGTGACGGACAGGGCCAGGTCGCCAAAGAAGCGCGCCAGTTTGTCTTCGCAATGGCGCAGGCGGCCGTAGGTACCCTCGATGAGCGCGAGATCGGCCAGGCGATAGGGGCCGGGCGCACTGGCGTCGAACCGCACCGGATGGGCGTGCTCCATCTCATAGTAGCGTTGCGCCTGTTGCAGCGCGGCTTCGTCCAGCGCCGACAGGTCGGGCGCCACCACCAGGTCGAAGGGCTGCTGCGCCTGCAATTGCCGCTCGAAACAGGCGACATAATCGCGCTGTGTGCAGGGGCCGGTCTCGTTGGCCACCGACATGATGTTGGTGAGCAGCAGTTTGAAGGCCGAGCTCTCCAGGAACGCGGCGCGCATGCCTTGCGGCAGAAAGTTGACCAGGATGGAGCCATAGAGGCTGCCCGGCGCCACCACGATCAGGTCGGCGCGCGTCAAGGCCTCCAAGGCCTCATCGCTGGCGGCCACCTGGGGCTCTAGCCAAATCTCTTGCACCCGATCGGACGACATGCGCAGCTCGTCGAGATGGTGTTCGCCGCGATAAGAGCGGCCTGTCTCGGTCTGGAAACAGAGCTCGGCCGGCTGCATCGCGACCGGCACCACCTCGCCGCACAACTCGGCGCCCGTGAGCTGGCTAAAGAGCGTATCCACCGCGCGCAGGTCGCCGGCCTTGTCGGCCAGAAAGCGGAGAAAGGTGTTGCCAAAGCTGCGCCCGCGGTCATCGCGAAAGAGCAGCACCTCTTCCCAGGCGAGTTTGTGCTGGCCGTCAGACCAGAGGGACATCAGCGCCCGCCAGTAGTCGGAATAGGCCAGGATCTGGCCGCGTTCATCGGTGCGCATGCGGCCGGTGTCGCCGCCGCTATCGAACATGGTGACGATGGCATGGATGCGCCGATAGCCCGCGCGCACCAGCGCCCGATTGACGACGGGCATGCCCGACCCGCCGCCGATGGTGCAGACGCGGCAGTTTGCGGTGCTGAGGTGTGACTGGTCAGGCGACGGCGCCCGGGGGATGAGATGATTATTGGTATCGATGATCACTCTGGTTCTTCCAACGACCGGAAATGACAGTGAAGTGAGAGAGCATCGGGGCGCCCCCGCCATGTGGGCACGACCAGACTTGCGTTAGGGTCGACTCGAGCAGGCGTTGCGGGGCGAGCCCTTGCGAGTCAGAGGCAAGACTGCGGCCTCGCCGCAAGAGCGCCGTAGGCGATGAGCGCTCCTCTGGCCAGAGCGCACTGGCGGTGGTCGCCGCCTGGGGGCCTCTCCGATGAGAATGGCGCAACAGACAACTCAATTAGTTTACAACCTCTCGGGCAGGCAGTCAAGCCCCCAATCGACTCAAACACAAAAGATTTACGTTCGGTATGAGCGCGAGAAACGCGTGGGCTTGGCGTTCCTGACCGACGAACCAACGATATCCAGCGTAGGAAGCGGAGCCGTTCGCTGCGCCAACTACTCAGGTGGACGCATTATTGCAGGTTCGAGTCACGGAAAAGTCACCAGGCGCAGCGAGCGGCTGGCGTGTAGAGCGGCGGCCTCGCAGGCGATGGGCCAGCCTCGTGAACGGCCAGCGCCGTAGGGCCCTAGCTCCCTGGCCCCCACCAAAGCTGCTCCTCGCGATAGCCGAGGCTCTGGAGCAGGTCCCAGGAGGCGGTGTTGTTGCCGAACCAACGCTGGGGGCCGCCACGCCACCAGGCATGGTGGCCGTCCGAGCCAGGGGCCAGCCGACGGCCTGGGCCACGACGGCGCGGGCAAAGGCCTGAAAGCTGGCCTGCTCGATGGCCAACTTGTCAGGCCCGTACAGCTCGGACAGCCAGTCCACGTTCATCTGCAGCGAGGGGAAATCGACGACCTTGCCGCTGGCGGCGATGCCCCGCAGGACATGGTCGTAGACGTCGGCGGGCACGGGCGCGCTGAGCCAATCCAGGCTGCGGCCGTAGGCGATCTGGGGGTGCATCAGCAGGGTGACCTGGGGCAGGGCGCAGACCGCCTCGATCATGCGGACGGTGTCGTCCACGCGGTCGGCCAGCAGTTGCTCGCTGCCGGGCGCGCCATAGTGGGAAATGGCGACCGAGACATAATCGAGCAGCCCCGCCGCCAGCTCCAGGTCGCAGGCCAGGTCACCGCGAGAGTTGAGCACGTCGATCTCGGCCGAGAGGTACACCTTGACGGCGTGGCGGGCTTGCAGGCGCTCCACCTCGTCGCGGATGCGCCGAAAGAGGTCGGGGGAGGCGTCGCGGTGCCAGTGCTCGCTGTAGCCGACGTAGCGCAGGCCGAGCTCGTCCGCTGCCTGAAAGAGGGCAGCGAGGTCAAAGCCCCGGCTCTGCGCCTCGCCGCTGAGCACGGTATGGGTGTGAAAGTCGCACTGGGTATAGCAGGGCCTGGTCGCGGACATGGGCAGCCTCCAAAATGCGCCTTCAGAACAATGCCAACGCTGCCCCGGGCTGCCCCAGCCGTAGGCCGGGGCAGCCCGGGATTGGGACAGCCCTTCAGAGAGCGGGTCGCCCTATTCCACCACCACCCGAGCGGTGCCGCTGCGACCAAAGGTCTCGGGGGCGTACATCTCCTCAGCTTTGGCGGGCGGGACCACGTACTCGCCCGGCGTGGTGGCGCGGGCCACATAGGTGTAGGTGTGGATGCCCTCCCAGAGCAGCGAGGTGAACGCCTCGGCGCGCTGGTCGCGCAGGTTCTGGTGCTCGTACCAGGTCCAGCGCCACCACCAGTAGGGCTGGCTCTGGTCGGCCGGGTCTTGCGGGATGGCGCCGGTGATGGCCAGGGCGGGGTTCATCGGCTCCAGGCCAGCGGGCAGCGGATCGACCAGCGCGACGTGGTAGCGCCGCGTGGGCGCCGCCATGGTGAGGCGCACGCGCACCCGCGCCCCGGCCTTGATGCGCCAGACGCCCTCGGCATCCTGGGCGACATCGGCGGGGTCATCGACCGCCTCGTAGCGCCGCTCGACGGTAAAGCCCTGATCCAGCGGGTCGAGGCGCAGGCTGGTGGGCGCATAGCGCAGGCCCAGACGATAGTAGAGCCGTCCGGCGCCCTCTTTGGCCAGTAACAGGTCTTGCGGGCCGTCTTGCGCCAGCAGATAGCTCATGGGCAAAGTCAGGTTCTGATAGTCGGTGGTGCGCCCCTGGAAGGTAAAGGCGCCGACATAGTCCGCGCCCAGCCAGGCGCGCGCCACGAAATCGGGCGTCTGCGCCTCGTAGGTGCGGAAGTACTGGTCGAGGGCCAGCAGCACAAAGGCGTTCTCCTGGGTGTTGCCCCAGCGGCCCGCCTTGCGATGGGCCAGCAGGCCTTTGACCAGCTTGACAATGAGGTCGCTCTGGGGCTGCGAGCGCATCAGCCCTTCCAGCAACATGCCGTCGGCGCGCCGGTCAGAGGCCAGCAGCACATAGGCGTCCTCCTCGCGGAAGGAGGTGACAAAGTGAGCCGCGCCGGCCGTCTCGACCACGCGGTTGCCCAGGTGGCGCTCGATGCGCTGCAGCGCCTCGGCCGAGGCCGCGTCGCCGATCAGCACGTTATAGATCCAGCCCAGCGCCTCGGGCTGCAGTTTCTCCAGGCCCGCCTCGTCCAGCAGCGTGCGGGCGCGAGCGGGATCGTGGTCGCCAAGCTGCAGGCGGGTGTAGAGGGCGTAGGCGGTCAGGGTCTGGCGCGCCTCCGTGCTATACCAGTGGGGGTAGTGGGCCTCGATCTCGCGCAGATAGGTCAGAGCGCGCTGGATGGTCTCGTCGTTGACGGCATAGTCCTTTTGGCGGGCGCGGGCCAGGGCGTGGGCGGCGTGGATGCCGTAGAACGGCCACGACTCGCGCCCTTTGGTCCAGATGGGAAAGCCGCCGTCGCCGTTCTGCAGGCGCTGCAGCGCCTCGATGTCGCGCTGCACGGCGGCGTCGATCTCTTCCGGCGCGGGCAGGCCCTCGGCCTGGAAGGCCTCCAGCACGTCGCGCAGGGCGGCGATGGCCAGGATGCGCGAGGCGAGCTGCTCGGAGCAGTCAAAGGGATACGACACCAGATAGAGCACGGCGTCGGTCAGCGCCTGCAAGGCGGTGGAGGAGGTGGTGATCTCCAGGCCGCCGAACTGGGGGTAGACGTCCTCAGGCGGCAGGATGGGCTGGGCGACGGCGCCCGCGTCCACCACGCCATAGGTGGCAAAAGCCTCGGTGGTGGCCGGGGTGTAGACGGGCAGCTCGATCAGGGCAGCGTCGGCCCAGGCGCCCGAGGTGGCGGCCAGCTGCACGCGGGCCACACCGGCCTGCGCCGTGGTCACCGGGAAGCGCACCTCGACGCGGTCGCGGGCGGGCACCGTGACGGCGCGGCCCGCGTCGCCCTCCAACGCCAGGTTGGTGACGGCCAGGGCCACCTTGACCTCCAGCGGCGCGTCGGTCTGGTTTTGCAGCACGACGGGCAGTTGGAGGCGGTCGCCAAAGTTGAGAAAGCGCGGCGCGACCGGTCGCACCATCAGGGGCAGGCGGGCCGTGAGGTTGGCCTCAGCCTTGCCATAGTCGTTGGCGCCCGCAACCACCACTGCCATAATGCGGTAGCGGGTCAGGTTGTCGGGCACGGTGACGGCCACCTCGGCGGTGCCGTCGGCGTCTGTAGGCGTGGCGGGGCTGAAGACGGCCAGCGGGTTGAAATCGCTGCGCACCCGGATGGGCGCGGCGCCGCCATCATCGCCCATGCCTTTGTCCATGGCGGCGGTGGGCATAGGCGCAGCCATGGGCGGCAACGGGGCGCCCAGCGCCTGGCGCTCGACCGCCATTTCCTCGGCCACCGCCATGCCCTCGGCCTCGGCCAGCAGGCGCGCCGGATCGACCAGCAGCACATAGTCGCGCAGGCGATAGTCGCTGACGCCCGCTCCGCGGTCAGGGTAAAAGAGGGCGATGGGGTCAGCCAGCTCGTAGCCGGTCAGGGCCAGCACGGCCTCATCCACGACGACGACGGCGACCTCGGCCCCCGCGACCGGCCGACCGGACGCATCGCGCACGGCCACATCCACGGTGGTCTGGCCGCCCGGCTCCAGCTCGGCGGCGCGCGGCGTCAGATCGACGGCCAGGGTGCGGGCATAGGCGGGCACGCGCAGCGTGAGGCTGCCGCTGGCATAGGCGGGTCGGACCGGCAGGCTGGGGTCGGGCTCGCCGGAGGCAGCGAGCCGTGGCGCGACGCCCACCAGGTCGACCTGCACGGTCACATCGGGCACATCGGCGGCGCCGATGGCGATTTGCAGCGTGCGGGTGGGCTCATCCATGGTAAAGCGCTCGGTGTGCACCAGGCCCAGGCGCCGCACGGTCAGCAGGCCCTCGGCGGGCGAAAAGGGCGCCTGCACCAGGATCTCGGCCGTATCGCCGGGTTGGTACTCTGCGCCGTTGGGGATGAGGGTGACCTCCTCCAGCTCGACGCGCTGGGCCGTGGGGCGCTGCCCGCCGCTGACCCAGCGGGTGAGCTGGGTGACGTTGCGGCGATCCTCAGGATCGGCGATCCAGGCGGTCAGGCGGTAGGTCCCGCCCTCGGGGGTCTCAAAGGTGCAGCGCACCGGGTCGGCGGCCGACGTGAGCTGGCACAACTGCTCGTCGACCTCGACCTCCTCCCACTCCCCCCGGGCGTACTGCCACTTGACGCGCACGCTCTGCACGGTGATGGGCGCAGCGACGATGGCCTGGCCATCCAGATCAACGACGATGGCATCAACGTGGAGGGGGTCGCCGCGCTCGACAAAGGTGGGCTGGCTGCGCAGGCCCACATACCAGGCGGCGGGATGCACCAGCAGCGAAGAGGAGGCCGCCCAGGCCTGGCGGTTGACATCCATGACGGACGCCTCGGCCGAGACCACGGTGGCGCGCGGGGGCTGCACATCGTCAAGGGCGATGCGCAGGGCGTGCTCGCCGGCGGCGTCGGTGACGCCCTGATAGCCGCGCTCGAGCTGCGCTGATTCGGGGCCGTCAAAGCCGCCACGCCACGCCAGCCACCAGGGGGTCCAGAAGCCAAAGTCGAACTCATCCCAATTGGGCGGGCGATAGTTGCCCGGCGTGGCGCGCACGGTCCAGGCGACGTCGGCGCCGGGCAGGGGGCCACCGGCATAGTATTGGGCGGAGACGGTGACGACGGCGCTATCGCCCACAAAGTAGGGGCCCTCGCTGGCGCGCGCGGTCACCTCGAACTCGGGGCGGCGGAACTCTTGCACCTGGAGGGCGTGGTTGTAGTCGGCGTAGCCTTTGGCGGCGGTCAGCGTCAGGTTCAGGTTGGCATAGCCCAGGTTCATGGCCTCCGGTGGCGACGGCCGCCCCGACGAACAGCCCCACCTTGCTGGCCGTCTTGTACCCTTGCACGATGTTGATGCTGCGCGTAAAAGCGCCCACCTCGGCCTGCGCCTCCTCAAGGTCGGCGGCGTTGCGAATGATCTTTTGCGCCAACGCCATCTGCTCGACGGCTGTTTTCGTATCCGTGCCCAGCTGCTGGGCAAGCTGCTTGTAGCGCTGCGCGCCACGCAGGGCGTCATACTGCTTTGAGAGGTTTTCCGCCCATGTCTCCGGGTCGATTTCCCTCCCGCCATGCGCGGCAAGAGGGACCGCCGCAGAGACCGATCGTTCCGCAGCCAAAGGCATGGCTTGCGGCAGCGGCTGAACGAAAACCACTCTCTGAACGAAGGCCGCCTGATGATCGGCGGCCGCAGCCTGCAGCAGTACGAGGGCCAGACCGGTGATCTCCTCGGCCCCGGACGCGAGCGCCTCCGCCGTTTCCCAGATAAGAGCTAGTTCATCTAGTTGGCTCTCAAACTCCTCAAGGCCAGGGAAATCCGCCGCCATCAGCGCTTCGGTTTCTAGCCGGGCATAGACGTAGTACCTCAAGGCCAGTGCGGTGGCCGCGTTGGCCGTTTGCAGGGTCTGCGGCCCCGGCTCTCGTTCCACCGTCACCGGTTCGATAGCTGCCGTTTGCACGGTCTGCGGCTCCGGCTCTCGTTCCACGGTCACCGGTTCGATTCCGGCAGTTTTCTGTCCGGCGCAGGCACAAAGGCCCAAGAGCATTGCTCCGGCCACAACTACAGCCAGCAAGCGCCTGATCGTTTTGGTTACAGCTGGTTTTGCGGTTCGAAAAGACCTGGTCTGCATCGTTGATTCCTCTCGTTAGTGGGCGAATGTCCGTGTGATTCGGGCTTTGTAGCGAGACTCTTCAGCGATACGCAATGACCTCTCAATGATGTATATAAAGCAGCTATTCTGAGGGCATCAGCTCGGTGGCCACCTCATTGTGCTCCGATTATAGCGTTAACGCGACGCCTGTCAGATAGCCTGGCGCCGAGTCGCTGCAGCAACACCATACCCGCCACACCCAGCGCAACCACCTCCGCCAGGAACAGCCCAGACTGTAATGGTTCAGCGCAAAATGGACAATCGGCCCCTCTCACCAAGCGACAACAGTATAGACCGCTGCTTTTCGAGCAGGGGCTGGCGACGCGCCATATGCCGGGCCTGGCGCGCGGCGACCATGGGCGACCGCGTCGGCCAAGCTATGACATTGCGCCATCTCGGCACGGTGTTTCCTGCGCTGGGGGGATCCCCAAGTCGGCCGACTCCGTCGCGCTGTGGGCATGCGTAACCGCTGCGATCTGGAGGAGAACGTCGCTGCGACCGACTGGAAGCTCACGCCCGAGATCAAGGCCGAGATAGACCGCTTCTTTGAGGTCAAATCTGGGCCGACCTATCTCGACCGCCAGCAGGCGCTCTGGGCGACTCAGTCTGTCCCAAACAGACAGGAGCCGCACCAACGCAGCTCCTGTCTTGTGTGCCACCGTTATCCAACTCAGGACGCTATTGGGGCAACTAGACGTTGCTGCGACAATTCGCGCACCAACACAATGCCCGCCACGCCCAGCGCAACCGCCGCCACCAGGAACAGCCCAAACGTCGCCATCACCACAGCCAGCGCCCCACCACTGGCCGTTCGGCGCCTGCTTGCGCGGATTATCAAGTGGACTATTATGATGCCTCACTGCATAGAGATGGTCTATCCGTCACCGGTCCAGTAGGCTTCGACTCGGCTGCATCGCAATGTTGTCCGAGGGCTTGGCTTGACGCCCCTTGCCAGTTTGGGTACAACGCGATAGGACAGGCGCGTGGAGGGTATTCAGAGTATGTCAGTCTATGGTATCGAGATCGGCATCAGTCGTAGCGATCTGGATGAAGGGCGTCTAGTTCCTGACGATCACTGGCCCGAAGCATGGCTGGAGTTTGAGACAAGGGCTGGCGAGATACTTAGGAACCTACACCCAAAAGCAGAGGTGCAGATCATCGAGATCCCAGAGCTCTTGACAACAAGGATCGTGGCTGATGACGAAGATGGTGAGCTATCGTGGCAGCTGCTGACGGCGATCGAACCGACCATTCCTGTTTGGCTTGATTGGGTTAGGCAGCAACCGTGGGCGATACGTGAAGGCTGAGAGAAGTGCCAGCCGAACTGTAATGCCCCCCCAATGTTGGACACAAATGACCAGTCTTTGGGGATGACCTCGGCGATCATCTCAGTCTCCTCCCATTGTAGCGCGAACTCCGCCGGTGTCAGGTAGCCCAGCGCGGAGTCGATGCGCCGACACGATCCCCGCCACACCCAGCGCCACCACCGCCGCCAGGAACAGCCCATACATCGCCATCACCACCCCGAACCGCCAGCCCTCTGCCGGGTGGCGCCCACTGGCCAGCCCCGTGATCACTGCCAGCCCTTGTGAGCCGACCAGCAACGCCCCCGCTCCGCCTAATCCAACTGATCCAACGGTGGCTCCAGATCCTCCGGCAGTGGACACTTGTACGTCAAGCCCTGCATGCGCGCCGCCCAGTCCTCCTGGGCCGCGGCCAGCAGCTCCGGCTGGGTCAGCAGGTCGAGCACCGTGGCGGCCATCACCTTGCTGGCGAACAGCGAACTCTTGACGCCAATGCCCATGCCGCTGGTGGCCGTGTTCTGCCAGGAGTGCCCCGGCGCCCCCACGATGAAACAGGCCGTGCTGAACTGCATCGTCGGCGTGTTCCAGGCCACATCGGCCACATCGCTGGAGCCGCCGCCGCCCTTGCGCTCTTCGCCGTAGGGGTCATAGATGCGCGTATCGACGTCCACCTCGGCCAACGCCATGGCGTCGGGCAGCAGGCTGCGGCGCAGGCCGGTGAGCTTTTGGTCGCGGGGCACCGACTTGGCCAGCTCGGCCGCAAAAGCCAGCTCCTCGGCGGTGTAGCTGGGCGCGCCGATGCCCCGCATGTTGGCCACCACCGCCTCGGCCAGCGGACGGTTGGGCAGGCCATTGTGCACCCCCGTCAAAAAGCGCACCTTGTGGGTCGTGCCCGCCATCAGGTCCGCCCCGTCGGCGATGCGCAGCACCCATTCGTAATACTTGTCCACCAGGTCCCGCGTTGGCGCCCGCACATAATACCAGCTCCGCGCATAGGCGGGCACCACGTTGGGCTCGTGGCCACCGTCCTCGATCACATAGTGCAGGCGCGTCTCTTGCACCACATGCTCACGCATATAGTTGACGCCCACGTTCATCAGCTCCGCCGCATCCAGCGCGCTGATGCCCTGCTCGGGCGAGCCGCCCGCATGGCTGGCCTTGCCAAAGAACTCGAACTTGACGCTGTTCATGGCGTTGCCGCTGCCCATCATGGCGCTGTTGGCCTGGCCGGGATGGTGCCCCAAACAGGCATCCACGCCGTCAAAGACGCCATCGCGCACCATGAACACCTTGCCCACCAGCGTCTCCTCGGCCGGACAGCCAAAGCACTTGATGGTGCCGGGCAGCCCGAACTGCTCCATGGCCGCCTTGGCCGCCAGCGCGCCGCCCAGCGCCGCCGTGGCATAGCCGCAGTGGCCGCAGCCGTGCCCCGCGCCGCCCTCCACCCGCGGCTGGCGATAGGGCAGCGCCTCTTGTGACAGCCCCGGCAGCGCGTCCAGCTCGGCCATCATGCCGATCACCGGCGCGCCCGAGCCATAGGTGGCCACAAAGGCCGACGGCATGCCCGCCACGCCCCGCTCCACCGTGAACCCGTGCTCCTCCAGGATATCGGCCAACAGCTTGCCGGTTCGCAGCTCCTGGAGGCCCACTTCGGCCCAGTCCCACACCTGCAGATGCACCCCGGCCAACATCTCCGCCTGGTCGGTGACCCAGCCAATCGCCAGTTCCTTCGCCGTGCTCATCACACCCCTCCTCACCCTGCAAGGCGCCAACTCACTACCCACAGCATAGCAAAAGGTCGCGCCGCGCGCCAGCCGTCACGGCCCCACGCTGGCCTACGCCGCTGCCTGCCGAACCCGCTCGCGCTTGAATAGCGACTGGACGCGGCGCCAGCGATCGCGCTATGATGAGGGCAGAGGGCATTGGGAACCGGCGCGCCCCAGGCGGCGTCCTGATGCTGTGCGGCTCAGCCGCCCGCCCTGCCGTCTAGGCCGTGGCCCTCTGTTCGTTCACGTGGAGGCCAACATGCGCAACCGAGATC
>Ga0351972_10055_pt1 | contig 31102 bp, 20 predicted proteins | sample TotcelHFGM3001N9_FD_206747 | JGI IMG/M metagenome (GOLD analysis project Ga0351972, IMG submission 206747) | Enriched cells from coal bed in the Powder River Basin, Montana, United States - Total cells FGM rep2 HSBNCT.FGM.300.1.N9 ...
ATCTCGACGTTGCGGAACTCGAGGCGATCGAAGAGGACCTTGCCCAACGCTATGGCATCGGCGACCATCCGCGCTGGCAATGAGGAGCACGACACGAGCATCCCGCCCGTCACACGCGACCTCGCCGACCACGCGATCCGCGTCTTTACCCGTCCAAGCACACCACAACACTCGTGAGGAAAGCAGGGGTGCGGCCGTGAACTCGAGAGAACGATTCCAGGCCTGCTGCCAGGGCAAGACGCTCGATCGCGCGCCGATCGATTATCTGGCCCATCATGAGTTGGACCGGCGGTTGAAGGCGCATCTGGGGGCCAACTCCGAAAGCGAGTTGCTCGATGCGTTGGGGTGCGACTTCTTCTATCTGCCGGCCCGCGACCTGAGCCAGCGCGAGGACTTTCTGCCCTACGACAAGCACGCGGACCGCCTCGAATTGACCGACGCCGAGCGCACGTGTCCGCTGGGGATTCGCTGGCGACGCGAAGTGCGGGCAGCGAAGTTCTCGGTGGACGAAGCCATCTGCGGCCCGCTCCAGGACACGACCGATCCTCAGCACGTCCTGCGTTTCCCCTGGCCGAAGGCGGGCCGATCTCGACTGGCTTTTCGCCAAGCTGCCGCCCCGGGGGCTGGCAATCATCACGGTCGTCAACACGCCCGACCAGGCCCAAGACCTTTGGAGGACTTATGTTGAAAAGCGCCCTGAAACTCGATCTTGATGCCTTGCGGTTGAATCTGTTGCGGCAGAAGGAGCCGGCTCGCGTCCAGATCTTCGAACACGGCGTGGCCGACGAGGTCAAGGACGAACTCGACCGGCGTTTCGGCTTGACGCGGGCCATCCGCGCGCCGCGTGGCACGGCGGAGTATGGGTGGCAGCGCGACGTCGCCGTGCAGCGTTTCATCGGCAGCGAGCTGCTGCGCATTTGGCTGCCGGGAGCGGAGTTTGCCGTCGCCGGCTCGCGAGGCATCACGTGGGGCGAGGAACACGCCGGACCAATCCAAACTGGGGAGGACATCGAGAAATACAACTGGCCCAAACCCGAAGCCATCAACTGGGCGGAACTGGAATGGCACGAACGGAACCTGCCGCCCGACATGGGCATCATTCACGTCGTGAAAGTCTGGGAGGTCGTGCGCGAACTGCTTGGCTTCGAGACGTTCTGCTTCAAACTCCACGAAGACCCGGCGCTGGTGGACGAGGTCATTCGGCGGGTTGGCGAGTTCCACATGGCGCTCACGCGCGGCCTGTGCGACTTCCGCCGCGTCTTCGCCGTGTATGCGGCCGACGACTACGCCTACAAGACGGCGACGATGTTCGCGCCGCAGACGGTCGTAGAGAAGTTCCTGCCCTGGCACCGCCGGATGTCGGCGCACGCGCACGAGCGCGGCAAACTCTTCTTCTTCCACTGCTGCGGAAAGGCCGATGCGCTCATGGATGCGCTGATTGACGACGTAAAGATTGACGCGAAGCATTCCTTCGAGGACACGGTCGTGCCGGTGACGGAGGCGAAGCGACTCTGGGGCCAACGCGTGGCGTTGCTGGGTGGACTGGACGTGGATTTCGTCGCGCGCAGCGACGAAGCGGCCATCCGTCGCCGCGTGCGCGAGACGCTCGCGGTCTGCCAGCCCGGCGGGGGCTATTGTCTCGGCCTCGGCAACTGGGTGACCAGTTACATCCCCGCCGACAACTACCTGGCCGTCCTCGACGAGGCGCGGAGGTTTTCGCTGTGACTCCCATTCACGCAAGTGCCCGGGGCGCGAGAGCTAGTGACCGGCTTCGCCGGAACTCTCGCGAGTTCCTAGTCTTTTCCCTTAACCTTTCGCCTTAATCTTCCTCCGGCTGCACGCGAATGGATGGAGAGATTAAGGAGAGAGATTAAGGAGAGAGATTAAGGAGAAAGATCAAGGGGAAAGATCAAGGTTTCGTGGACGCGGGATAGCAAACACCAACAGGGAGAATGTATGAGCAGAACGAAAGACAAGATTTACCAAGGCCAGCCGGTTCTGGGCGGGTGGACGTTGACGGGACATCCGGCGGTCGCCGAGATCATGGCGGCCGAGGGCTTCGATTTCCTGGTCGCCGACATGGAACATACGCCGATCAGCGTCGAGGCTTTCTACCACATCGCGCTGGCGGCGAAAGGCACGGACTGCGACGTGCTCGCCCGGTTGCCGTCCTGCGATGCCGCGCTCGCCAAGCAGGTGCTCGATTCGGGCGCTGCCGGCATCATCGTGCCATCGGTCAACACGCCCGCCGAAGCGGCCCAGAGCGTGGCGATGGCCAAGTTTCCGCCGGCGGGGATTCGCGGCGCGTCGTTGTGCCGGGCGACCGGCTTCGGTTCGCGGTTCAGCGAGTATTTCCAAGCCCACAACGACGAAGTGCTGGTGGTGGTCATGCTGGAGCACATCACGGCGGTGCAGAACGCCGACGCGATCCTGGCCACGCCGGGCCTGGACGCCGTCTTGATCGGGCCGTATGACCTGTCGGCCTCGATGGGGCTGGCCGGCCAGTTGCAGCATCCCGACGTGCTGGCCGCCCAGGAGGCCATCCTCGACGCCTGCCGCCGCCGCCAGGTCGCGGCCGGCATCCACGTGGTGCCGGTGGACGCCGGCGAGGTGCGGCGGCGGATCCAGCAAGGCTTCCGCTTCATCGCCTGCGGGATTGACACGCTGTTTATCCGGGAAGGTTGCCGGAACATGCTGACGGCACGGGAAGTCTGAGAGGGAATCATGGAAACGATTTTGGTTACAGAACTGGAATTCGCGAAAGCCGCGGAGGTGTTCCGCGACGCGCAGGGCGTGCGCTGCGAACCGGCAGCGGCGGACGAAACCGGACTGGCTCGGGCCGTCGCCGCACACGGCGCACGGGCGGTGATCGTGGGTGTGGCCCCGTATCGCGGCCCGCTGTATGAGGCGCTCGGCCGCAACGGCCCCGCGCTCCTTGCCCGGTTCGGTGTCGGTCACGACAACATCGACAAAACGCTGGCCCGGCAGCACGGGATCGTGGTCACCAACACGCCCGGGGCGCTCGATAGCAGCGTCGCCGAGCACACGCTGTGGCTGATGGGCTGCCTGGCGCGGAAGGTTGTCCGCGCCGAGACGCGGTTGCGCGGGGGGGAATTCGTCGGCGAGGCCGGCCTGGAGCTGTGCGGCAAGACGCTCGGAATCCTGGGCTTCGGCGCCATCGGCCGCCGGGTGGCGGGCATCGCACACTTCGGTTTCGGGATGAAGGTGGCCGCCTGCGACCAGATCTCGCCGGACAAGGTTGCGGAGGCGATCGCCACGCATGGCGTCGAGGACTACACGACGGACGCGGAGTCACTCTTGCGCCAGTCCGATTTCCTCAGCGTCCACCTGCCGGTGGTGCCGAGCACACTGCGGTTCGTCAACGCCGCGCGCTTGGCGTGGCTCAAACCCGGCGCCCTGCTCATCAATACCGCCCGCGGTGCGGTGCTGGACGAGGAAGCGCTCTACGACGCGCTCGCCTCCGGCCGGCTGGCGGGCGCGGCGCTCGACGTATTCGTGCGGGAACCGTACGTTCCGGCCGATCCGGGAAAGGATCTGCGAACGCTGGAAAACGTCGTCCTCACGCCACACATCGGCTCGAACACGCGCGAGGCGAATCAGCGGATGGCCGTGGCCAGCCTGCAGAACGTGCGGGATTTTCTGGCCGGACGACCGGAGCGCCTTACCCGTGTGGATCAACTCGTTCCGGGCAGTTCTTCGTGTCCATAACACTTGGTGTTTCGTGAAATGGGGTGGGTTCGCCGGGGTCAGGGTTCGCCGGGGTCAGACTTGGGATTAGGGATTGGATGCGTGTCCGGGAATTGCTGCGTTACGTTCCGGTCGGTGTTCCGTTGAGCCGGTTGGGTACGATGGAATGGTTGTCAGGTGCCCCGTTTGCCTCAAGTACGCCAAGCGAAACCGTCGCACGGGACACCTCTTTCAAGGACGCTACAAGGCTTTCCCGGTCCTTGTAAAACTACTGTACATACGTTCCAATCAGCGTCCCGTTCCAGTTTTTCCCGCTTCCGCCCGAAAAGGACTCCTTGCCGTGGTCGCCGTGTCCTGTCCGACGGCCGACAACGCATCCGGTCGATCGACCCGGCCACGCGCACGATCGAGCTGGAACCGCCGGATCACAACTACGGCTACCGGAAAGGTCAACGTTACTATGCCTTCAACGTGCTGGCCGAACTCGATTCGCCGGGCGAATGGTATCTGGACCGCCAGCGCGGCTTGCTGTACTTCTGGCCTCCCGAGGACGGCCTGGAATCGGCCGTGTTGTCGGTGCTGCCCACGCTGCTCTCCCTGAACAACGCCTCGTGGGTCACGGTCCGCGGGTTGGTGCTCGAAAACACGCGGGCCACGGCGGTCACGATCGCCGGAGGCGAAGGGGTGCGCGTCGGCGGCTGTCTGATCCGCAACGTCGGCGGCGGAGGGGTGGCGGTCAACGGCGGCGCGAATCACGGCGTGCTCGGCTGTGACATCACGCAAACCGGCGAAAGCGGCGTCTCGCTCAGCGGCGGCGATCGCGCGACGCTGACTCCGGCCGAGCATTTTGCCGAGAACAACCACATCCATCACTACGCCCGCCTGCAACGTACTTACCGCCCGGCGGTCGGGCTCAATGGAGTCGGCAACCGGGTGTCGCACAATCTGATCCACGACGCCCCGCACAACGCGATCCAGTTGGGCGGCAACGAGCACGTGATCGAGTTCAACGAGATTCACCGGGTCTGTCAGGAGACGGGCGATGTCGGGGCCTACTACATGGGCCGCGACTGGACCATGCGCGGCAATCTGATCCGGCACAATTATTTCCACGAGATCAGCGGACCCGGCCTGCACGGGGCGATGGCCGTGTATCTGGACGACGCGGCCAGCGGAACCACGGTCTTCGGCAACGTCTTTTACCGGGCGTCCCGTGCGGCCTTTATTGGCGGGGGGCGGGACAACATCGTCGAGAACAACGTGTTCGTCGAATGCCGGCCATCGGTCCACGTCGACGCCCGAGGACTGGGCTGGATGCACGCGACCGTCGCACCCGGCGGGCTGATGCACCAGCGGCTGGCCGCGATGCCCTACCAGCAACCGCCCTGGAGCACCCGGTATCCCGAACTGGCCCGCATCCTGGAGGAAAACCCGCCGGCGCCCCGCGGCAACCGCGTGGTGCGCAACATCAGCCTCGGCGGCACCTGGCTGAACCTCGAAAAGGCTGCCGAACCGGGCGTGACGTTCGAAGACAACCTGGTCGACCAGGATCCGCATTTCGTGGATGCCGACCAGCGCAACTTCCAACTCCGCCCCGACTCGCCCGCCTGGCAACTGGGCTTCCGGAAGATCCCGTTCGAGCAGATCGGATTGCGCGAGGACCAATGGCGCCGGGCAAGGCCCGTCGAGCGGAGCCCCCGGGACGGAGGCTGATCGGACCGAACGGATTGCCGGGGCCGCCTATGGTTCGCGTCATTAGACCACCAAACATGCTGCGAGGGCGACGAAGAGCGGCACGTCTACCGTCTCCCCGGCCTTCAGGCTGAGCGTCGATTGGCGGCGGGAGTACCCGCAGGTACAATGGGGCGGCAGCGGAACGTAATCCCAAAAAATCCAACCGGTTGAGCGTGGCGGTCCAGTTACCATACAATCTTGTGGTGTGCGGTTGCTTGCCATCGTGACAGGGGCGAGACGATTTGTGCATAACGGTTGCTTTCTTCCACTGCCCGGCGGATTCAAACTTGGGGAGCGGACCCGCCTGCGTCCTGCAGGAAAGGAGTTTTCCATGAATCCTAGGCGTAAGAATCGTAAGCGAGGATTGTTTCTGGAGCAGCTCGAAGGCCGCTGTCTTCTTGCGGCAAGTGTGGTCGATCTCGGCTTCGACGGCTGGGATCTGGGACTCACGGCCGATGGCACTCCGGTGGTGGTTGGCTATAAGGTCGACCCCGCCACGGGCGTGACGATTGGCCAGGTTGCCGAGATTCCTGCGGGAACCGGCCGGAATGATGTGAGCGTGGTCACGACCGGCAACCTGATGGACGGCGGGGACACGTTTGTCTACGCTGTTTCCCCCGATGGTATCACCTTCGGGGGTGGTGCAGAGTCTCCCAGCGCGGCACCCTACCACCCCCAAGGCTTTCTGGCACTGGTGGCCGATCCCGGGGCGCTGCACGGGCTTGACTATGTCCTGGTTCCAACTGCTGAGTTTCGGTATAATCCGGTCTTTGCCGTAGCCAACAACCAGACGGGCTACGGTCACTCGAATGGTGGGGCTCTGGCATTTGGCGGAGCCATTGACGGCACGTCTTGGCAATTGCCTGGTACATACTTTTTCGCTCAAGCAATCGCCACTACCGCCGACGGCAACCTCCAGGCCGGTGACATCGCCACCCCCCCCCCTCTGGGTTGCAACCTGGAGGTGGGCCCTATATCACCAGCCCCGCCCTCTGGTCGAACAACGTCGGCCTGACTGTGCTGGAAAACGGTGGCGACAGTGGTATCGTCCGCCACATGTCGACGGACGGTGTTTTTCTGATCGGAGGCACCACCTTCTTCGACATCAACATCATGGATACGGTCCACCAGGTAGCCCTCTGGATCGACTCCGACCGCAGCGTCCCATCGACTGCGGATCAGGTCGCCTCGGACTACGAACTGGTCGTCCTGAGCCTTCCCGGAAACGGGGTCTTTGAGGCGGACGGCTTGAGCGTGGAAACGGTTACGCTCAACGGCGAAAGCAAGTGGCTGGCAGCAGGAGGGACGGCCTACTTCGGAATAACTCGGGTAGGTCCCTGGCTCTGGTTCGAGGACTGGACGGAGCCCAAGCTACTGGCTGACATACTCCAGGCCGAGGGCATCGAGCTGCCAACTATGCTGGAGTCAATCGCCAAAGCGCGGGTCGACCCGGCGACGGGAACGGTCCACATGGTGGTGAAAGACTACGATCCGGATTCCGGGTACTATGTGGCGATCACCGGCATGTTCCCGCCGGTGATTGTCGAGGGCCCGGAATGGCAGAATCCGGTTAATCGATGGGATGTCGACGGAGATGGGAACGTAGCGCCATTGGATGTCCTGACACTGATCAACGACATCAATACGCACGGTTCCCGAAGTCTTCCGACAAGGCCCTCCGGTCCCGTGCCCCCGTTCTTTGACGTCGACGGCGACGGCTCTCTGACGCCCAGTGACGTCTTGACGGTTATCAACTACATCAATTCCCGTGTTGCCGGCTCGGCTGGCGAAGGTGAGTCCCGCAATTTCTCATCCGTCAGCACGTCGCCCTTTGACGGTGCTGCTGCCTTGCCCCTGGTTTTTTCCGACGCAGTCCGATCGGCCAACAGCTCGTCTTCCGCCGTGGGTCCCGATTGGCCATTTCCTCCGGAGCGTTGGTTACCACGGCTGCCGTTTGATCTCCATTCTTCGACTCGCGTGCGTCTTCCTGCCGCGGTCGATGCCGATTTCTGGGACGCCTTGTTTCCCTTCGATTCCGAGCTTCTTGCGGATGTAGCGGGCCGGCTCCCGGTCTGACGTTGGTCCCCCGACGGCAACCAGCTTCTCTTGCGTGACTTGTATCTCGCCGATTCGGTCCGCCTTTGCTCGGCGGATGGTTCTCTGTCCCGCCTGGCTTGGCTGTCGTGCCCCGGCTGCCTCCGTCGCTTCGCAGCAGGACACGGCCGTTGGGGAGTGAGTCGCTGCCGGGTTTTCGGCGAACGCCTGCGCCGCTGTTTTCAACTCGGGAAGAGTCCAGGGACACAGCGCTTAGCAGACTGGCTTGGAGACCACTCACCCTAACAAACGGGGGGAGTTTGGCTTACGCCTTGAGTGGCAAGCGGCGGGCGTGGACGAGGGGACGGGGGTGGCGTGTTCAATTTCTGCTTGTCAAGGCCAATGTCCTTGATCCCGTTTTTGTTCTGCGGAGAACCTCCAAGCAGGAGCTTCGAGCCCTTTTTTCATCAGCCATGCGCGATCGCACGTCCGCTTCAAAAACGCTGCACTATTCAGCGTCACCTCGGCCTGATGAAAAAGGGGCTGCCATCGTCGGCGGACACGGCCAGCAGCAGCCCGCCGCGTCGACCTTTGAACGCCACTTGCTGCTCGTGGACAGCGCCTTCCGAATGAATCGAAGATGGTGCGCGCGGGCGGATGCTTTCGTGGCAGCTCGTCCAACGCTGGCTCGTGGGCCGGACCGCCCATGCGAACGAAGGTGACGTCGAACGACTCGCCTGCGATATCGATGGTCCCCAGTTGCCAGGCGGATTCGCGGATCAACTCGTCGGCCGACTGGCCGGTCCCCACAGCCGCCGACAGGACCGTGACCAACCGGCGAACGTCGACGGTCCACTGCCGCAAGCGGTCTTCCGAGATCTCGCCCCAGCCACCTCGGCTGCCAGCTTCTTGTTCATCGCTGGTCTCCTTGTGGGCTGCCCGCTGCCGGTGGCCCTTCCGCGCGGTAATCGCAAGGCAGTTCGGGAGCGGTTGGTCGGGGTTGAAGTTGCCCGATTCGGCAGTGACGAAAGAAGCCCTGCGCCAGAATAGCAGCCACTTGGCAACGGCGTTCGTGGGGCGTCAGGTCGTCAGCGGACGGAAAAGCGTAAGTAGGCATGAGTCGTTACCAACACCTAGGGGGATAGCGACTGTGGACGCGCGTTGCGTCCAACCCTGGGTTCTGTATGCCGTTCACACGCGACGCTGCTCGCTGTTTTGAAGAATGGAGTGAACTAGCCCTTTTTCCTTCGATCCGATTTCGTCGATTTTTCCACGGCCGGCCCTCGCCACGGGTCGCCGGGCAATCGTTCCACCAGCGCCTTTCGTACCGTTGAAAGGGCAACCGCGGCGTCGTAATTCAAACCCGGCCGAAGTAAAGGTCGCATGTCAGACAGGAACGCGGTGTCTGATTCCTTATCATGGAGATTCTGCTCGAACTGGGCACGTGTCAGTGTATGACCCTCGCGATCCATGTATTCGAGAAAGCAATCAACGAGACGCTGGGGATCAATCAATCGTTGTTCCAGGCAGAGCCACAGGTCGAAAAGGTCTCGTCCCTTGCGCCGCTGATAAAGCGCTCGCAACTTGGTGGCCAGCAGTTCGTCAATCTGGAACGTAGCAATCTTACACTCGCCGGTGAACCAGGGATTGGTTACCGCGAACTCGAGCTGATTCAAACCTAACAACACGAAATGTTCACGAGTGTTAATCTCGATCTTCAACTTCATCGGCCGCACGGGTGGGATTTCCGACTCAAAGCGATACTTCAGCGTAACGGCACCTAGACCCCGTTCGCGTATCGGTTTCCCGAGCCACGGATCAAGATTGCCGCGAATTGTATCGATCACGGAACCGATCGGCCCGGCCTGGATCTGTACAAGATCGATGTCTTCGGAATACCGATGCGGCGGGTGAAAAAACAACTTGTGGAGCGACGTGCCACCACGGAGAGCAATCTTGCCGGTCAATGCGTCATCAGCAAACAACTCAACAGCCGCGCGGGAAAGAACCAAATCCTGCTCAACTTGCGCGTCGTCAGCCCACGGCGCTCTGGCGCGCCAAGCCGTGATATTCGCCTGAGGAATCACGTCTCCACCTCCAACGGCCGATCGACGGTGACGTTCCAGCGCCGATCTTCCGACCCGTCCTGTGAACGATGACCTGCTCGGAGCGGCACGCAGTTCGGAGATTGGCCGCCAATCCATTCCCGTAATGGGCCGGCAGCTTTCCGGGCATGGACATGCTCCAGCACGTAGCCTAGCCGTTGGGCGTTTGGTATGTCGCCGACGAGCTTCACAGCCGTCAGCAGCTTCTTCGGGTCAAGTAACGAAGATAACTCTGCGACCACCGTGGCCACATTGTCGAGTTGACCAGCGGCCTTGGAAAACCGTACCAGATCGACAACGGTTGTTTCGGGCGTCGATACTCGCATCGTTCCCGTCGGCGTCTTGACATTCGCCGCGGCGGCGTCCGTGACATACTGGCTGGCGAAGAATCGAATCTTCGCTCGCCCGACAACGATCGGACGAACAAACCGATCCGTCACAACCTGAAACTCCTGGGGCGCGTGGTGAGATGCGCCATGCTGGGCTGCGGCGGTGAGCAAGCCCACGTAGTACGGCAGTGCCATCGCCGCCATCAGATCATTGACGAACCAAGACGCCGGCGGGGCTCCCGCGGCTGCGTACTCTAACGGGACGATCACGTAGAAGTAGTCCTTCGCCTTGGCGATCCGCCCGCGCGCTGTCATGCGCTGCAGTGCCTTCTTGACAGCCTCGGCCGACAGCCCACTCTCTTCGACGGCTTCTCTGCGAAGAAACGCATATCGCCCACCCATTTGGCGTTTGTCAATCCACCTCTCCAGCGTTGCGGCAGCCATGTCGCGATCTCCACGTCGTCTGCGCAAAGGGATAGAAAGTGTCCCCCTGCGCAGATCAATATAGGGCGGGAACCAGCGCCCGGCAAGGCCGGATTCTGCCTGACAACCTTTGGATTCCTCCGGCAGGAGGCAGTCATGCCCGAGCCGTTTGATCCTCAGGGAATCGTGACTGAGTACTCGCGAACGCTGATCCGCGTCAAAGCCAAGCAGATTGTCCGCCGCCTGCCCGCCGGCCAGGTGCTGGACCTGCTGGACGACCACGAGATCGCTCCACACCTGTGGGCCGACTCTCGACCCGGCCGACGACCAACAAGACCCGGTTCATCCTGCGCGGCCAACTTCGCCCGGATCGGTTCGACTTCGAATCCAAGGCCCCGATACCAGGCGACGCCGCCGAATACCTGGCAGCTTGCCCGAATGGCGACGCCCTTCTGATCCAGGACTACGGCAAAGGCGTCTGCACGGCGTCGTTGTACGATCACTGCTGTCGCAGACCACGGTCGCAGGCGTTCCCGTCCTCGTGGACCCGGCCCGCGGTCGGGACTGGCGGGACTACGAGGGCTGCACCGTGATCAAAGCGAACCGGATCGAGGCCGCCGAGGCCCTGGGTTGCCACCTCGGCGATCCGCCCGCCATGATGGCTCGCCGGTTGGCGATCCGGCAGGGATGTCACGTCGTGGTCACGGCAGGCGAGCTTGGCCTCTGGTGGTCGGACGGGCAGACAGTACGACGCGTGCCCGCGGTCCCAGTCCAGGCCCGTGACGTCTGCGGGGCAGGTGACACGGTTTTCGCGGCGTTGGGCCTAGAGATGGCCACAACCGCAGGCATTCGAGCCTTTGATCCGAGTGATTTCGGACTCGGACGGTGCTACCGTAATCGCGGCCGTCGAGGCGTTGGGCAAACTGCGCGATTCGCGAGCCGTTGAGCCATTGCTTCGCTTGCTCGGCAAAGTCTCTGGTGAGGATCGCAGGACGGTGGCGAGGGTACTTGACGAGTTGGGCGAGTCGAAATGGAAGGGCCTAATCGAAGGGAATACCGCGGATTTTTCCAGACTTGGGCAGACCGGCGATGTTCGAGTGTTCGAGCCCCTGGTAGCGGCATTGCACAATAAGGACAAGGATTGGCGTCGCTCCGCTGCCAGGTCGCTCGTCACAGCGGTTACATCAGCAATGAAGAACGGACTTAAATCCCAATTCTCTATTGAAAGGTGGCAACAGATTCGGTCGACGGTCCAGTCGCACCTGGACCATGAACATCCTCATGGGGATTGGAACGAACCCCATTCCGATTACAAAGACCACACTTGTTCCCACACCGATGGAAGCAGTCATCATGACGAACACCGACATAAAGACACCGGAATCGGCGTAGCATGGCCGTTCACGCCTGCGCAGATGGAACTTTTTGTGGCGCCACCCGCGGGCCCCAGTGGGGGCTCCCAACTGTCACCGCCTCCGACAGGTACGGTCCGCACACAGGGGACCGTCTACGTTGTCGTCTGCCCTGGCTGCCGCCACAGTCTGCGCGTCTGTTCGGCACATGCCGGAAAACAGGGCCGGTGTCCGAAGTGCAAGCAGGTTGTCGACGTTCCGATGTCACCACCGACGGACAGTACTCCCGACTTCTGAAAACACGGAGATACCCACGTGGCTTCACAACTCTACAACGGTCCATCAATTTTCGCCACGACAAGCGAGCAAGGCAGTATTACCCCGACCGAAAGGGTCTCGAACTCAGCAAGCAACTCTCGAAAAACGATTTACCACTATGAAAAAAGCGAGTATCGCCACGAAGGGGTTCATTCCAAGCGAACTAAAGCCGCATATTTTTCCCGGTAATGAAGTCCGGATTATTACCGGCACATCCGAGACGGCTCGAAGCGAGTGCGGACCACACAACTGGTTTTGACGGTAGCGAACTCCGGCTACCGCAGGGTTATAAGAAAGGCCGGCGCGCGAGAGGTGCTGGGCTTTTTGCGTTTTATCGCCAGTTCTAGTAGGAGGTTGCGACGACGCGGCGAGTCTCTTTCCCGCGGCCCCAGATCGCGGCGCGAGGTCCGTCAATTCGAGTCTCTTCAGCGACCTGGGGAAGCTGCGGGGCATGCAGGATGTGGACGTGGGTTGTGCTGGCACATTACGCTGGGTATGGGGTCGCTCACCCTCGATCACGCCGAACCGGCGGGGCTTCGATCGCAGCGTTATCCGCTCATTCCGCCGCAAAACACAGCAGTTGGCCCGCGTGGGTGGACAGGTAAAGACGTCCGCCGGCTGCTGCCATGCCGTCCCAGGCGGGCATCGCGTCCAGCCGGTACTCGGCCAGTTGGTTGCCATCGTCGGCGGACACGGCCAGCAGCAGCCCGCCGCGTCGGCCTTCGAAGGCCGACTGCTGTTCGCGAGCGGCGTCTTCCGAATGGATGCGGTACGGGTGGACTTCGCGGTTGTCCACGTAAGTCAGCACATCGGGCGGACCGGCAACGAACAGGATCCGGTCGCTCAACACCATCGCCCGCGCCATCAGCGGCAGCGTCCGGGACCAGCGGGCGACGACGTTGCGAGCCACCGGTGCGGCGGCCGGTTTCTTCGCCTGCTTTGCTTTGCTCGCGGGTTGGCTTGCTGGCGCCGGCGGCTGATTCCGCTCGGCGGCGTACAGCAGTTGGCGCACGTTGCCCATGCCGACGTGGCTGCCGTTGCGATGGTATTGATTGAAGCGCCCGAATCCGTAGACCGTCGAATCATCCAGGACCAGCAAACGTCCGGCCGGCACTTGGTTCCCCGAGTCGGGCCAGGCACCCCACCCCGACCGCATGTTCGTGCCGAAGATCCAGTAGGTGCGATGCCACCACGAGTCGTCCAGGAACCCGGCCGGACTGTACAAATGCGGCACGTTCGGCGGTTGCTCCGCCCCTTGACGATCGAACCGCCGATGCCGCAGGAACACGGACGTCCCGTCGCTCGCCAACACATCTGGCAGCGCGGCCGTGTCGATCGGCGTCGCCGAGAGGGATTTGCCCGTGGCAGCGTCCAGCCGATGCAAGACCATGCCGCCGTCCAAATAGGCGGTCCGGCCGGCCACGGCGTAGACTTGGTCATCCAGCACGAGCACGCTGCCGTGCAGCGGCCACGCGGATTCCAACTGCTCGTAGGACACGATGCGGCGTTCCTCGGCTGCCGCCCGGAAACGCCAAGCCAACTGGCCGTCGTTCGTTCGCGCGCAATAGATCCAGCCGTCCGCCGAGCCGAAAATCGCCGTTCCGCGATGGATGGTGGGCGGCGAGTCGATGCGTCCGCCGGCGGTGAAACTCCAAAGCCGCCGGCCGCTGTCCGCATCCAAGGCATGGACCGTGTGCGTGTCGATCGAGGCGACAAACACTCGCCCGTCGGCGATTACGGGACTGCTGATCGGGCCTTCGTTTAAGGTCGCTTCCCAAGCCGGCTTGACGGTGGCCGGCACGGCCGCCGGACTGGCGCCGCTGCGCGCCGCGTCGTAGCGGTACGTGGGCCAGTCCGCTGCGGCGATCGATTCCGTCGGCTGGTCATCCGCCGGCCCGTCGGCGTAGGCCGGTCCCTTTTCCCATCGAGTCTCCGGACCTGCTCCGTGGTCCGGCCGCCCCGCCGTCGTCCGCGCCGGCGCCAACACGTTGAAGCTGTTCAACTTGGATTCGACGTGACAGGCGCAGGAATGGGGCGGCGAATAGATCAGCCCGTTGCAAGGCATCACGCCGTATTGGCAGGAACCTCGCACCCAGGCATACCCGAAGCCTTCGCCGCTGGCCGTGTCGATCAATTCGATCCCGTCCCGGCCCAGCACCAGAAACCGCTCGGTCGCCTTGTTGCGGTAACACCGTTGGTGCCCCATCACGATGTTGAAGAATTCCTGGTCGGCGGGACGCTCGCGTTTGATCTCGCCCGTCCGCAGATCGCGGCCGACCGTGATTCCCGGATCGCGTTTGGAAACCAAGTCGCCCGACCAGACCAGGCAGTCGGCCACCAATACATCGACCGGCGCGTTGTAGCACTCGCGACATGCCGCTTCCCACAGCGGCTGGCCCGTTTCCGCCGAGAAGGCGAGCAACTGTCCCGGCGGCGATTGGCCGCCGCTGGAATTGACCACCCACTGAGTTGCCCGATCGGTGTCTGGCGCATCGGGGGCCACCCCCGATACGGCTCGATCCGCGGACAACACCACTCCGTCCCATACCACCAGCGTCGGTGCCGACCACGTGGGACGCCGGCGGCTGACCGGACGATCGGCCTGCCAAAGTTCGCGGCCGGTTCGCGATTCGAGCGACACGATCCGGTCAAAGTTCTGGAAAAACAACCGCGAGCCGGACGCCGCCAGCGTGCAGGGCAACAGCTCCGCCGTCTCGGCGTCGTCCTTTTCCCAAATCACGCGGCCGCTGGCATCGTCCACGGCCAGCAATCGCTTGCGAGGCGGCGTCTCTTCCCAAATGGCCCACCAATGCCACAGCCGCTGCGGATCGCGGGGCAGCGCGGCGCCGTCCGTATTGTCCGGCAGACGGTCGCCGGCCACGACGAACACCACGCCATCATGCAAGATGATCTCCAACGCGTGGTCCGTTCGATCGTAGCTTTGGATCGTCTCGCCCGTGGCCGCCTGCAACACGCTTACCGGCTGGCCGTAGCCCAAGGTGACGTACACTCGATCGCCGTGGGCGACCAAGCGCCGAGCCAGATCGGTCGGTCCGCTGCGGAACCCGCGCAGATGGCCTTCCCAGGAAAGGATCGGCCGCTTCCAAAGCAGCACGCCGCTAAAGGCATCGCGGGCGACCAGTTGCCACTGGGGCGGTGCCGCGACCGAGGCCGTGGGGCCTTCGTCCACGATGTAGAAGATCCGTCCGTTCGCCGAGACCATCGCGCTGAACGTCGACAGATGATCGTGGCTGCGCGCCCAGCGCGGCCCGGCGATCCACTGATAGCCGCTCGGCGGCCCGACCACCCGGTCCTGCGCCACGGCATTGTTGCTGGCATTGTGCAGAAAGTGCGTCCAGTCGTCGATCTCGGTGGGCCACGGCTTGACCGTCTTTTCCCAATCGTCGCCGCGCCGGATCAACGCGGTTCCGCCCGGCGCCAACACGCGCAGCACCTCGTCCCGCGGAACGTCGCCAAGCGTTTCGGCAATCAGCAGCTTGACCAACTGATCCGTGTAAGGCAGGTTGCGGCCATCGAACCAATCGACCGAGACAGGTCCATAGACGCCTCGGGACCGCAGCGACTGCCGAGCCGCATGGACATGCTCCCAACGGCGATCCAGGCCATGAACCAAGAACCGGTCGCCGGTGCGCAGTGCAGCGGTCACTCCGGCGACCGGCGCATCGCCGAAGTTCAAGTGTACGACCAACCCGCCCTGGACCCCCGCGTCGTTCAGCATACTCGCTGCCAACGCATCGGCCTCACCATCCGCAGCCAACGCATTCGGCCCGGTAAGCCAACCAGTCAAGACGAGCAGAACCAATAGCCACCAACCTCGGTGCGACGTAATCATCGGCAAGACCCTCCATACGAATACGCCCGATTGTCACTGGCAGGTCGGCAAGATGCAAGTAGAAGAGCTGGCACCAGGACAGATTCCGCGCCGCCCTGTCGCTGCGCAGCATCCGCGCCGGTGCGGGCCGCCTGGCGTGATGGCCGACAAGCGGTGGCTGGCACCGGCGCGCAGGTACAGGCGGGACCGTGGCACGTGGCACAACCACCGGTCGCAGAGCAGGAATTGGCAAGGATGATCGATCTGAGTGCGCGCGATACTCAGGGGGACGCTCTCTGGAAGCCCCAACCCGACTGGCAGGACGGTCGCGTGCTGGATATCGGGGATACCCCGTGGACGGCATACCGCACGCTGCCCTGTACGGTTCTGTATCGGATCAATGCCGATGGCGGGAACATGGAACGGCTTTCGCAGGGGATGCTCAGCGAGTTCACGCCCGCGGTGCTGGACGACGGCCGCATCCTCTACACGCGCTGGGAGTACGTCTACAAGGGTATTGCGGCCATCCAGCCGCTGTGGGCCATGCGGCCCGACGGTTCGGGTTCCGAAGATGTGTACGGCAACAACATCCGCGACCCCGGCCCCGGCGCGGCGGCGGAAACGCCCGCGGCCAGCCCTGCCAACGAACCGGTGGACGCGACGGCGACTTTGTTCTTGACCGACGTGTACGAAGGGCTGCCGGGCGTGGAGCGCGGCGAGGTGAAGCATCTGCGCGTGCTGCGTCAGGTGGAACGTCCGTGGTCGGTCTGGCCCCATGGCAGCGGCGACACGTTCCCCGGACAAATGGTCGCGGTAAGCTGGTACAGCCATATATGGGCAACCGCTGGAACGCGATCCTGTTCTGCGACGACTGGAGCGAACACGATCTGCACCTGAGCCTTTTGCAGAACGGCGCCGCGAACGTGGCCATCCACCGCGGTTCGGCCAGCGGCGCACATTTCGCGTCGTTCGCCGAGGTAGGAAGCCAGGCGTGGCATCACGTGGCCGTGGTCTGCGACACGCGCGAGGGCGGCTCGATCCAGTTCTACCTCGACGGCCGGCCCGACCGGCGGCACCGCGTTTTCGGCCCCGAGGCGACCGTGCGTCTGACCGGTGTCCGACTGGGCGGCTGCAACGTCTGGGAAAAACAACCCGGCGCCAACTTCCACGGGGCGAGGGGACGGAAACTTTTGCCGAGTTCTACGTTCGGAAAAGACCCACGCCCCCTTCCCGCCCCTCACTGAGGGGCAATGCCAGTAGATATTCGCCACAGAGAGCACAGAGCTTCCTCGGTATCCAGTTCCTCTCTTTGCGTCCGCCCGTGCAAGGCGGAGCATCATCCGCTTGATACGTCAGGGGAACCGGCGCGTCAACAGCCCCACGGCCCTCTGAGCCAGGCCGTCCCGGGTTCGGGCGATACGCTTCGTCCCCGCGGTCGCCCGAGAAAGCGGCAGGAATGACCGAAAAAACGCCTCATGGCTGCTTTCTTTTTGTATGAGTTTTCGTCATCTTGTTCAAGAGGCAGCGCTTGCAAAGCCCACGCACCCCAGCATAATGGATCGGCGTGGACGCGGAAACCGAGCCGCGAAGCGACGTTCGCGGGCAGTCGACTGGACGAGCAGTGGGATGAGGAGATGCCAATGCAACCCCTGTGCGTATTCCCGAGACAAATCCTCCAGAGCACGAGCGTCACCGTGATGATGTTGGGATCGTTCTGTGCCGCCTGGGCGGGTGATCAGCCCGGTCAGGAACGAGTGCCCAACGCCTTTTTTCCCATGAACTTCGAGCGGCACGATCTGGAGCTGGCGTCGTCACTCAAGCTGCAGGCTCGGCTGCTTCAGGAACTGGGCTACCGAGGACACGCCCGACGACCTGAAGTCGGACGACTTCGACCCCCAAGGAGACGCCAAAGTCCGTCCCGATTTGCCTGCGGAAGAGGAGTCGATGAACAGGCGAAATACGAGCGGCAATACCGGGAACACGTGTCGGAAGCCGCCAAGCAGTTTCACGGCAAGGGTCAGGCTGCAAAGCAGCCGCAGAAGCCACCGCCTCCACGGGCCATGACGTGGCCGCGTTGCCGCAAGGAAGTTGCTCACGTGTCCAACACACCCTTGTGCAATTCCTGCACACCGCCGGTGATGAGCGATTATGGAACCTACTATTTTTCTCGCGGCAAATCCGGGGGCAAGGAGAAGGCTTTCTATGAGTAGTGACCATGACGGGTACGTGGTCCGGAACCAATCACGGAGAGTAGGATTGGAATTGGGGGAAGAACCTCGACATTGCTATTGGAGAGCAAGATCATGAATCCGAAGGAACATCCACTGTCTGTTATCCGATGGCTGCCGATATCGACGGCAGTCCTGCTTTGCATCGCCGGTGCGCCCGCTTCGGGTATCGGCCCGGAGATATTTGGTATACCGGCTGGATCCGACAATGATGCCCCGGGGCCGACAGGGGAGAAACCCAGTGGATGTGAACGATGCCAGGGCAGCGGGTGGATCAGCAGCGAGGGTTACGAACCTCACGAAGGGCACAAACAAGTGAGGGCTCGCTGCACGGATTGTCGTCCCACAAGGGAAGAGAGGAGGCGCCAGGATCGCGAGGCCTTCGACTTCAGGGCGTTCGGCGAACGGTTCGCGAGAGATAACAAGGACAGGCTCGCGGGGATGAGTAAGCTTCAGCAAGCCAAAGAGGGCTACCGGGCTTATCTGAAGTTCCTGGACAGCAGGGACGCACCCATCAGCGAATCGTGGGGGGACAGGGTCGTGGATGCCTTGTTCAGACCCGATCACAGACATCTGACCTGTGGCCAGCACACCGAGAACGTGCAGGCACTGTTCCACGGTATGGGAGTCGCCGAAGGCGGAAACGTCGGTTCGATATCCGTGGAGAACGAGTCGAAGGGTGCGCGGGGCATTCGGACTTTCGGCGGGACGGATGTCCACATGGCCGACCATGGTGCGGCGTGGTTTCGCGATGAGGATGGAGTCGTGTGGGTCTTTGATGCCTGGGAGCACGGCATAGTCAGAAAGAACGAAGGACGTCGGCCGTACTCCGGCGACCCCAATATCGTCTCGCCAGTGAGACGCGCTGATGATTGGGCCCGTGCGTGGTTGCACACGTTTGAACGGCTTTCACCGTATGGCGGGCTGGCGATCGAACTGCTCAGATCATTGGGTCCCGTCAGCGGCGACACCGAAGCGTGTGAACGGTGCAAGGGCAGAGGGTGGAGTACCAGCGAGGGCATCGATGATCACGGCGATTACCGGCAAGTGACCAGTCGCTGCCCGGATTGCCGTGGGCTTGGAACGGTTCACCGAAGAGGGGTTTGGGTTCTTGACGCACCTGGTAATCCCCGGATTATCCCGCGCGATCCTGCGAGCCACAGTGGGGTCGCGACGGGCAGCCAGATCATGGGAGGGGGCGGAGCGTGGGTGCATGGCGAGGGCGCGCAGGCCTCCTGGGCGGATCACCAGCAGGTCGACCCGCCTGTCACTCTCGGTCCGTTCGTGGTAACCCCAGGCGTCTACTCGGCGCACCTGAGTTTCGATCCGCCCCTCGCGCCCGGGATGACGGCCGGCAACCTCAACACAGGGATGAGTGTCGTCTTCGCGCCGATGGGGGCACCCGCGGCATACGCGGGGGGAGCCACTTCGCTCAGCGTGAACATGGACGGCAAGACCAGGGACAGGAGCGCAGAGTTCACCATCAGTGAGCCGGGGCAGATTTGGGTGACCTTCAGTCCGGCCACCTCGTGGGGCCACGCGGGTGGGCGCCGTTACCTGCCTCAGTCCTATCAGGGGCGCGTCTCACTCGCGAAGCATCTCGCTGAGCTTCGCGCGTTCCGAGGCATGGAACTGCATCCCGGGGATACGCTGCGCGCCGGGAACTCGGCCGTCGTCGCGCAGGGGAATGGTGTCATGATGGTCCTGCAGCCAGGGGCCGAGTTCAGGATTGACCGGATGCCTGACGGTCATGGGTTGTGCGCGGAGAGGCTTCGCGGCGAGATTCGCTTCTGGGCTACCGGCTGGTCGCCAAAAGGCATTGAGTTCATCGACGGAAAACGGACCATCAAAGTCAAAGGGACCGACTTCGTCCTCAAGGATAGTGGTGTGGAGGTCATTTCCGGTCGCGTGGAAGTGAGTGGCGAGGACGAGACGGTCACTTTGCAGGCCGGCCAGAAGCTGGATTACCGCAACGGAACAGTGGAGCAGTTCGACGCTGCCGCCCTCGGGCCACCTTTGGCCGCTGATGGCATCCCGGCGGATCCCGAGTACTGGTTCGAGCCCTCCGCTGAACCGTTCGGGAAGAAGGAACTCAGCATGGCTGGCGGTGTCCTCGACGATGGCTGGCTGCTTGCCGATCCGCCTGTTCGACGGGGACCGCGGGTTGAGGTGGAGAGCCCGGCTTCCGGTGTGTTGCGCGTGACCGCGCCCGGTGACAGCGCACTTGCGTGTGGGCACTACGCGGCGGACACCGCGCCGCGTCTGCTCCATCGGGCTACCGGAGACTTCGACTTGCAGGCCTTGGTGATGATGGAGGGGCAGCCGGGTTACGGTGCGAACCTTGGCTTCCTGGTCCGCGCTCCCGGTGCGTATCCCGGACTGGTAGCGACTCGTACCCACGGGCAAAGGAGTGGGGACTTCGCGCTGCCACGGGGGGTTGGTCGGAGTTACTGGCGGCCAGGTGATGCACTCGCCATGTTTGGCGGATCGATTCGCCTACCCTTGCTCAACACGGGCTCAGGGTCGTGGCTGGCGGCCGGAGATGCGCCGGTATGGGTCCGACTGAGTCGCCGGCAAGATGTGTGGACCACCGCATGGAGCCGCGATGGCCGGGAATGGCAGATCAGCACGGTGCATGTGGCCGACTTGCCCGAGACCCTCTGGGCGGGGTGGTCGTTTGAGAACTACTCGTTCGGAAGACCTCATGGGCCGGCCGCATTCACACTTCGGGACGTCAGTCTGCAAACGAGCCCGCCCGGCACGCTCGACCGGGACTGGGGCCTATTCTCGCAACACGGCGCTGCCCAGACCGCCGGGGCATCCGTTCATCTGAGCCTTGACGGCTCTGGTCCCGGCACGGCGAGAGCGTTTTCCCCCGATTGTGCAGAGGGTGATTTCGATATAGCAGTCACTGTGGACGCCCCGATGTCGGAGGTGCCACCTGGTGACCATGTGTGCGGATGGAGCGTGGTGGCAGCAAGCAATGTGGAGCAGACAGTGGGCCTGATGGCCGAGGTGCGTCAGCAGGGCGCACGCTACGGGCTGACGCGAGATAATTCGCCCGGTCACCGCGCCCCGGTGGCAGACTATTGGATCCCTGAGAGCCATCTGGTCGGCGCGACGGACAACCGTACCTTCAGAGTTCGTCTCCGGCGCACCGACGGCCGGGTCACTGCCCACTTCTGGAGCGACGGCGAGTGGAAACCGGCCCGCCCAGACCATCCGGGACGGCTTCTGGAGGGGCCGGTGTTCCTGCGTTTGGAGGCGTACAACGGCGATGCCAGAACGAAGGTTCTAGCACCTATGAACGTCACGTTTACGGTCGAGGCATCAGGGGCAGCGTCCGTGGCATCTCCGACCATGCATCCCGTGCCTTCGGACAAAGGGCCCAGGGAACATGAAGTCGAGGCGCCCGCGCATGCCGTGAATGTGCCCGCCGGCACCGTCAAAGTCAGGCAGCTTCGGGACGGCCGCCCTCGATCGGTCGGGCTGCGGGTGGCGTCGGGCGACTTCGACGAGGCGCTCGCCCGGGGCGTGGAGGCGCCCGTGGGCGTCGTCATCACGCACGTTGCGCCCAATAGCACCGCGGCGGCAGCCGGTTTCCGGGTTAACGATGTGATCGAACAAATGGGCGATCGCAAGCTCGAAAACATCGAGGATTTTGAAGCGACGCTGTTGACCGTCGAACCCGACAGCCGGCAAGCGGTTATCCTCGTGCGCGGCCGGCAGCGTGGGACGCTGCAATTGCCCATCACGCTGGCCGACCCGCCTGCTCCGGCTTTCCTTTCCTACACTGTCCCGGGCGGCGGCTACCAGTTCGATTACTTCCCAGACTGGAAGCTGGCTCCCGGCCCGCTCCGCGAGGAGGTCACGGGGCGCGTCTACTATTATTTGCAATCGACCGACGATAACTATCGGCTCTACCTGTACGCCGACTCCGAGCCGGCCGCCAATGCTGTTGAATCCCTCGAAGCGTTTCGCCGGCAGACCGGCGAGGCATTTCTCCACGGCAAATCAGGTTGGGTCCTATTCGGCGACATTCCCGCAGTGTTCGCGTCGGGGGTTGTGGGGCGCGAGCGGCTGTTCACCCTGTACCGGCTTGCCTTGGTAGTGGACGCGAGGCGGTACGAAGTGAATCTCTTCACCCCGCCTAAAAATGACCCTGCCCGATTGCCGTTTGTGATGGAAACCATTCTGGGAACGCTGCGCCGGCCGGACCCAACGCGGCACGGGGGCCCGGAACCCGATCCCGCTATCGCAGGAGCACCTGCTCCACCGCCGGACATAACGCACAGGCCCACGCCTTCGCCGCCGGCCGTAGCGTTGCCTTCGCCTGCCGTGCCGCGAGCGGAACTCGACGCTCTGGCGGCGCAACTTCAGGCAATCGACGCCGAGGTGGAACGTACGTTGGGCATTCGGCCGCCGCCACCGCGGCCCCCGGTCGAAACACGTCCCTCGCCGCCTTCCAAGCTCGCCCCCATGCCGTCCGTTACCCAAATTGAACAACTGCGGAAGAACGCCGTGGAGGTGTGGAGTCCGCCGGTCGACGTCGGCGACGACCAAGACTTCCAGTTTCCCGAGCAAGACCCCGAACCGGCCCCGGCCGGCTGGGCGAAAAGCGAACACGATCCAAACAAGCTGGTCGACCTGTTCAAACCGTTGCGGCTGCGGAAAGGCTACGTGTTGCGGGCGTACATATTTCGCGAAAACGGCAACGCCAGCGGTGTGGTTTGGGCCATGCCCGAGAACGCAGAGTTTCCGGAGCCGAAAGACAGCCCGACCCTGGAGAATCACATTTTCAACGCTCCCAAGCCGTGGGACGCCCTCGACGACCTGATGGAAGCGATCGAAGGGGACGGATCCCAGTGGTCCTACCTGGCGGCCTCCGTGCTACGCCGGGAGCTGCGCGAGTTCGGCGCCTCGTGGCACGGCATCGACTGGGGCACCCACGTCCTCCTGGAGGGCGATCCGTGGAAGAAGCCGTCGGCAGAGGACGAGTTCCCGCCTTCCCATCCAACCACTCCGGCCGGCCAGTGGAAGTGGTCGGCCGCAAGGCCGCAACATTGGGCGCCGACGGTGCGCATCGAACCTGGCCAGGTCACGGTTACGTTCTACACATTCACCGGGAAGGCGCCCGAGAGGATCTTTCGCCATACGGAAACGTACCGCCCGGGCCGATACCGGGCCCGGGTTGAAGACCAACTGATTGGCCAGGGAAAGGGCGGGTTCCTGTTCTGATGACCCGAAACAACCAATTCCCGAAAGACGTTCTGCTGCAATGGCCCGGACGGCTGCCACGGTTCTCTCGCGCGCTCGAGGGCGGGCCCGGAACGCCGCGCACCTTGACGGTCATGGCCGTGCTGGCCGCGGCCATGGTCTGGCAGGGGGCGCGAATGGTCGATCGCAGCGGGATTGACGGCGCCGGCCCGGCCCTGGTGCTGCTCGGCGGCGCCTGGCTGCTGTTCCTGCTGGTCTGGGTGCTGATCAAAGCCGGTCTGCGCGACCCGGCAGTCGTTTTCTACGTAACGGAACAAGGCGCGGGAATCATGCCGTCCGCGCGGCAGCGCTCCACCGACCGGGGCGTGGGGTTCCTGATGTGGGTCGTGTTTCTGATCACCTTCAAAGGCGGGCAATGGAGCGCGTGGCATCCGTTCACGCGATGGAAGGAGGCCCGGCAGATCGAGACCAACGACCTGACCCGGCACGTCCTCATCTCGGGCGGCGCGTGGGATGTCCGGCTGATTTGCGAACCGGGCTATTATAACGCCGCCAAGACGCTGATTCGCGACCGAGTCCGCGAGGCCGGCAAGCAATGCACCTTCGTCGGCATCGAGCAACTTTGAGCACTGCCGTCAAGCTCCCGCACACAATGTGCGGCGTTAATCGCCCAACTCGGCTACAAGCATGAGCCGTTTTCTGGCCCACCGTGAAGTTCGAAAACCGTCACAGGGGAAACTAGACGGTGCCGTGTCAGGTTTATGCCTCCTCCCTCCCGACCGCCTGGCCCACCCACACCTTGGCCCGGGCCACCTGCGGATCATCGCTGAAGTAAAATTCTTATCAGATGTTTCCAGTTTTCGCTCCGTGGGTTGAAACCCACGGGCCCGTTCAGCAGCCGCTACGCGGCGATGATCGCGATCATTTTCCTTCGGGACGCGACGCGTTATCAACGGGACTGTCCGTGAAAATCCAACATGCCCTCTCAGGGCCAGTGCGCACTGGTTACGATGCGGGGCGCCGTTTGCGCAACCGGGCAACCAGCACGCACGACGCCGTCACCAACAGAATCAACCCGAATACGCCGGCCGGCAGCAGGAACAACCATACGATGCCGACGACCGCGGCCGGCCAGGGCCAATAATGGCGGGCCAAGGCGGCCGCGTTGGGACGCCTCAGAATGTGCGCGACGGCCACTGCCAGCGTCAAGCACAGACCGGCCCAGACCAGGGCCAACAGGGTCTGCGTCAGGCTTTCGTGGCGGGCGTCAAGAACCAGCCGCGGTTCCCCATGAAGCTTGCGGAAATGATAGGCGGTTCCCACCTGGGCCACGTTCAAATCCAGGGACAACAAACGGCCTGTCAGGGGTGCGGCGACTGCGGGCCCCCGCGCGGCTTGTGCCTCCTGGGACGCGGGCTCTCCGCTGTGTTCATCGGTCGCAAGCGGCAAGCCAGCCGTCCTCTCCTGCCGCTCGCCTTCCGGCGCCTCTGCTGGCGCCTCTGCTGGCGATTGCGGAGCGGCTTCCCTTGGTTGAGCGAATTCCTCTTGCTGCATCGTTTGCAGTTTTGCCAACTGCTCGGCCGCTTGCTTGCGCAAATCACCTCGCCGTTCTTCCGGACGGTCATGGCCCTCGTCCGGCGACTCCTTGCGTTCGTCCTCCGGTGCGGTTCGCTCCGCCTGCGGCGTGGCCAATTCGGGAAGCGCCTCCAAACGCCGCGTTCGATCGGCATCGACCTGGCCGTCTTCCGGCTCGCCTCGCAGTGGCCCGAAATAGTAGGCGGCGTCTGCATCGGCCCGCTTGTCGTCAGGCTTCAGTGCTTCCAATCGGCGGATTTCCGCTTCGACCTGTTGAGCCTGTTCGCGGACGACGGCGGCGTGTTCCGGATCGACTTGGGTACGCTCCTGAGCATAGTCCTGCAGCGTGAGATCGATTTGCTTCAAGTTATCCCAGGCTTTGGTTCGTGCGGCCGACTTGCTCACCGTGCTGGCCACTTGCACGATCTCCCGCATTTCGTCAAGGAACGACAGCTTCCGTTCCTCCTGCTGGTATGCCGCGGCGACCCGTTCCAGATTGCTCTGCTGTTTCACCAACCGGACGCGGTACTCGGGGGGAACACAGACCGTCCACAGCGTCCGCGAGACGGGGACGTCACTGACGATCTGCGGAGCGGCCAGTCGGATCTGCGTCCAGCGGTGCAGTGGTTCTTCCTGCTGGCCCGAGTAGATCACGACGACTTTGGACGAGAAGTCACCGGCCGACGTTTTCTGCAGCGGCAACCGCGTGATCGGCCGGCCCTGTCGGTGCAGCGTGGTCGGACGCACGGGTTGGTCCGATACGTGGACGGACCAGACTTGACTGTTGGGGGGCAACTCCAATTCGAGAAACTGCAAGGTCCAGTTGCGGATGTTGTAAGCGGCCCGGGCGAGGTAGCGGCCGTCGGCATGAATGACGGTCGTCAAGTCGACCAGGGGGATACTGGCCCGCAGACCGGTGTCCTGCTGCCGCACCCGACGTTGCCACGTCAGCACGGCAGCGGGCTCGTTGATTCGATATGCGGCAACAGCTTGCCGGCGGATCGCATCCGCCAACCCCTCGGGCACGGCGGCCAGCGAGATCGGAACCGCACCGGTCATCGTGGCCGTCGCGATTTCGTCCGCCGTGGCGTTTTCGAGGACCATGTGACCGCGCGACCGTTCCACGTCGAGCGGCCGGATGACGGCGGCGGAAATTGTGCCGTCGTCCGGCAGGGGCAGGGTTTGCATCAGGTGCAGACGATAGCTTCCCCGCACCGGCTGCTGCAGTTCGATGTCCCAGGTGCGCTCGCCATTGGCAACCCGGGAACGAATCTGCCGGATCTGATCGCCCTGCAGTTCGAGATCGTCGCCCAGCCATTCCGGGGTGACGACTTGAAACCGGGAACGGCCTGCTTGCCGGATCTCGAAACTCACCTGACTGATATACGCCACCGCGCCCTCACGGACACTGACCACCGTGGTCACATCCGCGTTCAATCGCGACAGAGCGGGCGACAGCTGCAGACGCAACTCGTCCGGCGGCGACTCGTACCGGAACGCATAGCGCACCGACCGGCTGTCGTCCGGCCGCAGCACGCTGTCGAGTTCGGCCGGATCGATGGGACGCACGCGGCGGTCATGAATCAAGACCGCTTCCAGATCGTCGTCCAGATAGATGGCCAATTGGCCGCGTTGGGCCTGGACGGCCTCCACCGTGACGCCGGGCACGGTAAACTCGGTTTGAGTCGCATCTCGCACCAGAGTGCCCGTCAATGCCACGTCCAGCTTCCCGACGGTCGGTTCGTTCAGTTCCACTCGCAGCCGCTGGTCTTTGTCGTCGCGTTCGAGGAACCAGTCGGCGCCGGGAGGAATGCGAACTTGCGACATGCGGAGCGTCGCCGGCAACCGGACGGCGAATGACGGAATCGGGGCGCCGGTAATATCTGCAGTCAGCAGGGTTCGCAAGGTGGCTTGCCGTGCCGTCACGGCCACGACCGTGCGATCGGTTACCTCAACCTGCGGCTGATAACGCTCGACCTCCAGCTGCAGACGCCACGGCCGCGAGGTGTACCGATACGCCGACAAAAAGGCACAGCCGTCGCGGGAACTGTGCGGCAGTTCCAGTCCCGTGCGGTCGATCTGGTCGATGCGATCCGTCTGACCGATATGCACGCGGAAATGGCTCGAACAGCCGATGGCGATGCGCCCGGTTTCCCGGACGACTCCCTGCGGCTCAAGGGCCTGGATCTCGATCGTTCCCGTCACCTGGCGATCGCGGCGGAAGGCGTGGATCTCCAGATCCGCACTGGTCGTCAGGTCGGTCTTCAGCGAGACGACAAGCCGTGCCGTTCCCGCATCGGGTTCGTCGGCCGCATCGGGTTCGTCGGCCGCATCGGGTTCGTCGGCCGCATCGGTTTCGATCGACCAATCGGCCACTTCCGGGCCCTCGACGCGTTGGACGGCGATGCCGGCCGGGATCCGCAGTTGCAATTCGCGGACCGCCCCCTGCTGAATTCGATAGTGGAATTTACTCTGAACATGGACCCCGGAATCCAGCACATCGATCAGCAGGGCATGATCCACGCTGATCAGATGCCCTTGCCGAGCCTCGATTTGCCGCGGCTGCCAACGGATGGACAACTCGTCAGTCGCACCGAGCGGGACGCGGATCAACTCGCCGGCGGTTTCCGCAGCCGTGCCGTTGTCGTCGGGACCCGGCACGTGCCGGCGCCAGCCTCCGGGGCATCCGCTGACCTGGACATCCAGATCATTCGCGGGTAACTGGAGCCGCAGGCTGCCCGCGGACACCGGGCGCAACGGGATCGTCAACTGGCCCGTGGCCCCCAAGCGACTGACGGGCACACTGAACCTCAGGTCCACGACGTGCGGGCCGGGTTTGTCGAGGTAGATCGCGGGCTGGCCCACCGTAGGACAGGCCGACTGGCCTGTTTCGGATTCGACCGGGGCGACCGGCAAGGCGGCTTGTCCTGCGCCATGCGAATCGTCGTCGGCCAGGGTGGCCGCCTGGCCGTCGATCTCGATTTTTTCGAGGGCAACCTCGCCGAGCGGCAGCGCGATTCGCGCCCAGCCCTCGGCGAAATGATGGATCAACAGTCGGCCCTCGAAGCGGGCCACGTCGTTCTGCAGCTGTCCCGAGTATTCGGCGTGACAGACGATCGCCGGCACATCCGGAGGCATGGGGTGTGGCTTATCGGGATGAGCTTGCTTCCACAACCGCAGGAACTCGTCGTGGGGCAAGTACACCTGCGTGTTCTGCAACGGCTTGTCGTGCTCCGGATCATACGGGATATACAGAGTCAATCCGGACGGCCGAACCGGCTCGGTTGCTGCCGAGCCGTTGGCCTCGGGACGAGGCTCCTCCGCCCCGCTCAGGCCGGCGGCAACCCCCAAGCCGATGCCCGTCACGATACCCACCACCGTCGCCGCCGCCGCCGCGCCCTTCGACACGGACAGCGTGATCGCCGTGGTGATTCTCCGCAGAAGCCACAGGCATCCTCCGGCCAAGGTACCCAGCAACAGCCCATCCAGCAGCAGCGTCCAGGCCGGCGGGACCAGCCCCGACAAGCCGATCGGCACGGCCAGTCCCACGACGACCGCCATCCCGCGCTGGGCTCCGGACGCACGTCGCCAGGCCCAAGCAGCCAGCAGCACCGCGGCCACGACCAGCCATTGCAGGGTGCGCGCCAACGTTCCGTCCTGCAGTCCAATCACCAGTTCGCCGGTCCCGCCCTCGCGCCGGAAACGGATCGCTTCTCCGCCGGGCCGCTCGAGTCCAACGCGCAGAGAAAGACGCGCACGGTCACCGCGCTGGATGGACGGCGGTGGCGGCGTCTGAGCCGACGGCTTGTCCTCGGGTGGCGCCGGTGCCGCCCTGAGACGTTCCGCTGCCGCCTCGTCTTTCACGTCCACGGCTCCGGCGACGTCCTTTTTCACTTCCTCTTCCATTTCTTCGATCGGCGGCTCCGCTTCCAGCGACGACGCGGGCACCGCCGTTGCACTGTCGGCGCCCGGCCGTGCTTCCACAGGCGGCGCGTCCCGGTCGTCCAACTTGACGATCTGCCCGTCCTGGGCGATGGCCAAGCGGCGGAGGGTCTGGGGATCGGTATTAGGAGTGACAAACTGCACCGATCCGTCCGCGAACAGGAACAGCCCTCCGCCCGGATGTTGACTCCAGGGCTTCTTGGCAATCCAATCGTCGATCCGGCGAGCCGTGCCGGCGCCACCGGCGAACCACGCGCCACCGTCGGTTACCTCCGCCACAATGGCCGTGTTGCTGGTGCCATCCGTGATCTCCTCCATACGAAGCCCGCGGTCGAGTCCGAGAATCCCTCGCGAACTGCGAAACTCGGGCGATGCAGCGGCGCCGGTGATGGCCACGTAGGACGTCTTGCGAAAGCCTTGTTCCGTCGCCATCGGCGCTGGATCCGATGGGCAGGCCAACCAGTCGGGAAACGCGGTTTGCAGCACAGCCGTGTTGTGCGGGTCATCCCAGGGCAAGTCGAGGCGAAGCTTGTCGTACAAATTCCGCTGTTCCATGAAGGGCAGAATGGCCACCATCCAGCTGAACTGCCGTTCGCGCGGTACGTTGTGGGGACCGATGACCGCAGGCGGAAACTGTCCGTAGGTATCGTGATAGTTGTGCAGAGCGAGACCGATCATCTTGAGATTATTGTTGCATTGCGTGCGACGTGCGGCTTCGCGCGCCGATTGCGTGGCCGGCAACAGCAGGGCGACAAGAATGCCGATGATGGCGATGACCACGAGCAGCTCGACCAGGCTAAACCCGCCCTTCTTGCTGGTCCTGGCCAGCGCGAACAAGCCCACCAAGATGCCGGCCACAACGAGACCGCCCACCTTCCAGGACAGCCCGGACGTGCTGTGGTGGCCGATCGTTTCTGCCAGGCGTGTGACCAGCGCCGAGCGAGCGGGCGGTGTTTCCGCTTGGAATTGCCCATCGGTCGACACCCAATCCGTCCCCTCAGGCGGATGGATGTACCACGTCGTGCCCAGCGTCGGCATGGCGATTTCGGGCGACTTCTGACAAAGGGTCTGGGGCCACAGTCGTTCCCAAACATCCCTCGCAGCGAAACGCGGGATGTCCGTTTCGTAAACCAGCGTCAGGTCACGCGGCTCGTCGGCCGAGCCTGCTTGTCCGGCCGGCAAGGGAACAAGGCAAGTGCCCTGACTCCGCCGCACTTCCACTGGCTCGCTGTCAATCATCACGGACCACAAGTCGGCGCCGTCGGGCAGCGTGACAGGTACGTGTTGCAGGTTGAGGCCCCGCACGGAAAACCGTGCCTGGTGACGCATCCGGCCTTGGTGCCCGGCGACGCTGACAATCTCGGCCGATTCGCAGATCGCGGTCAGCACGGGCTCGGATCTGTGACGCGTGGCCGAGAGCATCAGTCGGTACGGCAGCCGCGGATACTGATACGCGGCCACGATCCGCTGACGGGGAACGTAGGTTCGCGGTTGGAACACGTCCGCCGGATCCAGGTCCCGCAGGTTCTCGGGTTCGAAATCGACTTGTTGATCGTCGGCGGCCTCGACGGCTACCATCCCGCTCTGCCGCGAAACGTCTTGCACCGTCAGGACGGGAACGGCGACAGGAATGCCGCCTGGGGTAGAAGCGGATTCTCCGCCGAACGTTTCCGCGGTCTTGCCGTTCGCGCTCGATGCGGAAAACGTCTGCCCGAAATCCAGGGCCAGGATCAGGTGCCCCGTCACGGGCTGGTCGAGGACGATCTGCCACAAGGACAGGTCGCCATCGGTGTCATCGCCGCTGGACAGCAGAGCATGACGCTGCTCGATGACTCGGGCCGTCGAGTCGACCGTGGCAATCTGGACTTTCTCGCCGACCGCCGCGGGCAGGGTCAAGCGGATTTGCCGTACCATTCCCTGCCGGATGTGCAGGTCAACTTGACAATGGACGTCCAGCTTGCCGCGATCCAGCCGGACAAAGGCCAGTGTTTCCGCCGACAGCTTGGCCGGTTTCGTCCGCACCTGCAGCCGGCCCCTGACGCGGCCGTCGTCCTGATAGCGGTACTGCAGGGCCGTCCCCGCAGTTTGAACCGAAATCCCGCGTGCCCCTTCCGCCGCCACCGGTTGCAGATCGTCCGACAAGTCCGACACCAGCAACTCGATGTCCGGCGGAGCTTGAACCAGCAGCGTCCCTTCCACTTCGTCGGCATCGGCCCATCGCAGTTCGGGCAACGGAATGTCGCTGGAAATCGCGCTGACTGCCCAGCGGCAACCGGAGGACTGGTTGACGCAGAGCGACGGATTC
>Ga0351972_10151_pt1 | contig 29910 bp, 27 predicted proteins | sample TotcelHFGM3001N9_FD_206747 | JGI IMG/M metagenome (GOLD analysis project Ga0351972, IMG submission 206747) | Enriched cells from coal bed in the Powder River Basin, Montana, United States - Total cells FGM rep2 HSBNCT.FGM.300.1.N9 ...
ATCATCACGAGCGTTTCGACGCTCTGGTTCATGGCCGCACTCGTCTTCGTCTACGGGTACGCGCGGAAAAAGCGGCAGGCGGGGAAACGTCTGAAAGAGATGGAGATGGAGGAGGCGTCCGAAGAATCGTATCCCGGCGGTTGACTTTCCGATCCTGGGTCGCTATCGTGTCGAAAAACGGGCTTTCGGCAACGGGGGGAGACCGGGGAGATTCGGGACGATACCACGAAGCGTTATGGGAACGGAAGAAGGATCGGCAGGTGAAAAGATGAGTGCGCCAAGTACAGCTAATACAGGCAAGCCGGACAATCCGGCACGGGTAAAGGTTAACCACCAGCCCGGAACTGAATCATGCGTATGAGGAGGTAACGAATCATGCGAAGCCATGGGGAAGGAGTTTTGTCAGCCACAACGCAAGTGAAGGTATTGAGCCCCGAAATTCACCATATTGCATTGGGCCAAGGGTTTCATCTCCTGGAAGCCAGCACTGGTGCGCGCGCTAAAGGTGAGCGCGTATCCGGCGTGCCGGGGTCTAAGTCCGTGGCGGGCGAACGAACGGTCTGTATTGGAACTTGGGAGAACCGGAGCGTTCCGTTAGAAGCCGCCAAGGAGCCGAAGAAGTGACGCGGCGGTATGTCGTTCCGGTAGTCGGACCGACTCATAATAGAGGTGTAGGCGGGGTAATGCCCGTTGAGGGCGGAAGCCCACTCGAAGGGGTCGGCAGATTAACGCAGAGAGATGGGATCAGTCATGCCGCACACTGAGACGGGCAAAACATGGATGAAATTATCTCTCATATCAGAACACGCGGAGAGAGACCCATTGTTCCGATTTACGAGCCTTGCTCATTTACTGGACAAGGAGTTTCTCAAGGACTGCTACAACAGCCTGAACAGGAATAAGGCGGTAGGAGTGGACGCGGTAAGTTGGGAGGACTACGGCAAGAATTTGGACGAAAACCTGGATTCTCTGGTGTCGAGGCTGAAAAGCAAGAAGTACAAACCGGTCCCGGCCAAGAGGGTATACATACCCAAGGGTGAAACGGAAAAACGGCCGCTGGGAATATCTGCTTTGGAAAACAAGGTGGTGGAAAGCGGCGTGACGCGGATACTTGGGAGCATATACGAGCAGGACTTTTTGGATTGCTCATACGGTTTCCGGCCAAAGAGGAGCTGTCATCAGGCACTGAAGATCCTGAACGACCTGATCACGTTCCGTCCAGTGAATCACGTTGTGGAATCGGACATCAAGGGATTTTTCGACAATATGTCGCACGAGGAACTAATGGAGTTCCTGCGGATAAGAATAGCAGACACATCACTGCTATCGCTTATCAACAAATTCCTGAAAGCCGGATACATCGACGAGAGGCTGCTGATCCGAACGGAAAAGGGGACGCCACAGGGCTCCATACTAAGCCCGATGCTTGCCAATGTTTTCCTGCACTATGTGCTGGACACATGGTTCAATTCAGAGGTGAAGAACCATGTGGGAGGTTTCTGCGAGATTGTTCGCTACGCCGATGATTTTGTGAGCGTGGTGCAATACGCGGAAGATGCGGAACGGATAGAGAAGGCGCTGAAGAGCAGGTTTGGCAGATATGGCCTGGAGATACACCCGACAAAAAGCAGAAACATCAGCTTCGGGAGGTATGAAAGACAAAACGCCGAGCGACAGAACCGCCGTCCGAACACGTTCGATTACCTGGGATTCACCCATTTCTGCGACCTGTCGAGACGAGGAAAGTTCAAAATAGGGCGCAGGACGAGCCGTAAGAAGTTTGCTGCCAAGTGTAAGGCGATGAACGAGTGGCTGGGGGAAATCAGGAACAAGGTCGAAACCAAGGAATGGTGGAAAATTCTCAAGGCAAAGGTCAGAGGTCATATCCAGTACTACGGGGTCAGCGAAAATTACGCGAGCATCGCGAAGTTTTACAAGATCACCGTACAACTGACGCACAAATGGCTCAACAGGCGCAGTCAGAAGAAAAAGATGAGTTGGGAGAAGTTTACCCACTATCTGGAATGCTATCCGCTCCCGAAACCGAAAATAGTGCACAACTTGTACACAGGGTCAAGTGTTCTGTGAGTTAATCTGAAGAGCCGGATGTGGGAAATCTACAAGTCCGGTTCTGTGAGGGGTGTTGAAGTTCCTCACATGGTTTGAATATTGTGACACTCCGCAACCGAAAGGGCGGAGAAACAGGGAACACAAAGTAAACCTAAATGATAGGAACCATATTATGCCTACTCGACAATCATTCAAGGATCGGATCATCCGTTGCCCGCGGCTCGGCGGGGAGGTCCCCTTTTCCTATTGCGAGCATGAGGCGGGAGAGTTTCCCTGCCGGCAGGTCGTCCGCTGCTGGAACGCCGCCTTCCCGATCGAGGACTACCTGCGTGAAACGTTGACGCCGGAGGTATGGGATCGTTTCCGGAGCGAGACCCCGAAAGACCGGATGACGACGCTTCTCGAGATCGTCGAGGCGGCCAGGCTGCGTCAAAAAAAACAGCAGGAGGCCGGTGAAAAAAAGCGGGATGCCGATTGCGACCGGTCCGGGGACTGAAGAGTGGAACTTTTTGATCAACAGGACCGGAGGAACGACAACCGGCCACTGGCCGAGCGGATGCGGCCGCGGAGTCTCGACGAGTATGTCGGCCAGGGCCACCTGCTGGGCGCGGAGAGTCTGCTGCGAAGGGCTGTGGAAGAGGACCGGCTCTTTTCCGTCATCTTCTGGGGACCTCCCGGTTCGGGGAAGACGACGCTCGCCCGGATCCTGGCCCAGGAGACAAAATCACACTTCATCAGCTTCTCGGCGGTCCTCTCCGGCGTGAAGGAGATCCGCGCCGTCGTTGAGGAGGCCTCCGAGCTGTGGCGGCTCCACCGGCGCCGGACGATCCTCTTCGTGGATGAGATTCACCGCTTCAACAAGTCGCAACAGGACGCCTTTCTCCCCCATGTCGAGAGCGGCCTGATCACGTTGATCGGAGCGACGACGGAAAACCCCTCTTTCGAGGTGATTTCGCCGCTCCTCTCCCGGATGCGCGTCTTCACCCTCAAGCCTTTCACCGGGGAGGACCTCGCCCGGATCGTCCGGAACGCGCTTTTGGACCATGAACGGGGGTTCGGCGCCCTCGGCCTCGATATCGAGCCGGAGGCGCTCGACCACATCGTCTGGTCGGCAGATGGGGACGCGCGCGCCGCGCTGAACAGCCTCGAAGCGGCGGTCTCGCTCGCCGACAATGCAGGGGTGGACGGCCGTTTGGTCACCCGCGCCTTCGTCGAAGAGGCGATCCAGAAAAAGGCGCTCCAATACGACAAGAGCGGGGAGGAGCATTACAACATCATCTCCGCCCTCCACAAGAGCCTCCGGGGGAGCGATCCCGACGCGGCACTCTACTGGCTCGGCCGGATGCTGATGGCCGGAGAGGATCCGCTCTATGTCGCCCGGCGGCTGGTCCGCTTTGCCTCCGAGGATGTCGGGAACGCCGACCCGCGCGCGCTGACCGTGGCCGTCGACGCGATGCAGGCCTATCACCTCCTCGGCTCCCCCGAGGGTGAACTGGCCCTTGCGCAGGCGGTCGTCTACCTCGCAACCGCCTCGAAGAGCAACGCCCTCTACGTCGGTTACGGCCAGGTGCGGGCGACGATCGAAAAGACGGGGAGCCTGCCCGTTCCGCTCCATATCCGAAACGCCCCGACCCGATTGATGAAAGAGCTGGACTACGGCAAGGGGTACCTCTATGCCCACGATTTTGCCGACGCCTATATCCCGCAGGAATACCTGCCGGATGAACTCCGGGGCAAGAGTGGCCGGTTCTACCGGCCGACGGATCGGGGGTATGAGAAGATCATCGGGGAGCGGATCGAACAGTGGCGGCAGATCCGGGAGGCCCGTGCCGCAAAGCAGCGGAAATGATGGATGGAGAGCTTGAATTTCCGATGGGAGATGATGCGATGTTCGGCATGATTGATGCAGAAAAACGGGGAGGTTCCGGGAACCTCCCCGCATTCAGGAGTTGGAAAACCGGTTGGTTTTCCTTTGGTCATTTTGCTGTCGGCTGCTCGTGCCCGCGTTCAGTCAACAGGTGCTTTCGGTTGTAGGATAATGCATCTCTTGTGCCAGTATTTCACGAAATCTGTAATCTAATGAAATGAGATAATATTTCAGTGAATCCCGTTTTAACGCCATCCTCGGCTGCCCATGGCGGGCGGCAAGAAACGTCACGATCTTCCGGACGACATACCGTATAAATCGATAGATCATCAAGAGTTGCACGTTGAAACCGGTGGTTGTCGGAAATCGACAAAAATGTCGAAAGCAGTACGGCGTTTCTTTCGCGAGGCCTCTTTCCTCCATCCTTTACGGGAGTTCGATGCAGGAAATCGTTGACTTTCCGGGGGAATGGCCTATGATGACGCCCGCGGATCTCCGCTGCGGACTTTCGAAAGAGAGCCCGGACGGTCGACCGTTCGCCGACCGCCATAACATACGAAATCGCCCCTGTTTGAATGATGAAAAAGAAATTATGAGCCCTGAAGGAAAGATCGTCTGGCAGCAACAGCGTTCCCTCCGTTTCAATCGCCCCTTCCTCCAGCCGCTGGCCGTCGGCATTGTCTGCGCGGTATTTATCGTCCTGATCCTGACGATGGGGATGATGGACCTCCAGCGGAGCGAACAGACCCTCATCGGTTTCATGGAAGACCAGGGCAAACGGATCATCGGCGTGGTCGAGCGGCTCACCGAAGAGAACCTGAAAACGATGATCATCGCCTCGCAACGGACGGAAGGAGGCGCTCCAACGCCGCTTAGCGAATGGGTTTTCTCCCCCCAGAAGCTGCTCACCGAAGCCATCGTCGCGATGGGGCGCGAGATCGACAACCAATGGAAGACGCAGCATCTGAGCAGGAGCTATATCCACCGGTTTGCAGAGGAAAAGAACCTCTGGCTGGTGGCCGTTCTCAACGCCTGGGGGGATGTGCTCTTCCAGAGCCGGACGATTTCGGATGAGCTCTTCGACGGGAAGCCGCCCGCAACGGCAAAGGCGCAACCGAAGGGGAGCGCCGATCTGATCAACCGCCTTAACCAGTTGAACCGCCTGAAGAAAATCGGTTATATCGCCCTCAGCCGCAAAGACGAAAGCGGGACGATCATCATCGCGCTGGACAAAGAGAGCTTGCGCTACTGGGGGATTCGGGTCTCGGTCGAAAAGGCGATGGAAAAGCTGGGAGAGGGGCAGGGCCTTGTCTATCTCACCGTTCGTGACAAGAAGGGGAAGCCCCTCGGCAATGCCGGAAATCTGCCCGAGGAGTTGAAAGAAGACAATCCTCTGGTTGCAAAGATCCTCTCCGGGGCCATCCCGTTCGAGAGCCGTAAGGAGAAGGTCGACGACAAAAGCCTTTTTGAATTTATCGCTCCGCTCCGTCTGGGCGGCGAGGTCGCCGGGACGATCCGTCTCGGCCTGGACCGGGGGAACACGGATCAGATTCTCGACGAGAACCGGCGAAACATGTTCATCTTTCTGGCGTTCGTCGTCCTGATCGCGCTGCTCTCCATGTGGCTCCTCTACAATGACCAGAACCGTCACCTGGCCGGAATTGTCGAGATGACCCGTCAATTGGAAAAGGCGGAACGGCTCTCCTCGCTCGGGCAGCTTGCCGCGGGCGTTGCCCACGAAATCCGCAATCCGCTGAACGCGATCAGCATGGCGAGCCAGCGGCTGAAGCGGGAGTATATGCCCATCGATGAGGAAAAAAAGAAGGAATTCGGCGTTATGACCGGGGTGATCCGCGACGAGATCCGGAGGCTCAACGGGATCATCGAGGAGTTCCTGACCTTTTCGAAGAGCCGGCGACTCGAACTCCACGATTGTCCGGTTCAGGAGGTCCTCCAGAAAATCGTCAATCTGATTTCGGCGGAGGCCGCCGCGAAGGGCATCAGCCTCCGGACGGATTGGGGAAGCGAGCCGGTCGTCATCCCGATGGACATGGACAAGCTCCAGCAGGCCCTGCTCAATTTCGTCAAGAACGCGATCGAGTCGATCAGCGGTAACGGGATTGTGACGCTTTCGATCCGGCGTGAGGAGAAGGGAAGGGTGAGCATCCGTGTCGCCGACACAGGCTGCGGGATCACGGCCGAAGAGGTGGACCGGATCTTCAACCCCGAATACACGACCAAGGAGAAGGGACTGGGACTCGGTTTGCCGCTGGCCCACGAGATCATCCGCGGTCACGGGGGCGAGATCCGCGTACTGAGCCGGAAGGGGGAGGGGACGACGTTCGAGATCCTGCTCCCGGTGGAGAGACACGAAGAGAAGGGGGCAACAACCTCATGAAGAAGCTCAGCATCCTCGTGGTGGAGGACGGCCGGTCGCAGCGGGAGATGCTGCGGGACTTCCTCCGGAAGGAGGGGCACACCGTCGGCGAGGCCGAAAACGGCGAGCAGGGGGTGCAGCGTGTCCGGGAGGGCCACTACGACCTGCTTCTGCTCGACTACAAGATGCCCGGGATGGACGGGATGCAGGTTCTCCAGGCGGTGAAGGGGATCAATCCCGAGATCGACGTCGTCATCATCACCGCCTACGGGACGATCGAGACGGCTGTGGATGCGATGAAGGCCGGCGCGCTGGATTACATCACCAAACCGATCGAGTTTGAAGAACTCCTTCTCCTCGTGGACCGCGTCTCGGAACGGCGGACGCTGCTCAAGGAGAACGAGATCCTCCGCGAGCAACTGGGGGAAAAAGGGGTAACGACGGACCGGATCATCTACCGGAGCGAGAAGATGAGCGCGCTGATCAACATGGCCGGCCGGGTGGCCGCGAGCCGCGCTACGGTCCTGCTGCAGGGGGAGAGCGGGACCGGGAAGGAGCTCCTTGCCCGGCTGATCCACCATTTGAGCCCGCGGGCGGCGCGACGGATCATCGCGGTCAACTGCGGCGCGCTGCACGAGAATTTGTTGGAGAGTGAACTCTTCGGCCACGAGAAGGGGGCCTTCACCGGGGCGACGGCGAGGCGGGTCGGCCGGTTCGAGGAGGCGGACGGGGGGACGCTCTTTCTCGACGAGATCGGCGAGCTCTCGCCGCAGGTCCAGGTCAAGCTACTCCGTTTCCTTCAGGAGCACGAGTTCCAGCGCCTCGGCGGGAACCAGACGCTCCGCACCGACGTCCGCGTGATCAGCGCGACGAACCGGAACCTGGAGCAGAGGGTTAAGGAAGGGGCCTTCCGGGAGGACCTCTTCTACCGCCTGAACGTCGTTCTGATGTCGATCCCGCCGCTTCGGGAACGGAAGGAGGATATCCCGATTCTGATCGACCATTTCCTGAAGCGCTACGCGGAGGAGAACGGGAGAGAGATCGCGGGGCTCAGCAGCGAGGCGCAGGACGTCCTCCTCAAGTACGACTACCCCGGGAATGTCCGCGAGCTCGAGAACATCATCGAGCGGGCCGTCGTCATCGCCCGGGAGGCGGTGATCTCCGTCGAGGACCTGCCCTTCCGCGAAAGCATGGAGGGGGCCGCGTCAGCTCGAAAAGCGGATGAGGGGCTTCTCCGCGGATCGATCGAGGAACTGGAGCGGAATCTGATTGTCGAGGCGATGGAGAAGGCCGGCGACCACCAGAGTCGCGCCGCCGAGCTCCTCGGGATCAGCGAGCGGATGCTCCGCTACAAGCTCAAGAAGTACGGTCTGAAGGCGCCGTAAGGAAGGATTGGATCGCCTCCAGGGCAAAGAAGATCTCCTCGTCCTTGTTGAAGTAACCGAATCCGAAGCGGATCGTTCCCTGAGGGAAGGTTCCGATCGTCCGGTGGGCGGCGGGGGCGCAATGCAGCCCGGGCCGGCAGAGGATGCCGAACCGTTCATCGAGTTCAAGCGACGCCTCGGAAGGAGAAACACCGTCGATGTTAAAAGAAACTACGGCCGCCCGGCTCGCGGCGTCGGGAGGCCCATAAACGGTAATGTCTTTCAGCGAAGCGAGACCCTTCATGAATCTTTCGGTCAACCCTTCCTCTCTGCGGCGGATGGCTTCCACCCCTTCCGCGAGGACAAAACGCACCCCGGCGCCGAGGCCGGCGAGTCCGATCGTGTTGGGGGTTCCCGACTCGTATTTGTCGGGCATAAAATCCGGTTGCGCTTCAAACTCCGAGCGGCTTCCCGTACCACCCATCATCAAAGGCCGGAGATGCCTTTCTATCCCCTCCCGGACATAAAGCCCTCCTGTCCCCTGAGGTCCGAAGAGGGACTTGTGGCCTGAAAAAGCCAGGAGGTCGATCGCCATTTCGTCAACATGGATGGGCAATGCCCCGGCAGTCTGGGCGGCATCCACACAAAATAGAAACCCATGCTCCCGGGCGATTTGTCCCAACTCGGCAATGGGCTGGATGGTTCCCGTCACGTTCGACGCGTGGGTAACGACCAGCAGGCGGGTATCCGGGCGGATTGCGGCGCGGAGATCATCGGGGTTCAGTCTGCCGTCGCCGGAGCAGGAAACCACCGACAGGTTCACCCCCTGCGTCTCCAGAAAGCGCAATGGCCGCATCACGGAATTGTGTTCCATACTGGAGGTGATGACATGATCGCCCGAATGGAGGAGACCCAGCAAGGCGATGTTCAGGGCCTCCGTGGCATTTTTGGTGAAGGCAATCCGGAGGGAATCGTTGCTTCCGAAAAGCTCCGCCAGGGCCTCGCGGGTTTCCAGGATGATCCGTCCCGCATCGAGCGAGCGCCGGTGGGCGGAGCGGCCGGGACTGCCGCCGATCATCCCGCTGTAATGGGCCATCGCCTCGATCATCCCTGCGGGCTTGGGCCATGAGGTCGCGGCGTGATCGAAATAGAGGAGCCGGTTTTCCCCAGGATCGGGTTGCATCATTTTCCTCCGGTTTATAGAAGAACCATTTGTTCCCAGGTCACCAGATCCTGCAGCGCCCCTGCCACAAGCTCCTGCTGCTCCACCGCAACACGCAGGCAGACGCCGCAGTCAGAGCTGATATGACGGGGGACGGGGATCAGCTTATGGGCGATTCCCGCGATCTTGAGGATCTTTTCCGCCTTCAGCGTATGGCTGACCGAGGGAAACAGAAATACGGCGTACGGCGGCGCTTCCATTACGGACGCACCAGATGGGCGGCGCCGGCCATCGTTTCGAGGATGTCGTACATATTGGAAATCCGTCCCGCCGCGATCCGATCGCCCAGCCCGAAATAGTTCACGCAGGTCCCGCAGACCAGGATGTCCACCCCGGCCTGCGCCAATTGCTGCAAGTCGTCGAGGACCGCCGACTCCTTCACGGCGAGCTTGACCCCGGCGTTGTAACAGATGATCGTCGCCGGCAACGGTTTGAGTTGTGAAAGGGTGTGGATGAAGGCCCGGATCAGGACGTCTCCCAGGACGTCATCCCCGTTCCCCATGTGGTTGTCGGAGATGACCACCACGAGGGGGCCCGCTCCCATGGTGGGCGCGACGCCGCAGGAGAACTCCGGTTCGACGGCGCCGGCATCGGCGGCGGCTTGGTTTGAGGATTGCGTCCGTACCAGCGCGATCTCCCAAATCCCTGACACCTTTTCCGTCACCGAAAAGTCGCAGGCCGCTTTGGCGGCCAGGCGGCGGATGTTCTCCACGGCGGTGTCATTGTCCACGATCACAGTCACCTCTTCGTTCTCCGCGATTGCCTTTTTCGCCAACAGTACGGGCTGCGGACAGGCAAGCCCTCGGGCGTCAACGGTTGTCTTCATCTCTTCCAACCTCCTGTTTATGGTTTATCTTTACCCACTTAGGGTAGGGTCATCTCCCTCCGTCAGTGCCCCTGAGCAGGAGGAGCCGGCGCCGGCCGTGCAGCCGAAGCAATGAATGTCCGTGACGATTTTCCGGTTTTTCAGAACCGCCGGGGTGAAGGCATCGATACGGTCGGGGGTTCCGTGATTGACGCTCATCCCCAAAGCCAGATTGAAGTCGCAATCGAACAGGGTTCCGTCCCAGTCGATACAAATCTGGTGACGGCACATCAGGCCGGGAAGGGTCGCCGGATTGTACGCGCCGGCGAGCAGTTGCAGATATCCCTCCAGTTCCCCCGTCTGCTCCAGCCGCTGCCGGAACCGTCCCAACGGCATATTCGTAAGGACGATCAGGCGAGAGAATCGGATGCCGAAGCGCCTTTCAAGTTCGGCCCGGTAATCGGCATCGAGCCGTTTTTGCGGCGGTGGGAGAAAAGGGCCGCCCGGGTTGAAGACCAGGGACAGATCGAGGTCCGGATCGACGCCGTAACCCGCCCCGTTCAGGGCGCGGATCGCGTCGATCGAGCGGGCATAGACCCCCTGGCCGCGCTGGGAATCCACGTTCTCTTGCAGGTAGCAGGGCAGGGAGGCCACCAGATCGATCTGCCTTTCCCGGAAGAAACGGATCATCTCGTTGAGCCCCAGTTCCACAAGCACGGTTAGATTGGTCCGCACCTGGACGGGGTTGCCGGTGCGGTAGATCCGATCGACAAATTTCCGGAACAGCGGGTGGAGTTCCGGGGCACCCCCTGTGATATCGACCCGATGGAACTTTTCCCGGCTCAGGATGTCGATGATGCCTTCCATGATCGGCTCGGTCATCGCCTCCCGGCGCTGAGGGGAGCACGCCAGGTGACAGTGGACGCAGGATAGATTGCAGCGTCTCCCCAGGTTGATCTGGAGGGTGTCCATGTCGTCACAGGTCAGGCCCGCCGGCAGGGTTTCGCGGATCATCCGCTCAAAATCATTCATTTTCGCTCCTCGTTACGCATATTTTCATGAAGGGCCTCGGTTTTGTTCTCCCCGATCCTGCGGAAGAAGGGTTGCAGGATGATGATTCTCGCCACGAATATGCCCGTTTGACTCCTCGCCGCCAGGGCGAGGAATAACCGGTTGGCCCATTGGGCAAGCGGGGAGGGAATCCTCCGGCGCGGTTTTACCCCCGGCAGCCATTCCAACAGATGGACCGCTTCCGCCCCTTGTTGGAGAAAACGGTTTTGGCAACCGGTACAGTAGGTGACCATCGTTCTGCCTGCCGCTTCCCCCGTGATCGAATCCAGAAAACGGTCCGCCAGGTTGGTCTGCAAAGCGCCCAACCCGCCGCCGTTGCCGCAGCAAAGGGCGGCGGATGCCTCGGAACCGGGGAGATCCGGAATGGGGTCAGTTTGAAGATCTCTCCCCGGAGATTGAACCGCCTCTACGGCCCTGTGCCGGATCCCCTCCCAGCGTGAGGAGGGACAGGGGTGATGGAGATAAACGGAATCCATGTTTTGCTTCTCGAAGATCTCCGCCGGCAACGCCTCCAGGATAAAAACAACCTGCATGTCTTCGAGATGTTCCGACAGGAGCTTGTGGCAATTCAGGCAACCGGTGATCACCTGCCGGACGCCGTGATCCCGAAGGCGCTTGCCGATTTCCCGCAAAGCGGCGAAGGCCGTTTCCGTATCGCCCAATCCATACACCGGATCAAAGCAGCAATCAAGCGCCAGCCCGACCCGCTTGTGCAACCGGCTGCTCAGGATGTTCCGGACCCGGCGGACAAGTCCCGGCCGGTTTGCGGCCAGATTGCATCCCGGCCAGAAAACCGTATCCGCGCTTTGGTAATGGGAAAAAGGGAATTCATGCCCGGCTTTTGCGAACCTGCGGGCGCCGTCCAGCGCCTTGCGGACGGTGGGCGCGATCGCATCCTGCCGAACCATCCGCCGCTTCACCTCAAAAAAGGCGGCGGATGGCGACAGACCCTCGGGACAAACCCCGTCGCACCGGCGGCAGGAGGTGCAATGATAAGCAACCTCCGGACGATCCCGGAGAATCCGGTCGGGCGTGCCATACTCAGCCAGAAAGGGGCAGAGGTCCTTACAGACCCCGCAGCCGGGACAAAGATCCGTAAAATTATTCACAAATGATTACTTGACCTTGGCTACGGGGTAGTCCGCCTCGTCCCAAGCCTTGATGCCGCCGGGATGACGGTAAACGTTCTTGTAGCCCAGACGGACGGCCCACAACGCCCCGTTGTGGCTCCGGGTGCATTTCACAAAACCGCAGTAGAAGACGATCAGGCGCTCCCTGTCCGGACCCAGAAGCTTCTCCAGGGCGGCCTTGGTTTTGTCGTCTAATTGTGTCATTTCGGGAATCGGAAACTCCATCTGCACGGCCCCGGGGAGATGCTGCTTCTTGTAGCTGGCCTCGTAGGGCATGGTGTCCACGATGAGTATCGGTTTTTTCTGATCCATCCAGCTTTTCAACTCTTCCGTTGTCAGGATCTTGTAGCCGCCTCTTTCCACTTCCCTGGCGAAGGTGACGGCGATCTTTTCCGTTTCCAGTTCCTTGGTTCCCCAGGCCGCCAGGGCGCCCCCGGTCATGCCGAAAACCAGCAGGATTGCCATCAAAACCGTGATCAAACCTTTCTGCATTTTCATTCTCTCTTCTCCTTTTCTCTTTTTAAAATGTGGCTTTCCTTTGAAACACTCCATGATTAATGAACCCGTTATCGCCGTTATCGTTCCCACGCTAGCGCGTGAGAATAATGCTCATAAATATTCGCTATCCCTTTTCCGTCCTGTTTCCGGCAAATTCCCGGACCCGCCGGGAGAGATAGAGATACGGCGCTACCACCCCGATGAGGATCAGGTCCCGATAGAAGGCCTCCCGCAAACCGGCCTGTTTGTTCAGATCCTCGACCCCGAAGCAGCCGCAATCGACATCCAAATCCTCGAGAATGGCGTAACCGAGTACAAATACGAATAATATGAGGAGCCCCGTGATTAGATGGAGCCCCCAGGGACGATCCCAGAGCAGAGCGAGACCGGCAATCGTCTCGATCAACGGCAGACCCACGGCCAGAAAAGGGAGAAACGCCTCCGGCGCCAGATCATAGGTCGAAATGGTTGCGGCAAACGCCTTGGGATCGAAGAGCTTGATGGCGCCGCCATAGATGAAAAGGACGGCCAGGAGGATACGGACAATCCGGTAGGGCCAGGGATAGACCAGCGCCTGATGGACAATATTCCTGATTTTTATGAAATAAATCGGTTTATTTGAATACGGGTCGACCAATGTCGCCTCCTGATTGCGCCATGCCGTGATCTCCGCGGCATGACCCTCAGGGGCGAAGCGGTCAGGGGGGAGAGACGGCAGGACGGCGTTTTCCGGAGGACCTCCCGGGTCCTCTTTCAGCGCCTCATATTAACGGGGTAAAAAATAAGTAAATCATGGACATCGCTCCAAATATCGATGGGATGCCACCCAAGTTGCGGCTGCATTATAGACAATCCGCGGGAACTTGTCAATAAAAATGCGAGGCGATTCAAGAAGCCGGCGTACGTGGCCGTTCGTCATGTCGAAGATTTCGCTCCGTTCTCACGCTTCCTGCGGAACCACTGGAGCAGAAAAACGACGAGGAAGAGGGCGGCCCCGATCAGGTCGGTCCGGAGTCCCGGTTTGATCAACAGCAGGGCGGTGGCGAGCAGCAGGGCGGCCTCGTACCATCTTGTTTTGAGCAGGAGGCATCTCTGAACGGCCGCGGCGAGGCAGAAAACCCCGAAGCTCGCCGTCAGCAGGGCCGGAAGGATCTTCCAGAGGCTCCCGACGAAGAGCAACTCGGGTGCATAGACAAACATGAACGGGATGATGAAGCCGGCGATCCCGAGCTGGAAGGCCGCCAGCCCCGTCTTCCAGGGGTCGGAGCGGGCGATGCCCGCCCCCGCATAGGCGGCCAGCGCTACCGGGGGGGTGATGTCGGCGCGCGTCCCGAAATAGAGGATGAACAGGTGGGCGGCCATCGGCAGGACCCCCATCTGGACGAGGGCGGGGGCCACCAGCGCGGAGATGATGACGTACTGGGCCGTCGTCGGCACGCCCATGCCGAGGAACAGGCAGGCGATCATCGTGAAGGGCAGGGCCAGGTAGAGCTGTCCCATCGAGGCGTCCACGATCATCGAGGAAAATTTGATTCCCAGTCCGGTCATCGTGATCGAGCCGATGATGATGCCCGCCGCGGCGCAGGCGGCGGCCACCTCCACGGCGCCGATCGCACCCTCCTCCAGACCCTCCAGGATCAGTTTCCCGAAGGTCTTCAGCGATTCCTTCCGGATGAGGCTCATCAGGAAGGAGGTGGCGATCGTGGCGAGGATTGCCCAGAAGACGGCCCGTTCCGGAGAGAAGTCCTGCATCAGGAAGGCGATCAGAAGGAAGATGGAGAAGAGGTGGTGCCAGCCCGCGGCGAATGCCCTGCCGATCTTCGGCAGTTCGTTCCGGGGAAGGCCGACGAGACCCAGGGATACGGCCCGGAAATGGACCTGCATGAATGTCGAAAAGAAGGCGAGGGTCGCCGGAATGGCGGCGGCGATGCAGACCTTGTAGTAGGGAACGGAGAGGAACTCCGCCATGATGAAGGCGGCGGCCCCCATGATCGGCGGCATGATCTGTCCCATCGTGGAGGAGGCCGCCTCGACGCCGCCCGCGAAATGGGCGGGATAGCCGGTCCTTTTCATCAGGGGGATGGTAAAGGTTCCCGTCGTGACCGTGTTGGCGACCGAACTGCCCGAGATCATCCCGAAAAAGGTGCTGGAGACGACGGCGGCCTTCGCGGGGCCCCCCCTCGTCCAGCCTGTCAGGGCGAAGGCCACGTCCGTGAAGAACTGGCCGGCGCCCGTCTTCCTGAGCAGGGCGCCGTAGAGGATGAACAGGAGGATGAAATTGGCCGATACCCCGATCGGGACGCCGAAGATTCCGTCCGTGGAAAGAGAGAGGTAGGTGCAGAGCCGCTCAATGCTGTACCCCTTGTGGGCCAGGAAATCCGGAAGATAGGGTCCGAAGAGGGCGTAGCCGATGAACATGACGGCGATTATGGGAACGGCAAGGCCTGCGGCGCGCCGGGCCGCTTCCAGCACGATCAGCACCAGGATGGTGCCCATCACGACGTCCATCGTCCCGAAGGTTCCCGCACGGTTGAGGATCGCGGTGGAATTGATAAAGATCCACAGGCAGATGGCCACTGAAACGATCAGCAACACCACATCCGGAAGGGACATCCGATTGAGCGGCGAGCGCTTCTTGGAAAACGGGTAGAGGGCGAACAGCAGGATGGACATGAGCAGCCAGTGCAAAGCCCGGTGATCCAGCGCGAAGAAGGGGTGAAAATAGGCGTAAAGCAAGTGATAGACCGATGTCATCACGGCTACGATCGTAATGAGCAGAGAGGGAAGGTTCTTGTATTGGCGCTTCCGCTCGAACTCATCGAGGAGCTCCTTGGCGCGCTGCGCCGCGAGGGCCTCTTCCGCCTGAATCACCGCAGTTTCTCGGCTATCTGATTCTTTCCTTAGCGGATCTTGATGTTCCCCGTCACGCGAATCCATACCGATTCCCTCCCCCTGGCGATAGACAACAGCGGCACTCTCTGGTCGTGGATGGTCAGGACGTGGTTGGCGACTTCTCCAACCCGGAGCAGGAAGCGGGGGAATGGCCGCCGCATGCGCACCCGTGTCCATTCCCCGGAGAAGTCTGTCTTTCCAACATCGGCGCGGGATTCCAGACCGGCTCCGTACCACCGGTAGCTTTCCTCGATGAGCACGATCTCCCCGTTGTCGTCGATCGTGAACAGATCCCGCACCGGCGTGTGGTCGGAGGAGTGGCGGTATTCAATCGTGAAAAAATCCCCTGGCTCCACAGGGGATTCCCAGAGCGCCTCTTCCCCGACCGTGCGGACGATCTGGAAGGTCAGGCGCCCATCGGCGCAGAATGCCGCCGGCGCCTGGCCTGCAAGGGACAAGGCAATCAGTAGAAGACAACTGATTCTGGTCACCGATCCCCCTCCTTTGTGAAGGCCCCTGTGCAGGGCGGGATTTCCCGCAAGAATCGACTCGCTTCCATTGTGCCTTTTATTTCCGCCTGCAAGGGGGCGCTTGCAGGCGGTTCTGCCGGCCCATCGCAAAAAAGACAAAAGAGGGGCGGCCGGCGCCGGCCGGCCCCTGACTATTTTACTGCCCCGGATATCCGATTTTCAGGAACGGTTCCGGTTTTTTTATTTCAATGCCCCGACTTCCTTAAAGTACTTCGCCGCGCCCGGATGGAGCGGAAGCGGGCTGTTGACCGCGTTCTGCGGCGTAAGCTGGGCCGCGATCGGATGAACGTTTTTCAGCGCCCATTGTCCTTCATTCACGTTGGTGTAGATCGCCTTCACGATCTTGTAGGCAACGTCATCCTTCATCTTCTTGTTCGCGATCATCACGTTGGAATCGCCCAGGCATAGGACGTCGTAATCTACCTTCGCATAGGTCTTCCCGGGGATGACGATCTTGACATAGTAGGGATATTTCTTGAGGATCTGGTCCGCCAGCTTCTGCTCGATCGGAACCAGGACGATGTCCCGGGTGGCCGCCAGGTCCATCACCGCGGAACCCGGATAGGCGAAGTTGAAGAAGGTTGCGTCAATGACTCCGTCCTTGAGGGCCTGGACCGATTCGGTCTGCGACAGATTTGCGATCTTCAGGTCCTTCTCCAGATTGAAACCCGCCTCTTCGAGGATGATCTTGGACATCGTCGAGCAGCCGCTGCCCGGGACGTCGATGGAGACCTTCTTTCCCCTGAGGTCCGCGATGCTCTTGATCTTGGATTGGGCGGTGGTTACGAGGTGCTGGGGCGCCGGATACATCTGGAACAGGGAGACGATATCATACTTCTTCTCAAAGGGCTTCTTGCCCTCCGCGGCGTTGTAGCCGACGCTTCCCATGACCATCCCCATGTCCGAATCGCCGTTGCCGACGAGCCGGCTGTTCTCCACCGATGCCCCTGTGGATTCCGAGGCGCAGCGGAAGCCTTCCACGGTTTTCTGGATCACGACGGACATGCCGCCCCCGAGCGGGTAGTAGGCCCCACCGGGGCTTCCCGAGGCGAGCGTCAGGAAAATTTTATCCGCGGCCGATGCCTGGACCGCAAATCCCAGGCACAGGACCAAACCAATTGCCAATAAGGTGGTTCCTGAACGTTTCATTTTTCCCTCCTTCATGATGGGTCATTTGTTTTCATTCCGGTCCCGACCATCCGATCGGTTCCCCCAGCGCCGTTGTTCCCGGAGGGTGCGATCCCTCCGCCTATTTTTTCCGGTCGGCGAACTCCTCCAACTTCTCCAGCCGCTCCGGCGCCGAGACGGTCGCCAGGCAGGCCTCGACCTCGTAGTCCATCAGCGCCTCAAGGCTGACCTCAGAGGCCATGTTGAGCCCCTTCTTGATCAGGTTGATCGAAAAGAGCGAATTGGCGGCGATCTTCTTCGCCATGGCCATCGTCTCTTCCATGAGCGCCTCCACGGGGACGGCCTTGTTGACCAAGCCGATCCGTTCCGCCTCTTTTCCGTCGATGTAGTCGCAGGTGAACAGCAGTTCCCGTGCCTTGCCGGAGCCGACCAGCTCCTGCACGAGACGCATCGCGCCGCCGGTTACGGAGGAGGAGACCCGCGCCTCGGGCGAGCCGAACTTCGCCCCTTCCGCGGCGATCCGGATGTCGCAGGCGAGCGCCAGTTCGTAGCCGCTCCCCAGCGCGAAGCCGTTTACCGCGGCGATCGTCGGTTTCGGATAGCGGATGATCTGGCGGGAAATCTCCTGGAGATGGACCAGATAGTCGCGGTAAGCCTTGAGGCTCCGGCCCTTGGAGTCCTTGAGGTCCGCCCCGGTGGAAAAGGCGCGTCCCGTCCCGGTGAAGATGAGGACCCGGACGCTGTCGTCCTCGCGGGCGTCGGCGAGGGCCTGCTCGACGTCGAGCCAGAGCCGCTTGTTCATGGCGTTGAGCACCTGGGGCCGGTTCAGCGTGATGACGGCGACTCCCTCTGTTTTCTGATAGATGATGCATTCAAAGTCCATCTCGAATTCCTCCTTGGAGATTCATTGAAAATCGGATTTCTCTGTTCACAAGATCTTCTTTCGCGCTTCCGGAAGCTGATGGCCTTTTCATCCATCTCCGATTACATGATGATGATCCGGGCGTCGACAACGGACGCCCCCTGTTCGTGTACGATGATCGGATTGATATCCACTTCCTGAATTTCCGGGTGATCGGCCGCCAACTGGGCGACCCTCCGGAGGAGATCCTTCAGGATTCCGGTATCCTTCGGTTTTTGTCCGCGGACGCCGCCGAGAAGCGGGTATCCCTTGATTTCATGGATCATCTCCTCGAGATCCAGATCGGACGGCGGCGCGACCCGGAAGGAGACGTCCTTCAAAACCTCCACGAAGATCCCGCCGAGGCCGAACATCAGGACCGCGCCGAACTGGGGATTCCGGATCATGCCGACGATGCACTCCTGACCCGTGGGCGCCATCGGGGCGACGAGGACGCCCAAGACCTTTTCCGGGCGGCTGACTTTTCCGGCGTTCGCGACGACTGCCGCAAATCCCTCGCGGACCGCCTTTTCGTCACCGAGATTCAGCAGGATTCCGTCCGCGTCGGATTTGTGGATGATCTCGGGGGAGACGATCTTCAGGGCGACGGGAAAGCCGACGGCGGCAGCCGCTGTAACGGCTTCATCCTCTGTTTTTGCAAGGCCGGCAGGGGGAAGGGCGACGCCGTAAAGGGAGAGGAGTTCACGCGCCTCCGTTTCCAGCAGGTTCTTTCGGCCCGCCTGTTTCACCGCTTCGATCAGCGTTCCGGCGGCGGCGACATCCGCGCGGATTACCGGCAGGGGTCTCGCGAGATCCAGCTTTTCCCGCCGGGTTGCGAATTTGGCCATATAGGCCAGGCATTGTGCGGCCCGTTCCGAGGAGGGGGTCAGCAACACGCCGTTTTCAGCGAGGATCTCCATCGAACGGAAGGGGGCTTGGGCAAAGGAGGTGTGAACCGCAATCGGTTTGCCGTACTGCCGCATCAGCCGGACCAGCTCCTGCGAGGTCTTCTCCTCCAGTTCGCCGACGTGCGGGGCGATGATCTCCTTGAACCCGCCAAAAAATCCCGTGACGTAGACCGAATCGATTCCCCGCTCCTCCATGAGCGCCTCGACAATCTTGTTGATCATGTCGGGGTTCTCTTCGGCCGTCCCGCCGTAATCGATCGGGTTCGAAGCCGGCATTCCGGCGAGCAGGAACGGGCGGATCCTCTCCTGGGTGGCCTGCGGCAGAACCGGGACCTCCAGCCCGAAATGTTCGGCATTGTCCGCGGCAACCGAGTTGTCCCCGCCGCCCTCGGAGACGATGGCGACCCGGTTTCCCTTCGGCAGCGGCATGTTGGCGAAGGACATGGCCACGTCGAACATCTCGTCCACGTTGGTGACCCGGACGATCCCCGCCTGGCGGAAGGCGGCGTCCACAATCGCGTCGTCGGCGGCCAGGGATCCGGTGTGCGATGCGGCGGCCCTGGCGCCAGCCTTGCTCCGCCCGACTTTGAGGATCACGATTGGCTTCAGCTTCGAGACCTCCCGCGCCACCCGGACGATCTCCCCCCCTTCCTTGATCCCCTCCATGTAGACCAGAATCGCCTTGGTTCCCTCGTCCTGTCCCAGGTAGTCGATGTACTCGTGGAACTTTACGCCGATCGCGTTCCCGGCGGAGATGATGTGGCTCAGTCCCACCCCGCGCATTTCGGCATAGTGGGTGATCGAGTCGATGATGTTCCCGCTCTGGGCGATGACGGCAAGGGGTCCCTTTTTGATCGGCGGGACGCCCAGGAGGTTCATTTCGCCGGAGGCGGAAAAGAGGCCCGAGCAGTTGGGACCGATGATCTTTGCGCCTCCGGCGGTCGCGGCGCTGAGGATTTCCGCTTCGATCCTCTTGCCCTCTTCACCGGTTTCACCAAGACCTGCCGTGATGATCACGATCCCCTTGGCGTGCATCTTTACGCTGTCGGCCACGGCCTGCGGAATGAACTTCGGGGCGACGACGACCATGACGAGATCCACCTCCTCCCCGATATCGAGGATCGAGGGGTAGGCCTTTCTCCCGAACAGGGTATCCCGTTTGGGGTTGATCAGGAAGATCTTGCCGGGGAAGCCGCCCCGGATCAGACTCCTCGTGCGCCGTTCGGCCGCCTTTCCGGGAACCTCGGAGGCCCCGATGACCGCAACGGAGGCTGGGCTGAAAAGACGATTCAGCGATTCCATGACATCCTCCTCATTCCGCGTTATCTGTTTTTCCAAAAGGCACGAAAGGAAACAATAACAAGAATTTCCGCAATATCCCGGTGGTTTAATGGCCTGCCGTCCAATTCCCGAGACGATCGGTGTTGTCGATGTCAGGGTTTATTCTTCCGCCCGTTCTTGTAATCGGCGTAGGGCATGACATAGATCTCCTTCTTCTGCCAGAGGAGTTCCCTTTCCTTCAGGGCCTTCATGGTCTCCTCCGGATTCTGGATGCTCAATTCCGTCAGAAGGGCGTTGACCAGGCTCATGGCTGCGGTAAAGGATTCGATGAAGGAATCGAGCCGGGAGTGGACCGGAAGCACCCAGTCCGCGTTGCGGGCGAGAGGGGAGACGAGGGAATCGGTGATGGCGCCGACCCGTGCGCCGTTTTCCTTCGCGTATTCCAGAATATCGATCGTCAGCTTCGTGTATCTCGGAAAACTGATTCCGATCGTGAGATCATCAGCGCCCATGCCGTGCAGCGTATTCCAGACATCCCCGTAGCCGGGGATCACGGGCGTTGCCTGCCTTCCGAGGAAACGCAGGTAGAGGGCCAAAACGAGGGCGGGGGCATGGGCGCCGCGGAGCCCCACGACGAAGATGCGCCGGGCATTCTTCATATCGGCGACGGCCTGGCGGAACGTGTCCAGCGAAATATCCCGGAGGGTTTCGGAGAGGTTCCGGATGTCCTGCTGCATGATCTTCGTGAGGATGTCGCCGTCCGTCCGGATGCTCTTGACGGTCTGTTCGAGGCGCGTGACCGTGGTGAGTCGATCCTGGAACTGGGTTCGCATCATCTGCTGCAATTGGGGATAGCCATCGAACCCCAGGACCTGCGCGAGCCGCACGATGGTCGCCTCACTGACCCCCGCTTTCCTGGCCAGTTTCGATGCGGTCAGAAAGATCGACTCCTCGTAATGGTCCATGATGTACTGCGCCGCCCGTTTCTGGGCCTCGGTCAGTTGTATCTGCTTGTCCGCAAGAAGGGCTTTGATTGGCATGAAATATATCCTTCAGTGATATATTATGTTGAAGGAATTATTTCATCGCCGATCTCTTTTGTCAAGAGAAAAATGACATCAATTTCAGAAATAATTAAAGGAGTCGTATTGATGGTTTGCATGTGATTGGGGGATTCGCCCAAGAGGCATCCCTCACGTCGGCGGCTGAGGATTCAGGGGCTGGCCGGCTTCGGTTAGGAAGAAGGTTAAATCCTTCCACCCGGTAAAAGCCCTTTGGCCAGGAGACTCAGCATGCCCTGGCCTTTGCGATAGGGCTCTCCCTTCAGAAGAAGGGTTTCCACCTTCAGACCCGGAAGTTCGCCCGGTTTCAGGCTCAACGGATTCCGGTTCAGGATCGCCATGTCGGGTGATTTAACTCCTTCTGTGTGCAGCCGAAAAGATTCTCGTAGGATTTATTGATGTAAAGGAATTTTCCATCGGATGAGCTTACGCCGAAGGCGAGCGAAGAAGTCTCCGTCAAAGCCCTGAAACGTTCCCTCACTCTCGCGCAGAGCCTTCCTCCGCCCGCCTGCGTTCGGAGACGTCAGTGGAGATGCCGGCGACAGCGTATATCCTGCCCTGCGCGTCACGAAGCGGGAACTTTGTCGTAAGCCATGTAATCGAGCGGTCCTTGAGCCGGCTGTACTCCTCGAACTCCAGCGCCTTCCCTGCCTCGATCACCTGGCGATCGTTTGCCTCGTGCCAGTCTGCGTCCTGCTTGGGCATGAAATCGTGCCGTCTCTTTCCGATCATCCGCTCCGGTGTTGAGTTGAGGAGCCGTGAGAGGGCGGTATTCGCGAGCAAAAAACGCTCTTCCAGATCGAGGGCATAGATAATAGCCGTCGAGTTGTCGATGATGCCCTGGATCTGCCTTTGGGCTGCGGCCACCGCCTCTTCGGCCTTCTTTCTCTCCGTAATGTCGAAGTTCACGCCCATGAACCGAAGGGGTTCCCCTCTCGTTCCCGAATCATTCCCCTCTGGCTTACCATCGGAGAAGAATTGGCCCTTCCCTGCCAGCCAACGCTCCTGTCCATCGGCGCGCACGATTCGAAACTCGGCATCCAATTTGCCGCTTCGAATCGCTTCGGTCCACTGATCCTGTAATTGCTCGATATCATCAGGGTGAACGAAACGGAAGAATGTGTCAGGACCTGCATTGACGTCGCCGGGTTTGAGCCCGAGAAGTTCAAACTCGGTTGCGTTCCATTGCCCTTCGCCTGTCAGCAGGTCAACCTCGAAAGTCCCCATGGAACTCGCCTGGAGCACAAGCCGCTGCCGTTCCTCGCTATGTTTGAAGGCATTTTCCGACTGCTTGAGTTTGGATACATCCGAGCCCGTGATGACGGCCCCAAGCACACGCCCATCGGAATCGAACAGCGGCACTGCTGACTCTATCAGATGGACATGTCTGCCGTCCGAGAAAACCAGTTCCACATCCATATCCTTGACCGGCTTGCCCGTGGCAGTGGCAACCTGGGCGGGCATCTCCTCGGGCTTCAACTCCACGCCGTCATGGAGCACCCTGTAGGAGACCGCTGCTTCACAGGGTGCGGCACTGCGGGAAATGTTGCCGAGGCGTGGCGTCTTCATGATCATCTCGTCGGCGTAGGCGTTGCCTGTAATGAGCTTGCATTCAGGATCATGGGCAATCCAGATGGCTACCGGAGCGGTATCCAGGACTGTCTGCATTTCAGTTGTCCTTCTCTCAACCAGAGATTCCAGGTCCCTATGGGCTTTTCGAAGGTCTTCCTCCGCCTGCTTTCGCGCCCGGTGCTCCTCCGCTTCTGCAAGCGCTCTCCGGACTGCGGGTACAAGTCGCTGCTGGAGCCTGTTCTTCAGGACATAGTCCTTCGCCCCCTGTGTCAGGATGTCTATGGCGCGGTCTTCCGTGACGGCGCCGGTGACCAGAATGAAAGGGGTGTCCGGGCGCCTTCTTCTCGCCTCGGCAAGCGCTAAGGCCCCGTTGTATTTAGGGAGATCATAATCGGAAAGGATGAGATTTGGACAAAATTCCTGAATTTCACGAATAAAATCTTCTTCAGTCATCACCACTTTCGAGGTGAAAATGATTCCTGCCTCTCCAAGTTCAAATTGAACCAACTCGGCATCAGCGGGATTGTCTTCCAGAATCAGGATGCGAAGGGGTTCCGTCATGATCTCATCGCCAGAATCGGCGTTTTATGCAATTCATTATTCATGCATCGCCGGCATGGGGTGTATCGGTCAGTGAACTGTGAAAGCATCATCCTTGTGGGGCGGGAAGCGTAAAATAGAACTTCGCCTCCCTGTCTACTTCCCCCTCTGCCCAGACCCGGCCTCCGTGGCGCTCGATGATGCGCTGGACGATCGCCAGCCCTACGCCTGTTCCTTCGTACTCCTGGCCATGGAGCCGTTGAAAGACACCGAACAGTTTGTCATAATAAGCCATATCGAACCCGATACCGTTATCCTTCAAACAGTAGACGATTTTGTCGGACTCGCAGTAACTGGTTAGTTCGATGATGGCCGGTTTTCTGTTCTTGGTAAACTTGGCGGCGTTGGAGAAAAGATTGACAAGCGCTTGTCTGACAAGAGGTCTGTCCCCAAATCCGGGCAGCAGTTTCGCGATTCTGACCTCAAACTCCCGTTCCTGATTGATCGCTTGTATGTCCTTCCATACTTCGCCTGCGAGTGTTTCCATATCGATTGCCGAGGCACTCATTTTGTTTCTGAGCACCCTCGAAAAGGAGAGAAGGTCATCAATCAAAACGCCCATTTTTTCAGCGTTGCTGCGAATGACGTCGATCAAGTGGGCGGCATCCTCATCGAGCGCGCTTCCGTATTTCCTCACGAACATCCGGGAATAGCCGTCGATGGCCCGCAGGGGCGCCTTGAGATCATGGGAGACGGAGTAACTGAAGCTCTCCAGTTCCTTATTCGCATCTTCCAATTGCTGCGTCTTTTCCTTCAGGGCCATTTCCGCCTGTCTGTGTCCAGTGACGTCCAGGAAGGCAGCGATAGCGCCGGTTGGGCACCCGCAGGCATCCATCACGGGAATCACGTTGCCCAAAACGGAACGAATACTACCGTCAGCAAAGCGGAAATCAAGCGCACAATCCAGAATTTTCTGACCGGTCCGAGCCGCAACCTGGATCGGCATATCTGTTGGCGGAAGCTCCACGCCGTCACGGAAAACACGGTAATTTGACAAGAGTTCAGGTCTCGGGCCGGTCTTGGACAGGTTGATCCCCTCCTTCAGGCGCGAGAAATCGTATGCCACCCGATTTCCTGTGATGTTTCGGCAGTCGCGGTCAAGGGCGGTCCATATGATTGCAGGAGCGGCATCCAAGGTCGCTTTCAGTTGCGCAGCTTGGCTCTCCACTTCCTCCTTGCCTTTCCTCAACGCGTCTTCGGCTTCCTTAAGGCGGAGCATAAGAATGTTCTTGGTACCGACTACCGCATCCACTTCCTGGTTGCGAAGCGCCCTGATGATTTCCTCGCTTTCGGCCAGTTTCGCGATCAGCTCCTCGTAACCGGGTTTATGCTCCATGCTCAAGCCTCAAGCGGAGGGCGGAGAGAACCCTTTCTCTATCGCCCAGATTGCCCACGATCGTCGCCCTCGGTTCGGGCGCCGCAAGAACGAGTGTGGGGGTCACGAATATCCCGTCTCGCAGGGCAGTGGCGAAGTCGGTCAGGACATCCACGTGCTCGATCTGGGAGCAGTCTTTGAGGTATTCGTCACAGATGCCCTTCAGGTTCTCCTGGGCAAGCCGGGAGTTCGGTTCATCGTCCGCAACATACAGCTTCAGCCTGTAGGTCTGCTTTTTTTCCGTATCCGGGGTAACGCTATCCGTGGGCTTCATTTCCTGATCTCCTTCGACGATTCTGACGCATCGCCAGCGGATTCATTGGGAACCTCAACCTCGATACCGTGATCGGTAATCCGGAAATCATGGTACTGACTGGAATGCTTCGAGCCGCGCGACTTAACCACCAGCAGCTTGCGCTTGAGTCTATTCCCTTCCTCGATGAAACGGAGCCACAACAGAGCGTCTATGATGGAAGAGATGCCGACACCGCTTATGGCGATCCTGTCGTCGCTCCCCCCCGAGCTTTGATTCGTCATGATCAGGGTGATGCCTTTATCCTTGCACCGGTTGGTCAGGCGCATGGCGAACTCAAAAGCAGCCCGGTCGGACCCCATGCGCTCGAAGGAGGAGATCGCGTCCACAACCACGTGGTCGGGCTTAAACTCCTCAATCATTTTGAAAGTGCGGACCAGGTGTTTTTCCGTCCCGAAAGCTTCCGGCATGGCGGTCATCACCTTCAGGAAGCCTTTTTTAATGGCCGGGCGGAGGTCGATGCCCGGGCTGAGCATCGTCGTCACTATCGCCGCTTCCGATTCCTCGAAACTGAGATAAAGCACCTTTTCGCCACGGTCACAGGCGGCCTTGACAAAGGTGACGGCCACGGTGGTTTTCCCGGTCCCCGACGACCCGGCGATTAAAATGGCTGAGCCGCGGCGGTAGCCGCCGCCCAGGACGCTGTCCATCTGCTCGTTGCCGCTCGAATCATGAGGACCCATGGCCTGGTGTTCCAGACCGAACTCGGAGATGGGAATGACGCTGATGCCGCCCGGTTGAATCACAACGGGATAGGCATTGCGGCCGAAATCGGAGCCGCGGTACTTGATGATCTGAAGCTCCCGCGTCGCTACCCATTCGCCGGGGCGTTGAATCAGCCTGATGACGCAGTCCGCCATGAATTCCAAAAACTCGTACCGGTCGAAGACGGTATTGCCTCCGGAGGCCTTCAACGTCAGGATGGCCGTCATCTTGTGGTCAAGCAGCCACTCGTTCAGGTAGTACAGCTCGCTGCGTTCCCGGTTGGAATTGTCAAAGAGCCGCATGAGCACGTCCAGGGCGTCAAATACGATGCGCTTTGCGCCAATGGCTTTGGATTGTCCTTCGATGATGGCCAGAAGCGCCTTCAGATTGAAGTCTCCTGAAACCACGGTCTCCGGGTCCATTCGGGCCTCGATGATCGCCAGCTTATCCGCCTTTTCCAACGCCTCAAGGTCCCAACCCAGGGTGCCGGCATTGCGGCGTACGGAATCAGCCCGCTCTTCAAAAGCGACGAAAATGCCGGTTTCACCCACCAGAGCGCCCCGGTAGAGAAATTCCATCCCCACGATGCTTTTGCCGGTACCCGGGCCGCCTTCAAGGAGCGTGGTTCGCCCTTCCGGCAGGCCGCCGTACAATATCTCGTCGAGACCTGATATGTATGAAGGAGCTTTGGCTAACTCTTGAACAGTTTTGTGCTTCCTGCGCGAATTGTTATCCATTCCTTCCTCACCGATGAATTTGATGTTCTTGATACGATATGGCTTTCCATGGACGAGACATGACAAAATTCGACGAAACTATAGGAGAGCTATTTTTTCTTGTCAAGAAATATCAAGGCAAATATCGTCGAATGGTATCGCATCGAAAGGCAAGGGTTGGCGATGCGGTTGGAAGAGAAAGAAGGCGACCATAATTAACTCTGTCAAGAGAAATCACTTTGACAGAGAAAAATGACATCAATTTCAGAAATAATTAAAGGAGTCGTATTGATGGTTTGCACGTGATTGGGGGATTCGCCCAAGAGGCATCCCTCACGTCGATGGATGAAGATACAGGGGCTGGCCGGCTTCGGTTGGGAAAAAGGTTAAATCCTTTCACCCGGTAAAAGCCCTTTGGCCAGGAGACTCAGCATGCCCTGGCCTTTGCGGTAGGGCTCTCCCTTCAGAAGAAGGGTTTCCACCTTCAGACCCGGAAGTTCGCCCGGTTTCAGGGTCAACGGATTCCGGTTCAGGATCGCCATGTCGGCGATTTTCCCCGTTTCGAGAGAGCCGCGCTCCTGCTCATCGAAGGTGGTCCAGGCGGCGTTATAGGTGAACAGTTTCAGCGCCTCCTGAATCGTGAGGGACTGCTCGGGAACATAATGGTTGCAGGCGGCATGGATGCCGAAGATCGGATCCGGCAGCGTGCAGGGGGCGTCGGAACCGCCGCTCAGGACGATGCCCATATCGGTCATCTTTCTCAGGGGTGAGATCAGCGCCGCGCGCTCCCCCAGGATGGTCTCCAGAAACGGCAGAGGTTCCAGATCCCACATCAGAAAGGCGGGTTGCAGCGGGATCTGGATGCCGAGGTCGGCGCATTTTTGCAGCCCCTCTGCGGTGGGAAGGCAGGCGTGGATGATCCCGTGGCGGTGATCCCGCCGGGGAAAATCCTTCAGGGCGGCCGCGATCGCCGTGACCGCCTGGTCGAAGGCCGCATCGCCGATCGCGTGCATCTCGATCTGCAACCCCTCTCTGTTGGCCCGCTTCGCGAACCGGATCACCTCTTCATCGGTGTGGAAGAGGATGCCGCGATTTTGGGGATGGTTCGCGTACGGCTGCCGCAGCGCCGCATCCTCGCTTCCGAAGCATCCGTCCAGGGCCGTCGCGAAGCATCCCCCCACCCGGGGAAGCTTTCGCTTTCGGATCTTGTCGACATTCATGGTCTGGAAGAAGAGGCGGGTCTGAAAACCGCTGTCGAGTCCCTTTCCGAGGATGGTCTCCACGGTCACGTCGAGATCGAGCGGGAAGCCGACGCCGGATACGGTATGCATCATCCCGATCCCCTTTTCCGCCATATCGTCTGCGGCCCGAAGCATGTTCCGGAGGGTCCGCGGCAGGGAGACCTTTTTGGTGATGAAATCGGTGGCGGCAAAAAAGGCCTCCTGGTTCATCTCCCCCGTCTCTTCATGCCAGCCCCGCAACGACTTCATTCGATCCGGCAGCATCGCGATCATCCTGCTGTTCAGGATGCAGGCGTGGCCGTCATATTTGACGATGAAAACCGCCCGGTCCGGTGAGGCCTGATCGATCTCCGCCCTGGAGATCAGCCGCTTTTCCCGGACGGCGTGGGCGGAGGCCCCGAACCCCATGATGATCCGGTCGCTGTTTTCCGCTGTGAATTTTTGGATCTGTCCGCACATCTCGGGCAGGCTCCGCGCATCGCGTACATCCAGACCCGCATGGAACAGCGCGTAGGATGCAAAGTGCAGGTGCGTATCCCCGAAGCAGGGAAGAAGGGCCTTTTCACCCAGAATCTCCCGGGTGGCGCCTTGATACGCCTCGGGCAACCCGTTTCCGACATGAAGAATCCGTCCCTTGTCTTCCACAAGGTATCGGTAAACATGGCTTTCCCGATCACAGCAGATGATCGCGCCTTCATAGGTTTTCATCGTGGCCGGTCTCCAAGGCGCTGTTATACTTGACTATCCCCTCTTCTCGGGTTGATCTCACCGATGACACGAGATCACAGGGCCGCGGCTTGAAACGATTGCCCCAGCGGCTGAAATTCTTCCAGTTCCTGACGAGCCAGTTTGGCGCGGATCTCCTCGAAACGACTGATGGTCTCTTTTGAATAGAGCCGTTCACCGCACCGCTCGCATACCTCCGCCCGCACTGTCAGGACCGCCGTATGCCTGCCGCCGCGCAGCAGTTTTTCCACTTCTCTTTCAACGACCTCTCCGCAACACACCGGACATTGACTAAACGGCTGCATCTTTCGGCCTCCTTGTTCGTCCGTTGACCCAGCGTTTCGGATCCGGACGATAAACCGTGATCATCACAGCCCATCGACTTTCACGATTGTAAGCCCAAACACTGTGGATGGGTTCTTTCTTGAATGTCGTTCCGTAGATCAAACAACTGGGATAAGGCATATCTTCCGGATAGTCTTCGATGATCTCCCCTTGAAAAATACTGATAAAGATTTCATCAAACGAAAGATGATCGGCTTGCGCTTCCTCGTCCGCATGATCCGTAATTCGTATCCGATTTTGCCGTATCGCGTCAACAATCTCTTCCAAACTCATGTGACACAACGTCCTTGTCATATCGGAAGGGTGATTCCATTCAGCATGGCCTCCATTATAGACGGGAAAAATATATAATCAAGATATTTACAAGGACAGGGGCGGATATGGTATCGCCACCCACCTGAATAAAGCCCGCAGGAGCATTCCTTCGCCTCGACTCAATTACAGCCTCCACCTACGAGTCAAGTACGGCAGCCTTATAGGAACGTTAAGCACTTCAATTTGAAAGCTTAGCCTTAATCAGTTTTATATTCTTCGTCCTTTGTTAAATATGACCAAAATGAAAAAGACGCAAAAAACTAATAACCCCGATAATCTTCGACTCAGGCCGAAGGCCACCACTACCGATCCAATTCCTTAAGAAGTCCATTTCATTTTTCGTTGGCCTCATGCAATGCGTTATAAATTAGTGCGAGGCACGGCAGGTGCCATTGCGTGGGATTGTTTTTGATATACTTAACAGTAATTGCCCAAATCTGCCTTCTTGACTTCGATCCTATTTTTATTGAACAAATTTCTTTAACCTCATTTTCGTCGCCGCCGAAGAGCGTAGATGCACAATAGCCATCGAGAACGCCGGCTATATAGTAAACTTGCTTTTCCTCGGTCCAACTCAACAAAGCTTCTCCTGTATAACTTCCTCCGACGTATACAACTTTCTCCGTGATCTTATCTTCGGCGTAAGAACTGCCGACCAGAGCAAGCATTAAACATATCAGTGAAATCGTCCTTTTCATTTTTCGCCTCCTTTTGTCAAATTGCCGCTTCCGGATTCAGTGTTGGTGCTCACAAGATGTTGTCTTCCTTTAATTTCAGTACAACGGTCGCCCTCCTATGCGTTCTGAATCTCAAGCACATAGCGGTCCCGTACTATCCTCGCCTCCCTAAAAGCCACCTTCGACGGACACGCCTCAACGAGAGAGCGCACAATAGCGC
>Ga0351972_10154_pt1 | contig 29241 bp, 23 predicted proteins | sample TotcelHFGM3001N9_FD_206747 | JGI IMG/M metagenome (GOLD analysis project Ga0351972, IMG submission 206747) | Enriched cells from coal bed in the Powder River Basin, Montana, United States - Total cells FGM rep2 HSBNCT.FGM.300.1.N9 ...
CACACAATTAAGTGTCGTAAGATATGGGAATGTTGTGGGCAGCCGGGGTAGTGTAATACCTTTCTTTCTTAAATGTCGAGAGAATGGATGTTTTCCCATTACTGACACGAACATGACCCGTTTCTGGATCACTATTGAACAAGGCGTCAATTTTGTATTGGATTGCCTTGAACGAATGGTGGGAGGTGAGTTGTTTGTACCTAAGCTACCCAGCATGAATATTATGGATCTGGCCAAAGCAATAGATCCGGCGTGCAAAACCGAGATAATTGGTATCCGGCCCGGGGAAAAAATTCACGAAGTCATGATACCAAGGGATGATGCCAGAAGAACGGTTGAGTTTGATCGCTATTACATTATTCAGCCTGATTTTTCATTCTGGGAAAAACGCAATCATCATGGTGGCAAACCGGTAAATGACGATTTTGAATATAATTCTGGAACAAATCCCTGGTTATTAACCATTGATGACATGAAAGGAATAATCAAAACGCTATGATGATTCCTTATGGAAGACAAACCATTGACGAAGAAGACATCAAGGCCGTCATAGAAGTTCTGCGCTCTGATTGGCTGACGACCGGTCCAAAAGTCGCCGAATTTGAGGCGGTCTTGGCCCGATATGTCGGCGCAAACTATGCCGTCGCCGTGAGCAGCGGTACCGCAGCCCTTCACTGTGCCATGTATGCCTTGGGTATCGGTCCGGGCCATGAGGTAATCGTCCCAACCATGACCTTTGCCGCGAGCGCCAACTGTGTGGTTTATCAAGGAGGAATCCCGGTCTTTGTCGATGTTGCACCAGATACGCTCACCATCGATCCGGAGGATGTTGAAAGAAAAATCACCCCCCGAACCAAAGCAATCATTGCCGTCGATTATGCCGGTCAGCCTGGCGATTATGCTGCCCTCAGGGAAATTGCTGATCGCCATCATGTAGCGTTGGTAGCCGATGCCTGCCACTCTTTGGGCGCAACGTATCGAGGGCGTTCCGTGGGTTCACTGGCGGATTTGAATGTCTTCAGCTTTCATCCGGTGAAGCACATCACCACCGGTGAGGGGGGCATGGTCACCACCGACAATGAAACCTATGCCAAACGCATGCGAATCTTCCGCAACCACGGGATTACCTATGACCACCGGAGACGGGAGGCGCAGGGGCCATGGTTTTATGAGATGGTGGATTTGGGATATAATTATCGTATAACCGATTTTCAGTGTGCCCTGGGCATGAGCCAACTGCAGAAGCTGCCGCTCTGGTTGGCGCGGCGGCAGGAGATTGCCCGGCAATACGACGCAGCCTTTGCCGAAATTAAAGGGATTACACCTCTTACGGCCAAGGTGGATGTTCGTCATGCCTATCATCTGTATGTGGTTCGTATAAATCAGGATGAAACAGGTATGGGGAGGGGGGAATTTTATCAAGCCCTGCGTTCCCAGGGTATCGGGGTGAACGTTCACTATGTTCCCGTGCACCTGCATCCATTTTACCAAGAACGCTTTGGAACAGGTTGGGGTCGGTGTCCGGTGGCGGAGTCCGCCTATGAGCAAATTCTTTCACTGCCGATGTATCCCGCCATGACCGATGAAGAAATAAAAATTGTGGTCCAGGCGATGGAGATGGCTTCGGTGAAAGAACCCTTGATCATGATTGCTGAGGCTGTAAAATCAAAAAAATGATGTCCGAGCTCACGGGGCCCATTGCCCAAGCTGGTTTTCACCGATTGACATGAAAACCCTGATCATCCGCGCTGATGCCAAACCTGAGAGCGGCACCGGCCACGTCATGCGGTGTCTGGCCCTGGCCCAGGCCTGGATGGATAATGGGGGAGAGGTCGTATTTATCAGCCACTGCGAAAGCGATGCCTTAAGGGAACGCATCGCCGCCGGGGGAATTGATCTCATTCCGCTGGATAAGCCCCATCCCGATCCTCTTGACCTCGACTTTACGATAAGTAGGCTCAATAAACTCAAAGCCCAAAACTCAACCCGCGAAACCTGGCTTGTAGTTGATGGCTATCATTTTGATGCGGGGTATCAAAAAAGCATCAAAGCGGCCGGTTATAGACTCCTCTGGATCGACGATTACGGCCATGCGGCGCATTATTACGCCGACCTGGTCCTGAACCAGAATATTTCGGCTGATCCATCCCTTTATAGCAATCGGGAGCCCTATACCCAATTGCTGATGGGGACTCGCTATGCCCTGTTGCGCCGCGAGTTTAAACGCTGGCAGGGTTGGCAGCGTGAAATCCCTGCGATGGCTCGAAAGGTCTTGGTGACCTTGGGCGGGGCAGACCCTGATAACATTACTTTGAAGGCCGTCCAGGCGCTTAAGCAGGTGGAGGTACCAGGATTGGAGGCTAAAATCGCCGTCGGACCTGCCAATCCACATCGGGAATTATTGAAGAAAGAAATCGGCGCTAATTCAAATGTGGAGCTTTTGGTAAATGTCACCAACATGCCGGAATTGATAGCCTGGGCAGATATCGCTGTGTCCGCCGGAGGCAGCACCTGCTGGGAACAGGCGTTCATGGGATTGCCAGGCATTATCCTAATTATTGCTGAAAATCAGCGGGCTAATGCCGAGCTATTAGGCAGGCAGGGCATTGCCATGAATCTCGGATGGCATCAGGATTTGTCAGTAGAGAGGATCGCTTCACAATTGAAACACCTAATGATAAATTCAGAATCGCGATCTCTGATGTCACAGCAGGGACAAAACCTGGTCGATGGATATGGGGGGTGGCGGCTCTGCAACCTCATCGCAGGGGAAACATTAAAACTACGCCCTGTCCTTGCCGAAGATAGTGAAAGGGTGTGGAAGTGGGCGAACGATGATTCCGTTCGGGCTGCTTCTTTTTCAGGCGCGTTTATTCCATGGGAAGAGCACCTCCGCTGGTTTCAGGAAAGAATCAATCGTCCTTTTTTTTATCTAGCGCTGAATCAGGATGATCTTCCTGTAGGTCAGGTCCGCTTCGATCAAAAAGAAGAAGAAACGGTCATATCCGTTATGATTGACGGCGCTTTGCACAATCGTGGCTATGGCGTTACCCTGATCAGGACAGCTTGTGAGAAAATTTTTTTAAACCCTGACGTCAAGGCGATTCATGCCTATGTTAAACCGGATAACGAAGCTTCAAGGAAGGCCTTCATCAGGGCGGGATTTAAGGAGATGCGCAATGATGTCCAACATGGTTATCCGGCCAGCCATTTCATTTTAGTAAAATGTTGATTTTTATTTGAGGTTATCATGCCCGTATCCATAATGATTAATGGCAGAATGATCGGCCCTGGGCAGCCGGTTTATATCATTGCCGAAATATCTGCCAATCATAATCAAGATTTTGATCAGGCAGTAAAGATTATTCATGCTGCAAAAGAATCCGGCGCCGATGCAGTCAAGTTACAGACATACACCCCTGATACCATCACTATCGATTGTGACAATGAATATTTCCGCATTGGTAAAGGAACTATCTGGGAAGGACGAACGCTCTATGACCTCTATAAAGAAGCCTATACACCCTGGGAGTGGCAGCCAAAATTAAAAGAAATTGCCGATGATCTCGGTATAGACTTGTTTTCCTCGCCGTTTGATCATACCGCGGTGGATTTTCTCGAGAAAATAAATGTTCTGGCCTATAAAATCGCCTCCTTTGAACTGGTGGACCTGCCCCTGATCCGGCGGGTAGCCCAGACCGGCAAGCCGATCATCATGTCCACCGGCATTGCGACGTTAGCGGAAATTGAGGAGGCGGTGCACACCGCCCGGGAGGCCGGGGCAACGCAGATAGCCCTGCTCAAGTGCAACAGTGCCTATCCGGCCCCGCCTGAAGAGATGAATTTGCGCACGATTCCCCATTTATCGGAGGCTTTCAGTGTGCCCACTGGTCTTTCCGACCATACCCTGGGAATTGCCGTGCCAGTAGCCGCGGTGGCCTTAGGGGCGTGCATCGTCGAGAAACACTTTACTTTATCTCGCTCTATTCCCGGGCCGGATAGTTCTTTTTCCCTGGAGCCCGAAGAATTCAAAGCCATGGTCAATGCCATAAGAACAACTGAAAAGGCATTGGGGAAAATCAATTATGCAGTTACGCCCCAAGAGGCCGCCAGTCGTGTCTTCAGACGCTCTCTTTTTATTGTCAAGGACATGAAAGCCGGTGAAAAATTCACTGAAGTAAATGTCCGCAGTATAAGGCCCGCTTATGGATTGCCAACGAGATATCTCAGCAGTGTTATCGGCAGGAAATCGCTAAAAAATATTAAAGTGGGTACGCCGCTTTCCTGGGATCTGGTTGGATAAATGAGTCAAAAATACCGTGCGGCTCTGGCAGGTCTTGGCAATATTGCGTGGCGGTTTGATCAAAAAACCGACGGCGTTGGTATCGGATTGACCCATGCGTCATCTTATCTAAAAAATGATCGCATAGAAATTGTCGGCGGCTGTTCCCCGGAACAGGAGGATAGAGAGTCCTTTGAAAAGGTCTACAACGTACAAAGTTTTAGAACGATAGAGGAAATGCTTACGGCGGTTAAGCCGGACATTGTGAGCATCTGCACACCTGCGGAGTATCACTATGATCAGGTCATGTTTTGTCTGAAACAATCTATCCCGATGATCTGGCTCGAAAAACCACCTACGACTTCACTTGCAGATCTTGATAATCTTATCCGGGAAAATGGACAGCCTATAGGAAGAAGCAAGATTTTGGTTAACTACCAGAGGCGTTTTTCGGAAAGCTATATCTGGCTTCAATCATTGTACAAAGATCAGACCTTAGGCGCCTGCCGGCTGATTCAAATAAATTATTCCAGGGGTTTGGAGACCAATGGTTCGCATCTTTTAGACATACTTTTTTTTATTGTTGGGCTTGAAGGTGAATACAGACTAAAATGGGTTAGTGATAGTAGATCAGTGAGTCCTTCATTTGCACTGATTTTTCAAAATGGATTTTCCGCTTTTGTTTCTGGTACAGAACTACCTTATCACAATACAGACATCATGTTAACGTTTGATTCGGGCCGAGCCTCCGTTCTCTATGGTGGCGTGGTACGACGCATTGAATGCAAGGTAGAAAATGACCTGTTTCCGGACTTTTATCGACTTGCAGAGTCAAAGATTGAACACACAGATAATGGAGAAATACAATGTAGTATGCCAGAGGCTTTAAGCGATCTCATCGAAGCGTATGAAGATAATCGCGAACCAAGGAGTAGTCTTGTAACCGCGAGAAGAACCCAAAAACTGATGGAAGAGATAAGGTCACATTCAATTCGATGAATGCATTGTTTGCTTCAGGTGACGTTGGTGGTGCGCGAGCGATATTACCAATTCTTGAACGATGTGTTGAGGAGGGGATTGATGCGGCATTTGTCGATAATGGTCATATTTCCAAAGAGGCGCCAAGTCATTTGCTCAGGATTTATCCTGAAGCATTAGGATCAATAGAGCAGTTTGAAAAATTTTTATTTAAAAACGATATCAGGGTATTCATATTTGCCTCTAGCCTGAAAGATAGTACAGCTTTAACTTTAGCAAGACGTATGAAGGCGCACAATGTACCTGTCATTCATGTGCTGGACCACTGGAATTCTTATCAGAGACGTATGGAAACCGATGGTTTGCCAGTTTTTATTCCCGATCATTACGCGGTTATGGATGATATGGCTTATAGATCTGCAGTTGAAGATGGCATAGACGAGTCAACGTTAATGATAACCGGCCAGCCGGCCCTGGCGAATCTTGCCGCCGAATTTGCCCAGTGGAAGACCATAATAGATCGCTCTATATTGAATCATGAGGGCTTTGACCCGGGCAAGAGGCTGATCTCATTCATATCCGAGCCTGTGGAGCACGACCAGGGGGCCACGCCTGAAACTCCCGGTTATCGTGGCTATACTGAAAAGGAAGTTATCCGACGCTTCTGCGAAATTCTTCAACCCTTCTCTAAGGACATTCAGATAGCCATGCTTCCTCACCCACGCGAGGAACCAGATGCTCTCGCTGAATTATGGAATGCGCATAAAGGAGAACTGTGCGGAAAAATATTGAATTTAACTAGCGGGAGATATGGTGTCTTCATGTCAGATAGCGTCGCGGGCATGGGGTCAGTGCTGTTGTTTGAGGCCTGGCTTTTAGGGAAACCGGTCATATCCATCCAACCCGGTTTGCGCCTTCCTTCGTTGCAAATGCTCCAACATCGGCAGGATGTTGTTTTTGTCGATTCCTATTTAAGCATATCGGAATCGCTGACTGACTGGCTGGGTGGCGTAATCAGAGGGCTAACGTATAATATCAGGCCAGATCTGGCCTTGCATGAAAAAGCGCCAGACATTCTGTGTAATTTAATTAAGAGCTATATTCATTGATAAAAGGGGATTTGTCTCTCTATGAACATTGCAATTATACCGGCTCGCGGCGGTAGCCGCCGCATCCCTGGCAAGAATATAAAACTTTTTGTGGGCAAGCCGATTATTGCCTACTCCATAGAAGCGGCAAAGGCATCCCAGGTCTTTGATCGTATTATTGTGAGTACCGATTCTGATGAAATTGCCCAGGTTGCAATTGCCTATGGCGCTGAAATACCTTTTATACGGCCTAAAGAACTTTCTGATGACCATACACCCACAGCGCCAGTTATTGCTCACGCCATTCATTGGTTTAAGGAGAGGGGCCATCTCCCTGAATTTGCCTGCTGTATTTATGCCACTGCCCCTTTTGTAAAGCCTGATTTTATTAAAGAAGGGTATAAGACAATTGTAGAAAATAACGTTGCCTCAGTATTCTCTGTAACAACATATGCTTTTCCTATCTTAAGATCATTGAAAATTACGAATAAAGGCACCTTGGCAATGTTCTGGCCGGAACACGAGATGACCAAGTCGCAAGATATGCCGGAGGCTTACCATGATGCGGGTCAATTTTATTGGCTCAAGGTTGACTCTTTTTTAAAAAGCGGTAAAATATATACCTCTGATGCAATGCCTGTTATTCTTCCCCGTTATCTTGTGCAGGATATTGATACACCGGAGGATTGGATAACCGCCGAGAGGATGTTTAAAGGTGTCCGAGATGAATAATTATTTATTTGGCGGGGTGAAGAATGAAACTATCAATTCATGGGGGTAAACCCGTCCGCAGTAAACCGTTTCCTGTATACGTTACTCTTGGGGAAGAAGAGCAACGTGCGGTAATGGAAGTACTTAACAATGGTATTTTATCCAAATTTTTGGCTACTTGGTCTCCAGATTTTTACGGTGGCCCTCGGGTTCAAAAGCTCGAGCAGGAATGGGCCGATTATTTTGGGGTAAAACATGCCATAAGTGTAAATTCAGCTACTTCAGGCCTGTATGCGGCTGTGGGGGCCGCGGGAATTGGACCGGGTGACGAGGTTATTGTTTCACCATATACCATGTCAGCATCAGCTACGGCTGCACTTATTTATGGGGCCATCCCAGTGTTTGCTGATATTGACCCCGAAATTTTCTGTATCACTCCGGAAAGTATTAAGAAATGTATAACCCCATACACCAAAGCAATAATTGTTGTCGATATTTTCGGTCATCCAGCAGATATGGATGAGATTGTGAAAATAGCCCAGGAACATAACCTCTTGGTAATTGAAGATGCTGCGCAGGCGCCAGGTGCAAAATATTATGGACGATATGCAGGTACCTTGGCTGATATGGGTGTTTTCAGCCTTAACTATCATAAGACCATACAGTGTGGCGAAGGCGGAATTATCGTTACCAATGGTGATGATATAGCTGATCGTTTACGCCTTATCCGTAATCATGCTGAAGCTGTGGTTAAGAACAAAGGTACTGAAAACATCGTCAATATGATTGGTTTTAATTATCGTATGACCGAGATTGAAGCAGCTATTGCCAGTGAGCAACTGAAAAAACTGGAGAAGTTGGTGGTCCCAAGAATCGAGGCTGCTGATTATCTGACAGAAAGGCTCAGTAAGCTGTCTGCTTTGACGCCACCCGTTGTACGTCCCTCGGTGCGACATGGATATTATGTCTATGCGATAAGATATGATGCGAATGTATTAGGTGTTCCGAGAGATCGATTTGTGGCGGCAATCAAAGCGGAAGGCATTCCGGTGGGTGCCGGATATGTTGAACCGATATACCTGGAACCAGTCTATCAGCGTAGAATCGCTTTTGGCCGCCATGGATTTCCATTTACCTATAGCGGTTACAAAGGTCAGGTAAATTATGAGCGAGGGATTTGCCCTGTGACCGAAAAAATGTATTACAATGAATTAATGATCATAGATATATGCCATGCGAATATTCACTGGCGGGACTTAGATGATACAGTGACAGCTTTTGATAAAGTTTTAGAGAATATATCTGACTTGAAATAGAAAGCTAAAGATATATTTATATAATATATCAATTGCCGTATTATGAACAGTATACTACATTGCTACTGTATAATACTGCGGAGATGACATGCGAAATAGTATTGTATTGATGTTTTTCCCCAAGCTTGAAGAAAATAAAGATTTTCATTACCCTCCAATTTCTCTGCTTTCAGTAGCTGCCCCGATTGTACAAGGTGGTTATGAATGTAAGATTATTGACGAACGAGTCGATAATAATTATTTGGAACTGTTGTCTGAGTATTTGCCTAAAGCTTCTTGTGTATTTTTAACAGCTTACACAGGCTACCAGGTAACCAGAGCATATGAAGCGGCAAAATACATCAAGCTTAATTTTCCAGGTGTCAAGTTAGTCTGGGGAGGTCCGCATGTAACCCACCTTCCAGATCAATCGATAAAGTCGGATTTTGTGGATATTATTTTTTGGGGATATGCGGAAACTTCCATAAAAGACCTAATTACTGCCATCAGTAACGGCGAAAACTTGTCCAAGGTTGATAATCTTTATTATAAAGACAAGAATAAAAAGGTTATATTAACGACAAAAAATACCAACATCGCCCCAACAGATTTTGCTGAAATACCTTATAATTTAGTAGATATATTCAGATATATCAATCCGGCGACAAAGCGATTCATGTACATATCAACTTATGGATGCCCGGGTATCTGTACGTTTTGTGCTACAAAAACCAGACGAAAGTGGCTTCCAATAGAAATTAACAAGGTTAAGCGCGATATAAACTATTTAATGTCTAAATATGCTTTTAAAGAATGTGTATTCTTCGATGCAACATTATTTACAGATTACAAACGAGTTTTAGTTCTATCTGAGTTGATGAAAGTTTACGATATAAATTGGATTGCAAATGCAAGATCCCAAGACATTTATAACATTAGTGATGAAATACTGTCGCAGATTGTCGGCGCAGGGTTAAAACAACTAACCATAGGTTTGGAATCAGGTTCACCAAATGTTGTAAATATAATGAGAAAAGGTAAAGATCACCTTTATAAGTTTGAGAAAGTTGCGGAAAAGCTCAGTAAGTATAATATAAAATTGGCGTCAGGTCTTATTTTTGGCAGTCCCGGAGAAACAATAGAAGATTTATTGGAAACGATTACATATGTAAAAAAAATAAAAGCAATAAATCATAACTTTTTTATTAGTTCAACATTTTTTAGGCCACTTCCGGATACCATCCTTTATGATGTTGTGCGACGGAACGGAATCAGAATGCCCGAAACATTAGAGGAATGGGCAAAAATTGGGGCCTCAAGCCATTATAGGTACAATGAATGGATGGACTCCCCATGGATGAATAAAACTGACGTAGAAGAATACAGAATTATTTATGAGGAGTTTGTTCAGGGAAATAAAAATATGTTTGTTTGAAAGACAATGTACATAGTTTATATAATTATTTGGCGATTAGTTTAAGATATCTTATAACTCAAAAACGACGGGTACTCCCTTGGTTAGCCTGACAGACTAAGGGTCAGGAAGCATAAATCAGATTATCAGAAAAATCTCCTGTGCGAATAGTGGAGCAAAAAACATAAACTACTATTATAGTTATAAAAATAGAATAGACATTTTACTATATGAGTATATATGGTTAGAGATCGCCCTTTCCAGGTGGTCTCAACCATACCAGTTATCAATCAGAAATGGTTATTTACCTGGTTGCCGCCCGATATCAGAATCTTGTTCAAAGACATGCCCGGTGTCTGGCGCCATCGACATCAGTTGATCTTTTGCTGGTTGATCGTGATGCAGATTGTGACCTCGGGGTCCAGAACCTTGACTGGCTTATCTCAATCTGCTCCTGGTTTTATCACCGAATGGCGTTTCCGGCGTTTGTTATCCGCCGGGTATTGGAGTCTCAAGGTGCTCCTCCACTGGTTTGCTGAGGAAGCCACAAAAAGTCTCCCGGTGCCCGAAAATAAAGTGCTCTACGTTATTGCCGACGGCAGCAAAAAAGATAAACGGGGGCCCAAAAATCCGGCTGCTCAAAAAGGGCGCTTGAATGAGCACCATTCCTGGTTCTTCGGGATCAGATTCTTCGTGCTCATGGTGGCCTGGGATGACTACCGCATTCCCGTGGATTTTCAGATGGTCCTGCCGAAAGGCCATCCTGATTATCAAAAGGAAAATGAGCTTTTTCGGCACATGCTCAGTAACTTTCAACCCCCTGACTGGGCTAAGGTGGTCATTGTCGTGGGCGATGCCGCCTTTGCCGCCAAAGACAATATGAAACTGATACAGGCCAGGGATAAGGCCGATTCCCAACGCCGCTGGGGGTTCGTTTTTGCCATAGCTCGCACCTGGAATATGGCAGACGGCAAAAGTTTAAGGAACTTTTTGAAGCATACGCCACATAGCTGTTATCGCAAGACCTGGATTTCTCGCTTGCCTGACCACAAAGGACTCAAGACCTTCTGGATTTTTGCCAAGCTCACCCGTCTCAAGCACCTGGGAGATGTCACCGTGGTATTGACCAAGAAAGGGCGTAACGTGGGCCCTAAAAATACCAAACTCTTGGTGACCAATCTGCTGGAGCTGACCGCCAGACAGGTGATTGACATTTACCAGAGGCGCTGGGCCATAGAAATTCTTTTCAAAGAGCTCAAATCCGGTTTGGGATTAGGCGAACATCAGGTGACCAAAAAGCTCCCCCGCATCGAAAAGTCCCTGGGAATAGCTCTGATCGCCTATCTCCTTCTCTTGAGAGCTCGTAAACATGACATCAAACCAGGCCAACCGTGGAGTATTTTTCAACTAAAAAACAACTTTACTATGGACATGATCCATAAATAATTTCAACATTTCATGGCGCTGGAGATAAATAAATGGAAGAAAGCCGCTTGATATCTGGATATCTAAATCTTACCCGTCGTTTTTAAGTTATAAGGAGAATGCCGATTGTCTTTGAAGATAAATCTATGTAAAGATAAAAATCAATGGGATAGTTTTGTAGATTTATCACCGCAGGGAAATATATTTTGTACGACTTCTTATTTGGATGCCTTGGGAGAAGATTATGATTTAGTTTTGGTTGACGAAAATAACCAGGTGAAGATGGGTGCAATAATTATAAAACAAAACGGTAAACCTATAAAGGCTCCATATCCTTTTACAATGTACCAGGGCATATTTTTTGACAACGCCATTTATAATATGCCAAAGCATCGACGTGTAAAAAAAATACTAACAATAACCGAATATCTTTTGGCAAAATTAAATGATAAATATAATCGTATATCATTTGGCCTCCATTACAATGTAGACGATTTGCGAAGCTTCCAGTGGTTTAATTATCATAACCCTGAAAAAGGTCAGTTTAAAATCGCCTTAAGATATACTGGTATATTAGATTTATGTACTTGGAAAAGTTTTGATCAATATCTTCTGAATATCAGGACGGTTCGTCGACAGGAATATAATAAAATAAAATCAAGCAATTTCATAATAGAATTGTCTAATGACATAGATACTTTGGATCTGCTTCATAATAAAACCTTCGAGCGGCAAGGAATTGATCGGCATAACGAAGAGGTTCGCCTATTACGGTCAATTACGCACAGCGCATTGACTAAAGGATATGGGCAACTTTTAGTGTGCAAAAACGCTGAAGGCATAGCTATATCCGCAATTGTATTCCTTTATGATCGTCGTTGTGGATACTATATGTTTGCGGCAAATGACCCCGAATATCGGAAAACCGGTTGCGGTACATATCTGATGCTGGAAAATATCCGACAATGCAGGGAAAAAGGATTGTTAAAAGTTGATATGGTCGGCATCAATTCTCCAGGACGGGGTGACTTTAAAACAAGTTTTAACGCCGTACCTGTTCCATATTTTATTGTAAATTGGGAAAAACCAGAATAAATAATTGGTGTTTAATGTTATGATAAAAATAGCATTTATAAATAGGGGAATATTAAAAGAGGACGATTTAAATAATCACATAATAGTTCCACTGAATGCTATAGCTATGCGAGATGTCCTTTTAAGGAAGACGAATTATATAAAAATAGAGGATTTTATTGATTATGGGTTTGCCAAAACAATCAAGGAAACGCTTTGGCAAACTTTCCAGGCATTATTAGATAAAGCTGACGATATCGTGTCTAAAGTTTATGATAATTACAAGATAAAGAGTTATGGCCCATTTAACTTGTATGCAATGGGAATAAGGCAAATGTTTGACACAATGGTTCTGAATTACATTGGTTTGTCAAATATAATATCTAAAAAAAAGCCTGGTGGAATTAATTTATTAATTAAAGAGACCAAAGATATTAATGCAGAAATAACCGTCGACAAGTATATAAATAATTTTTATCAAATTATATTAAAACATATTGCTCAAAAACGAAATATAAATATGGTAATTCATTCAATATCATCAAAATATAATCAAGTTAATGAAAAAACATGGAGCAGAAATGTATTAAGTCAAGCAATTAAAGAGCTAATAAAATCAAATAGGTTGTATTATTATTGGAAGAGAGAGATTCATGAAAAAAATGTTAATAAAATTAATGAAAAGGCATTATTTTTACAGTATGATTGGGGTGTGTACTACTATTCTCAATTCTTCACTCATGTAGTTAATGATACAAAGATAAAAGGTTATGTTAATAATAACAAAACTCATAAAAACTACCTGGACATACCATGTGCTGAAATAATAGGCAAGCTTAAGGGCGAAATTGATGGATTGAGTAATTTAATTGGTTTAGATGTAAAATTTATAGTAGAGGAAACGCTTAAACCGTATATAAAAAGAGTCCCGCAGATTATTTCACGCGCCTTTCGATCTGAAGATTCTCTTAATAAATTAAACCCTAGATTTGTATTTTTTACGAATCTACATGGAAACATGCTGCCCTTTCTAATGGCTTTATGCTGGAATAACGAAATTATAAAAGTTATGAAACAGCATGGAGATACGATGTATGATGTTACTGTTTGGCGAAATAATGAATTAAAACCCGTAAATCTATATTTTACTGAGTTTAAGGAAATTGCAGAATATTGGAAAACCAATGCAGAGGTGGCTAACATAAAATGTCGATGTGAATGCGATGGTATTAGAGTGAATAAATATTACCGAAAGACCAAGACTAAGAATAAATTAGTATATGTCCCCGGATTTTTTGACCCTCGTTTGTCATTTGATATGGAAAGGATGCCACAGCCATTGTTCTTTAGAATACAAAAACGTATTCTTCAAGTATTAAATCAGCAGAAAGATTTCGATGATGTTGTATATAAATGTTTACCTGGCCAGCATGACTTTCATTATCCGGTTCCGCAATACATAAATAGTCATTTTAAGAATATAAGAATATCGCATAAACCATTAATTCATGAATTAAAAGATACTATGTATTGTTTGTTAGATGCACCATTATCTTCAATGTGGGAAGCCATTAATATGAATGTTCCTTGCCAAGCTTTGGTCTGGAACAAATATCATTTGAGGCCTACGGCTGCTGAGCATTACGATAAATTTTTAACATACTATAATTCAGATATTGATGTCTCTGAAAAACTTCAATCAATATTGGAACTGAAAAGGTTTCATACCATAGACCCCAATGAAAGGAAAAATATGAAACGAAGGCCTGATGATATAACCACCATATTTATAAATGAATTGTCTGATTGCAAAGTATTGTAATTTAAAATATGTATTGGGCGGTTATTAGAAAAATGGCCGGAAAAATCCTGGGAATCTGTTGGAATGAGTTGACCCTCCTGGTGGTCAAAGTTTGCCGGATTGATTTGTTGCGAGACATGGGCCAGGTGCAATGGATGCTCGTGGAGATGGACCAGAAAGATTGACACGTACCGAGAACCGGCATATATTGCTGACAGGATGCTTAACTGGGGATTAAAGTTACATTTTACCGGTAAATGGGCCGCTGCACACCGAACGAAAAGATGTTGTGAGGAGTGGAGGATTATCGGAATGCTTTAAATCGGACCAAAATGGAATAACAATATGATTTGAATTTATTGTTGAGGCAGAACCATCAGAAGGACAGGAGTTTTTGAGCTTTTAGCGGAATCATCATGCTTCGAAGTATTGAAAGCAAATTTATTATCCAATATCCACAAATGCAAAAGGTGATAAAAAAGGCAAAATTAAAAAGATGTGCAAGATGTATTATGGTAAATACTGTAATTTTAATAACTTTTGACGAGAATGGTGTTTGCAGTCAATGTTTAGCATTTGATAAAAAAGAAAAAACTAATTTAAAGAACGAGAAGATAATATAATAGGACTATTTGATCAGTACAAATTCAAAGATAAATTAAAAAATGATATATTGGTTACTTTTTTAGGTGGAAAAGACAGTAGCTACGTATTGTATCTATGTAAGAAATACGGAATGACTTCGTTAGCTTTTAATTTTAATAAATTATTTCAAAGTGATATAGGTAAATGGAATATGGAACATATAATATCAGTTTTAGGGTGTGATACGATTCAGTTTTATCTAAATTGGAATATTGCAAAAAGATGTGCAGAAAAGGTATTGAAATGAGAGGAGACTTTTGATGGTTTTGCAATTGCGGTTGGTAAGCGAATAGCATTAGAATCGCTTTACAATATGACATTTCATTAGTAATGTTCGGTGAGGATATAGCAAATAAGCAAATAGATTTCGATAGCGTAGAAAAGTTCAAAAAGGTCTATAATGATAATTGTCAACATAATGTTAGTATGGATGGATATGTTCGACCTGGTGTAACGTTAGACGATAAGAAAATTTATGGAATACCTTCTGATGAAAAGTTATTTAAATTAAAAATAGCATATAATGGGATAAGGAATATATGTTGGATTTTATACAGGAGCATCTTGGATGGAAACCAGTTCCTAAAAATGATAAAAACATTAATTTAAAAACAGAACATATAGATTGTAAATATGCAATTATTAAAGAGTATATGAATTTCCTTAAGAGAGGATATGCAACTAATACAGAACATGCTTGTATAGCTATTAGAAAAGGTAATTTAGACAGGGAAAAGGGTCTATCATTGTCTAAGAAGGATTCGATTGTGCCTCATAATTTAAAAGAAATTTGTGATATGGTTGGGCTAAGTGTGGATGAGTTTTACGAAAAACATTAAATAATAAAGTATATTAAAATTACTAAAAAAAATTGATGCCTATACGCAGTAATTTAGGCCCTTGAGTTACGAGCTGAACAGCGACACTATGCCATTATATAATATTTATTAATGACCATAGAAAACAAATCCGTCGAAACCCAACCTGCCCTATCATCATTGCTGATTCGGTTGTGGGGCCATCTCACCAAGCGCCGGCGAAGGCAACTCGGACTGATACTAATCCTAATGCTGGCCAGCGCTTTTTCAGAAATGATCAGCCTCGGCACAGTCCTGCCATTCATAGGGGTTTTGACCGCTCCTGATAAGGTATTCAATTACCCTGTGGTAAGATCCGTAGCTGGTAGTCTGGGAATAACTTCACCTGATCAGCTGGTCCTGCCTTTTGTCATTGCTTTCGCATTGGCTGCGATTGCTGCTGGGGGAATACGCGTGCTGCTACTTTGGGCCAACACTCGGATTTCTAACGATATAGGGGCGGAACTCAGCATCGAGGTTTATCGACGCACTTTGTATCAACCTTATAAGGTTCATGTATCACGTAATAGCAGTTCTGTGATCAGCGGCATCACCGACAAAACCCACAGCGCAGTTAATGTGATTCAGTCTTTTTTGACCCTGGTGAGTTCGATTGTGCTTCTCGTCGCTCTTACCATGGCTCTTTTGGCTATTGATCCATTCACGGTTTCAGTAGCGGCTCTGGTGTTTGGTGTCAGTTACGGTTTAATCACTTGGGCCGCCCGTCGACAATTGCGGATTAATAGCCAAAGGATTGCTCGTGAAAGCACACAAGTAGTTAAAGCTTTGCAAGAGGGACTCGGCGGTATACGGGATGTGTTGCTCAGCGGGACGCAGTCTGTATATTGCGAAACCTATAGAAATGCCGATTTGCCCTACCGCAGGGCTGCGGGGAGCAACACATTTATTGCATTTAGCCCTCGTTTCGCGATGGAAGCCATAGGAATGGTGTTAATAGCTGGATTGGCTTATGGCCTTAGTAGACAAGCAGGGGGAGTAGCAACCGCCCTGCCGGTTTTAGGAGCGCTGGCACTGGGGGCGCAGCGCCTGTTGCCAGCCCTTCAGCTGATATATGTCGCTTGGGCCGCAATGGCGGGCAGCCAAAATTCATTAGCCGAGGCGATTGAACTCCTTAATCAACCGCTGCCTGACGAAGCCACTAGGCCTGAACCGGAACCGCTAGAATTCAGGGACTCAATAGTTTTTAAATCAGTTCGCTTTCGCTATTTAGATGACAGCCCCTGGTTTTGCCTTGACTTGACCATACAAAAAGGTGCCCGGGTAGGCTTTGTAGGAAGCACGGGAAGTGGAAAGAGCACCACGCTGGATTTACTTATGGGGCTTCTGGCACCAGCGGCGGGCCAAATACTGGTGGATGGACAGTCAATTCTTGGCGAGCGACGCCGCTCCTGGCAGCGTGCAATTGCTCATGTGCCGCAAAGTATATTTCTGGCAGACACCACGATTGCAGAAAACATAGCTCTTGGGGTTCCAAGGAATAAGATTGATATGAACTTGGTTCGGGAAGCTGCTAGACAGGCACAGATCGACAAGTTTATTGAAAGCCGTGGGAAGGCTTACAACGAATTGGTCGGTGAACGAGGTATTCGGCTGTCCGGTGGTCAGCGTCAGCGCATTGGGATAGCTCGAGCGTTGTATAAACCGGCCTCAGTGCTCATATTCGACGAAGCCACAAGTTCTCTGGACAATGCGACTGAACAGGCGGTTATGGAATCTATAGAAAATCTGAACCGGGATTTAACTATTTTGATAATAGCCCACAGAATATCAACTGTGAAACGTTGTGATCAAATTATAGAATTGGCTCAGGGCAAAGTGGTGGCGCAAGGTTCTTATGAGCAACTGCTGGAGCAAAGCCATAGCTTTAGGGGCATGGCCCTATCCCTGGAGTGATTGACCAGATAAAAGGGGCTGAAATCTTAGCATATCATATATAATTTCTTATTTTTATAGGTAATTCATAGCCATTTGGTGAAAATAATTAATAACGGTGCAAACAGGTTAAGTATGTTAAAGAGCATGGACGAGGAGAGGCCGGATGTTATTTGGGTCGAAGAACTTACTGTTTGGGGAATCCTGTTTCTGGTAATGCGTAACAGAATCGCCCAGTATGAAGTTTACTTCGATGAGCGCAAAGCCACCCCTCTATCGTTGAGATTCGCTGCGATTGTCGCAAACCTCCTTCCGGTGCGGTTTTATCCTACCAGCCTTTGCCTCAACCAAAAAGATGAAAACGGGTTGGCTCTCGAATATTCTCGGGCGGATAACCACTGTGCCATCCTGGACAGGTTTTGTGAAAACCAGATGAGTGGCGACCCGGAATGGCTGCGGAATATGACAAAATGTTTTATTTCCTCCCAGCTTGAGGAACGCATTACTTTTGTAACGTTGGTGCTCCATAGTCTCAGGGGGGTGAAATCCCGCGAGTATTTGATATATCTCTCAGGACACTATCTCAATTCTTTGCTGTATGACTTTTTTAAACCACAGATAAAAATAAAATCTCTCCCATCCATTAGCGCATTTTTACGAGTTGTTGCCATACCATTTGCGCTTATCATCCGTAATGGCATGCAACGGTTGTTTTATGCTGGAGTTAAAGGCAATATCCGGGAAAATCAGAAAATTCCGGCCTTCTGGATAGAGCTGCCGCCTAAAAGTCGAATTTGGGACCAGCTAAGTGATTTTATTGCGGCTACTTCAGTCGGCAGGGCTTATGATATAGTTTATTATTTGGACAGACCCGATACCCTTTGCATCCCGGAGACAATTCAGGAATTGGAAGACCTGGGATTTGGTTGGATTGATACGCATAATATGCTCCATGCGCGGCTTTTGTTACCGGATTATTTAAGGTTGATGGCTGGTTTTTTTGTTTCATTATGTCAGCGGCCTTTCTGGTTTGCGTTTTATTTGTTTCATTTTGAAATAAGACGTGCGCTTTACTTGTCTCTATACAAACGATTTAAGGTCCGGCTGCTTTTGCAGCATCAAGAGGCAAGCTGGCTTCAAGAAGCCCAGAAGCAGGCCATTGAGTCAGCCGGCGGCATTATGATGGGACTGCACTGGTCAAATTATCCGAACAGCCAGTTTCCATCCCATCTGAATCCTCAGCATGTAATGCTGGTATGGGGCGCTGCACATCGCGACTATCTCCAGAGCAAAGGCAATACGTGTTCACATATCATCCCCTGTGGACTCTGGTTGGAGGGGTCGGGGGCCAAGCCAGAAGAGTTAAATCCCCCCCACAAAGGCAATTTCACCTTAGCAATTTTTGACTCTTCAGTTGGGGGATACTTGGAACGTGAGTCCGCCGAAAATCTCTCCACATTTTATCTGGAAGTACTCAGCATCTTGGAGGAAAATCCGTCTTTTTCCGGGATTAGTAAGAGCAAATGCATGGATGCAGAGGATTTACGGCATCTTCCTGACGGTGAAGAAATTGTTTGCCGGATAGAGTCACTGGAACAACAGGGGCGGTTACGCGTCCTTGACAGGGGAAGGTATTCGCCCGTGGATGCAGTAGAAGCGGCAGACTTATCAGTGTGTTTTGGCTTAAATTCTGCAGGAGTTATCGCGGGTCTTTTGGGCTTGAGGGCGGTACATTGGGATTGCACGGGCTGGCTTAAATACCCGATTTACCAAGATAAAGGTCAGAAAGTGCTTTTTGCGACCCTGCCGGAAATCCGACAGGCGGTAATACAGGCCGCTGCGGGTGATAAGACCATAGGCGCTTTCAACAAATGGCGCAAGTGGATTAACTATTTTAACGATTGTGCTGGACGCGAACGAATAGTGCGCTTTATCCATATCTATATGCAGGAGACGGGAGCTGGTTTCGCAGGGTTGGACGCAACGGTCAAACACTATTTGTCCGAGCAGGGGGTAACGGCTGAATTTTAGGATCCCGAAAAACGCTGGTGGCAGGTTTAACCTTGAAGTTGTCCCAGGAATATTGGGGAGATTTTTAGGCGAGGTTCAACCAGGAGGTTTTTCCTGATAATTTGCTTTATCCTTCCTGACCATGAGTCTGTCAGGCTATTCAAAGGATTCCCCGTCGTTTTTGAGTCCTGTCGGATCGCCAATCCTCGACCCTGCCCCTGTGAGGGCAAAAGCCACCTGACTGAGTTACTCCGAGCGGAGGGCAATTTCCGGTTGGCGTTAGCAGATATTTTTGCTATCTTGCATTCAGCAAGACGATTGGGATACAGAAAAAGGAAATTCTTTGGAATCCACTCCGGATGGTAGGTTCCAAAGCAATTTTTCAACTGCGGTGACTAAGGTTGCCACATAATCTCTGTCAATACTGCAACAGTTTGGCTATTCAACAATGAAGACTTCTGGGTTCTCAAAAATATCTCTTTTGTGATTCAACATGGTGAAGGTCTTGTCCACAGTTACACTGGAGTGAAAAATAACAGATTAAAATTTATTTGGAGAAAAGAGAGGCTCTATTATGGCTATTTTTATCATCGCGGAGATTGGGATCAATCATAACGGAGATGTTGAGATTGCAAAACGGTTAATTGATGTTGCCAAGGATGTGGGAGCGGATGCGGTCAAATTCCAGAAGCGGACTATTGAGCTGGTATATCCCAAAGAACTCCTGGATTCGCCGAGAGAGAGCCCCTGGGGTAAGACGCAGCGGGCGCAGAAGGAGGGGCTTGAATTCGGGCTGGCCCAATATCAAGAGATCGATGCTTACTGCAAAGAAAAGGGAATCGAGTGGTTTGCCTCGGCCTGGGACATTGAAAGCCAGAAATTTCTACGGCAGTTTAACTGCAGATACAATAAGATAGCTTCCGCGATGATTATTTATGAGGACTTGCTCAAAGAGGTGGCTTCAGAAAAGAAACATACATTTATTTCTACGGGGATGTCGGAAATTGAGCAGATTGATCATGCTGTAGAAATCTTCAGGAATGCAGATTGTCCTTTTGAGTTGATGCACTGCGTCTCGACATATCCCATGGATGATGAGGATGCTAATCTGAACCGCATCAAAACCCTTCGTGATCGTTATCACTGTAATGTAGGATACAGCGGGCACGAGGTTGGTTTGGCGGTATCTTATGCGGCTGCGGCCCTTGGCATTACATCCCTGGAGCGACATATTACGCTTGATCGCGCTATGTATGGTTCCGACCAGGCGGCTTCAGTTGAGCCAATGGGGTTTCGCCAACTGGTGGGAGCGGTGCGAAAGATTGAAAAGGCCATGGGCACTGGTGAACTGAGGATAAATTATAAAGAAGTTCCGATTGCCAAAAAACTGAGGGCCCACATACCTTTTGAATCCCATTGAGCACGGTAGAGACCTTTGGCAAACGTTGTTGCAATCATCCTGGCAAGAGGTGGCTCTAAGGGGATCCCCGGCAAAAACATCATTGATTTTTGCGGCAAGCCTCTACTTGTCTGGACAATTGAACAATTGCAACACGCAAAGGGAATTAATTCAATCTGGGTGAGTTCAGACAGTGAACAGATACTTTCGATAAGCCAAGTTTGCGGGGCTGAAATCATCCATAGACCTGCTGAAATTTCGGGGGATTTTGCCAAATCTGAGTCAGGATGGCTTCATGCGATGGAAATCATAGAAGATAACGTGGGGGAGGTTGATATTATTCTCGCTCCTCAGGTTACCTCGCCTTTGAGAGAACCAAGCGATATAGAGCACGGACTGCGCGATTTTTATAAGCAGAAATGCGACTCACTGTTTTCCTGCAGTGTGGCGGAAGACTTGTTCTTCTGGGAGAAGAATTCTGATGGGCTGTTACGAAGTGTAAACTACGATTACAAAAACCGGAGCCGCCGCCAGGATATACCAAAGCAGTATATTGAAAACGGATCTTTTTACCTGTTCAAGAAGGAAGTGCTCAGGCAATGCAATAATCGGCTTGGGGGAAAGATTGGTATAACGCAGATGGAACTCTGGAAGATGTTTGAAATCGACTCCATGGAAGACCTTAAAATGTGCGAAGCATTGATGAAAGCATTTTTACTGAATAAATAATTACGAGTTTATTACAATAATGGATAGGTTGTGATGACATGAATCAGGAAAAATGCCGAGTCGTATGGTTTAACGGAGAATTGATTCCAGAGTCGGAAGCAAGAATATCCATCTATGATTCAGCTTTGATGTTTGGGGATATGGTCTTTGAGATGACAAGATCATTTAATAAGGTTCAGTTTCGACTCAGGGAGCACTTAGAGCGTCTTTATTCATCTATCAAATATGTTCGCATCCCTCTTGAGATGAGCATAGACGAGATGGAAACACACATCTACGAAACGATAGAGGCTAATGATCCGTTATTTGCCGCTGATGATGAGCACAGGCTGATGATTGATGTGTCCAGAGGTATTTTGTCTATTTATCAGGGAATTGTGGGTACGCATAAAGGACCGAATGTCATTATTGCGGATTTCCCCTTGCGTTGGACCGTTGCCGGAATGGGCAAATTGTTCGATAGAGGCATTAACGCAGTCATTACCTCGCAACGAGCCATACCCGCTCAACTTCTTGAACCCAAGGTAAAAAACCGCAGCCGGATACATTATATGATGGCTAACATCGAGGTCTCTCAATGCGAAGGTGAGAACAACTGGGCTCTTCTGCTAGATCCAGACGGATTTGTTGCGGAAGGGACCGGGGATAATTTCTTTATTGTAAAGGATGGTGTGATTATTACCCCGGAACCGCGCAATATACTCAGAGGAATCAGCCGCGGATACATTTTCGAGTTGGCACAAAAGTTAAGTCTGTCATGTATTGAGAAGAATATTGAACCGTATGATGTCATAACCGCAGATGAGGCTTTTATGACCGGAACCCCTTTCTGCATATTGCCGGTATCGTCTCTAAATAATATTCCAATTGGAAACGAACCGATGGGGAATATTACCCGCCAATTGCTTGATACATGGAGCAGTGGGGTTGGCGTAAATATAGTGGGACAGATAAAACAATGGGATTCTGAACGAGGGGCACAAGCAGCGGTAGGACCGTCGCCGTATTCTTTTAAACCAAAGATATGAGTTTTAATGATAAGAGTTTAGAGGGGAATTGGCAAAATCAATCCCAATAGCATTGGTTTGTGATACATTGAGAGTGAGGGGATATTGAATAAATATTTCAATGGATTATATTGCATCCATCTGGAATTGACCAGTAGATGCAATAAGAACTGCTGGATGTGCGGCAGAAGAAAGATAGATAGAGAATATCCTGAAATAGCCATAAATTATGGCGATATGGATTTTGAGTTGGTTAATAAAATAGCTGGTCAACTACCTGAGGGAATAGTCGTTCAATTTCATAGTAATGGCGAACCTTTGCTTTATCCAAGATTTGGCGAGGCCGTGAGGCTATTCAAGGAGCAGATAAGATGTGTGGATACCAATGGTAAATTGATCATAGAGAAAGCTGACGAGATCATAGACAACCTGGATACCATAACTATATCTGTCATAGAAAAAGATCCGGAAGGGGATGAGCAATATGAGCTAGTGAGAAAGTTTTTGGAGCTTAAAGGTAAGAGAAAACCTCGAATGATTTATAGATGCTTGGGAGATGTCGATACGGAAAGATGGGGAAAATTGGATGGAATAATTGCCACCCGGGTATTGCATAATCCTTTGGGAAGCTTCAACTATCAGAAAAAGCCGACGGTTCCGGAAATCGGAATATGCTTAGAAATATTAAATCATATGGCTATTAACAGGTTTGGCAAAGTATCGATATGTGTCAGATTTGACCCGAAAGGATTAGGGGTGATAGGAGACGCTAATTCTACTGCGTTAGTAGATATTTGGCACGGGTCGAAAAGAAAAAAGTGGGTTAAATATCATGTTGAGGGGAATAGGGGTAAAATTCCTTTGTGTAGTATTTGTGATTTTTGGGGGGTACCTACAGGCATATATTGAGAGAATTGTTGGGAGAACATATTAATTAAGAGGCAATAAGGGCGCTTAGTAATTTTGGTTATTATAAGACCGGCGCTCTTTATTTTGTTTTTACCGCTGCATTTATAGGTAGTATTTGAGTATAAAAGCGATTTAATCCGGCACCGTAGTTTATCGATAACAGGATATTTAATCATTAAAGATTTAGTTTTTATCATTCCAGTCGGAACAATCTTAACGTATCTGGTAGGAGCGTAATAAAATTGTCAAATCAAAGGCAATGCTATTTATGCGGTTTTACAGAGTTCAACAAGAGGGCCGGGAGCGTGCGCGACAAACCGGAATTGGAGATCTTTGAATGCGCTGCCTGCGGGCTGGTTTTTCTGTCATCATTTGATCACATAAGAAACGGCTTTTATGAAAATTCAAAAATGCATGACAGCGAAGCAATGGTGGACATTCGGGCTTCGCTCCACGAGGCTGCCCGGGATGATGAAAGGCGTTTCCAGTATCTCAAAGCGGTATTGCCAAATCGCAGGTTACTGGACTTTGGATTTGGGGCGGGCGGTTTTCTGTTAAGGGCCCGAGAGGTAGCCGCAGTAGCGCACGGCGTGGAACCGGAGACAAGATTTCGTAATCATAATCAGAGCCAGGGACTTACGGTTTTTCAGAACCTGTCAGAAATTCCGAAGGAGATTCAGGATGGGGGGTACGATATTATAACCATGTTTCATGTGCTGGAGCATATTCCCGACCCGAGAGCAATATTGGGTGAATTGAGTGGAAGGTTAAGGAAAGATGGACAGCTAATTATCGAAGTCCCAAATGCTTCCGATGCGTTGCTTGCATTGTATCAATGTGATCAATTTTCGCGGTTTACGTATTGGAGTTGTCATTTATATCTTTTTACCGGCCAGACATTATCCGAACTTGCAAATCAGGCAGGTATGAAAGTTAATTACGTTAAACAGGTGCAAAGATATCCTCTTTCAAACCATCTTTATTGGTTGGCAAAAGGCCTACCGGGTGGGCACGTAAAATGGAACTTTATGGATTCGTCAAGCCTTAATGAGGCTTATGAAAAGCAATTGGCATCTATTGGATGTTGTGACACAATAATCGCGTCTCTCAGTCGCTGATAATCGTTAGTATGGCCATTGCATATGTGATAAATTGCAAGGATATAATATGAAAATACTTTTAGTCGTTTATGACAATGAAATGTACATAAACGTCTTTCCCACTGGACTGGGATACATAGCTGCAGTTCTTAAAAAGTCAGGGTTTGATGTGGAAATCTACAATCAGGACTTACATCATTATCCTGAAGAACATCTAACCCGATATCTGGACAAACACCATTTTGACATGGTTGGATTAGGAACCATAGGCGGATATTTCCAGTACAAAAAGCTGTTAAAGATATCCGAGGCGGTGAATAAGAGTAAAAACCGGCCTTTTTATGTTCTGGGTGGGCACGGCCCGTCGCCGGAGCCGGAATATTTCCTCAAGAAAACCGGAGCGGACGCCATAGTAATAGGTGAGGGCGAGGAAACCATCGTTGAACTGGCGAAAGCGCTGGCTGCCAAACGGTCCATAAATAACCTGGACGGCATAGCCTTTATGGAGAGGGGGAAAGCTGTGGTTAACCAGCGGCGGCCCCTGATTAAGGATCTCGACTTGATTCCCTTTCCCGCTTATGAGCTTTTCCCGATGTACTTTTACCGTCTTCTACGCGAACCGCACTGTGCCTCTGGCGATTTTGTGGCCCCGATGATTTCCGGGAGGGGCTGCTCGTTCCGTTGCGCTTTTTGTTACCGCATGGACGAGGGGTTGCGGTGCCGCAGCACCGAAGGGATTATTGAAGAGATCAAGATGCTTAAAACCAATTACGGCATTACCTATATATCTTTCTTCGACGAACTGCTTATCTCTTCCATCAAGCGCACGACCGAGCTTTGCGAGGGGTTTATCCGCGCAGGTCTTAATATAAGGTGGACATGCAATGGCAGACTTAACTACGCCAAGCCGAAAGTTTTGCAGCTGATGAAAAAAGCCGGCTGCGTATTCATCAATTACGGCATAGAAGCTTTGGATGATGAAGTGCTCAGAGCAATGAACAAATGCCTTACGGTCGAGCAAATAGTCAAGGGAATAGAAGCTACTCTCAAGGAAGAGATATCTCCTGGATTTAATGTTATCTTCGGCAATATCGGGGATAACAAGAACACCCTGCAACAGGCGGTGGATTTTCTGCTCAAATACGACGACGGTGCCCAGTTGCGTACCATAAGGCCGGTTACACCTTATCCTGGTTCGCCGCTTTATTATTACGCGCTAAAAAACGGCCTTCTTAAGGATTGCGCGGATTTTTACGAAAACAAGCATATCAATTCGGACCTGCTGGCAGTCAATTTCACCGATATGTCCGACAAGGAATTCCACAAGGCGCTCTATGATGCAAACCAGAAGCTCATAAAGAACTATTTCAAGAATAAGACCAAAACCTCTCTTGACGAGGCCAGGCGGCTTTATATGGAATTGAATGTCAACTTCAGAGGATTCCGCCAGACCTAAGCAGCCATGCCGCTGCAAAATGTTTCGACACTGGTTACCAGGGTGTCGGTGGACTGAGGAATAACCTTGCCACGGAGGCGGCGCTGAGGGTCTTCGGGGCATTTCCGGAATGGATGACCCTTATGTGCCTCCTGGCCCCCCCCACATCCCTTTGTATCTTGTTTTAGAGTCCCCGAAGGCATCCTGCGATAAAGTCTATGCACATCTGTGCTTGCATGGACTAATCGTCCTTGCGTCTATGGATATGGTAAGGTATCTTAAGACCTGCCTATGGATTAAGGCTCACATCGTACTGCAACCGCTCGTTTGAGCAGGAAGGGGCACCCCCTGGGCTTTGCTGGAGATTATTTATGATTGCCGCATTAATGCTTGGGCGCAAAGGCAGCATTGGATTCCCTGGTAAAAATCTGTACTCCATATTGGGACGCCCCATTACGGTTTATCCATTATTGGCGGCTCGACATGCCCACTCCGTAGACCGGGTATACGTCTCAACCGACGATGAGCAAATTGCCGCCATCGCTGGAGAATTGGGGGCGCAGGTCATCGTGCGTCCCCCTGAGTTGGCTACTCCCGAGGCTTTGGGTGAAGATGCTTTTGTTCACGGTTATCGGTTAATTCAAGACGAAGCCGCCAATCGCAACGAGGCGGTGGAACTGATGGTGCTGTTATTCTGTAATACCGCCACCATCCTGGCTGAGACCATCGATGCCGGTATCAAGATCCTCCGGGCTCATCCGGAATATGACTCCGCGGTCACCGTTTCCCGCTATAATATGTGGAGTCCCCTTCGGGCCAGAAAAATCGGTCCCGATGGCTTGCTCCACCCTTTCGTGCCGTTTGAGACCTTTGGGGATCCTAAAACTTTGTCATGCGATCGGGATTCCCAAGGCGATGTCTGGTTTGCAGATATGGGGGCATCCATCGTGCGCCCTCGCTGCCTGGAAAACCTCTCTGAGGGTCTTCTGCCGCAGAAATGGATGGGGCAAAGGATCTACCCGTTAAAGCAGTGGGGCGGATGCGATATCGACTATACCTGGCAGGTGCCGGGAGTAATAGCCTGGCTACTAGAACACGGGTTTTCTGAAACTGCTACGCCGTATGATCCAGGGGCCTGAGATGGTTAAGGCTACTGCCAATTCTAATTTCTCTATTCTCGGTGGAAAACCCGTACACGATATTCAGGATTCTGAATATGAACAATACCGCCGTTGTTGGCAAGAAAACCCGGCCAACTTTATCGTCAGGGAATTCCCGCTCCATTTGGATATCGAGGTCACCAGTCGCTGCAATCTCCGCTGCACTTTTTGTGACAAGCTGCCGTTGTTAGGCCAAGATCAACTGGGCGATATGGATGTTGGGCTTTATCAAAAAATCCTCGATGAGTGTCAGGAGGGGCGGCTCTGGGGGCTCAAACTGAGCTACCGCGGTGAATCGTTGCTTCACCCTCACATTGTCGAGATGGTGGCCTATGCCAAGGCCAGGGGCATTTTAGATGTGTACTTTAACACGAACGGTATGTTGCTTACCCCCGACAAATCCCAGCGGCTCATGGACGCGGGCTTGGACCGGATTTCGGTTTCGGTTGAAGGTACGGACCCCATTGCCTTCGAGCGGGAACGAAAGGGGGCCCAATTCCACCGGATTGTGAATAATCTGGATAAGCTGATTTCCTTGAGAAATCAGAAAGGTTACACAAAGCCGCGCGTCCGCGTTCAAACCGTAAAGTTTCCCGGCCTGGATCTGGATGATTATCGGGCCTTTTGGTTATCACATGCCGACGAAGTCGCGGCGATTGACTACAAGGATAGCATTAACCGATGCCAAGGTTTGGTTGATCGAGATTGGGCCTGCCCGCAGCTATGGCAACGCATGACCATTGAATGGACCGGGGCGATCATGCCCTGTAATAATGATGACTTCCGATATTTGTGCGTCGGTAATGTTAAAGAAAGAGCTGTTGTCTCATGCTGGCACGATCCCATCGTGAACCGGGCACGGGACCTGCATCAGCAAGGATCGTCCCACCTGCTGTCAGCCTGTGACGGGTGCCCCTGGCGAACCGCTCAAATCCACAAGACCAGCCAGTAGGAACGATGGGCTGTAATTCGCGGTGTATTCAGCATATTACAAAGAGAATTCATGCCGAAACCCAAAAAATCTTTGACCGAACTCTACCGAACCAAGCCGCCCGATTATTCACGCCTCGATTATCTACGGCTCGACATGAATGAGGCAGTCACGGGATTGCCATCTGATTTTGTTAAGCGCACCCTGGCCGCCATTGACGGCAGATTTCTGGCGACCTATCCGGAATACAGGGGCCTGCAAACCAAGATCGCACACCATAATGGCCTTTTGCCAGAGCATATTTTGTTATCGAACGGCTCAGACGGGGCCATTAAGTATATTTTTGACGCCTATGTCTCATCAGGGGATCAGGTTCTGCTGACGGATCCCACCTTTGCCATGTATGCGGTTTATTGTCGTATGTTCGAGGCCCAGCCCTTATGGGTGGAATACCAGTCTGATTTTTCCTTTCCTTGGGAGGAGTTTATTGCCCGGCTGGTAAAAGGCGTGCGCCTGGCGGTGGTGGTGAATCCCAACAACCCTACAGGTTGTGCCCTGCCCGAGGCCCAACTCATCAAGCTTATCGAACACGCCGCCCGACAAAAGATTTTGCTCCTGATAGATGAGGCTTATTTTTATTATTATCCCGAAACCGTGATCCAGGCAGTAAAGACATATCAGAATTTGATCGTCCTCAGGACCTTCTCCAAGATGTGCGGCATGGCGGCTCTGCGACTCGGATATGCTGCTGCCTGTCCGCATGTCATCGAAGTTCTGCGCAAAGTCCGGCCAACCTTTGATGTCAACGGCATGGCGGCGTTTTTTGGGGAAAGACTTCTGGATGAACCGCAGGTCATCCAAGAATTGATCCGCAACGTGATGGACGGCAAGAAGTTTTTAGTACAGAAACTCTCCGAGGCCGGGATCCCGCATTGTGCGGGTGAAGCCAATTTTGTATTGATTAATTGCCGTGATAAAGTTAATGACATCGTCACAGATCTGGCTGAGGCAAAAATCCTGGTCAGCGCCGGTTTCAAAAATGACTTTTTAAAGGATTACGTGCGGGTTACCGTGGGCCACCTCGAAGATATGGAACGT
>Ga0351972_10156_pt1 | contig 29173 bp, 22 predicted proteins | sample TotcelHFGM3001N9_FD_206747 | JGI IMG/M metagenome (GOLD analysis project Ga0351972, IMG submission 206747) | Enriched cells from coal bed in the Powder River Basin, Montana, United States - Total cells FGM rep2 HSBNCT.FGM.300.1.N9 ...
GACTTTATGACTATTTGGGACCAAATAAAGGAAAAATATCAAACTGAGCTATCCGCTTTAGCCTACAGAACAATTCCTGATGAAGAGAGCGTTGCAAAGAGTTTTATCCAACTAAAAAACAGGATTAAATGAAATTCACCGAAAAAAATTAGAAAAGGCATTTACCAATCAGATGGAATAGAAAATTGCCAACATTTAGAGATTATTATTGATAGAAAACGTTAGTAAACCCAAAATATTGAACTGTCTGACTAGTTGGTAGTGAAACGCTTTCAAAATTGTATCTTTGATTTATAACCACAGCGGGCAGCTTATTATCTCTTATATGAAAACACATTTAAAATTTCTATTCGCTTGTATACTAATTGGTTGTACTGATTCTTCAAATGAAAAAAACGGTAATACACCAGCTGAGCTATACCAAATTTCTTTTGATTTAGAAAACCTATCTAAAAAAGGTTCACCAATGATGAGCGAAATTATTGATTCGCTTGAATATATTAAACTAGAGTATAACCCCGATTTTCAAATAGGATCAATATTAGGTAGACCATATATTTCGGAAGATTATATATTTATTCTATGTTCTCACAAAGCTGGTCTCCTTCAATTTAAACGTAATGGAGAGTTTGTCCGTAAGATAGGTTCATACGGAAGAGGCCCCGGTGAGTATTTACAATTGAGGGACTTCAGTGTTGATGAAAAGAAGGGAATGATATATACCATTCCGAATTGGAAGACTGTATTATGTACATATGATTACTCTAATGGGAAGTTTATTGAAGAAATCCCAATTTCATATTTGACAGGGAATGAACACTCAACATACGAAAACAACATTAGTAGTGTGTACCCTTTTTCTGACAGCGAATTATTAATCAATCCTACTGGTGGAGGACGCTCTAGGGAATCAAAATATGATGTTTTCTACACTATCAATTTATCTTCGGGAAATATTATTCGTCGAAATGAGAGTAAATTGTTTGGATTAGAGAATTTGAAGATTAAGGCAAAAAGATCTCCTGTTTTGGCTTCTATTCCTAACATTATTTGGTATGACAGCAATGATCGTCTAAATTTCTGGGAATCCTTAAATGATACTGTATTTGTAGTTAATTCTGATTTCACTAAAACTCCTCGTATAATAGTCGATTTCGGAAGTTATAAACTTGATATACAAACTGCTTTGTCAGAATTTGATCCTGCTGGTTATTCAAACAAGTTGCTTATTTTAAGCAATTTGTGTGAATCTTCACGCTATTTCTTCTTTCTATTCGCCTTTCAAGATAGGTATATCTCAACAGCTTACGATAAAACTACAGGAGATCAATATCTTTTGGGATCAATGTCAAGTGAGCAGTTTAAAATCAGCAAACAATTAAGGGGTATTTACAACGATATTGATGGTGGGTTCTCAAACATGATGCAGTATGATAAAAACATGTGGTTTGCTTCATATAGTGCTATTGATATGCTAGACAAACTGACACCGGAATATTTCAATGAAACTCGATTGAAAGTAAAATTCCCAAATAAGCTAGATAGGCTTAAAGAATTTGTTTTTGGACTTGATGATGAAGATAATCCGGTATTTATGATTGCTCATCTGAAACAAAAAACATCTAAATAGATATAAACTTTGACTAGAAAAAAGCTTCATTATTATCAGTGAAAACTCAAACAGAAAATCAACAATTCTTTTACACCTGTTTTGTTTGTGTATAAATGTTTATTTTTGTTCGGATTATAGCAATACAAATTACTTCTACTGTGAAATTGCATTTTTAGAAGTATTTCTTTCGTTTTATGTAACTTTAATGGTGAATGATGATAATGTTTTACTATTGACCTGACCAGAGGATAGGTATCTAACTGCATCGGAAAAGCTTCAAGCACCAAAATTAATCGTAAAAAAATTAGGAGATGATAAAAATTCTACAAAGAGTATTTTTAATTGCAGTGATGCTAATCTGCACTATTTCAACTATTAAGGCAAGTAGTGTTTCCGGCAAACTTGGTAAGGGTGAGCAATCTGAGGTTTTAAATATAGAGGTTGTTCGGGGAGTTGTTCTGGACGAAAATGGCCGGGGGGTTTCGGGAGTTGTGGTGTCGGATGGGTTTGGTGTGTACAGATGTGGTGCAGATGGGCGTTTCTCGTTTGTGCCGGTGGAGCGGGCGAGGTTTGTGTTTATGAGTACGCCGGACGGTTATGAGCAGGTTGGGAGTTTCTTTTACAGGATTGATGGCAAGGGAATTGATGGCAAGGGGGGTATTGGTAATGTGGATGGTGCAGATGAATTGGTCTTTAAGGTGGTTAAGAGTGTGGCGGCACGTTCTGAGTTTTTGCATTTGGGTGATACTGAGGCGAGAATCCACAAGGATTGGGTGGATGTGCTTAAGGAGTATGTTGTCTATAACAGGCCTGCGTTTGTGCTTTTCAATGGGGATATCTGCTATGAGAATGGGTTGAGGTTTCACGCCCGGGAGCTCACTTCGGGCAATCTTGGGGTGAGGGCTGTTTACACATTGGGAAATCACGATTTGGTAGATGGTGCCTACGGCGAGGAGTTGTATGAAGAGTTGTTCGGGCCGGTGTGGTACTCATTTAACAGCGGTGGGGTTCACTTCGTTAACATCCCTGTACTGCAGGGAGATAGAAAGCCCTCCTATAGTGCAGATGATGTATACGCCTGGCTAAAAAAAGATCTGGATGCAATACCTGTGGGTATGCCGGTTATTTTGATGGATCACCATTTTATAGGTTATGGAGATGATTTCCTCTTAAAAGGGGAGAAGGTATCTGTAAATCTTCTGGATTATAATCTCAAGGCCTATCTGTATGCCCATTATCATATTAATCTATTGGAGAGATCTCCGAGGACGGGTGTAACGACCATTGCAACTATGTCTCCCAATAAGGGTGGGATAGATCACACCCCATCCTCCTTTAGGCTGATAAAATTTGACCGCGAGGGGAATCTCGACTCGGAGATACGTTACGCATCGCTGAAAGGGCATATCGCAGCCACAATCTACCCGGCAAATATTTTGGGAAAGCAAGCATCTGCAAAAGACAAATTACCTGCAAATAAGAAATTATCTGCAAACGAGAATGAATCTGCAAATAAGAAATTATCTACAAACGAGAATGCATCTGCAAATAGTAGTTATGAGCTGATAGCCAGTGTCTATGACACACGAACGGATGTGGCGGAGGTGACGGCCAGGTTTAACGGGGCAGATTATCATCTGCAGAAAGTGAGTGAATGGACTTGGCGGGCAACGCTTCCGGGTGGGGGGATGGCTGGCGGGGCAGTTGTGACGGCGAAATTTGGCAACGGGATGGTTGTGAAGGGGGTGACGAGAGCGCCTGCAGATATTGGGGAGTTCACTCCGCGCAAGGAGGATGCCTTTAGGCCGGCAATCAAGTGGGTGACATCTTTGGGGAGCCATACATTTATGACATCGCCTTTGTTAGTGGGATATTTGGTGGTATCTGCAACTTTTGACGATAATGGGAAGGGTGGGAGTGCGATTCACGCGATGCGCAAAAGTGACGGGTCGGTTGTTTGGAGGGTGCCTCTGCTCAACTCTGTCAAGAACAATATGGCGCTTTGGGAGGGGACTCTGCTTGCGTGTGATGTGGTTGGAAATTTGTATGCGATTGAGGCATTATCGGGGAGGGTTTTGTGGAGCAAGTCTTTGCGGGAGAAGGAGTTGCATCCTGTTTATACTCAGGGGGTGACAGTTCACAACGGGATTGTTTATGCGGGTCACGGCCATTATCTTACGGCACTTAAGGTCTCAAACGGAGAGGTTTTGTGGAAGAATACAGCGTGGCGCGGAGGTGTCTGCACCGTGGCCTCCCCTGTGGTGGAGCCGGAGTCCGGCGTTCTGCTCACAGCGGCATACTGGACCGGGAGGTTTGCACACAATGCCGTTACCGGAGAGCTTTTGTGGGAGAAAAGGGACGATGATACCAGGATTGCAGATAACTCGCCTGTTTTCTTTAAGGGGAGGTTCTTTTACGCTTCGCCGGGTCATATTATGGAGGTAGATCCTTTGAGCGGCAAAGAGTTGGTCAAGCACGCGATCAATTATACCATTAACAACAACTCCCGCCCTGTGGTGACCGATAAATTATTTATTGTAGGGACTACAGATAAGGGGGTTGCAGCATTTGACCGGGAGAACGGGTACAAAGAGCTCTGGAATTTCAAAACCAATCCGGCTCTAATTTACACTGCGCCATATACCAAAGATTTTCAGATGACTGTAGAGAGCGGGGCGTTTTTGGACAGAGTGGATAGAAGCGGCGAGAGTCTCAGGGATGGCGGAGAACGCGGGGTTGCACCCGGGAGTGGCGTTGAGGGTGAAGTTGCACCCGGGAGTGGTGTTGAGTATGAGGAGGTGATCTATTTTGGTGCAAATGATGGGTATCTTTACAGTGTGAATGCGCGTAACGGGGTTTTCCGCTGGCGGATAAATCTCGGGGCTCCGGTTTTGGGGAATATCGTGGTTAGTGAAGGGGTTTTGTATGTGTCAGATTTTGCGGGGAATGTTTGGGCGATTCATCTCAGAGCTGTAGAGCCAAAAGGCTTAAAGTCAGACAAATAAAGAATCAGCACAATAGTGCTAAGTAGTTGAAATAAAGGTGTTTGTCTCTACAGCTCTGAGATGAATGGGAAAAAAATGATAAAAAATGGTTTACAAAGATTATATTGAGAGGGTTGTGGAGATGGGGGGCCATCTTTATGGGAAGGAGGAGGGGCGGGCGATAGCCGCCAGGCTATTGCAGCACTTTTGCGGGATAAGTGCTTATGAGCATTTGGTGGAGCCTTACGGTGCAATTGCGCCCGAACATATTGGTGAACTCGAAAGTGCTGCACAGCAGATTGCTGCCGCCCGCCCACTCCAGTACATTCTTGGTTACCAAGAGTTTCTTGGACTAAAAATCTCCGTTGAGGAGGGCGTACTCATCCCCCGCCCCGAAACCGAAGAGCTAGTCAGCTGGGTTCTCAGCCAAATCACCACCCGGAACGGCCAGGCTGCCACCCTAAGAATTCTTGACGCGGCCAGCGGTTCGGGTTGTATTGCCGCTGCCCTGAAGGCCAATCTGCCCCAGGCACAAATCTTTGCCTGCGACCTGTCGCCCAAAGCGCTTGAGGTAACTGCACGCAACCTATCTTCTTTGCACTATTCTTCATCTGCCCCCGGCTCTTCATCTGCCCCCGACTCTTCATCTGCCCCCGGTAGCTTATCTACCCCAAATATTTTTAGATACGATTTGCTAAAATCGCCGGAAGGGTTTCCGGTTGGCGACCTTGACATTATTGTGAGCAACCCTCCTTATGTCAAAGAGTCGGAGAGGGCACAAATGAGATCCAATGTGCTTGATTATGAACCCTCAGAGGCGCTTTTTGTGCCGGAGGAGGACCCTCTGCTCTTCTATCGTGCACTTGAGCGATTGGCATCTGCAACACTAAAACCCACAGGGGCAATCTTTATGGAGGTAAACGAAAATCTTGCAGTTGAAACGGCCGCGATTTTCGAAGAGGCTGGTTACACAGCGGTCGAGATTAAACGCGATATTTTTGGTAAAGCCAGGATGGTAACTGGCAGACTTTTGTGTAATTAGCTGTTTATCTGCAATATAAAAAAGCCACTTATTTAAATTCCTTAAAATGAATTTTTTAAATGCCTTGTAATTAAAAAGTTTCACAAAACTCTGCCAGTTCAAATTTTTTTTATACATTTGCCCCGAAGAAAAAACGATGATAAAAAACCTTAACATACAACTATGGTGGTGGCACAGTTCGGTAAGATCTGTGAGCACGGCTATGTTTGGATGATAAGTAGGTAAAGTGAATTAATTTAATTTAACCGATATACGAAGGTCCGGCGCTCACGCTCCGGGCCTTTTTTTATTTTTTCCGGTGAGCAAAAATCCGCAACCACAAAAACACAATCTGCAAACAAAACCTAAAATAAAATTCAATATTTTCTAAAAACAAACAAGATGAAAACAACCAAAAAATTCCAGCTCGCAGAGAGCGAAATCCCGAGGCAATGGTATAATATTGTGGCAGATATGCCAAACCAGCCGCGTCCTTTACTTAACCCACAAACCAGAGAGCCGCTTAAACCACAAGAGATGGAGGGGCTGTTCGCAAAAGAGTTGGTGGCGCAGGAGTTCTCTGCTCAGCGATGGATTGACATTCCGGATGAGATTGTGCAGCTTTATAAGATTTACCGGCCGACGCCACTTGTGAGGGCTCGTAAGCTGGAGAAGGCACTGGACACTCCTGCGAAGATCTACTTCAAAAACGAGAGTGTAAGTCCTGTGGGGTCTCACAAACTGAACACTGCAATTGCGCAGGCCTATTATAATAGTAAACAGGGAATTATGAGACTCACTACTGAGACTGGTGCCGGTCAGTGGGGCTCTGCAATGAGTGTTGCGTGCGGGTACTTCGGGATAGAGCTGGTTGTTTTTATGGTTAAACAGAGTTATGAGCAGAAACCCTACCGGAAAATTGTTATCAATACATATGGGGGAAAAGTTCACGCTTCTCCATCATCTTTAACTAATTATGGCCGGAGTGTTTTGGAGAGTGATCCCGGTTGCAGGGGTAGTCTTGGGATGGCAATCTCGGAGGCTGTAGAGATGGCCGTGACCACACCCGACACCCGTTACTCTTTGGGCAGTGTTCTTAACCACGTCCTTTTGCACCAGACAATTATTGGTCTTGAGGCCGAAAAGCAGATGGAGATGACAGGCGACTATCCCGATAAGGTGATAGCCTGCTTTGGAGGCGGCTCCAACTTCTCGGGAATCTCTTTCCCTTTTCTCAGGCACAAACTTACGGGGGGGCGCTCTGTTGAGCTAATTGCTGCAGAGCCGGCCGCTTGCCCAAAGCTTACACGAGGTGTGCTGGAATATGACTTTGGCGATACTGCAGGAATGACTCCGTTAATTCCAATGTACACCCTGGGTCACGACTTTCAGCCCGAACAGATTCACGCGGCCGGCCTCCGCTACCACGGTGGTGGACAAATTGTTAGCCAGCTTAAACTAGATGGTTTTGTAAACTCCTGTGCAATAGAACAGCAAGAAACTTTTGCCGCCGGCCGGCTCTTCGCCAAAACCGAAGGGATAATTCCTGCCCCGGAATCCTGCCACGCCATTGCCGCAACCATCCGCGAAGCCCTTAAAGCCAAAGAGGCCGGCCGCAGCGAAGTGCTGCTCTTCAACCTCTCCGGCCACGGCCTGCTGGATATGGCAGCCTACGAAATGTAAGCTTGACAAGGTTATTTTTTTAATTTCACCAAGATCATTACCGGGTTGTCGGTCTCTTTAAGGCGGCCGGCCAGCTCCCGGAATTTATCGGAGACTTTATGGGTTTCGGAGTATGTGATGAGATCCAAGGCGTTAATGTAGGCCAAAATGTGGTCACAGGTACTAACGTACACTGGCCACACGGCCGGCCCTCCTTCAAAATCATCCGGGAAACCAATCTGGTTTTTCTCCGGCTGATCTACAAGAAAAAACTCTCCGGTTCTTTTATTGAAAAGGGAACAAGAGATATCTGAGGTAAATGTATCATCTTCAGTTTTTGCACTAAACCTTAGCATCACTCTTGGTTTGTGTGCAGATGTCCCCAGCTTGAACTGAGCAAATATATAACCGGAGGATTCAAAAGGAAATAGATAACGGTGTACAGATGAACCAACGCCCCCTCTGTCGAAAATACCTCCGGGGATATCCCTTGGGTTGTATTTCCCGAAATTTATTTGAAAAAGAGTATCTATATTCATATTGCTGTCTACACGCATAATATTTTGATCCAGACCGTTTATCAGAAGAATCCCATCGCCGGAACGCATAGCGATTATCTCATAAAAAGAATATCTGTACATATTAGGCAACGACTTCACAAACTCTCTCTCTTTGTCGGGATATCTAATCTTAAAGACTTTATTTGATTTCAGATCCAATATAATTGCAGAGTACTCATTATCTGTGCCTCTTCTAAGTTCTGTTGTAAACAGATATATATTTTCATCCAAAGGAAAACATTTCTTTAAAATTATTCCGGGGGCGTATTTCTTATCTGCCAGAATTTTAACGAATTTCCCCGATTTGTCATACAGAATAAATTTCTCGAAAGATCTTATAATTATATTCCCATTTGGCTCGACACAGAAATCGCTTAAATAATCATACTCCTGTGGCCCTCTTCCCTGTCTGTTTAGTTCGAACAGAAATCCCCCTTTTTTGTCATATACAAAAATTGAATGGTTGAACTTAATATAAAACTTCTCTTTCTCAAAAATGGCTGAACTCCACGTAAGCTTGGCTACCAAGCAATTCGGATTTGTTTCAAGTGGGATGAACTCAATAGATTCTGCAATTTCGGAGAGCTGGACCACCCTCCCTTTACCAATAGCTCCTGCGACATCTATTGTTTTGATATCGCTCTCTGCATCTGCACCCCCATTAATACAGGAGACGGAGAGCAGAATAGACACGAAAATTACACTTAAAAATCTGTTCATAAAAGAGTTAATTTGGAGTAAAGTTTAAATTTATCTAAAACTATATTTAAAAACAAATCAAAAACTATCTTTTTTTCTACATTTGCGACTCAAAACCCTGTTAAATGCAACAATATTTTGGTGAGCTCATTGCGATCGCGGTAGCGGTATCGTGGACATTTACGGCACTATTTTTCGAATTTGCCGGAAACAGAATCGGGTCGCTGGCGGTGAATCTGCTCAGGCTCTTCTTTGCCTTCTTCCTGCTGGGAGCTTTGCTCTATTTCACCACAGGTTCCTTTTTGCCGGTTAATGCAGATGGCAAAACCTGGCTCTGGATGTCGCTCTCCGGTTTGGTGGGCTTTGTCTTTGGAGATCTGTGCCTTTTCTACTCCTACATCCTCATAACTGCCCGCTTCTCTCAGCTTCTAATGACCCTTGCTCCACCCTTCGCAGCCTTTTTCGGGTGGATGATGCTTGGAGAGAATCTCTCCCCGATGGGGTTCCTGGGAATGGCTGTAACAATGACCGGAATTGCAATCTCAATTTTGAAAAGAGGCGGGAAAACTCAATCAAGTGGTTCTCTGTCAAGTGGTTCTCTGTCAAGCGGTTCTCAATCAAACGGTTCTCAATCAAACGGCAGTGAGCAGATAAAAGATGATACACTGGTGGCCGGGGTGAGCAGCATCTCTGTGGTGACAGATCCGGGAATCTCTGCGAAGAGGGGGATACATCTGCATTTACCTTTGAAGGGGGTACTGCTTGGGCTGGGAGGGGCTCTGGGACAGGGACTTGGAATTGTATTAAGCAAGATTGGGATGAACCACTACGCCGTTGCTTCCAAAGGTTCGCAGGTTGCAGATTTTATTCCATTTGCTGCCACGCAGATGCGAATCATCACCGGAGTTATTGGTTTTGCACTTATCATCTTCCTTACCCGCAGAGCCGATCTTCTGCGCAAAGGGATAAAGGACCGCAAAGCAGTCGCAGCGATATTTATGGGAGCCATCTTTGGCCCGTTTGTGGGAGTATCACTCTCGCTAATGGCCGTCCAGCACACCAATACAGCAGTCGCATCAACCATAATGGCCACCACCCCAATCATCATACTTATTCCCTATGTGCTCCTCTACAAGAAGAAGATAAGCTTCATCGAAGTTCTGGGAGCAATCCTCAGCGTTGTGGGTGTTTCACTGTTTTTCTTGTAGAAGCTCTTAGTTTCCCTAAAGTGCTCCTTTTTATGCTCTTAGTTCAATAGAATTAAAATTTCCAATAACTTTTGGGAGATCTAATCACTTTAAGTCATAACTTTTGGGGATTATGTTCCCTTTAAGTCATAATTTTTGAGGAAAATTGTTCTCCTTGAGCAAGGCAGATGCTTTATTTTTAACTCTTATTGCAAATGATCCTTCGTATCTGCTTTTATAATTTAAAATCATATGACAGATTTCTGTATTTTTAAGTTTTTGATCCGTTTCAGTATAGAGCTCAAGTAAATGATACAATAGAGCAAGTCGGGAGGGATTCATATTTCAATTTTTAATTGTTATAATACATTAAATTAACACATAACCATGAAAGCAATATTTAAATTCACATTAATCACAATATTAGCTATTTTAGTTAATCATGTCTTTTCACAAAATAGAGTTAACCCAAATTTTAAATATAAAATCAAGGGCGAGAAGAGTGAATATAATGCAAAGGATTTTTGGTTGGATAATAAAAAAATCAGCATCGATATTTCGAATATTAAAAATACTTTCGGGACAGACAGATACCCGGAGTATGTTGAAGATCACGGCGGTGGATTATATTCAAAAGATGAATATATCCAGATTTTTGAAATTTTTAAAAATTCATTAGACTACAATGATTATAAGAAGTTGACTTTTACAAACGATTATATAGGAATATTCATTGTTTATTTTCCCGGAGGCAAACCGTTTGAAGTCTGGTTTACATTAGGAGGGAGAATGATAGAGAAGATTCCGATGGATTGTTTCAATAATATAGAAGAGGAGATAAAAAGGAGTCATACAGTCCAGACACTAAAGAAAGTCAATGACAGATACATGCAACTCAAATATGAATTCCGTTTTAACGATTTAGACAGGAGGCAATTTGATGGTGAGAAAGTGCAACTTTCAAAACTCTGTAAGAGTGAAAATTCTCGTTAACTGCTACTAGTGTGCGTGTTAAAGCGGGCGGAAAGTTTTCCATCCCTAAGTGTTTTTTGCTATATGCAGATAATCAACATTATATCTATTTGATCCCCGGTAAAAACGGGGGTAATAATGAGGTTAAATAAAAGGTAATCAATTGTTTGTAAAAAACACTGAGGGATCAAACGTCTGGCCTTACCGGAAAAGGTTGCGCACCAGTTCGGGAATGTCCTGAACGGCAACCACTTCGATGGCAGATGCTTTGGCGGTTGTCGCTGCAGGCCCTTTGGCGGTTGAGGACGCTGCGGGTGTCTTGGCGGATGTCGATGGTTTCCCGAATGTGGAGATGTAGATCTTTTCGAAGCCGAGCTTTTCGGCCTCTGCAATGCGGCGCTCGATTTGGGCGACGGGGCGGATTTCACCGCTAAGGCCCACTTCTGCGGCAAAGCAGATGCGCTGGGAGATTGCTACATCAAAGTTGGAGGAGAGGATTGCGCACACAACCGCCATATCGCAGGCGGGGTCGGTTACCTTGAGGCCACCGGCCATATTGAGGAAGACATCTTTGGCAGAGAGGTGAAATCCGGCTCTCTTCTCCAGCACTGCAAGCAGCATATTTGTACGGCGCACATCGAAGCCGGTGGCCGACCTTTGAGGCGTTCCGTATGCAGCTGTACTAACTAGTGCCTGAGTCTCAATGAGGAAGGGGCGCGAGCCGTCCAGCATTGCTGCCACGGCAATTCCGGAGAGATTCTCTTTGTGCATCGGGATGAGCATCTCAGATGGGTTGCTCACTTCGCGCAGCCCGGTGTTGATCATCTCGAAGATGGCCAGCTCGGCTGTGGAGCCAAACCTGTTTTTGATGCTGCGTAAAATTCTGTAGGAGTGTCTGGTATCCCCTTCGAACTGGAGAACTACATCTACAATGTGCTCCAGAATCTTTGGCCCGGCAATCATTCCATCCTTGGTGATATGCCCAATCACAATGATGGGAGTGTTTGTCTCCTTGGCATATTTGAGCAGGGCGGCGGCCGATTCACGAACCTGGGTCACAGAGCCGGGCGAGCTCTCAATTACTTGAGAGTATACTGTTTGAATTGAGTCTACAATTATGAGTTGAGGCTGGTTTTCGTTTGCCCTGTTGAGGATATTCTCCAGAAGGGTTTCACACAAAATGTAGCAGTTGTCGTGTATGCCGCCCAGCCTTTGTGCACGCAGCTTAATCTGCTTGGCGCTCTCCTCACCGGAGACATAAAGGGTCTTAAGGTTGGGGCAATGCAGAGGAATCTGCAGTGAGAGTGTAGATTTGCCAATCCCGGGCTCTCCGCCTATTAAAACCATAGAGCCCAAAACCAACCCGCCACCCAGAATTCTGTCCAGCTCATCGTTCCCTAACGAAATCCGGTGCTCATCTGTAAAGCTGATGTCTGAGAGAGGTTGTGGCCTGGAGTTCTGGACAGGAAGGAAGCTCATACCTCTTGCCCCACCACCTCCGCTATCTTTGGATATAATCTCCTCCTGCAATGTATTCCACTCGCCGCACGCAGGACATCTGCCCAGCCATTTTGCACTCTCATTGCCACAAGATGTACAAAACCAGCCCTTTTTGATCTTTGCCATAAACAAGAAATATTGATTAGCAAATATAGCAATTTAGATTTCCATTTTCTATTATCTTTGTGACCGTTGCCGGTAGATAAGTAATCTCCGGCACTTAAAAACAGGACAAATATGAGAAGAATTACCGCCCTACTAATGCTGCTCTTTTTTATTCAGGCAGCAACCCTTAATGCTCAGGACAATGATGTAATTGTCAAAAAAACTGTAGATTACGCCAAAGAGGTTCAAAAGCTTTGGCAGATTCCGGGAATGGCCATCTCCATTGTAAAGGATGGCAAGATGATTTGGTCCGGCGGATTGGGCGTGAAAGAGATGTGTGCAAGCTGTGGCGACAGTAGTGGAAAAACCTGTGGCGAAAATAGCGGCAAAAGTTGTGGCGAAAATTGTGGCGACAGTTGTGGCGAAAAGCAGGTGGACGCAAATACTTTGTTCCAGATTGGCTCTGTCTCAAAATCCTTTACCGCGGCGGTGATGGCCTCGCTAGTAGATGAGGGGAAGGTTAAGTGGGAAGATACCGTGAAGAATATTCTGCCCGATTTCAAAATGTACGACAAGTGGGTGGAGAGTAACCTCCAGGTTAAGGATATTATGACACACCACTCGGGGCTTCAGGGCCAGCTTGGAACCTATATTCCGAATATGGGTTACGGGAGGGAGGATATCTGGAATATGCTGCCGTTACTTAAGCCAAAGTACAGCCTGAGAGGCTCATACGAGTATAATAACATCACGTTTATAATTGCTTCAAAGATAATTGAGAAGCTTACAGGCAAAAGTTGGGAAGATAATGTGAGAGAGCGCATCTTCAAACCTCTCGGGATGAGCTCGAGCAGGGTTATTGGGGATGAGTTCAAGGCTGCACAGAATGTGGCAAACCCTCACGAATTTGTCTACAAAAAGGGGAGGGCACTCTCAGATACCACCTGGGTAGATTCGGTGGCTGTAAATCCGCTTTATGGCGATGAGCAGGCGCTTCACTGGCTTACCGTTGTTGGGCCGGCGGGCTCTATCAGTTCCACCGCAAACGATATGGCAAAATACACCCTTTTCCATCTTAACAAGGGGCTTGCCAATGAAAAGCAGGTTATCTCAAAAGAGCAGGCGAACTATCTGCGTAAAGGGCATACAATCACCTCGCAGGATTCGTCGAAGATAACTCTCTATGGTCACTGCTGGTTTATTGAGCAGAACAGCCGTTACAGGGTGATATTCCACACGGGAACCACCTGGGGTTTCACCACCCTTTGCGCATACTTCCCGGAGATGGATCTTGGGATAACTATTCTTGTTAACTCGGAGGCTCCGGCATTCCCTCGTTATGCGATAATGAGGCGGATGATAGATCTTTACAAAGGGTTCCCGGATAAGGATTACAATAAACTGTTTTACGAGGAGTGGCTTGCATCTGCCCGCAAGGGGATGAGAACAGCCGACAAAAAAGCGGCAGAGGAGGCAAAAGAGGCCTCTCCGGATATCAAACTCCTCACAGGCACATACGACAAAGGGGCTCTCTTCGGGAAGGCCGTTGTTACGCTTGAGAAGAGTTCCGTGAGCGATGCGGGCAACGCCGCCAAAGCGCAGCAGGCGCCAAACTCTGCAGTAGATCTCAAATCCCCGGTGGCGCAGCAGGGGCCAAAATCAGCAGTAGATCTCAACGCTGCAGTAGATCTCAACTCTGCAGAAAATCTCTATATAACCGTTGGGCCAAAGGGTTGGAAGAGCAAGCTCACCCACAAAAACGGCAATGAGTTCACATTCCGGATGGATGGGAATGAGTTCAAGATTAAGTTTGTGAATGATATCAAGAGCGGGAAGTTCAATGGGCTGGATATAGATTTTGGCTACACCGAGAATTTTGGCGTGTGGAGCAAATTGAACTAACAGTATTTAACAGGATTATAAATTAAAATTAAAATCAAAATAAAATCAATTACAAACCGTCCCCGATAAGGACATAAAAAATTAATGACAAAATGACTAAGAAAAGCCGTTTTGCCCGAGTGTTAGACACTATTGAGGTTGTTGGGAACCGACTGCCACATCCGGCAACCCTATTTTTAATGATGGCAGCTCTTGTGGCTCTGCTATCCTGGTGGGCATCTGCAGCCGGTCTGCAGGCAACACATCCGGCCACAGGAGAGATTGTGAGTGTGAAGAATCTGCTTAATGCAGATGGAATTCGCTGGATCTACACCAATGTAGAGCACAATTTCGTGAAGTTTCCCCCTCTGGGCCTTGTTCTGGTGATTATGATCGGTATTGGAGTTGCCGAGGGTTCGGGGCTCTTTACTGTTCTGGTTCGCCAGCTTGTACTGGGTGCTCCCAAGAAGTTGATTACTGCTGCGATTATTATTGCAGGTATCTTCTCTCACCTGGCATCTGAGGTTGGTTATGTGATTCTGATACCTTTGGGAGCGATGATTTTCCACGCTCTGGGAAGGCACCCTATGGCAGGTTTTGCTGCTGCCTTTGCGGGTGTAAGTGCCGGTTTCGGCTCTAATTTCCTCATTGGTTCGGTAGATCCTATTTTGGCCGGGCTCTCAACATCTGCAGCACAAATTATTGACCCCGAAATGAATATCAACCCAATGGTCAACTACTTTTTTATGGTTGTCAGTGCGGTGATGATTACAATTGTGGGAACCTGGATTACGGAGAAGATAATAGAACCGAGGCTCGGTGTCTATGGCGGGACAGAAAAACCGCTTGAAATTGAGCAGCTTACCAAGGTTGAGAAAAAGGGTTTGCGCTGGGCTGGATACGGGACTCTTATTTTTATAGCTCTTATGGCCTGGACAATAATCCCGGAAGATGGGCTATTGCGCGACCCGAACACCGGTGGAATACTCCGCTCTCCTTTCTTTTCGGGAATAGTGGTGGGGCTGCTGCTGCTCTTCTTTATTCCGGGCCTTATTTACGGAATTATTGTAAAAACAATCAAGAACGATAAGGATGTTGTAAAGCATATGACCCATTCGATGAAGGGTCTGGGTGGATACATAGTTCTGGTATTTTTTGCTGCCCAGTTTATCTATTGGTTCAACTACTCAAACCTCGGTCTGGTGTTGGCTATTGATGGTGCTCAGTTCCTGAGCCATATTGGTTTTACCGGAATTCCTCTTATCCTTGCCTTCTTGTTATTATCTGCTTTTCTCAATATGTTTATGGGGAGCGCATCTGCAAAATGGGCCATTATGGCACCGGTATTTATTCCGATGTTTATGATTCTGGGTTATCACCCCGGTTTTACTCAGGCTGCCTTTAGGATTGGAGACTCTGTAACCAATGTAATTACCCCGATGATGAGCTATTTTGCTCTTATTGTGACATATGCACAACGTTACGACGAGAAGAACGGAATCGGCACCATAATTTCACTGATGATCCCCTACACAGTAATCTTTATGATTATCTGGGCAATACTCATAACAGTGTGGATGCTGCTCGGAATCCCCGTAGGATTCGACGGGCCGGTCTATTTGCCTTAAGCAGTTATTTACTGAATAACGATTTTGCAATTCCCATCTCCAACCCCCGGAGCTCTGCTATTCCCCTTAACCGGCCAATGCAGGAGTATCCGGGGTTGCTCTTTTTTGTGAGGTCGTCACAAATCTGGTGTCCGTGATCGGGCCTGAGGGGTATTGAAACCTCTCTCTTTTGCTCTATCTCAAGCAGGGCTTTCATCACCTTGTACATATCCACATCTCCTTCAAGATGGTTGGCTTCGTAGAAGCTGCCATCGTCATCTCTTTTTGTGCTTCTAAAGTGAACAAAATTTATGCGGTTGGAGAATCTGTGCATAATATCAACCAGATCATTATCTGAGCGAACACCGAATGAGCCGGTACAAAGGCACAACCCATTTGAAACATTGGGAACCTCTTTGAGAAGCTTTTCAAAATCCTCTGCTGTACTAAGAATTCGGGGTAACCCAAAAATAGAGTAGGGTGGGTCATCGGGGTGAATCACCAGTTTTATCTCAAACTTATCTGCAACAGGGGTAATCTCTTTAAGGAACAGAATGAGGTTAGACCTAAGTTTATGGGCATCAATGCCGGAGTATACATTGAGTGCTTGTCTAAACTGCTCTATAGAAAAGCTCTCTTCCGACCCGGGTAGCCCGGCAATAATATTTTTGGTGATGGTATCTCTCTCTTGTTGTGACATCTGCTTAAACCTCTCCTCTGCTCTAGCTATCTCTGCCGGGGTGTACTCTGCAAATGCCCCCTCTCTATTGAGCAGAAAGAGATCAAATGCAACAAAAGCATCTCTTTCGAACCTTAGCGCTTTTGAACCATCTTCCAATGTATAGGCCAGATCTGTTCGGGTCCAGTCTAGTACCGGCATAAAGTTGTAGGTGATGGTTTTTACTCCGCAATGAGACAGGTTTATGAGGGTCTGTTTATAGTTCTCAATATATTTTACAAAATCTCCGCGACGTGTTTTAATATCTTCGTGGACGGGAACGCTCTCTACAACACTCCAGGTTAACTCTGCAACTTCAAGCTCTTTTTTCCTCTTCTCAATTTCGGAAACCGGCCATACATCTCCGTTGGGAATATGATGGAGTGCGGTTACCACACCATTTACCCCGGCTTGTCTTATATCCCATAAAGAGACCGGATCGTTGGGGCCGAACCACCGCCAAGTTTGTTCACACAGATACATATTAAGAGATTATAAGATTAAATTGAAAATGCATCAAAACCACCGTCAATCACTGTAAGGGTACCGGTTACAAAAGCAGATGCGTCACTGCTCAGCCAGTGAAGGGTGCCAAGAATCTCTTCCGGGTTTCCGAACCGTCCAAAAGGGGTGTGCGCTATTATGTTTTTTGCCCTTTCGGTGTAAGAGCCATCTTCATTGAGCAGAAGAGCTCTGTTCTGTTCGGTTATTATAAAACCCGGAGCAATTGCGTTAACTCTTACCTGTGGCCCGTATTTTATTGCGAACTCGCCGGCAAGATACTTTGTGAGATTTGTAACAGCTGCCTTTGCAGCTCCATAGCCGACAACTCTGGTAAGTGGCCTTATGGCAGATTCAGATGAGATATTGATAATTATGCCTCTCCTCTTTTCTGCCATTATTTTGGAGAAGACCAGTGTTGGTAAAAGGGTGCCAAACAGGTTTAGATCTACCACGACCTTCAGAGATTCCATATCGAGGTCGAAGATTGTTTTGTCCGGGGGGATTGTTGCACCGGGCACATTACCACCGGCGGCATTTATGAGAACATCTATAGTGCCGTATAGAGATATAATTTGGGCATAGTTCTGCTCAAGCAGCTCTCGGTTCAGCACATCGGTATGTAAAAACAGGGCCTCTTGACCTCTCTCTTTAACGGATCTCTCCAGAGCTTTACCCGCAGTTTCGTTTCTATCCAGGATTACCACTTTACAAGATTGTGCCGCAAAATAGTCTACCATTTTTGTCCCCAATATGCCGGCTGCACCGGTAATTAGGATCACCTTTCCTTTAATATCAAACAGGTTCATAATAAAAGTGTTATATTTAACGAGAGACTCTGCCGCTTCCATCTCCGGAGAGAACTCTCTCTATCTCCTCTAATGTAACCAGGTTAAAGTCTCCGTAAATTGTGTGTTTAAGTGATGAGGCGGCAACTGCAAAATCGAGAGCTTTTTGACCATCATCCGGATGATTCAGCAATCCATAGATAAGGCCACCCATAAATGAGTCACCGCCACCCACTCTGTCGACAATATGTGTTAAATCATACAATTTAGAGCTATAGAATTTATCTGCAGTGTACATTACTCCTCCCCATAAATTGTGGTTTGCATTTATGGAGCCCCGGAGCGTGATTACAATCTTAGTTGCTTTTGGAAACTTCAAGGCGATCTCTTTACACACGGGCTCAAAATCTTCTGGAGTGATCTCTCCTCCGTTTTTATCCACGTCAAAGTGGGTTGGTTTTATGCCGAATATCTTTTGGGCATCCTCTTCATTACCAAGTATAATATCGCACTCCCTTACAAGAGCGGGCATAATCTCAGATGCCTCTTTCCCGTATCTCCACAAATTTTTGCGATAGTTAAGATCTACCGAAATAGTTATACCCATCTCTCTGGCCACCGAGATCGCCTCAAAACAGGTGTCGGCAGCCCCTTGAGAGAGAGCAGGTGTAATTCCTGTCCAGTGAAACCAGCAGGCATCTTTAAAGATCTCGTGCCAATTGACCATCTTAGGGGTAATCTCCGATATGGAAGATCCCGCTCTGTCGTAAACCACTTTACTTGGTCGTGCAATTGCACCGGTCTCAAGAAAGTAGATTCCCATTCGCTCTCCACCTCTTAGAATATGGGTTGTGCCTACTCCAAATTTTCGAAGATTCATAAGAGCACTATCTGCAATATCGTTTTTAGGCAACCTTGTAATAAACTCTGTTGCCATACCCAGATTGGCAAGAGAGACTGCCACATTAGCTTCGCCTCCGCCAAATGTGGCATCAAATTCTCTCGCCTGAGAGAATCTTTGATACCCGGGAGTGGCCAAACGGAGCATTATCTCTCCAAATGTTATGATCTTTTTATCCATAGTAACTTAGATGCAGCTCTTTAATCACTTTATTTGTTGGTAACACATTTGCAAAACCACTGAAGCATACCTCTCTCCAAGAAGCAGTTGACTCTCCCTGTCAAAATGGGGGTCTTTCTCATTTGAGACGGTTTTTGTCCCCTGTGCAGATATGCAGGCAGAATTAGGGATAACCTCGGATATTCTATTAATAACCGGATTAAAATTTGTGGCATAGGGCAACCACCAGGGGGCTATCTCTCCGGCAATGAATGGAACATTACAACACCCCAGATCCTCTCTTAGATCCTTCACAAAAGCAGCTAATTTCGTTAAATAGTCACCCGGCTCTTCACTGTTTCCCTCTCCCTGATGCCAGATTATGGCAATAAGCCGGCCCATTTTAAGAGCAGCTTTTGTTCTCTCTACGGCTTGTGAGTAGTAGTTTTTTTCGGGATTCTCCCTGGACCACTCCTCCATTGTTGATCCCCCTCTTGCATTTACAACAAGAAGAATCTTGCGACCTGTTTTTTCGAAGATTGTTTTCCCAAAACTGTATGCAGGCGACATCTGTTGCATTGCAAGATCTTTTCTAATTGTAGAGTATTTGTTAAACGGATTTGATGCGGGTTCTGCACTATTTTCCGGATTAAGCAGATATACACCCTCCACAATTGAGTAATCACTTTCGAGAAGTACTCCCCTTCCGGCCATATTAGATTGTCCAATAAGCAGGAAAACATCGTATTCACATTGCGAGTAAACATTGCAGGCGAATATCGCGAATAGGATTGTAAGCAGATATCTTTTCATATTTCAAATCTATTTAGATTCCCACATAATTTCAAGCCCCCCAAATTCAAATATATCCAGCCCTCTGAATGTATGGAACTTTTTCGCCTCGGTGAGAATATATTTTAAAGAGATGATTAGGTTGTCCCAACCTTGTGGTTGGAATGATGTAAGCGGGCCGTCATCTCCTAGGGTATTAAGACTAGTTTTTACGGCAACACTCACAGATCTTGGGTACTCTGCAGCAGCTGTCAATACAGGGGTGGCCATCTCGATAACCCTTTTAGCCTGATAGTTATATGCCATAACCACAACCTGGTCACAATATTGTAAAAACTGTTGTGCACCACCCCAGGAGAGTAGGCCGGTGTCGTATCGCGATTGAAAGAAAAAGCCTAAAGCTTGATTGAGAGTAAGTGAGCCCATCTCTTTTTTTGCCAGAGACATCACCTCAACGGTGCGTTTAAGCAGCAGGTCATTATCTCCACCAATTCCGTAGTTCTCCTGCCAGGCAAGGGTGAGCCCCTCCGGGCGGCGGGTAGAGTTGATTTTAAGTATATGAGGTTCTAAATCTGCCGAGATTCCGTCAAACCTCTGGTTTGCATCTACAGAGTTGTTAAACTCTTTTATCCAATCCAGATCCTCCTTGATTGGGTCGTCACTAACATAGAGTTTAAGATTGCTTAAGCTCAGTGCGTGTATCTTAATACCATTTTCGTGAGCCAGTTTGTTGAATGTCAGGTACCAGCTTTTGGGAATATAGAGAGATGAAGATGGTTTGTCGTAAGCAATATAGACATCTGTAAACCCAAGCATCACAAGCTTGGCAACCAAATCTTGCGGGTTCTCTATGTATTTTTTTACGGTTCTCGAAGAGTAGACATAGACGCTTGACCGAAGGTGAGATTCCCCTCCTGTCTCAATAACATTTTTAAAATCATTTGCTCTTGAACGCATTAGAGCGGTAACTCCCGGGATTTGACCCTCTTTTGAACAGGATTGTGCTACCACAATCTGCGGGGTAATTAAAATTAACCCCAATATTAACGCTTTTAATGTATGGCTCATTTTTTTGTGAGGTTTTGCATTATTGAGTAAATCTTAAACAATTTCTCTGTTCTCAGACCATTTATCTCTACCAACTCCTGATGGTAAAGAAATCCTTTGTTGAGTGAGATAAATCTCTTATTGATATTTTTTGCCTCTTTAACAAGGGGCTCCAGTTTTTTAATAAACAGGGGTGCAAGCTCTCTGTTAAAAGCAGAAGATTCATATTCACTCTCAATCTCCTTGAACATAAGATACTGAACACGAATATCAAACATCAGTTTGAAGTGATCGAACTCCTTTAGGTTGGTTTTTGGGTTTAAGCTATAAAGTTTAGAACGCAGATTTTTAGTCTCTGCCAGGATTTCCGTTACACCTTTTTTGTTGAGATCTTCTCCTTTAACAAGCACCTCTTGCGGTGCAGTCAATATCTCCCACAACTTCTCTCCCTCTCCTTTGGTGAGGCCGAATCTCTCCATAGCATAATTAACTACAAACTGTTCTGAGTTAACTGCACCTTCTGTTTTTAGAGCCTCTCCGTAACAGGCAACAATGATCCGAAATCCCGAGAGCGGGTAGACATAGCGAATAGGATACATCTGAATTACCTCCCAGTTGGTGTCGTACAAGAAGCCGTAAGTGCCACCATTTGACCAGGAGGTCATTACAATCCCCTGGTAGTTTTTCTCTCTGCAGTATGGAATGAAAATCTCCTGATTTCTAAAGTGTTTGTTCCACTGTGTTAAATAGAGATTATCCGGATGGCTTCTTATTGCCGGAGATCCCCAGAATGTAACCCCAGCCCGGTAGAGCTTATTGATATCTCCAAAGTGGTCATTCTTCCAGCCATAGTTCCAGTCAACAAAGATTGCATTCTTTGGAAGCTCCGATACAGCCTCCGGGTATTTTAAGATAACATCTGCCCATAGAATTGGCTGTTTGCCAAGGTCACTTACTATTTTGCACATAGCTTTTACATAGTCTACAAACAGTTTGGATTTGCCCACCTCGGCAGCTTTTTGAGCGCAAAGTTTGCAGGAGCCCAGCAGATATGTCTCGTCACCTCCGATATGAAAATATTTTGAGGGGTGTTTAGATGCTACCTCTTTAAAAATCTCAGAAAAGATCTCTATGCACTCCTCCTCCTTCATAGGACACACCTGAGAGACCTCCTTTCTATCCTCTTTTATATGTGCATACCGGTCGTGGGAGAGGATGTACTCTGCGTGGCCGAAGCAGTTTTGCAGAGGGATAACATCTATACCTAAGGTGGTGCAATATTTTATAAATGAGTCTACCTCCTCTTCGCTATATGCATATTTATTTGAAAGAGTTGCGTGGTTTTTAAAAGGGAATGTAGCCTCCCACTCCATAATAATTGTGTTAATACCAAAGCCGGACAACTCCTTTGCAAAAGATTTGAGTGCCGGCATTGTCATTATCTGGCACCGGAGATCTATATGAAATCCCTTAACCGCGAATTCAGATCTCTCTGAGGAGAAAGCTTTGGTTGTTGCAGATAAGAAGATTAGCAGACTTAAGAGAATAGCAATTTTTGCAATCAAATAGTTATTCGTTACACCTTTTCTCATATCTTCCGGTTTTAATTTATAATAGATATTTAGCACTCTCTTTATCGCAATACAATGTAGCAAAATTATGTCTTCTTAAGATTGATGCCGGAGACTCCTCGAGGATTTCTCCATTGATAACAGCGTTTATTGCATTTGCTTTGGAAGGAGCAGGCACAATACAAAAGATTCTTCGGGCACTTAATAGGGCAGGAATGGTCATTGTTACTGCGTGGGTAGGAACATCTTCCAGTTTTGAGAAAAAACCGTCATTCACCTGCTGGTTGCGGCAAGTTAAGTCCAGAGATACAATCTTAACTATCTCCGGGTCGCTAAACAGTGCAACGTGAGGGTCATTAAAAGCGATGTGAGCATTCTCGCCAATTCCCATAAATACGATGTCTATAGGAGATTTCTTGAGCAGCATAGAGTAATCTTTGCAAATCTGAGAGGGATCCTCTCCCAAATCGGAAAGATAGTTCACAGATTTCAGGTGGATTTTATCAAAGATTTTTGTTTTGAGAAAATTACCAAACCCCTGAGGGGAGTTATGCGGCAAACCAATATACTCATCCATATGGAAAGCATTTACTTTTTGCCACTCAATATCTTGCTCCAGGAGAGAGGATAAAAACTCATTTTGAGAAGGGGCAGATGCAAATACAATTGAGAGTTCACTCTTGGTTTTTAACTCTTCTCTAATGTAAAGTGCGGCCTCTTGTGCCGCCGTTAAGCCCATCTTCTCTCTTGTCTCAAAGATTTTAATTTGCAGTCTATCTTTATAGAATTGTTTTCTCATTTTAATTTCTTGATTAAATAAATTCACCATCAATGATTGTGCTTTGAATCTCTATATTGTCGTTAAAAATTACAATATCTGCATCATACCCAACCGCTATCCTCCCTTTTTTATCGCCTATGTTTGCGATACGGGCAGGAGTTGAGGTAGCCATCCTGACAGCCTCTTTTAAAGAAGTTCCTCCAATGTCTCTTGCGTTTCTAACGAGCAGATCTGCAGTTGCTACGCTTCCCGCAAATGCAGTTCTGTCAATAAGTTTAGCCACACCATCTTCAATTATAACACTTTGTCCATTTTTTAAACTTCCTAAAATTGACTCTCCATCCGGCATACCTGCTCCTCTCATAGAGTCAGTCACTAACGCTATGTTTTCGGCCCCTTTTAATCTATATATTAACTTCATTAATGGTTCCGGTACGTGAATACCATCTGCAATTATCTCTACGGTCATCTCATCTATAAGATATCCTGCCTCTATACAACCTGCGTATCTAAATGCATTTCTGCGGGTTATACCATTCATACAGGAGTAGAAGTGGGTTATATGTGTAAACCCTGCCTTAAAAGCCTCCAGAATCTCTTCATAGATTGCATCTGTATGAGCTATTGAGGGTAGAATACCTCGTTTGGTGAGAGTGTGTGCAAACTCTGTAGAGCCCGGTAATTCGGGAGCAATACTCCACCTTACAATATCTTTGCTACGCTCTAAAATTGCGTTGTACTCTGTAGGATTCGGGTTTCGCAAATACTTGGGATCTTGAGCCCCTCTGTGGTTATAGGAGAAGTAGGGCCCCTCAAGATGGATTCCTCCGAATCTTGCCCCTTTGGTATTTAGAGGGAGGGCCTTTTCGTATGTATCAAAAAATGAGTAGAGCTCCGAATTATCACCGGCAAGAGTGGTGGGGAAAAGCAGTGTTGTCCCGTGTTTTGCGTGCATATTGGCTGCTGTAATAAATGCATCTGTGGTGGAGTCCATAAAGTCGCTGCCGCCGCCGCCGTGTGTGTGAAGGTCTATAAACCCTGGGGTTATGTAGTTGTTTTTTGCATCAACTTCCGTGTAACCGCTCGCCTCAATATTTCCCCTCTCTACGGCAGTTATCTTGCCGTTATCTGTTAAAACAGTACCGATTCCCAAATTTTCAAATGGGGTGATTATATTGCCGTTAAATATCTTTAGTCTGCTCATAATGCCGGAGATTTTTTCCAGTGCTCAATCTTGTATCCTTTGAATGCATAGAAGATGAGATAGAGAAAACAGGGAACCAAAACCCAGTATGAGAGTCTCTCTCCGTATGAATCTGCAAAGGAGCCGTATATTACAGGCAGGAATGCGTTTCCGCATAGCGCCATAACCAGTAAAGAGGAGCCCAGGTTTGTAAATTTGCCTAAATTCCGAATTGCAAGCGGCCAGATTCCTGCATAGATAAGGGCATTGGGCATCCCCATTAAAACCAGAAACCAAATTGAGATATCTGTTTTATGGGAAAAGAGTTCAATGTTTCCCGAGATATAGATGACTCCGATAGAGAGAATCAACCCGAGAGAGGTGGCTATCTGCAGTGCCCTCTTTTGACTCAATATCTTTGGGATTAGAACTATGCCGATAAAGTAGCCCACTAATGTACAAGACATTGTATATGAGGGAAAGACTTTTGCCGCTGTCAGCTCAATACCCATTGTTCCCGCATAGTTGATAATCGTATCTATTGATATCACCTGTGCTCCTACGTGAAAGAAGATGGCAAGAACGCCTAAGATAAGATATGGGTACTGAAATATTGAAGATCTTTCGTTGCTGGATGCATCTGCACTTTTATTTTGCTCTCTGGTGTTAATCTCCGGAAGAGGGGAGTATCTTATCAGGAAGCCAAAGATTAGAAGTAGTGCAGATAGAAATGCATAGGGTACCATTACTCTTTGAATCAACTCATCCAAAACCAACTCCCTCTCTGCTCCCATAATAACTCCATCTTTGAGTTGCTGGAACATCTCACCGTCACTTGCCTGAAGAATCACAGCAGCAAAAATAAGGGGTGAGATAATACCTGCAAATTTATTGCAAAGCCCAACTATACTTATTCGTTTCGCGGCACTCTCAATAGGCCCTATTATGGTTACATACGGGTTGGCTGCTGTCTGCAAAATTGCCAGTCCGGTACCGATACAAAAGAGACCGAAAAGAAAGATTCCGTATGTTCTCGTATAGGCTGCAGGGACAAAAATCAATGTCCCTAAAGACATCATTGCAAGTCCGATAAGCATCCCTTTTTTAAAACCAAATCTATTAAGAAGCTTAGATGCCGGTATTGCCATCACAAAGTATGCAATATAGAATGCAAACGCCACGAAGTAGGCCTGTGTATGAGTCAGCTCGCAAGCTATTTTAAAATAGGGTATTAAAATGGCATTTACCCAGGAGACAAATCCAAAAATAAAGAAGAGCGAGCAGAGTATCACCATAGAGATGATATATGTGGGCTTTTTAAATACACTCATTATTGTTCTATTTAGCGTAATCCGGATAGTATGTGATTCCCTGAGTGTCCCAATATCTCTTTAATACATTGAGCGAATTGAGAAAACGGGAGAAATCTTTGTTCTCACTCTTTGTCCAGCCAACCTCTGCATAGGCAGCCACTCTTGGAAATACCTGACGGAATAGGTCAGAAACTTTAGGGATATATTCGCTCCACATTTGGCAGCCGGAACCGAGTACATTTTTGGAATATTTAGGATCCAGCCCCTGTGGAATGGGAGAGAAGTTGTATGCCTTTTCTAATGGGATTCGGGTGTATGTGTAGTCCAGATATGTGTCCCAATGGTTGGAGTTAACAACATCATACCCCTCTTCAAGTGCCTGTTTCAACAGAGCAGGCTCTCCTTTCCAGAAGTGAACTATGCTGTTTTTTGAAAGAGTCTGCTGCGAATTCTCCTCTGCAGACCACTCGTGAATATTTTTACCCATAATCTCATTCCATCCCATCATTCTGTAACCTTTGGTGTCGAAGAATTTTGACATTCTGTTCACAAAAAAGACCTGAACATCGGAAGGGTTTTTAAGCCCCTCTTTGGCCATCAACTCCTTCACCTCTTTACTGGCATTCCACTCATCGTATTTAACTTCGTCGCCACCAATGTGTATAACCTTAGAGGGGAAGAGAGCCATAACTTCGGTAATCACATCTGTCAGGAATGTAAACACCTTTTCGTCGGCCACATTGTAGGTAGATTTAAATATTCCGAAATCTCCCGTCACTTTTATAATATCTCCGCTTGCAGATAGCCAGGGATAGGAGGCAACGGCTGCCGTAGCGTGACCGGGCATCTCAATCTCCGGAACAATCATAATATGTCTTTTTAAGGCGTACTCTACAACCTCTGCAATATCTTTCTGAGTGTAGAAACCTCCGTGAGGATAGTCGTAATAGACTCTTGCACTATCCTTTGGGGCGTATTTCAGTTGTGTCTTCTCTCTCCACGCTCCAACCTGGGTAAGCAGAGGATATTTTTTTATCTCAATTCTCCACCCCTGGTCGTCTGTAAGGTGCCAGTGAAATACATTCATCTTTAGCAGAGCCATTTGATCCAGCATCTTTTTTACTATCTCTTTACCTTTAAAGTGTCTGGACTCATCCAGCATAAAGGCTCTCCATACAAATGCCGGTGAGTCTGCTATTGTACAGGCCGGGATATTATATGAGCCGTCACTCTGTAGTGTTATAAGCTGGCGAAGTGTCTGCAAGGCGTAAAAACTGCCCGATTTTGAGCCGGACTCTATCTTTATCCCCCCCTTTTCGACAGTAAGATTATAGGAGCCCTCTTGTAATGTTTTACTCTTTGTGATCTTAATATCACCGGATGTAGAGTTAATAAGATTTATGCAGAATTGGTTGTAAAAAAGATCTTTAAAGATTCCGATTTCTGAGGAGAACTCCTTGTCGTAACTTACGGTAATGCTATTTTTGAAGTTAAAATTTCCGCTCTGTGCAATCAAAGAGTTGGGGTAGGGTGTAATATTGTACACTGCCTGCGAATAAGCGCCGGAAAAGATAATCAGTGCCGTTAAAAGAGAGATTAGTTTTCTCATAGTTATTTGCTGTTAGTTATTAACGAAATTTTTATCTGTAAAGAGTTCAAAAGGTTTACTGCTCTGCTTTCCGAACAGCTTAATCTCTCGCGATTCGCTGTTTTTAAACAGTAAGATACTCTCCTCTCCGCGGGCTGTCTTAATTAGCAGGCCTAACCCCTGCGGGGACTCCTTTTTCTCAATCTTTATCTTAGAGGAGTTTTCGGACTTAGGCAGAATAATAAATACCGACTTAACTGCCCCCTTAGATTTGATTATATAGTTAACCATCGGAGCTTTAAGATCTGCTCCGTCAAGATAAAAATATTGATCTGTAATCTCAATATTGTAGATTATATCCCTCTCAATAGGGATGATAGAGACAATTGAGTCGTTATAGAGAGTTATCCCCTTAGAGGTTTTGTCGAGTAGCAACTCCACGGGTGGAGTATGGAAAAGAGTCTCATATTTATGCTCTTCACTGCTTGAAAATGAGTCGTAAATTATTGCAAATTCATCTCTAATGAGGGCAACACTCCTCTCCCATTTAACATTTAGGTTGGTAGGGTCATCTGCCGGGGAGACCATTTTACAATATTTGTAATTTGGGTTATCAATCCACTCTGTAATTCTGTTCTCGGTCTCTCTCTTTTTTGCATACTCTACATTGGAAGATGACTCTGCATCCTGTACTCCGTCTATAAGGACAGTATTATGTGCCTTAGATGTTCTATACCAGCTGTTTTTGATTGGCTTGTCGTAGTTACAGCATCCGGCCTCAATTAGGACAGCTCTGTTATTAAGCCATAAATATATACCCAGTCTGCCGGCGTGTGAGTGGGAGCCGATTCTTCTGGCAGGATTTAGCAACAGATACCAGGAGTTATTGTTTGTGCCGGGATGGTTGCGCATTACGGCAATCTGAGTGTCGGGGTAGTAGACAGATATTTTTGATTCAGAGGTGATATCTGTTCCGAGAATTCCGTTTAAAATCTCAACTGATGGAATAATGCCCATAGCATATGAGTCATTCAATGGGGGCATTGTTTGGTTTGGCTGTGCCATTACAGAGATGTAGTTTGTCATTTTGTGCAACATTGGTATTAAGTTTTCGGGGTACTTAATATTGTTGGCACTGCAGAGAAGATACATATCCCGAAAGATTGAGGTTTGAAAAGGGAAGTAGCCGAACATCTGTTCAATGTTCCCGCCATCGTTATAGTGCGCGTTATCTAAATGGTGGGTAAGAATTCTTATTGCGTTTGAGAGCAACTCTCCGTTTGTGTCTGTATGGTTGAAAAGTGTAGATAGGTAGAGCATTGCCAATGCCCCGTGAGATTGATGGTTAAAGTCGTTTAAGGGCTGTTTGGCAAACCAGGATAGGAGTGCTTGTGAGTGATGGTTCTGGATATCTGCAAATAGTTGCCTTTCTGAATCGGAAAGAGCCTCCTCTGTAAGGTAGTAGCACCAGCTGAGATGAATAGCCCTCCAGGCAACCTGCATATCTCTCCAGTTAAAACTCTTTCTCTCAGATCCCGGTATACGCGGGTTATCCTCTATCCACCTTTTAAGGACAGAGACCATATCTGTTACATAGCTTTTATCTTTGGTAAGATAGTACATTCGGGCAAATGAGGGGAGAAAATAGAGTCTGTTAACCCAGACACTCGTCTCAAGCTCACTCTTTTCGTACTTAACCCAATCTATTGGAGTGCCAAATTTTTTATATAAAAGGCCACCCCTTATTTTATGTACGATTATGGCATCGCTCTCTGTATTTAACAGCTCTACGTGAATAAATTTCCCCCCCTGGTCTTTTGGCATAATCTCACCAAAATCATACTTTTTTGCTAAATCATAAAAGGGAAATTTACCATTTTGTGCGCAGAGACTCGTCGTTATCAAGAGAAAACCCGCAAACAGAACAGATCGCTTTATTCTATTAACTATCAAATCGCTCATATGTTTTTATTAAGAGAAGTTAATTGGGGGATCCTATTTGGAAGAGATCCCCCGATTAAAGGTATAATTAAGGCAGATA
>Ga0351972_10167_pt1 | contig 28248 bp, 27 predicted proteins | sample TotcelHFGM3001N9_FD_206747 | JGI IMG/M metagenome (GOLD analysis project Ga0351972, IMG submission 206747) | Enriched cells from coal bed in the Powder River Basin, Montana, United States - Total cells FGM rep2 HSBNCT.FGM.300.1.N9 ...
AAGACCCTGATGCGATTGTTGATGCTGTCAATACCATCTTTGCCGATCCTGAGAATGCCAATGCCATGGGTCGGCGGGCAAGGCAGACTGTTCTGCAAAATCATAGTTTGGAGAACTATTTAAAAAAAATAACGGATCTTATTCAAAGCGACTTATGCAGGCCGGTTGCCTCATAAATCAATCCTGCACTCGTTGTACGAAACCCGCTTAACTTAATGGAAACTCAAATGAATTCAGGAAGGCTGCGAATATGATTGTGGTGCGGACGCCTTTACGTCTAAGTTTCCTGGGCGGTGGTTCCGATTTTCCCGACTTTTATCGGAAAGCCGGCGGCGCCGTCGTTTCCACGGCGATTAACAAGTACATTTATGTGATCATCAAAGAGCGATTTGATGACCTGATTGTCGTCAATTACTCCCAGCGAGAAACGGTGTCTTCTGCGTCTGATCTCAAGCACGAATTGATACGCGAAGCGATGCGGATCACAGGGGTAGCGCGAGGAGTAGAAATCGCAACTCTTGCAGATGTGCCGGCTTCCGGCACCGGATTGGGTTCTTCCAGTACGGTCACGGTTGGGGCGCTTCAAGCGTTATTTACCTACCAAGGCGTTATCGTTACATCGGATGAACTGGCCCGGCAGGCATGCGAGATTGAGTTAGAGCTTTGCGGGAAGCCCATTGGCAAACAGGATCAGTATATTGCCGCCTATGGCGGCATCCGCCTGATTGAGTTTCTTAAGGATGACCGGATCAAGGTGTCAAACGTCCTGATCCCGGAAAAAGCGCTTCAAGGCCTTAACCGACGGCTTATGCTGTTTTTCACCAATCGGACCCGTTCATCGGCTTCGGTCTTGAAGGAACAACATGAAAACATCGGTGACCGGCATGAGTTATTGTGTCAGTTGCGGGACATGGCCTATGCCGGCGCCCGGAATCTTGCCGATGGAGATTTGGACGCACTGGGCAGACTCATGCATGAGGGGTGGGTATTAAAGAAACAGCTTGCCAGCGGTGTCAGCGACAAAGCGATCAATGACATGTATGACGCTGCCCGCCAAGCGGGCGCTTTGGGCGGAAAGATTGCCGGCGCCGGTGCCGGCGGGTTTTTGCTGCTGTATTGTCCGCTGGACAGGCAAGATCAAGTTCGGGAGGCACTGGGTCATCTGCGGGAACTCCCGATCGGATTGGAGCGGGACGGCAGTAAAGTAATTCTCAATATTCGCCGCTGAAGAGCCAATCCCTCTTTCTGATGCCACTTTTTTTATGAAATATCCGGTGTACGCAAGATTATTGCAGGGGATTTGTGATGGCGATTTTTCTGACTGGCGGCACGGGGACAGGTAGAAAGAAGGATCGGAGATCGGCGTGATCGAACGACAAGCCTTTTTATTGGCTGCAGGCGTTGGCAGCCGGTTGGAAACTTTGACTCGGGACAAACCAAAGTGCCTCTTGCCCATTCACGGCAAACCCCTGCTTCAAATCTGGCTTGAACTGCTGCGATCACAAAATGTTACGCAAGTCCTGCTGAACACCCATTGGTTACATGAGCAAGTGGAAGCTTTTGTATCCTATTGGCAAAGTTATAATACGAGTCCGCATGTCACGCTATTCCATGAGCCGATTCTCTTGGGCAGCGCAGGCACCATCCTGGCCAAACGAGATTGGATCACGCCTGGGAACCCCTTTCTGATATTGTATGCCGATAATCTTACGAATGTTCCCGTGGGGCGATTGATAGATCGGCATCTACAGCATGGGCTGCCCTTCACGCTGGGAGTCTTTCGGACGGCATATCCAACACAATGCGGCATTGCCGAAATCGGTCCTGATGATGTGGTCATCGGTTTTGAGGAAAAGCCAACTCACCCGAAATCGGAATGGGCCGCGGCGGGAGTTTATGTGGCGGATGACCGGATTTTTGACATGTTCCCACCATTTCAGGATTCTGATAGGCGATTGGATTTTGGGTTCCACATCATTCCGCGCCTGTTGGGAAAAATGAAAGCGTATTATATTCATGAGTATTTAATGGATATTGGCACGCCGGAAGCTTACAGTGAGGCTTTGGCGGCTTGGCAAGATCGGGAATCATGACTGCTTTTTCCCTTGAATTGAGGAGAATGACAAATGGGTGAACCTCAGGACATTGAATCTACAAACCGGCAGATAAAATTTGCCAAATATTACTTGGAGGGACTCAAGAGGTGCATTGATATTCTTTCGCTGCAGGAAGTGGCAAGCGTGATTCACTATTTGGAGGAAGCGTATCGAGAGGGGAAACAGGTCTTTATCATTGGCAATGGCGGGAGTGCGGCTACGGCTTCGCACATGGCTTGCGACCTGGGAAAAGTCATCTTGCCCGAAGAGGGCGATGCCGCGCCGCGATTTCGTGTAACGGCCTTGACCGATAATGTTCCCTGGATGACGGCATTGGCCAACGACTTGGGATACGAGCATATCTTCTCCGAACAACTAAAAAATCTGGTGCATAAGGGGGATCTTGTCATCGCCATCAGCGGCAGCGGTAATTCACCTAACATTATAGAGGGAATGAGGGTAGCAAAGTCGTCAGGGGCGAAGGTATTGGGTATACTGGGTTTTGATGGCGGGAGGGCGAGAGAGATTGCAGATGTGTCCATCATTGTGAGAAGCGAGAACTATGGTTATATTGAGGATTTGCATATGGTATTGGATCATCTCGTTGCAGCCTATTTCAGAGCTTTGCTTGCTAAACCATAGTAAAAATATGAGGCGATTTAAGAGTGTCCCCCCTCGGCGCCTCAGGGGTTGGCATCGGCATCAGGAGGAGAAAGGTTCGGCGCCGGGAGCGTTTTTTGAGAAGAAGGGAAGACCTTCGGGTGTGCTGATGGATGATTTTCTGGCGGGATCGACTGGTAGGATGAAGGATGGCAGGAAAAAGAGAAAAGGATTCCATGAATTTAGACTGGAACGCGCGATTTGAGATCCTTCTCGCTTTCGGCTCATTCCCGTTGGATCAGATTTGCGATAAACTTTGGGACCTCCGGACCGGGGAGAAAGGGCCTTAGAGGCGGGGCGTTGCTGCTGAACATTTTTCTCATGGCAAGCGTGACCTTGACGATGAAGCGGCAGATGCGCTTGAGGAGCAGGACCATGACGGCCATCTGTGCGAGAACCCCGGCGTTTTCGAGTCCTCGGATCTTCGGTTTTTTGAGGATGCAGAGATCTTCCTTGGCGGAGGAGTTGGTTCTTTCGGATGCGGAGCGGAGGGCCCTGAGCTTATGATGACGGTCCGTTCCGCGGAGAACCTCAATGATCAGCCTGGGGAAGTCACTGATCGACATATGCGATGTAAAGCCATGATAATTGATCCAGTGCTTGCAGTTTTCGGCGTGTTGTCGGATTTGCGGATCGTTTGATCCGACGCAATGACGCCGGCAGGAAAACGAGGCTCTTTGAGATTTTTGATCGAAGCCGTTGGGGCGGGTGAGGATGCCACAGGGGGCGTAAGGACGGCCCTTTTGATCGTAACCTCTTGTTTTCAATGCCTGTCGTGAGAGGTTTTCCGCTCTGGGGTTGTAATCGATGATGGGGATCGCCCCTTGGGAACGGGAGAATTGATAGTTGTTTGTTTCATCGTACTTGGCGTCGGCCAGATGGATTTTTGAGACTTTGTCGTGATGATGCAGGATCTGATTCTTGTTGGAGATAAAATGTCTTCCCTCTTCGCCGTTGCCGGCGATAGTGGTGCAGGCCACGGGCAACTCTATCCCGAGATCCAGTTCGATGGAGGTATCGATAATCGCGTTAAAGCCGAAGATCTTCTCGATGCGGTCCGGGTTTTTGGGGTTTCGCCGCACGCCGATTTTGGCGTCCATGTCATGAGGCAACTTGGGACACCGAAAGAAGAAGGAGTCTGTCTTGGCACTGTCGCCCATGATAATCTCGGTAAAGAGGCCCCGTTTGACGATCAGGTCGAGATTCTCCCTTTGCAAATCTTTCTGAACACCGAAGATCTGATTGAAGATACTGGGCTTTTCCGGATCGGCCTCCTGAAGGGCAAGGGTCAGGACTTCCACTTTGGGCCTTTTGATTTTGGCATCTTCCGGAAACCGGCGGGAGGGACACTCCACCTTGATGCGGATCTCTTTATGAAGGGCCTCCTCATCGGGATGGCTGAGCCGGTAGCGGACCCTTTTGCGAACATTATCGATAATGCCGACAAATCCGATGCAGTTGCATTCCCCTTCAAACCAGGTGCATCCTTTGTATCGGGCGTTTGTCGGAAAGAGGGTTCCGTCTGTGGCGATGATTTTATAGGAGAGAAACCCGAGACGCTCGGCGATCTCCACCAGGACGTGAAAGATCTGATTGTAAAGCTCCTCCCCCAGGCGCTTTTTAAAGTTGGTGAAAGTGGCTTCACAGGGGATGTCCTTACGGGTGATCCCGGCGTAAAGACAAAGGTTCTTTCCCCGTTCCCAGTCATGCAGCGCCTCCACGAAGGCTTTCATGTCGGGATATTTTTCGAGATGGCGGAAGAGATCCAGAAGAAAAAGGCTGACCGGATCGTAGGCGATTCCGACCAAGCTGTACTGATCGGCGACGATGGAGCGAATAAACGAAAAATCTACCAGTGAAGAAACAAACCGGGAAAGGCCTCCCTCGATTCTCCCGTCTTTATGGATGCGGATGTACCGGCGCTCATAGGAGTATTTGGATAACCAAAACGCCTCCGGCTTTGGAAAAGGATTCTGATGGTTGGCGCTGATTTGACAATGAATATGATTGTGTTTATTGATGACGCTTCCGATCTCGAAGGGCGCCAGATTCCTCAATCAACCGCCTCCAATCCAGGGATAGCGGCTACCGATGGTCAGGGGGTCTTTTTCGAGGTCTCCAGGATCTCGAAGGTGCTGGGGCCAACTCTCCTGAACATGCGGCCGCTGTTAACTTTTTTGGTCAGAGCTGAGACGATGCTGCCCGGTTCTATCTCCACGTTGAAATCACTCTTGGCGCGTCTGATGATTTCCGTCAGATGCATGGGTTCTCCGGCTTCAGTCAGTATATCGTATACGATTCCGATTTGTGATGTTCGTTTAGGCCGGGGAGCCGGTTCTGGTTCCGTGGTCCTGAGAAACTCGCGGATGGTTTTAAGTTGTGATCTTAGGAGAGATTCTTGGAATTCTGCCCATTCTTTCAGGTCCATGACAAACTCCTTTCGTCGGGGGAACGATTAGCATAAAAACGTCAGTGTGTCAAGCATTAAATGCTAAACAGTCTGACAGCCAGGATGTGATTGTTAGAGTAGTACAGGATGGTGCAAGAGGTCAAGGAAGTGTCATAGCGGCGGAAAAATTGGGTTGATCGATTGGAATCGACACGAGGAAATGCCCCAATGGCGGGGCACCCAGAGTCTTAAATCGGCTCAATATAGGAGTTATGCTTTATGGCTGAAGTTGCAGCAATTGTAAACTGTGAGCGTGCTATTGCATATGAGTCTCCGGACCATCTCATCCCCAAGGGAACGAAGCGTGATAATTCCACGAACAGTTGGTTCAATCTGAAACTTTATAGATTATATGGCTGGAATACCTACTTACGCATTCTTGACATGGGTTGTTCCGGTGGAGGATTCGTAAAGGAATGCATTGATGATGGTCATTTTGCTATCGGTCTTGAGGGCAGTGATTACTCGAAAATGCATCGTCGGGCCGAATGGCGAACAATACCGGAACACCTATTTACTTGTGACATCACTGGCGATCTTGATATTTATGCTCCTGATGCCGAAAAGCGTATGCTCTTCAATGTGGTTACCAGTTGGGAAGTAATAGAGCATATTGCAGAAAATGATCTGCCTGTGGTAGCCAAAAACGTAAAAAAACATATTTCCAAAGACGGCATGTGGATTGTCAGTATAGCGCCATGGGATGATATCGTTAATGGTTCGAATTTGCATCAGTGTGTGCATCCTGAGGCTTGGTGGATCGAGAAATTCACGGAAATCGGATTTATTCCGCGAAATGATTATTTAAAGTATTTCGATGGTCATTTCGTTCGTGGCAGCAAAGCGGGCAGAGCAAGTTTCAACTTGGTCTTAACCTTGCCCGAAAATCAATTGCCGAATATTCCTAAGGAGACGCCAATACAACGAGCATTAAGTAAGTGGCGAGGTTCAATGCTGCAAAAAATTCTGAATCTAATAGTAACTGGACAAGGCTGTAGAGGTTATGATGACACCGTAAATTAAAGAGAACCAGTAATTCCCGATTCTATTTTGCTTATTTTCTTGAAAACAATTCCTTAAATAGACGAGATTTTTCTATCTGTTCTGCCACGACTTGATGTCCCACATCACTCCAATGCGCATCGGTGGGAAATTCAAAACGTTGGTGATTCTGTTTAAAGTGTTCGAAAAATGCTTCCTGTAAATCGATGATCTCAAACCCCCCTTCTCGAGCTTTTTGCATTAAATATTCACGCATAATATCAAAGAATACTAAAAAAGAATTTGATTTTTCCAGCTCTTCCGGATAGCTGCGTCCTTCAACCACCAAAAGAATTTTATTGGGTGGCAATCCGGTCATTTCCGGCAGAAGTCTGAGATATTCATCTACACCTTTTTGGGATAATTGAACTCGTTCGTGATCGACATGCATTGAAGCATCCCCGGCATATATGCTTATTGGATTAAATCCAGTTTTCTCAGAACTAAGGAGATTATTCATTTTCCCCCGGAGAAATTCAATTTGTGCCACCCCGTTAAGATTATTTTTAAAATATCGATACAGGGCGGAATACCTTAAAATCCTGTCGTCAATTCCCAGTTGATAAGGGTTGAGTTTCCAAGTCAAAGTTGCATTTTCGGTTGGGTAGAAAAAGTAAAAATTGGGCTTATTATTATATGTTGAGATACTTTCATCATAATCATTCCCGACGATTACGAAAACCATCCCGTCAGGATGAAAATTCTGTTGCGCATATCGGGCATAAGCCAGGTACATGGGAAGTTGGGTTCCCCCAAACCCGAAGCTGTATATCCTACCATTTTCCCCAACTTTTTGCTGCAGGAGGCCGGTAAAAGTTATATCATCATCCACCTGAGTGGCTTCTACTTTGCTGTCACCGATAATAGCGAGCAATGGCGACGTCGCATTTGGAAAATAATCCTGTCGATTAATAAACCCATAATTATTGGAGCGTTTTTTTGTGACAATATCAAAAAATCTTCCCTGGGAATTTATATAATCCTTGTTTGGCTCCTTACGGTATATTGGATTGGTAGGGCTAATCGGCACGTTACTGGGTGGATTTGAAACGGGCAGGAATTGGAGGAACAGTTCCAACAACAGCAATGTTAATAAAAACGCCAATAAAATACTCGTAATTCCCAATATCGTGTTTTTTTTCATCGTGGAAACCTTAGAAGAGAGGGGTCTTGCATCAGTTTCTTAATAATAGCGTCCGCGATGATCGCATTGGCCTTGCTGTTGGCATGGGGGTCTTCAGGGCTCACCCAGAGGGTCGAAGGTTCTTCTCCGGCCAGATCCGGCAGTAAATCCACAAAAGGAACGCCCCCTTCACGCGCGATTCCCCGGACAAATTCCGTGGCGGAAGGAAAGGGATACTCTTTTAAAACTCGCAGTTCAGGAATATTCACGATCAGCAATTGAATGCCGCGACCCTTGCAAATTTCTATCAGCTCCTTTAAGGCCTCCTGGTTCGTAGAAAGTCCGGGCGATCCTTCTTTATAAAGGTTCGAATAATATTCTTTCCAGTCATAACTTTTATTCATGAGAGGTTGCAGCTTTATGTAGCGGTCAAACAAAAAGGCAACAAGATAGGAATTTTTTACAAGACTATACTTGAATGAGGTCGTCAAGGCGGGGGTAGGTTCCATATCGTTGATAAAGTACATCAGGATCACCAAATCCGGACTCAATTCGAGACCTTTCAGTTTAAAAAACTCAAGCTCCATGATGCTGTTATAGTTCCCGACACCCATATTCACCACTTCCGCGCCGTTCCCTTTTTTGTTTAAGTATTTTTCAAGAAGCGCAGAGTATGTCTCTTCAAACGGCACGCCCCAACCCACCGTAAAAGAATCCCCCAAAAGCAGGATCCGTTTTATTCTTTCAGGTTTTACAGCCTTTAATTCGCGGGACCGGAACCCCATGGAGTTGATTTTGATATGAACCCCGTAATAATCGCCCTCCTTGTCCGGAAAATGATGGAAAGGAAGCCCGGGGTTTGCCGTGGGCTGTTTTAAATCCGAAGCATAACGCCACATCTCCATATTATAGTTGGAAATGGTTGGGTACAGAAGCCTGATCGTCGCCTCGCCCAGCAATAAAGTCATAAAGATAGCGCCCAGCAGTACCAAGAGATTTCCAATTATTTTTTTCATGGTTTCCAGTCCACCTTATCGATTTCAGTGACCAGAGACTGGGGGCTTTGTCGGGACATGAAAGCGGAAGAATTATAGATAGGGTCTTCAATTTTTCCGACCCACTTGCCGTGATTTTGGATCAAAGGATGCCCTTCTGATAAATTGGATAATGTATTGCTTTCGATGGGTTAAAGTATAGGAGGGCTGTGATTGCTTGTCAAGGGATATTTTGATCGAAAAGAAGGGTTGGCGATGTGACCGGGAAGGGTGCCTACGAAATGAAACTTAAGAAGCATTCCTGTTTTTGGCGATTTTCGCCAACTATGAGAGTTACATGATCAGAATCAAGATCATCGTTGATTCGGGCGGAGAAACTCAATGGCCCCGTCACATTTAATGCACGTTTTGAGGCTCGATTTAGCCAACAACCTGTTTGGGTGAACGTCGAGGCTGGTAAGCAATCGGACCGTAGGGTACCCCCCTCCTTAAACTACCAGAACCTGCTGTCGGTTATTTTAAATTCAATTGACACACAAGATCAATCTTCATATACTCCCGGCGCAAAAAAGCAATGCGGCTACTCCGCGTCAAAATGGGAGACTTGACGCTTGGGATGTCTCCGATTAAAGGTAACGACCCCAATGATCGCCTATTATTTCAAGTCCTTCTTGCAAAAGTGTCGGTACAAAATTGAACGGCCCGAAGATTTGGGCCACGTCTCATGGACCGATCTGTTTAGTTACACTCTGAGGCAAGCTCAGCATGAATACAGCAAGACATTCACCCGGTACCTGGACACGTATACACTCCTGGATGCCGATACCGCTTCCATCGACACACCGCACGGCAAGGTGTTTCTGCCACCTTCTCTGGGAATCGCATCGTTGGGCTACCTGATCAAGGAGGCTTTCGATGAGACTCACTGGCACCATTACGAAACATCCCTGACTCCTATCAGGCCGGACGACGTGGTCGTGGATATAGGATCATCCATTGGTTTGTGGTCTCTCTCCATCGTGCAGAAAATAAAAAAAATTCACTTGCTGGAACCCCAGGGGGAGTTTGTCCGGGCTCTTGAGAAAACCTTCGCACGATACATTAATGACCATAAGGTAGTAATCAGGCAGGGGGCGATCAGCAGTGTGGACGGGAAATGCAAGGTAATTCGTGATCAACCCGGCGATGTAATGGCGACAATTAAGCCCGACCCCGCGGGCGATATTGATTTGTTTCGATTGGACACCCTGTTTGCTGAGGAAACTGTCAATTTCATCAAGGCGGATATAGAAGGCGTTGAGATGGATATGCTGAACGGCGCAGTGAAAATCATACGAAGAGACAGGCCCAGGATCGCAATCACCGTTTATCACGAGCAAAATGACTGGCGCGAAGTGAGAGACTTCATCCTTGCCCTTGTCCCCGATTACAAGTGGCAATTGAAAGGAATGATGTCATCGGGAAAGCCTCTCATGCTTCATATGAATGCGGATGATGCCAAACCATGAGGGACAGTTCATAGACCCGCACTTGCCGGTAAGATTTCAACAGTGCAGGGAAGGAAAAATGATTCACCATGAAAGGTAAAAAAGAACTTCTGGCCGATATTCTGTTCAATTCCCGCCTGGTCAACCTGTTCAAGCGGCTGCCGATGCGGAACAAGCTGCTCATCTTGAATTATCATCGCCTGCGACCGAATGATCCTCAATTCTCCACGGCCTTCGATGATGGAGTCTTCGGTGTCAATTCGGATGAATTTGCAAGGCAAATCAAGTGGCTAAAGAGCAATACGCGGATCATGTCGGAAAAGGATCTGCTCGACCTCAAGCGAAATGGGGGTTTTGTCTCTCCCGAAACTTCTGCACCCAGCGTGGTGGTCACGTTCGATGATGGATATCTGGACAACTACACCCTCGCCTATCCGATATTGAAATATTATGAGGTTCCGGCCATCCTGTTTGTGGCGACTCAAATGGTCCATGCCCGGCAGATTCCCTGGTGGGATGTAATCGCTTATCTCATCAAACGGTGCAACAAGCCTTATATCCACTATGATGGCCGACAATTTCCGATGGGCGACCAGAGAAAAGAGGCCATTGATTTTTTCCTGTTGCGGATGAGGCAGGAGAAGTATGAGCATACCAAATACCTGCTCTCCGAGCTTTCCGAAACCTGCGAAGTCGATCTTCCGGCCCCGGAGCTCCAGGATAAGGAAATTTTAACCTGGAAAGAGATCCGGGAAATGGCGCAAAATGGCATTGCCATCGGTTCCCATACCCATACCCACAGGGTCTTGTCCACACTCAGCCCCAGCGCTCAAAAGGAGGAGATGATCCTATCCAAACTGATTATCGAGGAGAATATCGGTCAGCCGGTTTTGAGCATATCCTATCCGATCGGCGAACCCCATTATATCACGGCGGAAACATCTGTAATTGCGTCAATTTCCGGATATTTGATGGGGTTTACCACCAATACCGGCGTCAATGACTGGAATAGCATTCAGCCTTATGGCGTCAAGCGGACCGCACGCCTGTTGGAAAAGGTCTCAACGGTATCGCTGCTGACGGTTCTGCCGGGACTCTTCTCGTGGGATTCGGCGGCCAATGCTCAGATCAGACTGATGGAAACGCATCCGACCTATGCCGACGCCTTCTACCGGCTTGGGGTCATTCATCTGGGACAGGGTAAAATCGAACAGGCCATCAACAGCTTTCAGCAAGCCGTGGATTCGAATCCCGATTACACGGAGGCGCGCATCAAGTTGGGAATCAGCCAGGGATTTGCCGGCCGGTATGATGAAGCGGAAAAAAATCTGTCGTTCATTCTTGAAAGACGACCCTCATTTGCGGATATCTACTATTATATGGGGATCATTCATGCCAGCAACAGGCAAATCCTGAAGGCTGTCCAGGATCTGGAAAAGGCTGTCGCGATTAATCCGTCCTATAAGGATGCCATCCTGAAACTGGGCGTTCTCTACTGTCAGCAGCGGCGATACAAGTTTGCACTGAACATGCTGGAACGGGCCAGCCGCCTGGATCCATCGGACCAGGATTTGCTGGCCCTGGTCGAGGCCGGACGAAATATTCTCGCAACGCATGGAGAGGAATCTTCCGACCTGGTTCCGTTGTTTGCCTCTTACGTCGGCAACAGCGATCAGATCGATGAACTCGTCAAGGGGTTTGTAACCCATCTGAGCATCAGTCCGAATTTGAATGATATCATGGCCATCGTCGAGAAAGGGGCTTTCCCCCTTGAGAACCTGGAAAGCCTGCTGCTCCTGTTTCAGGATTACAAGGCCATCTTCCCCGAATACTCGGATATTCACTACATGCTGGGTATTCTGTATAAAAAGCTCGACCAGAACCAGGATGCCGAACGGTGCCTCAAGGAATCCATCCGCTTGAATCCGAATTATGTCAAGGCACGACTGAATCTGTTCAACCTGTTGAAGGAACAGAACCGATTTCAGGAAGCGCTCGAACATGGCAATGCCCTGGAACGGTTCAATCTGCTCTATCCGGATCTGTACTGCGGGCTCGCGGAAACCTTCCTGGGGCTCGGCAGATATTCAGAAGCAGAAGAATTTGCCAGAAAAGCCATTTCGATCAGCCCTGTTTATCAGCGGGTTCATCAGGTGTTTCAAAAGATTCGGGAGTATGATCGCAAGGGGTAGGGCCAAAAGAGACATCCGCCGGGGGAATAAAGGGGACGGGCCGGCAGACCCGCTTTTTGAATCCCTCTGATCGACAATGCTTCTACTTCGCAATGACCGAGGGTGCCTCTTTCAAAGGGTTTCCTATCTGGCCAGCGTATCAAACAGCTTTTTGTAGCCCGCTGCATCGGGGGGAGGCGAGCCGGACTTGTCGGTTTTCCCGGTACCCGGCGGGGTGGATTTCACCAGACTCTTGGCTCCGCAGTTACCGCACTGGATCTCTACCGACCAGGGGTCGTTGGTCATCTCCGGCAGATCGATCATGGCCTGGCACGTGGGGCAGGCGGTGGTTGATTTTCTTTTGAGCGGTGGTTCCGCGGCAATCGGTGGCGGTTGATGAGCCTGGGCCGGCTCCGAATCTTTCGTCGCTACCGGTCGAAATTCATAAACCGGCGACGAAACGGGTCGGGGGCCGGCAGAGGCGTCGGCCGGCCGGGATTCAGCCGGCGTTGGAGAAAGTTCCGCCTCTTCAGGGTGAATCAGCGTCATCACGGCTTTGCGTATCCGCTCGCTGTCATCGTTGCCTCCGAGAGACCTCAACCGGCTGACGTCCTCCCGGGAAAGCGTCAGCTTCACTTCAATCGTTTCGGAATTGAGCAGCGCCCCTTGCAGGTCGCCCAGCGTGGAGGAGATGGTCGCCAAACGGCATGCAACTTCCTGGAGCTGCGTCTGCAGTTTGCTGAGCAGGGTCATGGCGGGAAGATTTTGACCTTCATAAGATACGTTCACATCCGCCAGATTGATCGTGCTCATGTCGTCCCTCCCAAGTAAGTTAAGCTTTTATGAACAAGCCATTACGGAACTATAGTGATTATCGTTTCATTGATCGAGGCGATTGTGCCGGAATACAAAACCCCTGGAACAGCCCAGGAAAAAACCCTCTACGTGTTGACACTACCGTATAATTTTAACCGTGTAAATATTTTTTTTGACGGTTTGTACAATTTTTCAGATTGGCGCCGCAGCGATAAATCCTTCCATTTTTCTTCTATTTTTCTTGACACATAGCACCCTTTCCATTACACTCCCGGCGCTGAAAAGTGAGTTTTATCCGTCAAGCCTGCCGAAAGGCGTTCGCATTTTGCATCAGAGGGGTGAGAGCTGCCGGTGCCGTCCAATGCCATTCCCGCAGAAGATTTTCTGAACAGAGAACACGAACTCGAATATCTGAAAAGCCTGTCCGCGTTGAAGGAAAGGGCTTTGGGCGGAAATGTGTTCCTGGAAGGCGCCAGGGGGACGGGCAAGACCGAGCTCCTCAAACAACTGCACCGCGGGCTCTTCCACGAGGATCATGTCGTACCGTTTTATTACTCCTTCAGGACGGCAAACCTCAGGGGGGGCTATTTTGCAAAGGACTATTTCACCCGATTCGTCCGGCAATATCTTGCCTTCGTCAAAAAAGATCCTTCCATCGCGGAAAATGCCGCCGAGCCCATTTTGCGCCTGATGCCGGCGCTCTCTGCGCTCGGATTGCACTGGCTGCTCGACTGCATCGAAGACTTTCAGACCCATGTAGACAAAAATGATTTTTACTGGCAGCTCGTCGCCGCGATATCCGCCCCGGTCGTCGCCGCCCAAAAAGGCGGGAGGCCGGTTGTCGTGATGCTGGACGACTTCGATGCAGCGGAAGCGCTCTACGAATCGAGCCTCGGCGATGCGAACGGCCTGATCAGCCTCTTCGGGGAATCGATGCAGAACCGCCGCTGTCCCCATGTAATCACCGGCTCGGCAGGCGCCCTGGAGTCCCTTTTTACCGACCATTCCCTCCTCGGGATGACGGAGCGGATGCGCCTCGGTCCGCTTCCGGAAGACCTGGCCGCGGCGCTTTTCCGAACCCACCTTGCAACCCTGAAGATCGCCTGCGCTCCGGATGTGCGGCTGACATTTCTGACCCTGCTGAGGGGAAACCCCCTTTATATCCGAAACCTCGCAAAGGCCGCCTCGAAAATGCAGAAAAGGGAGCTTACCGAAAAGGACCTGATCGAGTGTTATGGTTTTGAAGTCTCCGAAGGTGAAACCGCCTTTTATTGGTCTTCCGTCTTCAGCCGGTATGTTCAGAACCCGGCAAAAAGAAAGGCGATGATCAAGCTCCTGATGCACGCCATTGAAAACGGCTGCATGGAAGACCGCGGCAGGCTTGCCATCGTGTCCGGATTGAGCGAGGCCGAAACCGGGGCTATGCTCGACGCGATAGAGGCCTCCGGGATCATCCACGACGAGAACGCGGTGTTCCAGGATTTCATCCGCGCCCTTCATATGAAGGAGATCGACGGCCGAGAGCCCGGCGAGGTGAGGGCGAAGATCGAAGCGAAATATCTGTCGGAACGGGAAAGGGAAGAATCGCGCTTTGAAATGGTCATCCCGATGGATGCGAACGCCGAACTGGTGGTGGCCAGGGCGGTCGAACAGATCGGCGTCAACATGAATCTGGATGCCGACTTCCTCAGCCGTTTGCAGCTCGCGCTGATCGAGGTCTGTATCAATGCGATCGAGCACAGCGGGAGTTATGAAAAGAAGGTTTTCCTCAAGTTCATCACCCGGCCCGACAAGCTTGAAATCGTCGTGGAGAACTCCGGCCGGTATTTCTCCCTCGATTCGCAAAAGGAGATCCGGGTCGAAGAGAAGCTGCGGCTGGGCATCAAAAGGGGATGGGGTTTCAAACTGGTCCATGCGATCATGGACGATGTGAAAATCGAGAGGGTCAACGACCGAACAAGGGTGATCCTGATAAAAAATATAACGGCCAAAGAGGTGCGTGAATGAAATCGGCTCAATTCAATGTGGTCTCCAGACTCGATGGGGATGTTGCCTTCATCTATCCCAAGGGGTATCTGAACAACCTTTCGGGCGAAAGTCTGGTCAATGAATGCGGCGCGTACATCGCCAAAGGGATAACGAAATTCGTCGTCAATTTCGCGGAAACCGACCTGATCAATTCCATCGGCATCTCCCTGATTCTTCAGATCATAGAAAATCTGAAGAATATCAAGGGGACGATCTGCTGTACCAACATGTCCAAGTTCCTCCGGGACACCTTCGAGATGTTGGGTCTTTTACAGTATATGGTGGTCTTTCCTGTCGAAAGCGATGCGTCCAAATACCTTAAAGCCGGAAAAGTATGAGCATAGAACTGAAAAAGGCGCTGTACAACATATCCGCGCTGGCGGATCTCGGGCAGGCGATAACCTCTGAAAGCGTATTTCATGAAAAGATACAGTCGGTGTTCTATGTAATCACCGGCACATTTCTGGCGAACAGGGGTGCGATCCTCTCTTATGACAAATCGGCAAGCAGACTGAATACTTTGACACAAAAGGGTTTTCTCCCGGATGACCTGGCGCATGTCGATCCCGGAAAGCTGATGGCGCTCGACAAAAACGAGCCCCGCCTGATCGGAGACGACCCGGCCCTGGCCGTTGCCGGGGCGGAGATCCTGGTTCCGCTGTGGGTCCGGGATGAGTTTATCGGCGTCCTTCTTCTGAGCGGGAAGTTGACAGGCGGCCCTTATGCACAGGAAGACCTTGAACTGCTCAATGTGATTGCAAACCAGATCGCGATCGCCCTCAACAACCACTCCCTTTTCATGGACCTTTCGGACAAGCTCGAAGAAAACCGGAGACTCTATGAAGAGATGCGGCACATCTACCACGGCACGCTTCAAGCCTTTGCTGCGGCGATTGATGCAAAAGACGCCTATACGCAAAACCACTCGCATCGGGTCGCAAAATATTCGGCCGCCATTGCGCGGGAACTCGGATGGAACGAGCACGATATCGAAGGCATGTACGTTGCCGGCTATCTGCACGACGTCGGCAAATTGGCCATCAGCAACGATCTGTTGAACAAGGTTACGCCCTTTACGCCGGAGGAACGTGAGGAGGTTAAAAAACACTCGACAACCTCCCACAACATCACATCGAAGATCAAATTCCCTTGGAAGAACGTGCAGGACATGGTCTGGCACCACCACGAACGTCTCGACGGACACGGATACCCCGAGGCGCTTGCACACGAATCCCTGAGCGACGGGGTCCGAATCCTTACTCTTGCCGATTCGTTCGACGCGATGACTTCCCAGAGGCCCTATCGGAAAAAGATGGACGTGCAGACCGCAATCGGCGAACTAAAAAAATGTCTGGAAAGTCAGTTCGACAACAAGATCTTGCTTGTGTTCTGCAAGGTTCTGGAAAAGGAGATTAACGGGGAACTGCCGGAGCCGGATATTCTGCCCCACCTTGACCGAAACTCGGATCTCTCCGTGATCTCCTCCATGCTGCAGGCCCTGATCCGGGAACTCTCCGTACCCAGGGGCATTACATCCGGATGACCATCACGGTGATGTTGTCATCCCCGCCTTTTTCGATGGCCGCTTGCACCAACGCGTCGCAAGCGGTCTGCGGCAGCGAATATTTGATCAGTATTTCCTGGATTTCAGAATCGGCGACCAGGCCATGAAGACCATCCGTACAGAGAAGAAAAAGGTCTCCGCGCTGCACCTCCTCGATCCGCGTAAAGACGTCGGTCAAATCATCATAACCACCCAGGACTTGGGTTAATATGTGGCCACAGCCAAGGCAGTTTCCATCTCCCGGCAGGAGTTGCCCCCTATCGACCATTGCCTGATTTTTCGTATGATCGATGGTCATCCTTTCCGCTTCATCGCTTCTGTGCCGATAGATGCGGCTGTCCCCGACGTGGCCGATGAATGCCTTTTCTTCGGTAAGCACCAATGCGGAGAGGGTTGTGCCCATTCCGCGCCATTCTTCCCGTTCGGTTGCCGCATGGATTATTTTATTGTGCGCAGAGCGAATCGCCTGCTCCAATTTCCGGATTTTCCATTTATCGGCATCGGCATTGTCTGGAAACCGGAGATCATCGCGGTAGTATGACGAAATGACCTCTTCGCAGGCCATCCGGCTTGCGATTTCCCCTGCCGCATGCCCGCCGAGGCCGTCGGCAATGACAAAGGCGACGCCCAACTGTTCCAGGTCATAACCGGTACAGGAAGGGTCAACCATTGAGAAATGGTCCTCATTGTTGTGCCGGTGAAGACCGACATCCGACTTTACAAAATATCTGATGTTTTCAAACATGGATGGAGCAATCCTTCATCACCGGGTGATCGCAAATGGTGGTCCACTTTTCGTAACCGCGCACCCTTAGCGTAAAGATGGGGATGTTGCAATATCTTTTATCGATGGTGATCCGGCTGCGAAACTTTCCTGGATGGAGACGGCAACGTCAACGGACCGGCGCGAAGAAAAAACTTGAATATGATTTCGAATCTATATAGTCTGGACCATCATCCCGGCAAACAAGCCACAAAAAGGTGTTCTCATGCTGAAGGTTAAACAGTTTCGTTACGGCGCCGACAATCTCGGATATCTGGTTTATGGAACGGAAAGCGGTATGGCCGTCGACGGCGGCGCCGCGGACGAGATCCTTGCCTTTCTCGGGGAACATCAGCTCTCCCTGAAATATGTCGCCAACACCCACAACCACCAGGATCACACGAGCGGCAATGGCGCCCTGCTTGCGGCAACGAACGCCCGTCTGCTGAGCGGGACCGATCTGCCGGACGGCGGCGGGATTGCGCTGGACGGGGGAATGATCCGGATCATCCATACCCCCGGACATACGGAGGATTCCCGCTCTTTCCATGTCGATAAATTCCTGCTCGGGGGCGACACCCTCTTCAACGGGACCATCGGGAATTGCTTCTCGGGAGACCTCGAAGGCTTCTACCATTCCATCCGGAAACTGATGGAACTTCCCGACGGGACCATCGTCTACGCCGGGCACGATTACGTGAAGGCATCCATGGCGTTCGCAAAGCGGCTTGAACCGGGAAACCGGGCAATCGGCACCTTCCTCCGAAGTTATGATCCGAAGCACGTTTTTTCCACACTGGCCGATGAGAGAAAGATCAATCCCTACCTCCGGTTCAACGAACCGGCGATGGTGACGCTTCTCGCGAAGCTGCGCCTTCCCCGGGAAACGGAATGGGAACGCTGGCAATCACTGATGAGCATCGAATAAAATTGATTGGGGTCAGGTCTTGCTTTTTAGCGTTTTCCGGATGAACGCTAAAATGCAAGACCTGACCCCATTGATGAGAGGAGAAGAAACCATGAAATTTCGGTTTGCCCACAACAATTTCAACGTCCTCGATCTGGAAAAGAGCGTGCGGTTCTATCAGGAGGCGCTCCAACTCAAAGAGGTCCGGAGGAAAGAGGCCGCCGACGGGAGTTTCATCCTCGTCTTTCTCGGTGACGGTGAGACCGGCCATCAATTGGAGCTCACCTGGCTCCGCGACCGGAAGGAGCCCTACAACCTCGGCGACAACGAATTCCACCTGGCGCTGGTTACGGACGATTTTGACGCCGCCCATGCCCTGCACGAGAAGATGGGCTGCATCTGCTATGAAAACAAGAAGATGGGGATTTACTTCATCAACGATCCGGACGACTACTGGGTCGAAATCGTCCCCAAACGGTCGTGATGTGATCGACCGGCAACGGATATGAAGCTGATCTACGCGGCCGACATCCACGGCGCCTTCGAGAGGGTCAAGACCCTGCTGTTCGAAACGGTCGCCGACGCCTATGTCATCTCCGGCGACCTGATCGACATTCCCTTCTACAACATGGGAATGGCCATCCGCTACCATGAACTCCAGACCTATTTCCACGGCTTGCGCGGGCGGATGGGAAAGGGCGGGATGGGGATCGAAGATTTTGTCGACGAGCTCCTCGAGGGACCGGATGTCCCGGATACGATGCAGCGGCAAGGAACGACTTACCAGCAGTACACGATCCGGGCGCGGCGGGTCATGCAGCAGAAATACAAGGTCCTGCAGAACATCGTATCGCTGAAGCAGAACTCCCGCGTCTTCTGCCTTCCCGGCAACTACGACATGGACCTCAAGTACACCTCCCTGCACGAGCAGGACCTCCACCTCCACTGGTATCAACTCGGACAGCTCCGAATTGCGGGCTACGGCGGGGCGGACGTCTGGACGGCCGGGATCCCGGAGCGCTACATCGTGAAGTACCAGGCGGGGTTCGGGGTGGATGAAAAACACAACGAGATGTACCGCTTCTTCAAGGCGGTGAAGCCCGACATCATCGTGACGCACCAGCCCCCCCACGGCATTCACGACGGCGTCCCCTCGACCGGTCCCTCCGGTTCTCCGACGCTGCGCTCCTTCTGCGACAACAACCCCGTCATCCTGTCGCTCTCCGGCCATATCCACGCGGCCTGCGGCTTTCAGGTCGAGGAGAACACCGTCTTTCTGAACCCGTCCAACTTCGGCGAGGTCACCGACATCACCGCGGAGGTTTACGAAGGCGGATTCTTCTATGCCGTCGAGATCGAGGAGAACCGGGTCGTCAAGGTGATCCTGAAGAAAATCGTCGCGGAGCGGATCTACGATATCGCCGACCATTACATCCGGAACGGCCGGTGGGTGGAGCAGGTGATCGATCGCGAGCGGTACGGCGCCTTCCAGCGGCGGGCGAATTACGATACAAAGGTTCCGAAGTACACCCATATCCCGGAGATCAAGCTCTACAACGAGATCAAGCAGTTCTACAGGATGTTCCAGACACAGGAAACGGATGAGCGGCTCGACAGGCTGCAACAGGTGGCGCACCTGATGGAGAACAAAATCGGAGACGACATTGCGATGGATGTTCTGGGTTCGGTGAACATCGGCCTCTCCGAGGAGAGCTCCGATATCGACTTCATCCTCTATTTGCGGTGCGAATCGGGCTGCACGAGCGGCTTCGACCAGTGCGAGCGCTACCGCCAGGCGGAAGCGATGATCCAGGAGAATTTTGGGAAGCCCCTGCAGCAAGGTGCGGGGGGACACCCTGCAACAAGGAGTCCCCGATTCAAGGTGGAGATCCTCGACTGCGTCGATTTGAACCAGGTGGAGAAGAGCATCCGGGAAAAGAACTACGAGTGCGAAACGACGCAGCGGTTCGTGAGCTACCGTTCGGTCTGCCGCCCCATCAACTACCGGGTCATCGCCCCGATCGAGGACCTCCTGAATCAGGACATGGACTACCGCCAGGAACTGGAGGGGAGCATCCGCTCCTATTTCCGAATCTTTGTGACCACTTCACAGCATGTCCGTTCCTTTCACAAATACGAGGAGCGGCTGAACGCGATCGGCATCAAGCTTCCCGAATCGATGCGGCGCAAAGTCCGGCAGTATCTGAAGGGGACCGAAGAGGCGGAGCAGCCCACGCTTCCCGGCGCCTGAATTCCGCAATGGAAGCGGATCAAAGCTTTTCTTCCACCGATTTGATCTTCCCTTCGATCCGGTTCACCGCCCCCTCGCGGTAGTCGGCTTGGACCGTCATGTAGATCCGGCCGCACTCCTTGCGGAGCTCCCGGAAGCAGCGATCCACCACCCCCATGACCTCCTCCCACTCCCCTTCGATGGCCGTGCTCATCGGACCCAGCTTGTAGGGGAGGCCGCTCTCCCGGATGATTCGCACGGATTTTGCGACATAGGGGCTGACGCTCGTTCCCTTGTCGGTCGGAAACATCGAAAAATGGATGAGTACACTCATAGGACCTCCTTACCTCTTTTTCAGGATCGCCTCCAGGAGAGGCTCGATTTTGGTGCACTGGTGACAGAGAATGTTCCCGTTTTGGTCGACAAGGACCATCGAGGGGACGCCCGGGATGTCATAGATGCCGGCCACGTCGCCATCTTCGTCCAGAAGCACGCGGTAGGGGAGACCATATTTGGCTGTGAACTTGGCCACCTTCTCCCGCGATTCCTGGATATCGATGTTCACGATCTCCAGACCCTGCTTCGCATAGGTCGCGTGGAGCGCTTTGAAATGGGGGATCTCCTCCTTGCAGAAGCCGCACCAGGTTGCGCTGAAGATGATCAGGACCGGCTGTTTCCCCTTGAAATCGCCCAAACGGAATTTCCGGCCGTTCAGGTCCGTAAGGATGAAGTCCGGGGCCTTCTCCGTAATGGCCGTTTTCGCGGCTTCACGCGGCTTCGGTGCGGAAGAAACGTCTGCTGGAATGAAAAGATGGCATGCAGCCGCCAGGGCTGCGATGATCAGAACTTTTTTCCAGTGATGGGCATAAACCATGGATTCTCCTTGGTGTTCTTTATTAAAACCAGAGCATGCCGGCCTGGATCAGAAAATACTCTCCCACTCCCAGCAGGATCCAGCCGAAGAGACGGTTGATCCGGACCATCCATACCCCGGACTTGGGGATGCCGGCCAGGAGTGCGGTGAATGTCCCGACCAGCAGCAGCAGGGTTCCCATGCCGCATGCGAAGACAAACAGCAGGCCGGAGGCCAAGGCCACGTTCTGCCGGTCGCCACAAACCGGGCAATGATATCCTTCTGAACATCGAGGCCAACGGTTACGCGGGAGAACTTTACCTCGTCAATCCCAAGGGCGGCGAAATCATGGGAAAGAAGGTCCACCGTTCCATCGGCGATCTTCCCCCGGGGATCGATCTCGCGGTGATCATTCTTCCGGCGAAACAGAATCCCGAGGCGATCCGAGCATGCGCGGCCAGGGGAATCCGCGCGATCGTGCTTGCCGCCGGGGGATTTTCCGAAGTGGACGAGGAGGGGCGGCTCCTGCAGGCCGAACTCGAAGCGGTTGTGAAGGAGACGGGCATCCGGGTGATCGGGCCGAACACCTCCGGGGTGACCTCCACCCCGTTTGATTTTACGTCGAGTTTTTTCCCGTTGGGGTACGTCCCAAGGGGTCCCATTTCCTATATCGCCCAGACGGGCAACTTCGCCACGCACACGATGCGCTATATCGCCACCGCGGAGCACTTCGGCGTGGCGCGCGTTGTCGGCATCGGCAACAAGGTCGATGTCGATGAGAGCGACGTTCTCGAATATTATGCAACGGACCCGGAAACCGAGGCCATCTTCGTCTATCTGGAGAGCATGAAGAGTCCGAGGCGTTTTCTTGAGATCGCGCGGGAGACGACCCGGCACAAGCCGATCATCATGCTGAAAGGGGGAAGCACCGAGGGCGGTTCGCACGCGGCGGGCGCGCACACCGCCGCGCTGGCCTCCGATGACCGCATCATCGACGGGGCGTTGAAACAGGCCGGCATTGCCCGGATTTACAAGTATTCTCATCTGATCCTCGCGGCGAAGGCCCTCGCCGTGATGCCGCTTCCGAGGGGAAACCGCATCAGTTATCTGGCGCCTTCGGGCGCCATGCTCGTGACGATGACCGACCTGTGCCAGAAGTACTGGAACCTCGAGGTGCCGGCCCTGGAGGAATCGACCCGCAGCCGCCTGCAGGAGATCAGCCCGTCCTACATCCGGATGCGCAATCCCGTGGACATCTGGCCGTCGGCCATCGTGCACGGGATCGAATTCGCCTACCGGGAGGGGATGGAGGCGGTTTTGAAGGATCCCCGGATCGACGCCGTGGTTCCGATTCTGATGATCACCGACGAGACCGGGGTTCCCGACCTCCAGTTCATCGTGGATCTCGCCCGGAGATATCCGGAAAAACCGGTCTATGTCACCTTCAGTGCCGAAAAAAAGCATATGGAGGCTGCCAAGGCGTTTCTGGAACCGAGGGGCGTGCCGACCTTCCCGATGATCGAGGAGCCGTTCGAGGTTCTTTCGATCCTGGCGCAGTGCCGGAAATATATGGATCGCACTTGAAGGAGACCGATTCGTCATGACTGAAACAGAGATGATCATCAACTCGGCCAGGGAGCAGAACCGCACGACCCTTTCGGAATTTGAAAGCGCCCGGCTTCTGGCGGCTTTTGGCATTCCGACCGTAAACGGGCTTCTGGCGTGGAATCTTGAGGAAGCGAAGAAGGCGGCTCTGGGCATCGGATATCCGGTGGTGTTGAAATTGTGTTCTCCGGAGGTGAGCCACAAGACCGAAGGCGGGATGGTCGCGTTGGATCTGCGCGATGAAGAGGAACTGGAACTCGCCTTTCGCCGGATCAGCGGATCGTCGCCCGTGAAGGATGCGGCCTGCCTTGTCCAGCAGATGGTCAAAGGGGGGCGGGAGCTGGTAATCGGAATGGTCCGCGACCCCCAGTTCGGCCCCTGTGTGATGTTCGGACTGGGCGGGATATGGACCGAAATCCTGGGCGATGTCGCCTTTCGCCCGGCCCCGCTTGGTGAATCGGATGCGCTGGAGATGTTGACGGAGATCCGCGGAAGCAGGATTCTCGGCGCCGTCCGGGGGATGGAGGCGGTGAACCCGGATGCGCTGGTGCAATGCCTGATCGCCCTGGGCAAGATCGGCATCGCACATGAAGAAATTCAGGCGATCGATGTAAATCCGTTGATTATACGGGGAAGCCTTCCGGTTGCCGTCGACGCGCTGGTGATCCTGAAGGGGAGGCAGGATCGATCCGAATCCTGGCAAGGAAAGACGTCATGAGAACTCTGGGATGTTTTCGAAAGGCGCAGAACCATTCGTCAGTTTCTTTCCCCGCCCAACCGGATGAGCCTATTTTGCCTTCAGGATCTCCTGGACGCGCCGGCCGATCTCGGCGGGATTCTTCTCCACCAGCACGCCGGCCCGTTCCAAAGCTTTGAACTTCTCTTCGGCGGTCCCTTTTCCACCCGATATGATCGCCCCGGCGTGGCCCATCCGCCGTCCGGGGGGGGCGGTCCGTCCGGCAATGAACGAGACCACCGGTTTGGTCACCTCTCCGCGGATGAACTCGGCAGCCTCTTCCTCCGCCGTGCCGCCGATTTCGCCGATCATCACGATCGCCTCCGTCTGTGTATCCGCCTCGAAACGCGCCAGGATGTCGATGAAGCCGGATCCGACGATCGGATCGCCGCCGATCCCGACGGAGGTGCTCTGCCCGATCCCGAGGCCCGTCAACTGCCAGATCGCCTCGTAGGTCAGCGTCCCGCTACGCGAAACCACGCCGACGTTTCCCTGTTTGTGGATGAAGTTGGGCATGAAACCGACCTTTCCCACACCGGGAGTCGTGATCCCCGGACAGTTCGGGCCGATCATCCACGCGCCCGAACCCTTCAGGGCCTGTTTGACCCGGATCATCTCGGCAACGGGAACGCCCTCGGTCATGCAGACGATCAGTTCGATTCCGGCCTCGATCGCCTCGAAGATCGCATCCGGCGTGAACGCAGCCGGGGTGTAGATTCCGGAAACATTGGCCCGCTCTTTTTCGACGGCGTCGGCGACGCGGTCGTAGACGGGAATGCCGTCCAGCGCCGTCCCTCCCTTTCCGGGCGTCACGCCGGCCACGACCCTCGTGCCCAGCTTCACCGACTCGCGGGTGTGAAAGCTTCCCTCCGAACCCGTGATCCCCTGAACGACGACGCGTGATTGTTCATCAAGCAGTATGGCCATCGGAATTTCTCCTGTCTCTTCTCCTATGCGACCAGGGCTACGGCCTTCTCGGCCGCTTCGTAGAGGCCGTCCGCCACCGTGAACCGGAGCCCCGATTCTATCAGCATCCGCCGCCCCTCCTCCACATTGGTTCCCTGGAGCCGGACCACCATCGGCAGCGCCATGTCGCTCTTTTGGGCCGCCAGGATAAGTCCGGCGGAGACGCGGTCGCACCGGAGGATCCCGCCGAAGATGTTGACGAGGATGCACTTCACGTTCGGGTCGGCGCCCAGGATCCAAAAGGCCTTCTCGATCTGCTCCGCAGATGCGCCGCCCCCCACGTCGAGGAAGTTCGCGGGCTCTCCCCCCGCCATCTTGATCATGTCCATGGTCGTCATCGCGAGCCCCGCGCCGTTGACCATGCAGCCGACGTTTCCGTCCAGCTTGATGTAGTTCACGCCGGTGTTCCTGGCGGCGACCTCCAACGGCTCCTCCTCGTCCGGATCACGCAGTTCCCGGATCTCCGGATGGCGGTAGAGCCCGTCATCGTCGAAATTGATCTTCGTGTCGAGGGCGAGCAGACGGCCCTCATCGGTAATCGCCAGCGGGTTGATCTCCAGAAGCGAGCAATCCTTCTCCAGGAAGAGCCGGTAAAGGTTCCGGACAATCTCCGCAAACGGTTTTTGCTGCTCCGCACCCAGCCGCAGAGCGGCGGAGAGCTTGCGCGCCTGAAACGGACTGAACCCCACCACGGGATGGACCGCGCATTTGACGATCTTCTCCGGGGTCTCTGCGGCCACCTGCTCGATATCCATGCCGCCCGCCTCCGAGGCCATGAACACCACGCACTCCTTCCCCCGCGAACGGTCGACGACCAGGCTCAGGTAGAGCTCCTTCCGGACGGCGGATGCCTCTTCCACCAGAACCTTGCGCACCTTTTTCCCCTCCGGTCCCGTCTGGTGGGTCACGAGTTGCATCCCGAGAATCGCCCGGGCGGCCGTACATGCCTCGTCCGGCGTGGCCGCCGGTTTGATGCCGCCGCCCTTGCCCCGTCCGCCCGCGTGGATCTGCGCCTTGACGACCGTTCTTCCACGGAGCGCTTCGGCCGCCTTACGCGCCTCCTCCGGCGTCGAGGCCGCACTTCCACGGGGCACAGGGACCCCATATTCGCCCAGGATCTGCTTTGCCTGATACTCATGGATCTTCATCGGTTGCCTCCAGGGGGCCGGTTCTCCCTTCTCATACTGCGGATACAGGAATAACGCGAGCCGCGGTATCGTCCGGGGTTATTTTGATGGGAAAGGACGATGGGGACAGGTTTGGCGCAGGCAGATTCAGTTGCAAAGTCCTTCGGTCAGTTTCAGCCCCAGATCGAGGGCCTGCCGGTTCATATCGAGAAAGCTTTTGGGGATCTGCGTTTCGAGCACCTTGATGATCGATTCCGGTCTCACCAGCTTTGTCAGTCCGATCACGGCGCCCAGCATGCAGATGTTGAAAACGATCGGCCGGCCGATCTTCTCCATCACGGTATCGTACATCGGCAGCTCCACCTGCCGCGCATCCACCTTCTTGCCCAGCTTGACATAACGGCAGTCGGTCATAAAAAGACCGCCCGGACGGAGGATCGAAAAATAATTCGCATACGCCTGCTGCGTCAGACAAACCAGCACATTGGGCTGGAGCACCTTTGGAAAGTGGATCGGGGACTCGGCAATGATGACGTCGGAACGGGTGGCGCCACCCCGCGCTTCCGGACCGTACGATTGGGACTGGACGGCCACAAGATTTTCATACAACGCGGCAGCCTCCGCCAGGATGATCGCCGCCGTGATCACCCCCTGGCCTCCCGAACCGGAAAATACCATCCTGCATCGCTCCATGGTCACTTCCCCTTCATCGCCTTCTCGTAAAATATTTGCAAAAACCTTTAATGTTGAACGGATTCGTAAAAAACCTGCAGGCAAGGCGCGCGAACCCTGAGGAGTGAGGCGTACTTTGGTGTACGTCGCAACGACGAAGGGTGAAGCGCAACGCAGCATCCGGGCTTTTTACGAAGCCGTCTTCATCGCCCGCTCAATGATCTTCTGATACTCCTCACAGTACTCCGGCATCTCCTTCTTCACGAAAACCCCCCGTTCGATCAGCGACGGGTTCTCCTGTTTCGCCTTGGAACCGAGAGGGGTGGTCTTCGTCTTCAGCTTTTCCATCATGTCGACCGCACTCCCCTCCTTGTTCTTTCTGCCGAAGTAGGTCGGACAGGGCGACATCACCTCGACGACCGAAAATCCCTTGTGACAGATCGCCTCCTCCAGGATGTCGGCCAGTTGCAGCACGTGATAGGCGGTGGCGCGCGCCACATAGGTGGCCCCTGCCGCCGTCGCCATATTGACCACGTCGAATTCCTGGTCGATGTTCGTATACGGGGCCGTCGTGGCCAGGGTGCCGTACCCCGACAACGGCGAATACTGCCCGCCCGTCATTCCGTAAGTCCGGTTGTTCATCACGATCGCCGTCATGTCGATGTTCCGCCGGCAGGCATGGATGAAATGGTTTCCCCCGATCGACAGCGCGTCGCCGTCTCCCATCGGCACCAGCAGCGTCAGCTCCGGACGGCTCATTTTCACACCGACGGCAAACGCCAGCGCCCGCCCGTGTATCGTGTGCAGCGTATGAAAGTCCAGGTATCCCGCAATCCGCGACGAGCAGCCGATTCCCGACACCATCACGAGCTCGTTCTTCTTCAATCCCATATGCTCTATTGCGCGCAGCAGAGCGTTCAAAACGATGCCGTGCCCACAGCCCGGACACCAGATATGCGGAAAAAATCGCTCCCGGATATAGTTCCCCACGGCCATGTCAGACTCCTTTACCCTGGATCAGTCTCAGAATGTTGCGGATGTCCACCGGCGTAATCATGACCCCGTCCACCCGATTGGATAAAAAGACCCGCTCCGGTTTTGCCACCGACTCCCGGACCGACTGCAGGACCTGACCCATGTTCATCTCCACGACGACCACGTAACGGGCGTTCTTTGACTTTTCCCGCACCAGGGCCGACGGAAACGGCCACAGCGTCTGCAGCTCCAGAAGCCCGATCCGCTCTCCGTGCTTGCGGCGATCCGCCACCACGTGCAGCGCCGAACGCGCCGATGATCCGTACGAAATCAGCAGGATCTCCGCGTCATCGACAAAATACTCATGGTAGCGCGTCACCTCGTCCACATGGCTCTCGATCTTGTCCACCAGATGTCTCAAGAGTTCGTGAACCACCACCGGATTCTCCGAGGGAAATCCCCACATGTCGTGGAAAAGGCCCGTCACGTTGTAGCGATGCACCCCCCCGAAGTCCGACATCGGCAGACGGCCGTCCTCGCGGGGCAGATAGGGGTGATAGTCCACCCCCTCCCGCACCGACGTCTTCAGCCGTTCCACCAGCGGGATCTCCCCGGGCTCCGGGATCCGCAGCCGTTCCCGCATGTGACCGACCACCTCGTCGAAGAGCAGAATCACCGGCGTCCGGTAGGTCTCCGAAAAATTGAAGGCGTCCACCGTGATCGCAAAGACGTCCTGATGGTTCGACGCGGTGAGCGCGATGATCGAATGGTCCCCATGCACGCCCCACCTTGCCTGGTTCACGTCCCCCTGGCTTACCTTCGTCGGCAACCCCGTCGAGGGGCCTCCCCGCTGCACATCGACGATAACACACGGGATCTCCGCCATGATCGCGTATCCCAGCGCCTCCTGCATCAGCGAGAAACCCGGACCGCTCGTGGCCGTCAGCACCTTGCGACCGGTCAAAGAGGCGCCGATGATCGCAC
>Ga0351972_10177_pt1 | contig 26870 bp, 23 predicted proteins | sample TotcelHFGM3001N9_FD_206747 | JGI IMG/M metagenome (GOLD analysis project Ga0351972, IMG submission 206747) | Enriched cells from coal bed in the Powder River Basin, Montana, United States - Total cells FGM rep2 HSBNCT.FGM.300.1.N9 ...
TATGAGGCCCGCCGGGGAAAACCGGCCGGGCCGGGATTCCACCCCTTCGGCGGCCAACCGAATCATGAGCGCGGCCGGCTCGGTCTTCAGGGTGTTGACCCGCACCGTGAGCGGCGGGATCTGATTGTTGGCCACCAGGCGGGCGGCGGCGTCCGGGCCGTATTGCGCCAGCCAGCGCCTCACCAGCCAGGCCGGGTGGGAGTGGATGACGCTCAGGGCCAGCACCGGGTCAGCTTCGGGGCCGGGCAGCGGCGGCACTTCCCCGGCAGCCAACCGGCGCAGCACCGCGTTGATAAACCCCACATGGCTCCGGGGCAGGCCCTTGGCCTTGGCCAGATTCCCGGCTTCATGGAGCACCGCCCGGGCCGGCACCCGATCCAGCCAGAGAATCTGAAAGGCCCCCAGACGCAGGAGTTGCAGGACCAGAGGATGGAGTTTGGCAAGAGGAATATGGGACAGCCGGGCCAGCAGGTAATCCAGCCGCACCTCCCAGCGCTTCACGCCCTGGACCAACTCCAGCAGCAAGGCGCGTTCCCGCCGGTCCAAGCCGGGGTGGCGCTTGGCGGCGGCCGCCAAACCGTCTTCCACCGACTGTCCGGGGCGAGCCGCGGCGGCCAGGATATCCAGGGCCAGGGCCCGGGCGCCGATTGGGGGCGGCGATGGCGGGGGCTTGTTCAAGGGTATCGGTCTACCTCGGGCAGAGCTGATGGTGAATCTTCCCGGCGGGGTTCACCTTTTTCGGAAAAATCATGCCTAATCATAGCAAAACTTCTCATCATGTGTAACTTATTGCGGCGCCAGGCGTAAATCCCATGAACGCAACCTTGTTCTTGCCTGGGTCCCATCGGGGAAAAACCCCCCGCCGGACCTAAAAACCGAACTAAACCGATAAGTTTTTGGCTCGGCGTTGCAGGTCCTCCGCTACGGTGGAACCGCAACGTAACCTCCGGCCCGGCAGACAGCCGCCCCAACCTCTTTGTATCTCTCCTGACGCCTTGCCGCTGGCCAGCGGAGTTTTCGAGGGGTAAATCAACCAAGAAATAATTAAGCCCCACGCCTGCCGTGCCGATAGGATAAGTCAAGGAAGCGCCTATGAAAACTTTGGCAGAATTTCTCCAGCGGTTGCAGGACGACGCGGCGTTTGAGAAGCAGGCTCATGCTTTCGATCACGGCGATGACCTTATGGCCTTTGTGAAGCGCGAGGGCTATGACTTTACCCTGGAACAGCTGATGAATGCATTGGAGCCGCAGGAGACGTTGCCGGCAGAGACCGGAGGCCTGGCGCCGGCGCCGGCGGACATAGACCCATCTCCTCCGCCAGGGCCGGACGAGGCGGAGTTCCCCAGACATCCTGAGGCCTTTTCCTGTGGTGAGAGAAGTTCGGGCCTACCTAAGATGGGGATTGACGACTTTACCGGGGAACCACCCGTGGAAAGGGTGCCGAAACCAATGGGGGCAATACCGCCGCCGGAACCCGAAAAAGTGCCACTGGCAGAGTTGTTTAAGAGTGGCGGTGGGAGGCACCGGGGGTTTTCCGCCCAGAGATTGAAGTCCCTATCCGAGGAAGAACCGTGAGCCGGCGGTGACTGTTAGGCCTACTGGGTCCGGGGCGCCGCCGCGGCCGTTAGAGCCCCCGGCAGCAGGAAGGTGGTCAGGGCTTGTTCCACCATCTCCAGGTCCACCTGGGTATCGTAGCACGGGCCATGGGGCCGGTGATTGATGATGCCGAAGATGGGCAGGGGATAGCTGTCCTGGATGCCGCTGCTGAGGTCCCGCTCGCAGGCCACGGCGATAATCAGGTGGGGTCGCCGCTCCACCACGATGCGCCGGGCCAGGGTGCCGCCGGTGGCCACCGCCAGCCCCACGCCGTATTTCTCCGACAGGTCCACCAGTCCGGTGATGGGGCATTTGCCGCAGCGTTTGCAGTGCACCGTGCTGCCGGTGATGCGAAACTGGCATTCGTGGAATTGCAGGCAATGGGGCATGAGGAGCAGCAGTTTGTCCGGGGTGGTGCGCAGGTGTTGCGCCAAAACCAGCTGATTGTTGATTTCGATGAACGAGCGGCGCACCTTCTCCTTGGAGACGCCGCATAATTTTCCCACCCCGCTCATTAACGGCAGGAGGAGCTTGATCACCAGCCCCCGGAGTTTGCGGGAAAAGAACAGGTCCCGGCCCAGGACCACCGTTAGGGCCAGCATGACCAAGACCCCCACCACGGCCAGGAGCAGGATGCTGAAGATGACCCCCAGGATCAGGGGCAGGCGGGGGCTGATGTTGGTGAGGCCCACGTAGGGCACATACCAGAGGACGCCCAGGATAAGGGTGAACAGCAGGCAGGTGAGGGCCAGCAAACCCAGGAAGATGCGCTTCTGGGGGCGCAGGGAATTGCCGCCGTTTAGGATAGTGCCCGGCTCATCCATAAGTCGTGCTACTCCAGCCTCTGCCCGATCAGGGGTTGGCCCCGGAGAAAATCGGCTGCCATCAGGCGCTTATGCCCGGCCAGTTGCAAGGCCTCAACCGTAACGCTGCCCTGCCCGCAGGCGATTTCCAGCCCTTGAGGGGTCAGGCGGAGCACCGTGCCCGGATCACCCAGGCGCCCCTCACTTTTTTTGACCCGGGCGCCGAATAACCTGAGCACCCTACCCTTCCACAGGCTGTAGGCCCCCGGTCTGGGGTCCAGGCCCCGGATCCAGCCGGCCGCTTCCGGGGCCGAAAGCTCCCAATGGAGACGACGCATTTCCCGGGTGATGGGCGGGGCCAGGGTCACTGTGGCGACGACCTGTTCCAACTTAACGCCTTTCCCACGCCGCAGCATCTCCAGGGATTGGACCAGCAGGGCCGCTCCCCGTTCCGCCAACCGGTCGTAAAGGGTCCCGAAATTGTCGGTGGCGGCGATGGGCGCCCGCTCCTGGAGAAAGACCGGTCCCGAGTCCACTTCGTACCGGAGCCACTGGATAGTCACCCCGGTCTCTTTTTCTCCCCGGATCAATGCCCAATTGATGGGGGCCGCTCCCCGGTAGCGGGGCAGCAGCGACGCATGGACATTGAGGACCCCCACTGACGGCAGGGCCAGAATCTCCCGGGGTAGAATCCGGCCGTAGGCCACCACAATGATCAACTCCGGGGCCAGCGTCTGAAGATGCGAGATCAATTCCGGGTCCTTGAGACGCTGGGGCTGGAGCACCGGCAGGTTCCAGGCCAGGGCCAGTTCCTTCACCGGGGAGGCCGTCACGACCTGCCCTCGGCCCCGGGGCCGGTCCGGCTGAGTCACCACGGCCGCCACCTCTTCCCCGGCGGCCAGGACGGCCTCGAGAGACGGCAGGGCGAACTGGGGAGTCCCCATGAAGATCAGGCGCCAGGGTCCTGATTTCACCTGGCCGCCGCCTGTTTTTTCAGACGTCGTAAGTAAAGACCCCGCTTGAGGCGACTGATATGATCGATGAACAGAATACCGTTCAGATGATCGATCTCATGTTGGAGCACGACGGCCAGCAACCCCTCCCCGGTAATTTCCACGGGTTTCCCTTCCCGGTCCAGGCCTTTGACCAGCACCTTGGCATGACGCCGGACATCGGCGCAAAAGTCGGCTACCGACAGGCAGCCTTCCTCGTGGATGATCTCCCCTTCCCCGGCGACGATGCAGGGATTGAGCACCACCTGGAGTTTCCGGGGCCGGCCCTCTTTGTGGGAGACGTCGAACACGATGAGACGCTGAAGTTCACCCACCTGGTTGGCCGCCAGCCCCAGACCGGGCGCGGCGTACATGGTCTCGGCCATATCGTCGATGAGACACTGCAGGTTCCCGTTGATCTCGGTGATCTCCCGGGCCTCTTGCCGCAGCACCGAAGCGGGTAATTTATAGATCGGTAATACTGCCATAGGCGTAAAATTGTTGGTCGGAAATTAACCTTTTTTCTTAACTTTAAGGCAAAACTGGAATTTTTTCAAGAACCCGCAGTCGGTGGAGACCAATTTTGTGGACTGTTCTTCACGAGGCATAGGTTCATCTGTAAATCATGAACAGGTTGGTGGGGCGGGCCTCCGTGCCCGCCGCGGCCATAAAACGATGGTGCGTAGGACGCACCCGGCGAAAAACTTTGAACTTTGAACCTTGAACCTTGAACTTTCAAGACAGAATTGCGGCGGCCACAGGCCGCCCTATAACTTTGAACCTTGAACCTTGAACTTTGAACTTTTCGGAACCGGGTGATCCGGGCGCCAGCCTGCTGGAAAGGAGAAAAAAGGTGAGGGGCCGTTTGCAGAGCCCCTCACCTGCAGGAGGTGGGTTAGTTGAGAAGGGGGATTATTTACTTGGCCGGAGCAGTGGGGGCTGGGGCGCCCGCGCCAGGGCCACCAGGACCCATGGGGCCGGGACCCATGCCGCGTCCCATGCCGCCACGCTTACCGCGGCCGAAACCTTGGGCCAGTTCCGGGGAGATCTTACGGGCTTCCAGCTGGAAAGTTGTTCTTTTCTCCTGCATCTGGTCCCGGAGGGCGTTGATTTCCTTCTGCTTGGCGTTAATGGCCGCCTGATCCGGTTTTTCGGCCTTCCACAGGGCCGCCAACTCGGCGTGTTTGACCATCATCTGTTTACGCGCCGCCGCGGTGTCATTATGGAACTTCTCCTTGAGGTCAAAGAACTTGCCGGCCTGTTCGGGGGTGAGGTTCATGGCGCCCATCATGCCGCATCCCATGCCGCCACCCATGCCGCCGCCCATGCCGCCGCCGGGACGGGCCCAGGAAGATGCCGCCAGACCCAGGGTCAACGACAGGGCCAACACCGCCACCAGGGAAATCTTACTCGTTTTCATTGGCTGTAACTCCTTAAGTTCGGTTTCGATTTCTCAGTCCGCTGATTCGGGCTTTAGTAAGGTAAACCCACCGGCGGCTCAAACCCGGCGCGGCGTGGTGATTTTTTTTGGGGAGAGGCGAAAAAGATAGGAGTGGGGGCATGGCTTATCATTATGTGGGGATAAGCCCAGTAAGGCACATCTCTCTGCCGCCCCGGGTTTAAGCCGTCCCCGAATCGCGGCCGAGAGTCCGGCAGATATCTGCCGGCACGGACGTAAAGCTGATGAAAACCTCGAACCGGCCGTCCGTGAGGGGCGTCACCCGGGTGGCCTTGCCATAGATATGGCCCGGAGTGGGCTCCTGGTTGTCGTCCAAAAAGGCCAGGCGGAGGTCCTCCCAGGCTTCCAAGGCGCTCTCCGACGTCACCCGGGCGGCGGTGTCGCATAGATGCGTAACCCAGGCCCGGCCGGTAACGTCGGTGATAATTTTGTCCTTCAGCCGATGGATCCGAACCCCGATGGGTTCCGGCAACTCCGAAAGATCCTCCGATTTGTCCGGCAGCCGGATATGGTAAGGGGCGCCGATGCCCTGGACCTCATAGAGCGTGGCCCGGCCCGGCAGCCCTTTCATCTCCACTTCGAGGACGTTGGCCACCTCCACCAGGTCTAGAACTCGGTTGTAGGTGGCGGCGCTGATAAGCACCTGCCCTGCCAGGGCAACGGCTTCCAGGCGGGAGGCAAAATTGACGTCGGAGCCCACGACGCTGTACTTGGTCCGCCGCTCCGAGCCGATGTTGCCCACCACCACCGAGCCGGTGTTCACCCCGATGCCCATAGCCAGCCGGGGCAGGCCGTCGACCTCGTTCTCGGCGTTGATTTCGTCCATGGCCGCCTGCATCGACAGGGCACAGGCTACGGCCCGGGCCGGGTGATCTTCAAGGGGTTCCGGGGCGCCGAAGAAGGCCAGGATGCCGTCCCCGAGGATTTCGTCGATAACGGCCCGGTGATCCAGGAGAATTTCGATCATCCGGCTCAGATAGCGGTTGAGAAAGGTGATGACCTCCTCCGGGGCCATTTCGGCGATAATGGCGGTGAAGCCCCGCAAGTCCGACATGATCAGGGAGACCTCGCGAATCTCGCCGCCCATCTCCAATGCCCCTTCGGATTCCAGCAGTTTGGTCACCACTTCCTGGGTGACGTAGCGCCCGAAGGTATCCCGGATAAAATCCCGCTTTTCAATATATTCAGTGAGTTGTTGCCCCAATTCATTGAAGGAATGGGCCAGGTCGGCCACTTCGCGCACCCCCCGCTCCGGAACGGCCACCGCAAAGTCCCCTTCCCCCACCTGCCGCACTCCATCCCGGAGCCGGGAGATGGGCCTGGAGATGGCCGCGGCAAACCAGAACCCCGATAAGCCGCCCACGAGGCACAGGGCCAGGCCGCCCAAGAGGCCGCCGACCACGACCTTCCGGTTGAGGGCGGCATGATGGACCCCAATCTGCTGCCTGGCCTGCACCGTGGCGGCCTGGCAAGACTCCTTCATCCGCTGCTGCGCCGGCCCGAAGAATTCATCCAGGTTGACGATGGCCGCGGCGACGAACCGGGTGCCGGGGACATGGACCCGCACCGAGAACCGCTGCCGCTCTTTTTTGTCCTTATCGAAAAACGTGTAAAAACCCTGCACATGTTCTTCCGTGAAGGAACGCTTGATCATCTCCGTGGTTTCCGGGTATTCCTTCTGCCAATCCAGCTGGTTCCGGCCCTCGACGTTTTTGTCCGGGTGAAACAGGATGTAACCGTCCCGGTCATATAAATCCGTATATCCCGCCGAACCGTGCGGGGTGTAAATCGACTGCATGGCGATGGCCCGGAGCCTGGGGTCCCGGCGCAGTTTGGCGTAGTCATCGAGCTTTTTCCCTTTCAGGATATAGGCCAGTTCCCGGGCCACGTCTTCGGCCTTGTCCCGGACGACATATTGGCCCATGTGGGTGAGAATTCGATCCGAATGTTGTACATTCGCCTCGGTCACCCGGCCCACGGCCTGGTCGGCGATCTTGATGGCGCTCTCGGTGAGCTCGCCCAGCACGTGGGCATCGATAAACCAGGCGCCGACAAATAAGATGGCGATCAGCGCCAGGTAGGACAGGATCAGATAGGTGCGCAGTCTCATGGCCACTCCGGTTTATAGTCAACCTGGGGGACGCAGACCGCTGGGGCGCGTCTTCTGGTCAGGATTATACAAGGTTTCGGAATAGTTATGCGAAAAATTGATTTTTTGAAGGACAAAAGCCATTATAGGGCGGCCTGTGGCCGCCGAAATTCGCATGGACGGCGGGCACAGCCCGCCCTATGAGGTTGTAGCGCACACGCGTGTGCGCCCTTGAGCCAGGGCGGACACATAGGATCGCACCTACAGAAGATTAATTACCTGCCTAGCCGCAGTTTGGTATCAGGGGTAGATTCGGTCGATGAGGCGGGGGAAGGGGATGGTTTCCCGGACGTGGTGCAGGCCGCAGATCCAGGCCACCAGGCGTTCGATGCCCATACCGAAGCCGCTGTGGGGCACGCTGCCGTAGCGCCTCAGGTCCAGGTACCACTCCAGGGGCTCCTGGGGCAAATTATGCTCCCGGATGCGGGCCAGGAGGGCCTCCAGGTCATCGAGGCGCTGGGAGCCCCCGACAATCTCCCCATAGCCCTCCGGGGCCAGCATATCCACACAGAGGGCCAGCCTGGGGTCTTCCGGGTCCGGTTGCATGTAAAAGGCCTTGGCCTCCTTGGGGTAGCGGTGCACCAGCACCGGGCGGGAAAAGGCCTGGGAGACCACGGTTTCCTCATCACCCCCCAGGTCCTCCCCCCAGGCGAGGTCTTTGCCGTGCTGCTTTAAAAGCTCCAGGGCCTGGCCATAGCTGAGGCGCGGGAACGGCCCGGCCACTTCCGTGAGCGGCGCGGGGTCGCGCTCTAACAGCTGCAGTTGCGGTTCCTGGTGCTTGAGCACCCTGAGCACCACGAAGCGCACCAGGGCCTCGGCCAGTTGCATGACGTCTTCCAGGGTATAAAAGGCGGCCTCGGCCTCCACCATCCAAAACTCCGTCAGGTGGCGCCGGGTCTTGGATTTTTCGGCCCGAAAGGTGGGGCCGAAGCAATACACCCGGCCCAGGGCCATGGCCGCCGCCTCCAGATAGAGCTGCCCGCTTTGGGACAGGTAGGCCTTGCCCCGGTCCAGATAGTCGGTCTCAAAGAGGCTGGTGGTGCCCTCGCAGGCCGTGGGGGTGAGGATGGGGGTGTCAATGAGCACGAAGCCGCGGTCGTGGAAAAAGTCCCGGCAGGCCCGGCAGACTTCGTCCCTGATTCTCAAAATGGCCTGTTGCCGGGGCGACCGCAGCCACAGGTGGCGCCGGTCCATGAGGAAGGCCACCCCGTGTTCCTTGGGGGAGATGGGATATTCCGGGGCGATCTGGACGGGAATCACCCGGGTCACCTCCAGTTCATAGCCTCCAGGCGCCCGGGGCTCGGCCCGGACCAAACCTTCCAACATCACGGAAGTTTCTAACGTAAGCTGCTCGAATTGCTGAAAATCTTCCTCCGGGAGCCTCCCCTTGACCAGCACTCCCTGGGCCAGGCCGGAGCCGTCCCGGAGCACCAGAAAGCGGACCTTGCCGCTGGAGCGCAGGTGATAGACCCAACCCCGGAGGGTTACGGTCTGGCCGGTATGGTGGGCCAGGGAGGCGATGTCAACCGCCGGGGCGGCGCTGGGGGTGGTGGTCGGCATGGTGGTGATTGATTAGATCTTCCCGTTTTGACAAGTTCTTGGTGGCACCGGTATTTTACCGATGTGAGTGCACAGGTTGAAAACCTGCGCCACCACAGTTTAATGTGCGTCCTACGCACCATCAATCCGGTTGAACTAAATGTAGGGCGGGCACTGCCCGCCATAATTACTGCTTACCGCTTACTGCTCACTCCTACAACATGACCTTGATGTGGGCCTTATCCCGTAAGGTCTTGACCCACTCGGTAAAATATTTTTCCATCTCCTGCTGCTGCAAAATGCGGCGAATTTCCGGGGCCGCCTCCTCAAAGGGGCGGGCCTCGCCGCTGCGGCGCCCCATCACCTGCATCAATTGAATCCCTTCCTGGGTCAGGATCGGAGCCACTTCTTTCGGCTTCAGCTTGTTCAGGTATTCGGCCAGCCGCGGATCCAGGTCGCTCTGAGACACAAACCCCACATCCGAAGTCTTGAGAGAGAATTTGTCGGCGGCCGCCGCCAGAGACTCACCCCGTTTTACGGCGCTCAAGATGGCCTCGGCTTGCTGCTTGATTTCCTCTTTTTGCGCCTCGGTGGCCCCGGGGGGGAAAGGCATCCTCAGGGTGACGATGTGCACCTGGGTGCCGCCGGTCTTGAATTGCTGGTCATAAAGGCGGCGAACGTCGGTGTCACTGACACTGACCTTGGTCCCCACCACCATCACCAGCAGCCGTTCCTGGGTCATTTGATCCGCCAGCTGCTGCCTGAATTCTTTTACGGAGAGCCCCGCTTGGGCCAAACCCTTGGCAAACGTGGCGTCATCGGCAATATTATTGCGCTGCCTGAACTGGGCCATGGCGGCGTCTATTTCTTTATCGGACACCACGATACCCCGGCGTTTAGCCTCGGCCTTGGCCAGTTTGCGATCAATCAAGGCCTCCAGCATCTCCTGATGCATTTTCTTTTCATCAATGCCCTTGGGCTTAACCCCGGCCTGGGCTTCGAAGGTCTTGGCCATGTGTTGCAACTCCGACATGGTAATAATGTCGTCGTTGACTTGGGCCACAATGCGGTCAACCACCTCGGCCACACCCGTCCCCGACAGCATCAGCTGGAGCAGAACGGCGGCAAGAGCAATAAACCAACGGCCTTTAGTTTTGGTCATGGATTCCATCCTCTCATTCAGCCTTAACAAATGTTTCCACTTCTTTCAAGCAGTTTTCCAACCGCCCAAGCACCGGGCCGGTTTCCGCCAGGCGAATCCGCAGGCTTTGATCCGGGGTAAGACGAAAAGTACCCGGCCGCTTCTTGAGGCTGTCAAGCAAACGCGGCAAATCCAGGCGCTCCGGTTGAGCAAATTGCAGCACCGCGTAGCTGTCCTGAATATCCAGACGCTTGACCCCCAACTGCCGCAACCGGTGTTTGGCCCGGACCACCTCCAGGAGATTGCGCCCCTCCGGGGGCAGCGGCCCGAACCGGTCCAGAAATTCCTCTTCCAGTTCCCGCACCATATCAGGCGCCAGCCGGCCCGATAAGCGCCGGTAGAGCGCCAGGCGCTGCTGCACATCGGGCACGTAATCCTCGGGCAGGTAAGCCGCCAATGGCAGGTGAATCTCCGGGTCCGGCGTCGCCTCCTCCACCGGTTCCCCTTTGTATTCCCGAATGGCCGACTCCAGAAGCTGGAGATAGAGTTCGTAGCCCACCTCCAGCAGGTGGCCGGATTGGGCCTGCCCCAACAGATTGCCGGCGCCCCGGATCTGGAGGTCGTGCATGGCGATCCTGAACCCGGAACCCAGCTCGGTGAACTCCATCAGGGCCTTGAGGCGCTTCTGGGCCTCCCGGGTGAGAGCCGCTTCATCCGGGACCAGCAGGTAGGCGTAGGCCTGAGCCTGGCTGCGTCCGACCCGGCCCCGCAGCTGGTAGAGCTGGGCCAATCCCATGGTATGGGCCCGGTTGATAATGATGGTGTTGGCCGCCGGGATATCCAAACCGGCTTCAATGATGGCCGTACACACCAGGACATCGACCTCCCGGCGCCAGAAGCGCACCATAACCTGTTCCAGTTCCTTTTCCGGCATCTGGCCATGGGCCATGGCCACCCTGGCCTCCGGCACCATTTCCCGGACATGGCGGGTCCAGGTGGCCAGGCTCCGCACCCGGTTGTGCACGAAAAAGACCTGGCCGCCCCGGGCCAACTCCCGGCGGATGGCGGACTGGATCACCGCAGTCTCCGGCAGGCAGACATAGGTACGGATGGCCCGGCGGTTCTCCGGCGGAGTATTGATCAGGCTCAACTCCCGGAGGCCGGTGAGGGATAGCTGCAGGGTGCGGGGGATGGGCGTGGCGGTGAGGGTCAGGCAATCCACCGTGCGCCGCCACTCCTTCAGCCGCTCCTTCTGGCGCACCCCGAACCGCTGTTCTTCGTCAACGATGGCCAGCCCCAGGTCCCTGAAGACCACATCCTTGGACAGCAGCCGATGGGTGCCGATGAGGATGTCAACTTTCCCTTGCGCCAGGTCCGCCAGGATGCGTTTCTGCTCTGCGGCCCCCCTGAACCGGCTCAGGGCCCGCACCTCCAGGGGAAAATGGGCCAGGCGGCTTTTAAAGGTTTCGTAGTGCTGTTCCGCCAGCACCGTGGTGGGCACCAGGACCGCCACCTGCTTGCCGTCCATGGCGGCCTTGAACGCCGCCCGCACCGCCACCTCGGTCTTGCCGTAGCCCACGTCGCCGCAAATCAGGCGGTCCATGGGTTTCTCCGAGGTCATATCCGCCAGCACGTCGGCGACGGCCTGCAACTGGTCCGGGGTTTCCTCATAGGCGAAAGTGGCTTCAAACTCCCGGTAAACCGGGTCCGGCGGCGAGAAGTGATGCCCCGGCAACACCCGGCGCAGGGCATAAAGTTCCACCAGCTCCCGGGCGATTTTTTCCACCGCCTTTTTTACCCGGCTCTTGGCCCGCTCCCAGGATTTGCCCCCCAGGCGGGCGACCCGAGGGCTGGCGCCTTCCACCCCCAGGTATTTCTGCACCAGGTTGAGGCGGTCCACCGGGAGATACAGCCGGTCCCCGCCTTGATATTCCAGTTCCAAAAAGTCGTTGACTTCGCTGCCCACCGTGAGCTTGACCAGACCCCGGTAGAGGCCGATGCCGTGGTCCAGGTGGACCACGCAATCGCCTTCCGTCAGGTCGGCCAGGGAGGTGAGATCCTGGAGGGGCCGGGTTTCCTTGCGGCGCCGTCCTTCCGGCCTAAAGCCCAGGGCTTCATCCTCGGTGAGGACCACCAACCCTTCCGAGAGCAGGCGAAACCCCCCGCTCAGTTCGCCCACGGTAATGGCCACCGGACCCTCGGATTCCCAGGCGGGGGCCGGGTAGACTTGCACCTCCAGGCCCTCCTCGGTGAGCAGCCGGGCCAGGCGTTCGGCCCGGTGCTTGCTCCGGGACACCAGGAGGACCTGAAACCCGGAGCGGCGCCATTCTTCCAGGCGCTGGGCCAGGGCCGGGATCAGCCGGCCGGCCTCGTCCCCGGCCCGGCCCAGTTCCTCGGCCAGGTGATCGTTTTTTTTCACCTGAAAGGTGATATCCCGGTCCTGGTCCGGGTGCCCATAGGGCAGGAGGGGGCAGAAAATCTGGCTGAAACGCCGGCGCCGTTCCTCCCAGGAGGTCTGGTCCAGCCAGCCCTCGGGTTCGGCGGCCGCGGCTTCTTCCTGCTGGTTCAGCTCCTGCCTCAGGACCAGGGGGTCCCATTCCACCACCACCGTATCCGGGGGTAGAAAATCCCACAGGGTCTGGGGATGCTCGTAAAACTCCGCCAGATGCCGTTCAATACGGGGGAACTGCCGGCCCTCGTGGACGTGGTCCCAGAATTCCGGGTCTTGCCGGCGGCTGCGCCGGGCCAGGGAGCGCTCTTTGACGGCGTCATCCAGCACCACTTCGCTGGCCGGGAGCACCATCAGGTCCTCCAGACTCCCCTGGGAGCGCTGGGTGGCCGGGTCGAAGAGACGGATGGACTCCACCTCGTCCCCCCAGAACTCCAGCCGCACCGGCAGGGGGTAGCGCGGCGGGAAAAGATCGATGACCCCGCCCCGGACGCTGAACTCGCCCCGTTCTTCCACCACAGGGCGGCGCTCATACCCCCCCTCCAGGAGGTGTTGGAGAAAAGCCTGCCGCTCCAGGTTTTCTCCCGCCACCACGTAGGCCAACAGGTCCCGGATGCGGGACTCCGGGGGCAGCTTCTGGCGCAGGGCCATGGCCGGGGCTACCATGAACCAGGGGTCCGGCGAAGTCAGAGCCACCGACGCGGCTGCCAGGCGGCCGCAGCTCACATCGGCGTCAAAACTCAGTTCTTTGAAGGGCAAGACCTCGTGGGCCGGAAAAATGAGCACCCGGGACTCCGGGCCATTGGCCCGGGCCTCGTCTTCCCCCAGAAAAAAGGCCAGGTCCTTGATAATTTGTTCAGAAATCTTAACATTGGGGGTAATGAGGAGCACCGGGCGATGGAGGTACTGAAACAGCCGGGCCAGGATATAAGCCCCGGCCCCGGGAGTGAGTCCCTGGACGTGCGCCTGCCGGGGTTCCCGGGAGAGGGCCGCGGCCAGGTGGTGCGCTCCGGCGCTGGTGGATGGTTTGACTGCCACTCTTAAGTATAAACCGGCCGGGGAGATTTTTCAAGAAGGCCCCGGATAGCGGCCGGGGGTGGCAATTCCTCCCGCCGGGACTGGCCCGGGACCTCAAGGGCGGTCTCATACCAATGAGCACTCAAAAGACTATTGTTTGTCATTCTGAGCGCCGCGAAGAATCTCTCTTTTAAGGCCGCCGAGATTCTTGACTCCGCTGCGCTCCGTTCAGAATGACATGAATATTCATAGTTTTCTAACCCCAGCTTCTTATCAGAAGCAACCGCACCGGGGTGCCTTAATCCCGCCAGAAGGATTATTTTGCAATATTGCGATTGGGCCATGTTGCATTTGGTCAGATTTTTTAGAGATTAATGGTTCATTTGCTAAACATTATTGCACTTCAATCAGACCAGATATGACCATAAGTCCACGCCTGTAAGGAATTCCATGATTAGATATCTGCACCTCCGGGTTAATATTTTTTACCCAACCCCGGTTTGGGCGCCTTAAGAGCCGCCGACAGGGGAGTTGGCCTCCTTAGGCGGCCGACCGCCCCGGGTGGACGGTTTATTGCCCTTTAATCTTAACTATCCGTAATTTCAATATAATTAACTATAAACCTTTATTTCTGGTCTAACCTCGATATTCCTGGAAATAAGCTGAAGGAAATAGCTAACTGGCAACAAACTTGCAGTGATCCGTTAGGAATGCCTTTGTAGGGCAGGTTTTAGCGCAGAGTTCGGCGCCGGCGGAGAATGCCGGCCAACTCACTTCGACAGGGATCATACCATGCTGATACTGACCCGCAAGATTGGCGAAAGCATTCTGGTCGGCGACAATATCCGGCTGGTGGTGCTGGAAATCCGCGGCCGGCAAATTCGGCTGGGGATTGAAGCCCCGGCGGACATTGTGGTCCTGAGAGAGGAAATCGCCCAGCGCCTCGCCGATGAAAACCGGCGCGCCGCCAGCTTCAACTACGCTGAGGTGCAGCAGGCGGTCAACGCCCTGACGATAGAGGTTGCCCACCACCCGGCTTTGCGGTCTCCCCGGCTTAAATCTCCCACCGTCACCATCGAATCCCAGGCTTTAGGGCGCGTGACGGTGTCGGCAGACCAAATCTTTACCTTCGAATCAGGACTGCCGGGATTCCCCGATAACCACCGTTTCGCCCTGATCAATGACCACCTGCAACCGCCCTTTTATTGCCTCCAATCTATAGATAACCCCTCTCTGGCTTTCGTGGTGACCGACCCCGCCGCCCTAGTGCCGGATTATCGCCCCAAGAACGGCGCCGGTATCTTGCAAGAATTGCACGCCCGGGGTCCTGAAGACCTGCAGGCCCTGGTAACCCTGACCATCCCCCCCGGCCGGCCCCGGGAGATAACCGCCAATATGATGAGTCCGCTCCTGATTAATCCGCAACAGAGGTTGGGTAAACAGGTGGTCATCGAGAAGCCGCATTATTCCCATCAGCATCCGATTCTTTCCGTAAGACCGGCCTGCCAGCCGCAACCGGGCGCTTACAGTGAAGCATCGCCGGACCCCCGGTGAGGTTAGATTTTTAGGGTATCTCCCCCGTTCCAACCATGAAACACAGTTAATTTCCACATCTGCAACTCTCCCCTCAAAAAAACCAGGCGGGCCCTCAGGCCCGCCTGGTTTTTTTATCTTCTAACCGGGAGATTTACATGGGTTTGGTTTCCATGCCTGATTCCTCTCCCAGGAACTTCCAGGGGGAGAGACCGGTGGTCAGCGAACCGGTATCGTAGTTGAACAGATCCTTCACCAGGGCGTTGCCCTTCTTATAGAGCACCCTTAAGGGAATATCCGCCGGGCAGTTCTCTTCGCACAGGCCGCAGTCAATGCAGCGTCCGGCCATGTGGATGGCGCGCACCAGTTGAAAGATGCTGTCCGGGGGCACCTTGCCGGTGCTCATCAGGTCGGGGTGCTCCAGAGCGCATTCCTTACAGAAGCACATGGGGCAAACATCCCGGCAGCCATAGCACTTGACGCACTTATTGAAGGCCGCCATCCACTCCTGAAAGGCCGCCTCGCCGGACAGGGCGTCGATCCGGTCCACCCGCTTGCTCCGCATCACCGGTTCGCACTTGTCCCCGAAGTCGATCACCGAAGCCCAGGGGCCGAAACATTCGCAGTAGTCGGCCTGATCCTGGGGACAGGCGATCCCCACCAGGACCACTTTTTCCGGATCCAGTTGACCCCACTTATAGAGCTCATTGAGGCCCCGCTCGTCGCAGCCGCGCACCTGAACGGCAAAGGTGGCGTCGGGGTAGCCCTTGGCCAGCTGTTGCAGCACTTTGTCCAGGGGATAACGGGCATCCCCGGGAGCCACGATGGCCTGGTCCACTTCTTCCAGCCGTTCCGGAGTAAACAGATGGGGCAGCGGGTGGCCTTCCTTCATGATATACCCCAAATACCCCGCCACTTTGCCGTCTTTGAGCAGGTTCCGGACTTTTTCACGCAGCCTATCCATGAATTTATATCCTTATCTCTTTCTCTGTAGTTCTGGTTATGCCGCTTTGGGGGCGATTTTCAGGCGCGACGGACCCAGTTGCTTGATTTTTTCGGTAAACTCCCGTATCACCTGGGCGAATTTGGGACCTTCGGCGGCGGAAATCCATTCCAGGTGCAGCCGCCCATCTTCGAAGCCGGTGAATTTCAGGAGGTCCTGGAGAAACGTCATGCGCTTAAGGGTCATGTAATTGCCCTTCAGGTAGTGGCAGTCGCCGATATGGCAGCCGCCGATGAGCACCCCGTCGGCGCCCTTCTGGAAGGCCCGGAGCACGTGGTGCGGCGAGACCGTCCCGGAACACATGACCCGGATCACCCGGATGTTGGGGGGGTATTGCAAGCGGCTGACGCCGGCCAGGTCCGCCCCGGCATAGGTGCACCAGTTACAGAAAAAGCCGATGATTTTCGGTTCGTACACTTTTTCGGACATTTGATAAATCCTCTATCTGAAATGGGGCGGAATTAAGCGCCCGCAGCCTCTTCCATTTCTGCTTCCAGTTCCGCCAGGGCCTCATCCACCTGAGTGTAAAGCTGCTTGTGGCTGAACCCGAAGAGCGTGATGCACTCGGAGGGGCAGTTGGCGGCGCAGGTGCCGCAACCCTTGCACAGGGCCTGGTTCACTACGGCCAGTTTTTCGTCTTCCTTGAATTCGATGGCCCCGAAGGGACAGACCCCGACGCAGGCCTGGCAGCCGGAACACGCCGCCGCGTCAACCTGGGCCACCACGCCACCGGCCCGGATCGCATCCAGGGCCAGGACCAACGCGGCCCGGGCCGCCGCCGCCTTGGCCTGGGCGATGGCTTCATCCATGGGCTTGGGATAATGGGCCAGTCCGGCCACAAAGACGCCGTCGGTGGCAAAGTCCACCGGCCTGAGCTTCATGTGGGCTTCCAGGAAGAAGCCGTCGTTGGTCAAAGGCACCTTGAACAGTTGGGCCAGCTTCTCCTGTTCTTTGACGATGATGGCCGAGGCCAGGGTCAGGACATCGGGATTGAGGTGCACCGGAATCCCCAAGATATGGTCGATTACGGTCACGGTCAGGCTGCCGTCGGCGGCTTGCGTGACTTGAGGCTTGTTTTCCAGGTCGAAGCGGATGAAGATAACGCCCTTCTCCCGGGCCTCTTTATAAATATTTTCCCGCAGGCCGTAGGTGCGCAGATCCCGGTACAGGACATAGACGTCCATGTCGGGATTGACCTCTTTGAGCCGGAGGGCGTTTTCCACCGAATGGGTACAGCAGACCCGGCTGCAGTAGGGCCGCTCCGGTTCCCGGGAGCCGACGCACTGAATGAAGACCGCCGAATTGGCATTGGTGACCAGAGGATTCTTTTCCCTGAGCGCCTGGTCCATTTCCAGGGACAGGAGCACCCGGGGATTCTCTTTATAGAGATACTCGGTGGGCTTGTAGGAATGGCCGCCGATGGCGATGATGGCGGCGCCATGGGGCACCTCGGTTTCCCGGCCTTCGCTGGCGACGGTGGAAACAAAGTTCCCCACAAACCCCGTGACATTGGTGATTTCGGCCTTGAGGTGGACCTGGACTTTGGGGTGACTCGTCACCCGCTTGACCAGGTCATCCACATAAGGCTGCACCGCTTCGCCGTTCCAGGTATGGTTGAGCTTGCGGGCATGGCCGCCCAGGAAATCCTTTTTCTCCACCAGGGCGACGTCGTAGCCCTGGTTGGCCAGACCCAGGGCGGCCTCCATACCGGCCACACCGCCGCCGATCACCAGACCGGCCTTGGTGACCGGCAGATCGAATTCCTGCAACGGCGACTGCAAGCCCACAGTGGCCACGGCCATGCGGACCTGGTCCTTGGCCCGATGGGTGGCGGCTTCCGGCTCGTTCTGGTGGACCCAGGAGCCTTGATCCCGGATGTTGGCCATCTGGAAGAGGTACTTGTTGAGGCCGGCTTCCGTGATGGTCTCCTGGAAGGTGGGTTCATGGGTGCGCGGCGTGCAGGAGGCTACCACCACGCGGTTGAGGTTGTGCTCCTTGATCCGGTCCTTGATGAGTCCCTGGGTGTCCTGGGAACAGGCAAACAGGCTGTTCTCCACGTAGGCCACGTTGGGGAGGGTCTGGGCGTAGTCCCGCACCGCCTCCACATCCACCACGCTGGCAATATTGATACCGCAGTGGCAGACGAAGACGCCGATCCGGGGCGCTTCGGCGGCCACATCCCGCTCGGCGAACACCGGTTTTTTCTTGGCCAGGGAGTAACGGGCGGCGGAAAGCATCTCGCTGGCCGCAGAGGCGGCGGCGGAGGCTTCCATCACCGACTGGGGGATGTCCTTGGGGCCCTGGAAGGCGCCGCAGACAAAAACCCCGGGCCGGCTGGTGGACACCGGCGTAAAAGAGGACGTATCGGCGAATTGGTCCGAGTTGAGCGAAACCCCCAGGGTCTTGCCCAATTCCATCACTTCGGGGGACACTTCCATGCCCACCGAGAGGACCACCAGTTCAAAGGTCTCGTCCTTTAAGTTGCCGTGCTCGTCCAGATACCGGATGTTGACGTCATCGGAGCCGGGCACCGGATCGATGGTGTGCACCCGGGAGCGGATGAACCGGACCCCCTGCTCGTCCCGGGCCCGCCAGTAATATTTTTCGAATTCTTTGCCGTGGGTGCGCATATCCATGAAGAAAATCGCCGCATCCAGAGGCACTTTGCTATGCTCCTTGGCGATGATGGCTTCTTTGATGGCATACATGCAGCACACCGCCGAGCAATAGCTGTGGTCGCAGTGATTCACATCCCGGGACCCGACGCACTGGAGCCAGGCGATCTTGGTGGGTTCCTTGTGGTCCGAAGGCCGCACCATGTGGCCCGAGAACGGTCCGGCCGCGGCCAAAATCCGCTCGAATTCCATCCCGGTGATGACATTGGGGAGCTTGGTGTAATTATAGGCGCCGTAGCGGCTGGGATCGTAGGGTTGAAAGCCGGCCGCCAGGATAACCGCGCCGACCTTGATATCCTTGTTCACATCCAGCTGAGAAAAATCCACCGCCCCGGTGGGGCAGAATTTTTCACAGGCCTTGCACTTGCCGCCTTTTTTGAAATAGATGCAGGTATCTTTATCTATAACATACTTGGGGGGCACCGCCTGGGCATAACTCAAGTAAGCCGCCTTGCGCTTGGCCAGGCCCATGTTGTATTCGTCGGGCACCTTCTTGGGGCATTTCTCGGCGCAGAGACCGCAGGAGATGCACTTCGCCATGTCGATATAGCGCGCCATTTGGCGCACCTTGACCGAGAAATTCCCCGGTTCGCCGGTGATCGCGACGACCTGCGCCGGAGCCATGACTTCGATGTTAATGTGCCGGCCGACCTCGACCAGCTTGGGCGAGATAATTCACATGGCGCAGTCATTGGTGGGAAAGGTCTTGTCCAGCTGCGACATGACCCCACCAATGGCTGATTTGGCCTCCACCATGTGAACGAAGTATCCGGCATTGGCCAGATCCAGAGCGGCCTGCATCCCGGCGATACCGCCGCCGACCACCATCACTGCGCCAACCGGCTTATTTCCTTGCTTTTTCGCGCTCATAAGGGTTCACCTGTACTCTCCGTGGTTAACTATACTTCTAATATATATATTATATCAAACTTTAACCTTAACCTGAAGGGGAAAAACCCCCAAGTGTGGGGCTATTGTGATTTATAGTACAAGCCAGTCGCCTCCGTCAAGTAAAATCGCTCTTTAAAATTGACTCTTTCCGGAGGCCTGACCTTCCCTATCCAGGAATTCACTATAGTGCATTATGGTTGTCGAATTTATCAAAGGATCGGAAGGATGAAGACCAGGTGCCCCAGGCTGACGGCCATAATGGTGGGCCGGCTGGCTCTAACCGCGGCACCAGCGTCGCTTGGATGACCGGAGCCGGGGACAGGACCTTGCCCTTGACTTTTTTACTTGTACTTTATTATAGTTTGAAGGTGTGATATACTTAAAACAAATTCGAGAAAGGCAGTTGAGGTGATGCCCGATCCCCTTTTGGGAGTAAGGAAAACGCCGACCGAAATTTTTTTCCGGGTCCATCAATTATATTGACTTTTCCCTTTGTGCGCATATATTATGGCCTGGAAAAGAGTTTGTTGGCTTTTTCTCATTTACTCCATTGGGGGGGGAGAAGCCTGGTATCAACCTTAGCGCAAAGGAGGAAGGTGTATGCGGTCTAAAGTGGTGGTCGGGTTGCTGATGGTATTGGTGGCCGTGTTTTTTGTCTCTTCCGTCGCCACGGCTCAGGGGGCAAAGTTGCTGTGCGTCTCCAAGAAAGAGCTGAAGGGTGAAGACACTGTAGCTTCGTGCCTGGCCAAAGGTGAGCGGTTTGCGGTCATCGATCCCTATGGCTTGGTGCGCATCATGACCCCGGAAGAAATTGAACTGACCAAGGCTTTCAATCCCAAAGCCTTCGAGACTCGGGCCTATGGCATGAAATACATTAAGGAGGCCCCGACGGTTGCTCCCATGCCGCAGCTAACCAAGGAAGCTCCGTAAGTCTATTTGTCAACTTAGCTCAGTCTGCCGATGGCCCCCAAAGTCCGCTTTGGGGGCTTTCTCGTTACATTCGAGGTTCTTATGCTTGAGATCGACGACCTCTGGGTAAATATCGACGACAAGGAAGTGCTCAAGGGGATCAACCTCAGGGTTCCCGTGGGAGAAACCCATATCCTCTTCGGCAAAAACGGCTCCGGCAAGTCCAGCCTGCTCATGACCATTATGGGTTTTGCGCGCTTTGCCGTGAAGCAGGGGCGGATCAGCTTCCTGGGGCAAGATATTACCCAACTGCCCACCTATGAGCGGGCTCGCCTGGGACTGGGTCTGTCCTTCCAGCGCCCGCCCACTATCCGGGGGGTCAAGACCGCGGACGTCCTGCGGGTGTGTTCCCGGGGGGCCATTGTGCCCGAAGTCCTGGCCGCGGCCTACGATTTCACCCAGTTTCTGGACCGCGAGGTCAATTACGGCTTTTCCGGGGGAGAGATCAAGCGTTCCGAACTCCTGCAACTGTTGGCCCAGAATCCCAAGATGGTGCTCCTGGACGAACCGGAATCCGGCGTGGACCTGGAGAACCTCCAGGTGGTGGGGCGAATCATCGCCCAACTGCTCCAAAAGGACCGCCGTCCCCAGGCTCGGGAGCATTCCGGTCTGATCATCACCCACACCGGCTTCATCATGGATTATGTCAATGCCGACAAGGGTTATATCCTGTTGGAGGGCCGCCTCTTGTGTTCCGGCAATCCCCGGGACATCCTCCAGGACATTAAGCAATTCGGCTATGAGGAGTGTACCAAATGTCGGAGATAAGAGAGCGGGCCGAACAGAGCCGGGGGAAAAAGGCGGCCTTTGGCCGTGATCTCAACCTGGAGGATTTTTCCCGTCAAGGGGGCGCCTGGGAGTACGACCCGGACTACCGGCAGTTTTCCCCGGAGGAGCGCAGCCGCCTCCTGACCACCGGGATCGAACTCACGGACGAAGACCATGCCGGCACCTTCCTCCAGGCCGACAAGGCCATTGTCCACTGCCAGACCCGGCAGCCGGGCGTGGAAGTGCTGCCCATCACCGAAGCGGCCAGCCGCCACGACTGGGTCAATGACCTCCTCTGGGGGCTGGTGGCGGTGGATGCCGACAAATACACCGCCGCCGCCCAGCTGGAACTGGACAACGGGTATTTCATCCGGGCGCTACCCGGCGCTCAAATCGCCCAGCCGGTGGAGTCGTGCCTCTATATCCGCAGCGACCGGTTCGCCCAGCACGTGCACAACCTGGTGGTGGTGGAGGAGGGGGCCTCGCTCCACATCATTACCGGCTGCGCCACCCACCCCGGGGTCATTTCCGGCCTTCACATCGGGGTCTCGGAATTCTATGTGCGCCAGGGCGGCAAGCTCACTTTCACCATGGTCCACAATTGGGGCGAGGAAGTCCACGTCCGCCCCCGCACCGCGGTCATGGTAGAGGCAGGCGGCACCTACGTCTCCAACTACCTTCTCCTGCGCCCGGTAAAATCGGTCCAGATGTACCCCACCGTCACCCTGAACGGCGAAGGCGCCGTGGCCCGCATGCAGTCTATCGTCATTGCCCACCCCGGGTGCGAGTTGGATATTGGCGGCCGGGTGATCCTCAAGGCCCCCCATACCCGGGCCGAAGTCATCGCCCGCACCCTGGCCATCGGCGGCTACAGCATGGCCCGGGGCCACCTCGTCGGCCTGGTGCCCGACATCAAGGCCCACCTGGAATGCCGGGGCCTCATCATGGGCAACGGAGTAGTTCACGCCATTCCGGAATTGGAAGGCCGGGTAGCCGGGGTGGACATGTCCCACGAAGCCGCAGTGGGCAAGATCGCCGCCGAGGAAGTGGAATACCTCATGGCCCGGGGCCTGGACGAAGAAGAGGCCGTGTCCACCATTGTCCGGGGCTTCCTCAACGTTAAGATCGAGGGCCTGCCCCCGGCCCTGGAGGAAGAAATGGAACAGGCCATCCAGGCATCGGGCCAGGGGCTGTGATACGAACGATCATTTCCTTACGGACACAACAAAAGATGAAAAATGGCTGGTGTTGGTGAGGCAGCCGTCCCTGGCCGCCTCTCGCTGGCGGGCACGGAGGCCCGCCCCACCGAGCTATTTTCATATAAAAAGTTGCAGTCAAAAAACCATGATTATTCATGTCATTCTGAACGGAGCGTCGCGGAGTGAAGAATCTCGGCGCCTTTAAGAGAGATTCTTCGCTACGCTCAGAAGACAAAAAATAGTCTTTTGATTGCTCATCGGTATAAAAAGAGATAGGGGCACGGCGCGGCCGTGCCCCTATCTCTTTTGGTCTATAGCGTTCGCCATAAATTCCTTACTCCTTTGAGGTTCTTAAATCCCCCTAAATCCCCCTTTTTCAAAGGGGGACTTTACTATCAATTCCTTATAGTTCCCCCCTTTATTAAAGGGGGGTTAGGGGGGATTTGTGGATATCAAGGATCGGAAAAAACTTTTGGCATTCCACTATAAGCGCGATGCGCGGATTACTTGGCCGCGGCTGCCGGCGGTGCCTCTTTCACCGGGATGATCAGGTTATCCCAGCCCAGCCGGCGGCTCAGCCCGGAGCTGTGCGTCACCAGGCTGGTGAGAAACCAGCGCGGCTGGCCCTCCGGGGGGGTGAGGAGTTGAAACCGGGCCGCATAAACCACGGGTTTCTGTACCTTATCGCTGGGGTTGGCGATGAGCACATAAGCCTCCTGGGCGGCAGGGTTCTCCCCGGACACATAAAATCCATAGAAATCCACCACCTTGCAAAAGCCGGGGTTCCAGCTATCCAGGGTGTGCCTGGCCGCCGCCGCGGTCAGCGGGGGAGCCTGGGACGAAGAGGGCATCACGCAGCCCAGGAAACCGCTCAGCAAGAGCACTATCGCCGCCAAGCGGCGCCGGCCTGACCACCTCATGCCCTTTTCCTCCTTAAGCTGTTGCTCATATGCCTTTGCCCGCCCGTGAAGCATGAACAAGTTGGTGGGGCGGGCCTCCGTGCCCGCCACGGGTAAAATGGTGCGCAGTGCGCACCCTACATTTCTTTCCGGCTTGAGCGCCCGAACCGCCAAGATGCCGGTGCCGCCAAAGATGCAATGGTGCGTAGGACGCACCCTACGAAAGACTTTTCCAGGCAGACCCGGTCTTACTTCATCAACCCGGCGTCCTTGAGCCAGCCTGCCACCGTCTCGGTGGCTCCGCGGCCCTGGGCCACGGGTTGCCCCTGAGGATTGAAGATCATGAAATACGGCACCTGGCGGATCTGATACTGCTGGGCCAGGGGCGAGCGCCAGTCAATGCCGTTTACCCCCTTCCGGTTGATGTCGACTTTCTTAATGGCCAAATCCGGACGCTTTTTCGCCAGTTTCGCCATGAGCGGAGCCAGGCGGACACACGGAGGGCAAAAAGGACTGGTGAAATCGATCACGGTGGTCTTGCCCTTGACCAACAGGGATTTAATGTCCAGGGTTTCGCCGGGGTTGTTAGGGTTAATATCGGCAACCGTCCCGGCCCAGGCCATGGATGAGATCAACGCCAAGGCCAAAAATGCCGCCAGCGCCGGCAGAAGCGCCAAAGATTTGCGGGTGCGGTCCATAGCCTTTACATAGTGCCTCAACTGTTGGATGTCAATCATTTTCCCGGGCTCCCTGCGGCCGGTCCGGTGTTCAGGATCAAGGGCAGACCGTCCCGGCCCCCGATGATGATGGTCTTGCTGTTGGGGGAGTCGGCCAACGCCCGGGTGGTTTCGATCCCTTTCCAGCGCAGCAGCTGCTCGGATAGCCCCTGGGAGATGATCCTCTGGAAGTCCTGGATCCCTTGGGCTTCGATGCGCTTGCGCTCCGCCTCCTGGCGTTCTTTTTCCAGGACGAACCGCATCTGTTGGGCCTGCTGGTCCGCAGCCAGCTTGGCGTTGATGGCCTCCACCACCAGCTTGGGCAAATCTACTTTCCTGAGCAGGATGGTCTCCACGACCATTCCCCGCTTTCCCAGGTTCCCTTCCAGGTCCTGGAAGATTTCGCTGGCGATCGTCTCCCGGCTGGAGGTGTACAGGTCCTTGGCTTCGTGACTGACGGTAACGCCCCGGATAGCCGACCGGAACTGCGGCTTCACCACCACCTCCTCATAATTGGGCCCCACTTGCCGGTAAACGTTGGCCGCCTCGGACGCTTTCAGGTGATAGAGGCAGGAGACCTCCAGGGCCACGTTAAGCCCTTCCTTGGAAGGCGCCTCGGCGTGTTCGAAGACCTCCTTGGTGCGGACGCTCATAAGTTCCATGTTGGCCAGGGGGTTGACCAGGTGCACCCCTTCAGGGATGGTGCCGTATACCTTCCCTAAAAGGATCAGGACCCCGACGTTTCCCGGGGGCACCACCTTGGCGGTGGACACCGCCACCGTCACCGCCAGCACCAGGGCGGCCAGGACAAAGCGGATTTGCGGGAACTTCTGAAATTGCGGCACGTTCTTCCCCATGATCACCAGAGCCAGGGCAATTAATATTCCCAATAAGACCAGACTCATAAACTCCTCTCCTCATATTGTTCATTATGCCTAAATATCTCTTAAGGGTAGATGGTTGATCGGTTTATGGGAGAGATGAATCATGACATGGCGGGGAATTTTTCCCTTTTCGCCTCTTCGGCTTTTTCCCCTATTTCTTTAAAAGGCGGCTCCGGGAACGCCCGACGTTGTGAAAAACCGCCTGAAAGTCCCGATACAGTTGCTTATTATCCCGGGTCCGGTGGCACTTCTTCAGGTAGCGCTGGGGGTCGGGATTGTCGGCCAACAGATCCAGACCCTCCCAGCCGCCCGGCCGGGGAAAGGCGTAATAGGGATATTCTTTAGGGATGCCGCGCACATAGGTCACCTGAGGCACCACCCACTCCATCCGGGCCAGATAGAGCCGGTGCATGCCGTCGTTGATGATCATGGCTACCGTGCCGTCGGCCTCGAAGGACTCCTCCACGATGGGAGGATAGAGATCGTAAACTACTTCCTCCCCGCCGGGCAGCCGCACCGTGTAGGTGACATAGCCGTCGAGCCGGAACAGGTCCACCCCCCAGGCCGCCAGGCTCCAGCGCAATTCCTGGGTTTTGCGCAATTCCTGCAGCCAGATATAGTTCTGCGGCGGGTGCAGGCAATTGGTGTGAATCTGCTCCAGGGTGATCAAAGCCTGCGCATAAACCAGGACATCTGTCCTATTCATCAGGGGTACCCGTCTCAGACGGCCGATCAAGGCTGCCTCCGGGTGGTGTTCCAGGGCGATTATGTCCATGTCTTTAAACGTATCCCGGTAAAAGGTTCAAGTTTATGAATGTCAAGGACAGGCGACGCGGCGTGCCTTGATATTACCATCATCGGACCGGATGGGGGGAAAAATTGTGCGGCGGGGATGAAAAATGCGCTGGGCGAATGTGGGGTAAGCGTTCAGCGTTCAGCAGTCATCTATCAGCAAAAACAGCAACTTATCGAATCGAGTCGTAACGATTTACTAGATTAATCCCACCGGTAGTTTTGATTCATAAAGCTGACCGCTGAAAGCCGATAGCTTACAAAAAGGGGTTCCCGACCCTGAGACCCAGGGCCGGGAACCCCTTTGATAGGTGTATCTTAAGACCTTCCGGGTTAACAGCGGCCCCGGAGGAAATGGGTTGGCGGGCTCAACAGATATGGTCCGAACCAGTCTCGCACGATAAAGCCGAAGTTGGACTCTCCCGGTTCCGAGGCCGCTTCGACATCAACCCCGTTGTTTAAAAGCTCGATAAAACTCTCGGCCAGGATCTCTTCCGGGAGAGATTCCGGCAGCCAGACAGGAGCTTGTTCATCTTTGCCGATATATGCCATGGTTTCCTTACCTCGGGGATTATCCATGCAACACCCGTACCAAATACCCGGCAGGTATCATGCCGCCGGCCAGCCGTCCAACGGGCAAGCGGCGCAGCGGGGCTGAGGCCGGCACCATTCCTTGCCCAGCCGCACCAGTAAAGCGTGATATTCCTGGTACAGCGGCACCTGGGCCGGCAGATGCTCCATGAACAGTTGGCGCAACTCTTCATAGGCGCAGCCCTCGGCAACGAGGCCGTGGCGGCTCAGGACGCGGAAAGTATAGGCATCAACGACGAAGGTGGGTTTATCCAGGGCGTAGAGCAGAATACTGTCGGCAGTCTCCGGCCCGACCCCCTTGATGCTCAGGAGCGCCGGCCGCAGGCTCGCCAGGTCTGCGGCCGCCAGGCGCGCCATGGAATTCCCAAAATGATTCGCCAGGAAATCCAAGAAATTCTTGAGCCGTCGAGCCTTAAGATTGTAGTAACCCGTCGGCCGGATGAGCCGGGCCAGCTCCGTTTCCGGCAGGGTGTTCAAGGCCTGGGGCGTAAGCAGGTCCTGATCTTTGAGTACCGTGATGGCCCGGGCTACATTGCCCCAGTTGGTGTTCTGGGTCAGGATGGCCCCCACGGCCACTTCGAAGGGCGTCTCCCCGGGCCACCAGCCCTGGGGGCCATAAGTCTCGTACAAACTTTGGTAAAGCTCTTGAAGCAAAGGGCCTAGGCGCCCTGCGGCCATGAATGCCTCCCGGTATCCCTTGTCACCCTGAACAGTGTGAAGGTCTCGTATTTGGGCCAGGGCTGGATTGGGAACTTTTCTCAAAATGATAATGGCCCCGGCGATTTCTTTTGAGTGTCGTGTTCAA